>WNFF01012706.1_pt1 | contig 13668 bp, 11 predicted proteins | sample 5400441 | NCBI WGS metagenome assembly WNFF01 (sample SAMN13153345, study PRJNA577476) | soil metagenome | isolation source: 120 cm saprolite under Douglas fir tree site 2 hole 3 replicate 1 | place: USA:California | collected 2015-04-18 | reverse complement strand
GACGATCGCCTTCGTTTTCAGGAAATAGCTGTCGGTCCGCGCGGCGAGTTCGTCAGTCATCTCCGCCGCCCTCATCGCTAAGCGGGAATTCCCCTATACATGCTGTCATTGCGAGCGCAGCGAAGCAATCTCGACCGACCGGATGCACCCGGCCCGGGATTGCTTCGTCGCGCCGCTCCTCGCAATGACGCCCGCTCACGAATCCGCGGCAAACCGGCTAACGCTACCGTTTCCGTTGCCGTTCGATCGCCCCTGGCGCTCCCGCTTAAGCGCCTCGGCGACCTCGAAGGCGAGTTCGAGCGCCTGGCTGGCGTTGAGCCGCGGGTCGCAATGCGTCAGGTAATTGGCGCCGAGGCCCTGCTCGCTGAGCTGCTGGGCGCCGCCGACGCATTCGGTGACGTTCTGGCCGGTCAGCTCGAAATGCACCCCGCCGGCATAGCTCCCTTCGGCGAGATGGATCGCGAAGGCGCCGTGCAGCTCGTCGAGGATGCGGTCGAAGACGCGGGTCTTGTACCCGGTCGACGAGGTGATCGTGTTGCCGTGCATCGGATCGATGCACCACACCACGTGGCGTCCCTCGCGCTGCACGGCGCGGATCAGCGGCGGCAATTTGTCCGCGACCTTGTCGGCGCCCATCCGGGTGATCAGGGTGAGGCGCCCCGGCTCGTTAGCCGGGTTGAGCTTGTCGATGAGGCGCAGCAGATCGTCGGGTTCGAGAGTCGGCCCGCATTTCATGCCGACCGGGTTCTCGATCCCGCGCAGGAACTCGACATGGGCGCCGTCGGCCTGCCGCGTGCGGTCGCCGAGCCAGACCAGATGGGCCGAGCAGTCGTACCAGTCGCCGGTCGTCGAATCGACCCGAGTCATCGCCTCCTCATAGGAGAGGAACAGCGCCTCATGCGAGGTGTAGAACTCGGTCTCGCGGATCTGCGGTGTCGTCTCCGAATTGAGTCCGCACGCTGCCATGAAATCGAGCGTCTCGGTCAGCCGGTCGGCCAGCGCTTGGTAGCGCTCGCCCTGCGGCGAATCGGCGACGAAATCCTGGTTCCAGGCATGCACCCGGTGCAGATCGGCATAGCCGCCTTGGGCAAAGGCGCGGATCAGGTTGAGGGTGGCGGCGGACTGGCTGTAGGCCTGCACCATACGTTGCGGATCGGGCTCGCGCGCGGCGGCGTCGAAGTCGAGGCCGTTGATGATGTCGCCGCGGTAGGAGGGCAGGGTGACCCCGTTCTGCGTCTCGGTCTCGGAGGAGCGCGGCTTGGCGAACTGCCCGGCCAGCCGCCCGAGCTTGACGACCGGGCAAGCGGCGCCAAAGGTCAGCACCACCGCCATCTGCAGCAACACCTTGAACGAGTCGCGGATGTTGTCGGGGTGGAACTCGGCGAAGCTTTCGGCGCAGTCACCGCCCTGTAGGAGGAACGCCTTGCCGGCGGCGACGTCGGCGAGCCGGTCCTTCAATCGCCGGGCCTCGCCGGCGAAGACGAGCGGCGGGAAGCGGTGCAGAATCTCCTCGACTCGGGTGAGCGCGGCTTCATCGGCATAGCCGGGTACCTGCCGGATCGGCAGCCCGCGCCAAGTCTGGGGTGTCCATTTCTCGGTCATCACGCAACGCCTCTCCGCAATCCGGTGCGGGTCTTGAGGATCGATCTAGGCATAGGGTTCCTCCGGGGTTGGAGGCCTCCCCACTTTTGGCGAATTTCGGATCGGGACTATCCAGAAACAAGAAAGCCGCCTCGGTGGGGCGGCTTCGGGAAAACGCAGATACGCGATCCTAGGCCGCCGTCCTGTACCGGCGGTACCAAAATCGCGCGAGCTGGCGGGAGCCGCGAGCGGCCCAGATGTCTGCCATAACGCGCGCATGCTATCGGCGGCGCATCGGTGAGGCAAGCGGTTTCACGGGATTGGGAATTCGCCTCCGTCGCGCTATGGTGCGGGTGGCACATGGCGGGGCTAACCCGCGGCTACTCCCGACAACGGGAAGAGTGAGCAGGACAGGAAAGAGCACTCCCCTAGGAGGCGGAAATGATGCGACAACTTCGCCTGTTTGCGGCATGCGGCGCAGGGCTTGCCGCGGTGGCGATGGCCCACCCTGTGAGTGCCCAGAAACAGGGCGGGATTCTGAAATCGTATTCGATCGACAGCCCGGCCAGCATGTCGATCCACGAGGAAGTCACGATCTATGCGCTGCGCCCGACGATGGGCGTTTTCAACAACCTTGTCATGTACGACCAGCACGTGAAGCAAAATAGCATGCGCTCGATCGTACCCGATCTGGCCGAGAGCTGGATTTGGGACGAGGACGGCACGCGGCTGACCTTCAAGTTGCACGACGGCGTCAAGTGGCATGACGGAAAGCCATTCACCGCCCAGGACGTCAAGTGCACCTGGGACCTGCTGCAGGGCAAGACCAGCGAGAAGTTGCGGATCAACCCGCGCAAGGCGTGGTACCGCAACCTCGAGGAGGTCACCACGTCAGGCGATTACGAGGTGACGTTCCGGTTGAAGCGACCACAGCCGGCGTTCATCGCATTGCTCGCTTCCGGGTTCTCGCCGGTTTATCCGTGTCACGTGCCCCCGAAGGACATGCGCCTGCATCCGATCGGTACTGGCCCGTTCAAATTTGTCGAATTCAAGCCGAACGAGTCGATCAAGCTAACCCGCAACCCCGATTACTGGAAACAGGGTCGGCCCTATCTTGACGGGATCGAGTATACCATCATCCGCAACGTGTCGACGGCCATCCTGACATTTGTATCGGGCAAGTTCGATATTACGTTTGGGGGCCTGTCAGTGCCGCTTACCAGGGATGTCGAAAGCCAGGCGCCGCAGGCGTTCTGCGAGCTGAACCCGACCAACGTCAGTCGGAATCTGGTCATAAACCGCGATATCGCGCCGTTCGATAAACCCGAGCTGCGCCGCGCGATGGCGCTGAGTCTTGACCGGCAGGCCTTCCTCGACATCATCACCCAAGGAAAGGGCAATATCGGCGGGGTCATGCAGCCACCGCCCGAAGGCGTATGGGGCATGCCGCCCGAGATGTTGCACAGCCTGCCGGGATACGGGCCCGACGTTAGCGAGAACCGCAAGGAAGCCCGAGAAATCATGCAAAAGCTTGGCTACGGGCCAGACAAGCGCCTCGCGGTTAAGGTGTCGACGCGCGACTTGCCATTCTTTCGCGACACAGCGGTGATTCTGATAGATCAGCTTAAGCAGATCTACATCGATGGTGAGCTTGAGCCGATCGACACGACGCAATGGTACCCGCGGCTCAACCGCAAGGATTTTACCGTCGCGCTCAATTTCACCGGCAACGGCATCGACGAACCCGACCAGAATTTCTACGAGAACTACGTCTGCGGCGCGGAAGGCAACTACATCAAATACTGCAATCCTGAGCTCGACAGATTGGTCGACCGGCAATCGATCGAGCCGGATCAGGACAAGCGCAAGGCGCTGGTGTGGGAGATCGAGCGTAAGCTGGCGGAGGACGGCGTGCGGCCGGTCATCTTCTACGCGCCTGGCGGCAACTGCCGGCACCCCTATGTGAAGGGGCTGACCATCATGAGCAACAGCATCTACAACGGCTGGCGCATGGAGGATGTCTGGCTCGATAAATAGTCCGGGTGGCGCCCGGCGCCACTTGCGCGGCGCCGCGCCGGAGGAATGAATTCGGCAGGGATCGCATACAACAACAGTTGCCCGCTCACCCTGCGGTAGAGCGTGCTGGCCGCGGCGGGCATGCAGCTTGCAGCGCCGCCGGCTTGGCGTCATATGATGACCGCGCCCTGGGCCCGGGAGTTTGCCGCTTATGATCGACCGCTTGTTTGCGATTGGCCGACCGGCCGCCGTCGCGCTGGCCTTCTTCTGTGCTGGCACGGCCGGCGCGGCCGAGATCATGCCGCATCGCGCGCTCTACATGATGACCCTCGGCCGGGCTGGCGGCGATGCCGGCGTCGTCGGAGCGAACGGCACTATGGCCTATCAATGGGGCGAGGCCTGCGATGGCTGGACCGTCGAGCAGCGCTATCGACTCAAGATGGGTTACGCCGAGACGCCGGATGTCAGCATCGCGTCGAATTTCGTGACCTGGGAAGCCAAGGACGGCCTGAGCTATCGCTTCAACCAGAAGGAAACGCGCAACGGCACCGAGGATGAGGAGATCCGCGGTACGGCCAAGCTCGACGGGCCCGACAAGGGTGGCACCGTCGAGTTCGAGAAACCCGAGGGCAAAAGCTTCAAGCTGCCGCCCGGCATGATGTTCCCGAGCACGCACACGATCTTTCTGATCGACAAGGCGCGGGCCGGCGAAGTCTTCATCTCGAAACACATATTCGACGGCGCGACGGTGGAGAATGCGGTGCTGGTGTCGGCGGTGATCGGCCCCAAGGTCGCGCCCGACGCCGAGGCGGCCAAGAAAAGCCCGCTGTTGAATCGCCCGGGCTGGCGCGTGCGGCTCGCGTTTTTCCCGGCCGATGCCAAGGTCGAAAAGCCCGATTACGAGCTCGGCATGCTGCTCCTGGATAACGGCGTCTCGCGCGACATGGTGATCGACTACGGCGATTACGCGATCCACGCCACGCTCAACGACATCGAGGCCTTGCCCAAGCCAGGCTGCTGACCGGGCGAGGTTGCCGGAAGCATCCGTCGCGAAGGGCCGCGCGCCCGGGGCAAGCCCGCAGCGCGTAGGTAGGATTGAGCGCAGCAAAACTCATCACGATCGGGGGTCGCTTGAGCGCAAACGGGACCAGACCTTAATGTACGGTATCGTACCTAAGTACCTGGTATTGTTGATAAATGCGGCGAGCTGTCGCACCGGATGAACGCAAGCGCATCGAAGCCGTTTGGCCTCAGGGGAATTCTTTGGGGGCAAAATGCGGAACGTCAATCCGTGGAAGACGCTAGGGGCTGTCGAGTTTGTCGAGACTGCTTCCCGAGGGCGTGCGATGACCTATCGGGAGCGGGCTGCGCATCTCGCGACCCTGGCGGATGCGGAGCTGGATCGTTCACTCCGCACCAAGCTGCTGCAACTCTCGACCCAGTATGAAGAGTTAGCCGAAAGTCTCGCAGTATCGCGGGCCGGATGAATGGTGCAGCCGGGGTAAAACCCCGGCTCGGCTTTTACCATCGCCGTCTCTTTGCCCGGCATTACGCCACGCGATCCGTCAGGTCTCAGGCAAGGCGCGGCCGAGCCGCACGGCGGTGTCGCCGTGGCGGCGGCGAATGTCGTCGATGGCTTCCTCGAGGTGGCGCGGCCGGTCGAACAGGGTGGGCAGCTCGGCGGCGGTGCCCTCGACGAGCCCGTCCGCGCCGACCCCGATCAGGCGAAACCGGGTGGTGCCCTCGGCTTCGCCGGCGAGGAGATGGCGCGCGGTGCGGTAGAGCGTATCGGCAAGCTGGGTCGGGTCGGCGAGGCGGCGCGAGCGGGTGCGCAGGCGGAAATCGGCGGTCTTGAGCTTCAAGGTCACGGTGCCGGCGGCAAGTGCACTTTGCTTCAGGCGGGCCGCGACCTTTTCGCACAGTGGCCATAGCGTCCGCGCCAGTGCCTCGCCAATGGCTTCGTCGCGGGCGAAGGTCGTCTCGGCCGAGATCGAGCGCGCGCGTCCCTCGGGATCGACCTGGCGGTCGTCTTCGCCCCGCGCCAGCTGCGCCAGGCGCCGACCGAGCCGGCCATAGCGCTGGGCCAGCTCGCGCGGAGCGAGCGCCGTCAGCTGGCCGATCCGCATGATGCCGTCGGCGGCGAGGCGGCGCTGCATCCCGCCGCCGACCCCCCACAGCCAGCCGACCGGCTTGTTGGCGAGAAACCCGGCGGCTTCGGCCCGCCCGATCACCGCAAAGCCGCGTGGCTTGTCGAGGTCGGAGGCGAGCTTGGCGAGAAACTTGTTGTAGCTGAGCCCGATCGAGACGGTGATGCCGAGCCCCGCCTCGATGCGCAGGGCGAGCGCAGCCAGGAGCTGCGCCGGAGCGGCGCCGTGCAAGACCTCGGTGCCGCCGAGGTCGAGGAACGCCTCGTCGATCGATAACGGCTCGACGAGCGGGGTGAGGCGCTGCATCTCGGCGCGGACCGCGCGGCCGACCACGCGGTATTTCGCCATGTCCGGGCGGATCACGACCGCGTCGGGGCAAAGGGCGAGCGCCCTGAACATCGGCATCGCCGAGCGGACGCCATATAGCCGCGCGACATAGCAGCAAGCAAGGACGACGCCGCGCGCCCCGCCGCCGACGATGACCGGAAGCTCGGCCAGCTCCGGCCGGTCGCGCTTCTCGACCGCGGCATAAAAGGCGTCGCAATCGAGATGGGCGATCGCCAGTTCGGCGAGTTCCCGGTGTGCAACCGTGCGCGGCGAGCCGCATTCGGGACAGCGCTCCGGCGGTTCCACCGCCGCAGCCAAGACAGCGCAATCGCGGCACAGCGTCGCGGTCATCCGCTGTCCTCGGGCGGCCACAGCCAGGCGGCGCCGCGGACCCCGCTCGAATCGCCGTGGCGAGGCGGCAACAGGCGGGTCACCACCGTATCGGAGAAGATGTGGCGCCCCCAGCGCCGCGGCACCTCGTCATAGAGAAAGGCGAAGGCAGAGAGACCGCCGCCGAGGACGATCGCGTCGGGATCGATCAGGTTGATGACGCTGGCGAGGGCGCGGGCGAGCCGGTCGGCGTAACGGTCGAGCGTCGCCCGGCAGTGCGGGTCGGATCTCTGGCGCGTCAAGGGCGCGTCCACCGTGGCGGCATTGATCGGCGACGAGCCCCGGCCCCGACAGGAACGTCTCGATGCAGCCGGGACGGCCGCAATAGCAGGGCGGTCCCGGCAATTCGTCCGGTCGCGGTGCCGGCATCGGATTGTGCCCCCATTCGCCGGCAATCGCGTTGGTGCCGACCAGCAGCCGCCCGCCGATCACGATGCCGCCGCCGACCCCGGTGCCGAGAATGACCCCGAACACGGTGCCGCAGCCGGCCGCCGCTCCGTCGATCGCTTCCGACAGGGCAAAGCAATTGGCGTCGTTGGCAAAGCGGACCGGGCGGCCGAGCGCGGCTTCGAGATCGCGGCCGAGCGGCCGGCGGTTGAGCCAGGTCGAATTGGCGTTCTTCACCAGCCCGGTCTCGACGACAATGGTCCCAGGTATGCCCACCCCGACCGAAGCGCACGCGCCGACCTCGCTCTCGATCGCCGCGACGAGGCCGACAAGTGCGGCAATGCTACCGTCGTAATCGCCGACCGGCGTGGCGATTCGCCTTCTCGCCCGGATCCTGCCCTCCGGGTCGATGGCTGCCGCCTCGATCTTGGTGCCGCCGAGATCGATTCCGATGCGCAAGGTCACACCCATCGTGCCGCACCCGCAGGTAGCGTTGCCTCGCCGAGCCAGGCCGTCAACGGCAGCCCCCAAGGGTTCCTCCTCGGTCTACGCCGTTCGCGCGCCAGTTGCCGCTTTTTCCGTCATCCTGCCCGACGGTTACTAATTGTTAAACCACCCCCGGTAAAACGATGACCGTGCGATTGCGGATGGCCGGCCGGCTCTCGAGCCCCGGGCGCTGCGGCGCACCCGTGATCCGCGGCAGTTGGGGGCCAGGCGAGAATGACGCTCGAGATGATGAGGCGGGACGGCAATTTCGACCGGCGGGCCCAGAAGAGGGTGTTGATTGTCGAGGATAACGACCTCAACATGAAGCTCTTCAACGACCTTCTCGAAGCGCATGGGTATTTCACCCTGCAGACGAAGGATGGAGTTGAGGCGCTGCGGATGGCGCGGCAACACCGGCCGGACTTGATTTTGATGGACATCCAGCTGCCCGAAGTATCCGGGCTCGAAGTTACCAAATGGCTCAAGGAAGACGATGATCTGCGAATGATCCCGGTCATCGCCGTGACTGCCTTTGCGATGAAGGGCGATGAGGAGAAGATTCGCAACGGCGGCTGCGAAGCCTATATAGCCAAGCCGATCTCGGTGGCGGGTTTCATGCGCACCATCGAGCGTTTTCTCCCCTGAGAAAGGGGCTATTGGGTCATGACTGCTCGCGTTTTGGTCGTCGATGACGTCGAGCTCAATGTCAGGCTGCTCACAGCCAAGCTTGCCAGCGAGTATTTCGAGGTCGTAAGCGCCGATAACGGCCCCTCCGCGCTGGCCATGGTCGAGGCGGAGCTGCCCGACATCATCCTGCTCGATGTGATGATGCCGCGAATGGACGGCTTTGAGGTGTGCCGCCGGCTAAAGGCGAACCCGCACACCGCCGATGTCCCGGTCGTGATGGTGACCGCGCTGTCCGATGTCGCCGACCGGCTGCGCGGCTTGGAAGCAGGTGCCGACGATTTCCTGACCAAGCCGGTCAATGATATCGCCCTGTTCGCGCGCGTGCGCTCTCTGGTGCGCCTGAAGCGCATGATGGACGAACTGCGCTTGCGCGAGGAGGTTTGCCGCCAGTTCGGCACCGCCGATGGGACCGAAGGTTCCGGCGAGGACGTCAGCGCCTCGCGGATCCTGCTCGCCGCAGAAAAAGGGGTCACCGCATCGAGGATCATCGACACGCTGGGGACGGTTGCCGCCTCGGTGGTGCACGCCTCCTCCTGTGCCGAGGCACAAGCCCTCTTGGATGATGGGGTCGAATTGGTCATCGCCAGCCTATCGCTGCCGGATGGCGACCCGCTGCGGCTTGTCGCCCAGTGGCGGGCGAATGAGAGTTCGCGCCGGTTGCCGATCTTGCTGATGGCCGATGACAGCGAGCTGCCGCGGCTCGCCAAGGGCCTCGATCTCGGCGCCAACGATTATTTGATCCGTCCGGTCGATCGCAACGAGCTCTTGGCGCGGGTGCGGACTCAGATCCGCCGCAAGCGCCTGGAGGAGCGGCTGCGCGAAAACTACCAGCGCAGCCTGTCGATGGCGCTGACCGACGAACTGACCGGGCTCTACAATCGCCGCTATGTCTTCGCACATCTGAACGAGCTGCTCGGCCGAATGACCGAGGGCAGCGGCGGCACCGCGCTGATGCTCGTCGACATCGATCATTTCAAGCAGGTCAATGATCGTTATGGCCATCCGGCCGGCGATGCGGTCCTGCGCCAAATCGCCGACCGCGCAGTGCGCCAGGTGCGCAGCGTTGACCTCGTCGGTCGCCTGGGCGGCGAGGAGTTCGTGGTGGTCATGCCGGAGACCAGCCTTGGCGGGGCGGTCGTCGTCGCCGAGCGTCTGCGCGCTGCGGTCGCCGAGGAGCCCTTCGTTCTGCAAGGGAAGGGCGACAAGCCGCGGGTCACGGTCAGCGTCGGCATTGCGATGACCGGCGAGGGGAATCGCGATACGCTGGAGAGCCTGCTGCAGCGCGCCGACGAGGCGCTTTATGCGGCCAAGAATGCTGGCCGCAACCGCATCATCACGTTCCCTCCCCAGCGGGCGACGCCGCTGGTGATGCCGATGCCGATGGCCGCCAACTCCTGAGCCGTCACAGCGACACTTTATTAGGTTGAATCGCGTCATGGCCGGGCATGGACCACGGCTGTCGTCACCCCCGCGAAAGCGGGGGTCCCGGGATAGCGGTACAGCGGTCACTCTGGATTCCCGCGTGCGCGGGAATGACGGCCGCTCGGGCGCAGCCGCCCACGCGGCCTCCCGGCCAGCTATTTGATCTTGGCTTCCTTGAAGACGACGTGCTTACGCGCGACGGGATCGAACTTCTTCAGCTCGAGCTTGTTGGTTTTCGTCCGCGGGTTCTTTTTGGTGACATAGTAAAACCCCGTATCGGCGCTGCTGACCAGCTTGATGAGGACAGTGTTGGTCTTTGCCATCGGCGGCCTCGCGAGGTTCGAGATTAGTGCGACTGGGAAGATAGCGCGCGCTTGACGTCTGTCAAGCCAGGCTCTGGTGTCGTGCCAGGCTCTGGCCGTACGGCGGGCGCGCTTGCGCCAAGCTGGGTCGTCACGGACAACGCCTGCAGCGCTTCGCCATAGAGCTTGGGGTCGGCGAGCACCCGCTCGGCCAGCCTCAAATCGATGGCCGGGCTGGTACGGCGCGCCGGGCACAAACGACGCAGCTCGGACCAGGCGCCCTCGTCGAGAGCGGCGCGCGGGCGCGTCGGCAGAGCGGTAGCCGACGGGGCGGAGACCCGCTGCAACCCGATCGCGAGCGCGCGCTCGTCATCGCCCAGATCGACGGTGCACAGCGTTGGCACCACCCCGTGCGTCTGCAGGAAATAGCCCGACGGCGTGACGAGCCGAGCCCAGGTCAGGGTCAGCTCGCCATCGTTCGGCAGGCGCAGCACGGTCTGCACGGTGCCCTTGCCATAGGACGAGCTGCCGACCACGACGGCGCGTCCGGCATCCTGCAACGCGGCCGCCACGATCTCGGCAGCCGAGGCGGAGCCGCCGTTGATCAGCACCGCGAGCGGCGTCCGGGCGGCGATGCCGCGGCCCGAGGCGGCGAAATATTGGTGGCTGGCCGGGTGGCGGCCGACGGTCGATACGATCGGGCCGTCGGGAATGAACAGATCGGCGAGGCTGACCGCCTGGTCGAGCAGCCCGCCCGGGCTGCCGCGCAGGTCGATGACGATCCCGGCGAGGCGCCCACCGGTCTGCTGGTGAATTTCCGCCAGCCCCTCGACGATGCGCTGGGTCGTGCTGCGGTTAAAGCTGGCGATGCGGAACACGGCGATGTCGCCGTCCCGTGACGCGGTCACGGTCGGCGCGATGACCAGAGCCCTCTGCAGCCGCAGGTCGCCGGGCTGCACCGTGCCGGGGCGCACGACGCTGACCGCGACCGCGCTGCCGACCGGTCCGCGCAGCTGGCGAATGATCTCCTCGTGCGAACGGCCCGCAGTGGCGACCCCGTCGATCGCGACGATCTGGTCCTCGGGGCGGATGCCGGCGCGATCGGCCGGGCTCTGCGGGGTGACGGCGGTGACGCGGAAGATGTCGCTAGCCGTGTCGAGCGTGACGCCGATCCCGCCGAATCCGTCGCGCGCCGCGCGCTGATCGCGCGCCATCCTCGGAGCGGAATAGTGCGAAAAGCGATCGAGCGCTGTGATCATGCCGTCGAACGCGACCTGATCGATGGTGTCCTGCGACAGCGCGGCGAGGCGGGGCGAGGCTTGCTTCGCGGCTGCGATCAGGGTGGCGAGCAATTCGCCCCATGCGCGGCTGTCCGTGTCGGCCGGCATTGCGTAGAGGCCGATGTCGCGGCCGCCATAGCTGAGCGCGAGCGCGCCGCCGCTTCCGGTTGCGATGCTGTCGCGCACGTGAAGCTCGCCGTCGAGCCGGGACAGCCGCGCTATGGCGGATAGGGCCAGCCGGCGGCTCGCCACCGGCTCGATATAAAGATCGACGATCTCGTCGAGCCCGCGGGCGAAGAGCTGCGCCTCGGCATCGGCCGACGGCGAGCCTTGCACCCCGCAGCCGGCGAGCGTCAACAGGGTCAGAACGAGGCCCGCCCACGCGGTCGGCCGCAGATACAGCAGCGCGCGGATCGGTAACCCCCTGGCTCGCGTGATCAGTGACGGGCGCACGATGGGTTAGCTCCGAATGGCGCCCCTCGCGCGCGCAAGAGAGTAGAGCCCCGCGCGGTTGCGATCAACACGCCCGCGGCAAACAGCTCAGTTCAGCGCCGGTGGCGGTACAAGCCACGCCGCGGCCGCATTGCCGCGATTTGCGGTCGCGCAAAGGACTCGCCCTCGATCCGGAAAACCAGCCGCCCGCCGATCGGGTCCGCTTCTACTAAAGTGACCGTCACGGCGTCGCCGAGCGCGAAGACGCGCCCGGAGCGGCGGCCGACGAGCCGGTGGCGCGCGACCTCATGGTCATAATAATCCGAGGGCAGGCTCGATATCGGAATGAGCCCGTCGGCGCCGCTCTCGGGCAGGGCGACGAACAGCCCGAACGGGGCGACCCCGGTAATCCGCCCGGTGAACACCGTGCCGATAGCGCCGCCGAGCAGGCTCGCGCGATAGCGATCGAGCGCGGCGCGTTCGGCCGCGGCGGCGCGCCGCTCGGTCGCCGAGATGTGCTCGGCAATGGCGGCCAAAGCCTCGCCGCCTTCGCGCGCCGGCGTCGTTCGGGCGAGCAGCGCACGATGCACGACGAGATCGGCATAGCGCCGGATCGGCGAGGTGAAATGGGCGTAGCGCGGCAGGGCGAGGCCGAAATGGCCGATATTATTTGGGCTGTAGACGGCCTGGGCCTGCGCGCGCAGCACCAGCTGGTTGATCATCGCGGCCTCCGGCCGTGTCGCGGCGCGCGCCAGGACGCGGTTGAACAGCTCGGGCCGGACGACCTGGCCCTTTGCCAGGGCGAGGCCGGGAAGCCCCAGCTCGTCGAGGAAATCGCGCAACGCCGCCAGCTTTTCCGGGTCGGGCTGGTCGTGCACGCGATAGAGACAGGGCTGATGCCGCGACTCGAGCTCCTCGGCCGCGGCGATGTTGGCGAGGATCATGAATTCCTCGATCAGCCGATGGCTGTCGAGCCGGGTCCGCGGGATGACGGCGATCGGGCGCCTGTCGCTATCGAGCACCACACGGTGTTCCGCGAGGTCGAGCATCAAGGCGCCACGCGCCTGCCGCATCCGGTCGAGCGCCGCGAAGGCGCCGTAGAGCGCCGCCTGCCGGTCCGCTGTGAGCGGGACGGGCTCGCCGGCGCGCCCGTCATGCGCCGCCTGGACCGCATCATAGGTCAACCGCGCCGCCGAGCGCATGATCGCCCGCTCGAAGCGGTGCCGCCGCTTGCGTCCGGCGGCGTCGATCCACAGATGGACGGCGAGGCAGGGCCGGTCGGCGCCCGGCACCAGCGAGCACAAATCGTTGGACAGCGCCTCCGGCAGCATCGGCACGACGCGGTCGGGGAAATAGACAGAGTTGCCGCGGCGGGCGGCCTCGCGGTCGAGCGCACTGCCGGGGGCGACATAGGCGCCGACATCGGCGATCGCGACGACGAGATGCCAGCCACCGGGATTGGCCGGATCCGGATCGGCCTCGGCCCACACCGCGTCGTCGAAATCGCGGGCGTCGCTGTCGTCGATCGTGACCAGCGCCAGCTCGCGCAGATCGGCGCGGCCCGCGGGATCGGTCGGCCGCGCCGCAGCCGCCTCGGCGAGCGCGGCAGGCGGAAATTCAGTGGGAATGTCGAAGGCGGCGATCGTCATCCGGCTGATCGCTCCGGGCGCGTTCGCCGGGCCGAGGCGGTCGAGGATGCGGGCGCGCTTGCCGAATCGGCGCGACGGCAGCTCCTCGGCAATCACCAACTCATCATCGGGAAGCCCGGCCGCATCGTGGCCGAGCACCCGATACTCGCCCTTGTCGCGGCGGTCGACGGGGATGATTTCTCCGCCATCGCGCGTTCGGCGGAAGATCCCGACGATGCGGCTCGCCGCTTCGCCGAGGCGGCGGATAATTTCGGCCTCGATCTCGCCTGAGCCGCGGCGGATCAGCCGCGCCAGCGCGCGCTCGCCGGGTGCGAGCTCGTCGCCGGCCGCGCCGACCAGGCGAAAATCCGGCGCTGCGCCGCTCGCCGGCCAGGAAACCGGCCGAGCCAGGGGCACGCCGTCAGCATCGCTGCCAAAGCGCTCGACCGGCATGATCTCGGGGAGCGCCGGCCCGGCGACGAATTTCTTGTTGCCGGCGCGCACCAGCTCCCCTGAGCGACCGACCCGCCGCAGCATGTCGCGCAGCGCCGGCTGCTCGGCCGGCCCCAGTCCGAAGGCGCGC
>WNFF01003079.1_pt1 | contig 13674 bp, 10 predicted proteins | sample 5400441 | NCBI WGS metagenome assembly WNFF01 (sample SAMN13153345, study PRJNA577476) | soil metagenome | isolation source: 120 cm saprolite under Douglas fir tree site 2 hole 3 replicate 1 | place: USA:California | collected 2015-04-18 | reverse complement strand
TCCGGTCATGGACGAACTGCTGGAGAACCGCTTCGCGGCTGACGATGCGATTGCCGTTCACCTCTATTTGCTCCGGCTTCAAAAGAAGCATGCTTGGCGAATACAGGAGAAACTGCGTGCCGTAATAGGCTGCGGTCACGCCCACAACGCTGGTAAAACTCAGAACCAAAACGCGACGGTAGAACGGCCAGCCCCGCCCGCTGAATTTCTTGCGGCGGATTTCGACCGGCTTCTGGCGGCGGAGGTAGCGCGGCTCATCTTCGGCAATCATCTCGGGCCGGTAGCGGTCAGCTTCCGCCGCAGACGCGTTTCGGTGTATGGCTTTTACGCGTTCCAAACGACTACCTCGTTTTCAAGACTCACAGCGAAACTTTTCTGCACGCGCTCGCGCACGTCGGCGATCAGCGCCAGCATGTCTTTGGCTGAGGCGTGGCCGGCGTTCACGAAGAAATTGGCGTGACGGTCGCTGATGCGGGCATCACCCACAGACAGGCCCTTGAGGCCCAATTCATCAATCATGCGGCCCGCGGAAGCACCTGGAGGGTTTTTGAAGATGCAGCCGGCGCTTTTCTGGCCGAGCGGCTGGCTGGAGCGCCGTTTTTCGTTGCAGATACGAATCCCTTGTAGAATTTCTTTGTACGATTTGGAGGGTAGTTCCAGAATCACCGCGAGCATCATATCATCGGGCGCAAAAGAAGTGTGCCGATATTCGAAAGAAATTTGATTGCCCCGGAGGACTTCGATCTTGCGGCCGGCCGCCCGGTAGAGCTTCACTTCGCGGACATAGCTGCCGATCTGCATGCCGTAGGCCCCGGCATTCATGCGCAGAGCACCTCCGACGGTGCCGGGAACACCGATGAGTCCTTCCATGCCGCCGAGGTCGTTCTTGGCACAGAAGGTGATGATGCGGCCAAGATCTGCCGCGGCGTCGATGTGCGCAAGGTTGCCATCGAGGACGACATCAGGCTGGGGACGAACGAGTTGCAGGACTACCCAGGGCAACTCCCCGTCGCCGACGAGCAGGTTCGATCCTCCGCCGAGGAATTTGTGCGGAATGTGGTTCGCATCGAGCAGACTCAAGAGGTCGGGAAGGCTTTCGTGCTTCTTGATGCGCAGCAAGTCCGTTGTCCCACCAATGCCCAATGAAGTGAGGCCGGCAAGAGCGGCACTGTGCCGCAGCTCGACGTGGATCTCGCCAAGTTTGGCAACGATCCTGGGATCGCTAATGTGCATGAGGCGTCGGATGCTCCGTTCCCAGCAAAACCATGAATTCGTTGCTCGCCCTGCTGATATTGCCCGCGCCGATGGTAAGTATGGCGTCTCCGGGCCGCGCTTGTTTCAGCAAGTACTCGATGCCTTCCTGCATGGAACGAAAATAGTGGACGTTCTTGTGACCGGCATCGCGAATGGCGGTCGCGAGCGCTTCACTCGTCACGCCCGGGATGGGCGTTTCGCTGGCGGCGTAGATATCGAGCAGCACGAGGACGTCTGCCTGATTAAACGCGCGGCAGAATTCGTCCCAGAGGTGCTGGGTGCGGGTGTAGCGATGAGGTTGGAAGAGCACCAGCAGGCGATTGAACTTGCAGCCGCGGGCCGCTTCAAGCGTGGCGCGAATCTCAGCCGGGTGATGACCATAATCATCGACCACGGTGACGTCATTGACTACGCCCTTGACGTCAAAGCGGCGCCCCACACCCGCAAACTTCACAAGGCCTTCGCGGATCAGGTCGGCCGGAACGTTCAAATACAGCGCGACGGCCGCCGCTGCCGCCGCATTGAGGACATTGTGCATGCCCGGCGGGTGGGTGAGCTGAAACAAACCAAGATCCTCGCCTCTGTAAGTCAGCCGGAACTCGCTGCTTAAGCCCTCGAGCTTCACATCACTGATCACCAGATCGGCCTGGCTCGAAGTTCCATAGGTAATGATGGGACGCTTCACGCTGGGAATGATGGCCTGGACGTTGGGCTCGTCGATACAGAGGATCGCCGCACCGTGAAATGGCACGCGATTCACAAACTGGATGAAGGCGTCCTGAATATCTTCGAGGGAGGTGTACTGGTCGAGGTGCTCGCGATCAATCGTGGTTACCACCGCAACCACCGGCGCGAGCATCAGGAAGCTGCGATCGCTCTCGTCCGCTTCCACCACAAAATATTCGCCTTTGCCGAGCCTCGCGGTCGTGCCCGCCTGATTGACTCTCCCGCCGACGACAAACGTGGGGTCGAGATGCGCCGCGGCAAGCACCGAGGCAACGATGGAGGTCGTGGTGGTCTTGCCGTGCGCGCCGGCCACGGCGATTCCGTATTTCAGGCGCATCAGCTCGGCAAGCATCTCCGCCCGCGGAATCACGGGAATTTTCATTTTATGCGCTTCGATGACTTCGGGGTTATCGGCCTTCACAGCCGAGGAAGTCACGACCACGTGCGCGCCATCGGCATTGGAAGCCTTGTGACCTTCGTAGACCGTGGCGCCGAGATTCTGGAGGCGCTCCGTGATTGTGGAGAGCTTGGTGTCCGAACCAGAGACCGAGTAGCCAAGCGTCAGGAGCACTTCGGCGATACCGCTCATGCCGATGCCGCCAATACCGACGAGGTGAATTCGTTGAAAATTTCGAAAAGAAACCATCATGTGCTTGCCCTCGGTCGATTTCCGTGCACGTTCGCGGCCTCTTCGATGAGATTGACGATGTCGCGCGCGGCATAGGGGCGGGCAAGTCCACGCGCGGCGGTTGACAATTTTTCGATCTCCTGGGGCTGGTCGAGGAGAGAAAAGATTTCGCCGGTGAGTCTCTCGGCCGTGAGTTCCACTTCAGAAATCAGGCGGCCGGCGCCCGCGCGGGACATTTCCTGCGCGTTCCGCAATTGATGGCTGTCGGTCGCCCTTCCGAAGGGGATAAAGATGGCGGCCCGGCCTGCAGCGGCGATTTCCGCTGCGGTGATGGCTCCTGCCCGGCAGACAATTATATCTGCCCAGGCAAAGCGTTCCGCCATGTTCGTAAGGAAGGGAACGACCTCCGCGTTGATTTCGCGCCGCGCATAGGCGGTGCGTACCGCATTATAATCGCGTTCGCCGGTCTGATGCACGATGGCCAATTCGTTCTTGCGCGCGGCCAGGCGATCCATGGAGTCGACAACTGTCCGGTTGATCGGCAGCGCTCCCTGGCTGCCACCAGTGATGAGCAGCCGATATGGCTTTCCCAGCTGTCGCGGCGTGATGGAGAAGAATTCCGGGCGCACCGGGCAACCTGTAACAATCGCCTTTTTCCCCCAATCGTGTGAAGAAACTTCATAGCCGGTCGCAATTCGTGTAGAAATTCGCGCCAGCACCCGGTTGGTGAAGCCGGGCTCGGCGTTAGGTTCGAAGATGATATTAGGTACGCGCCCCAGCCAGGTAGCCAGCAACATGGGGCCGGCTGCGTATCCTCCGACGCCGAACGCAGCGACTGGTTTGTGCTTGCGCAACAAGCGTCGTGCATCCAGCATCGCCGGGGCAAGCATCGCCAAATTCTTGACCAGCGTCGCGCCTCCCTTGCCCTTCAAGCCGGCCACTCGCAGCGTTTCCAGCGGCAATCCGGCCTGCGGCACAAGCTTCATTTCAATCCCGCGTTGTGTTCCCACCAGCACGACTTCCCTTTCGTTTCCTCTTGCCAGCCATTCCCGGGCAATCGCCAGCGCCGGAAAAACATGTCCGCCTGTGCCACCGCCTGCAATCAGCAATTTCACTTGAGCGGTCCGCTCCTCACGCTTCCGTTGCCCGTTGCGAAATATTCAGCAGCACGCCGGTTGCCAGCAGCATCACCAGCAAACTCGATCCGCCGTAACTGATGAACGGCAGCGGGATCCCTTTCGTCGGAACCATTCCAAGCACTACCGCAAAATTGATCAGCGCCTGGAACAGGACCATCGCGGTGATTCCCAGCGCCAGCAGCCGTCCGAATCCGTCCGGCGCGCCGAGCGCTGCGCGCAGCCCTCGCCAGCCATAGATGACAAAGAGCGCAATCACGACGATCGCCCCAATAAAACCCAACTCCTCGCAAATCACGGCATAGATAAAATCCGTGTGCGCTTCCGGCAAATAGAAAAGCTTTTGCTTGCTCTCCATCAAGCCGACGCCCGTAAAGCCACCAGAGCCAACCGCGATGAGCGACTGCAACAGCTGAAATCCAGCGCCCTGTGGATCCGAGGCTGGATCGAGAAACGCCATCAGCCGCGCCTGGCGATAGGAGACCTGTGTGATCAAGAAATACAGCGCCGGCATCGCGACCGCAGTGCCGACCGCCAGCCACCTCCAGGAAAGGCCCGCGACAAACAAAACCGCCGCGGCGATGAGAACGATGTCCACCGACGTGCCGAGATCAGGCTGCAGCAAAATGAGCACTACACAAATTAAAATTGGCCCTGCTGCTGGAAGGATCGTTTGCAGAAAATCTTCCTTGCTGAATTCCATGGATGCCTTGCCGCGGCGCTTGAGATCAAAAAACCACGCCAAATACAAGATCACCGCCAGCTTCGCCAGTTCGGAAGGCTGGATGTTTGCCGGACCGAACTTGATCCAGCGATGTGTGGAATGCGATTTATCGAGGAACAAAGTTCCAACGAGCATCAGCAAAACCGCCCAAACGACTGGATAAACGACCGCAGGTTCGCGCAGCTTGCGATAGTCCGTGCGCATGAGCACGAACATGCCGACGAGGCCAATCACGAGCCATATGGCCTGGCGGAAAAGAAAAATGTACGAGTGGCCGTATTGTTGTTCCGCCGTGACTGCGGAGGCGCTGAAAATCATCACCGCGCCAAGCAGACACAAGGCCAGAGTCGCTCCAAAGAGCCAGCGGTCATTTTCCAGCCGTCTCGGCACGTGCTTTCACCCTCTTCCGGAACTTGTACTCGCCGCTTGCCGCTCCAATTGATGAACCAGCTCCTTGAAAACACGGCCGCGGTGTTCGAAGTTCTGAAACTGATCGAAGCTGGCGCATGCCGGGGCCAGGAGCACCACGTCGCCGGGCCGCGCCGCGTGCCAGGCAATTTCCACGGCGCGCTCGATTGTTCCGGTGCGCTCGATGGCCACGCTGCCGGCAATCTGCTTCTCAATCTTCTCTGCCGCCGCGCCGATCAGTAGGGCAAGAATGGCCTTCTCGCGCAACGGTTCTTGCAGCGCGGTGTAGTCGCTGCCCTTGTCTTTCCCGCCTAGAACGATCAGGACGCGTCCCGGAAAAGCATCCAGCGCTTTCAGCGCGGCGCCCACATTGGTTGCTTTCGAATCGTTGTAATAGCGCACGCCCCCGATTTCCGCGACAAACTCCAGGCGATGCTCGACGCCCGCAAAGGAGCGCACGCCCTTCACGATAGCCGCGGGTTCGGCCCCCGCGAGACGCGCCGCCGCGACGGCCGCAAGCACATTTTCAACGTTGTGCGCGCCCGGCAGTGGAATCTCCTTGAGATTCAACACCGCCTCTTCCTGACCGTCATGACGAAACACAATTTCGTTGCCGCGCACGAAAGCACCTTGAGCCACGCGCTGCTTCCGGCTGAACCAGTACACGTGCGGCTTGGCCGGGGCCAGAGGCGTGGTCGCCGGATCATCCGCGTTCAAGATCGCGCTGTCGGCTTCCGTCTGATTCTCGAAGATGCGCGCTTTGGCGCGACCATACGCTTCCAGTGTGTGATGCCGGTCCAGGTGATCGGGCGTGAGATTCAGGAACACGCTCATGTTGGGGCGAAACGTTTCAATCAGCTCCAGTTGAAAGCTGCTTAACTCCACCACGGTGATGGTGTCGTCGCTGGTCTGCTCCACGCGCGCAATCAGCGGAGTGCCGATATTGCCGGCAAGAATCGTGGAAAAACCGGCGTTCTTCAAAATGTGTTCAACTAAGGAAGTTGTCGTGGTCTTGCCGTTCGAGCCGGTGATGCCGATCAAGCGTCCGCGCAGAAAACGGTCCGCCAGCTCCACCTCGCTCCAGATCGTGACACCCTTCGTTCGCGCTGCCTGTAGCAACGGAGCATCAGCAGGCACGCCGGGACTCGGAATAATCAGATCCTGCTCGAGAAACGTATTTTCCCGGTGGCCGCCAAGCTCCAAACTGACACCCGCAGTCCTCAGTGGCGCAATCGCTTCGCCGATTTCGTTTTCGGTCCGCGCATCCGTCGCCGTCACGCCGGCGCCTCTTGCGGCGCAAAAGAGTGAAGTGGCCACACCCGTTCTGGCCAGTCCAACGACCAGCACGCGCTTGCCCCGCAACTCAAATGGATTCGCCATTGATTTCGCAAAACCCTTTGACTCTTTTGCTTTTCTGCCTCTACCTTAATTTCAACGTCGTCAGCGCAAACAGCGCAAAGACCAGCGCTGCGATCCAAAACCGCACAATCACTTTCGATTCGCTCCAACCAAGCAGTTCGAAATGGTGGTGAATGGGCGCCATGCGGAAAATGCGCTTACCGCGCAGCTTGAACGAGCCTACTTGCAGAATCACGGAAACGGCTTCCAACACAAATACACCGCCAACGAAAAACAGCAAAATCTCCTGCTTGATGATGACCGCAATCACGCCCAGCGTCCCGCCCAGCGAGAGCGAACCCACGTCTCCCATGAAGATTTCCGCGGGATGCGCGTTGTACCACAGGAAGCCGAGCGACGCCCCTACGAGCGCGCCGCAGAACACGGTCAGCTCGCCGACCTTCGGGATGTATTGGATATCGAGGTACGTCGCCCAGCGGTAGTTGCTGCTGACGTAGGTCAGCACCGTGAGGGCGCCAGCCGCGATGACCGTGCATCCGATGGCGAGACCATCCAGCCCGTCAGTCAGGTTCACGGCGTTGGAAGAGCCGACAATCACCACACCAACGAAAATGAGAAATGGAACAAAAGCGAGCGGCCAAAAATGCGGTGAACGCATGACCGAGTGGATAACGAGATCGGGGCGGAAACGCTTCAGAAACGGGATCATCAACTGGGTGGAGTAGGCGCTGTGAGTTGTCAGAACGAGGAGCGACACACCCACCACAAGACTGACGAACACCTGGAAATAGATCTTCTTTTTCGCGGTGAGGCCCAGGTTGCGCTGCTGAGAGACTTTCGCGTAGTCATCGATGAACCCGATAACCGCAAAACCGACCAGCGCAAAAAGCGAGAGCAAGATGAAAGGGTTGGTGAGATCGGCCCAGAGCAGCGTCGGCACAGCGGTAGAAAGAACAATCAGTACTCCGCCCATGGTGGGAGTGCCCGCCTTTTTCTTGTGCTCCTGCGGGCCTTCTTCGCGGATGAATTGGCCGATTTGCAATTCGCGCAGGCGGCGGATCAGCGATGGGCCAAAGACCAGCGCCAGAAACATTGCCGTGAGGCTCGCGTACACCGTTCGAACGGTAATGTAACGGAAAACATTCAGTGGGCTGATGTACTTGCGCAAAACTTCGTAGAGGAGGTAGTAAAGCATTTCAGTGCCGTACCTCCTGCTGACCGGTAATTTCTGCGGGCGCGGCATGCCGTGCAATCAGCGCTTCCACAATCTGCTCCATCTTCACGCCCCGCGAGCCTTTCACCAGCAGCAAATCACCGGATTCAATAAAACCCGCAAGAAATTCGGCGGCTTCCTGAGGCGTTGAGAAAAATCTCGCGCGTGCGCGCGGGAGTCCTGCCGAGACGGCGCCTTCCACAATCTGAGCGGCATCACCGGCTACGCTGATAATCCAATCAATCTTTCCGGTCTTCGCCGCGAACCGCCCGGCTTCGCGGTGGAGTTCCGGTGAAGCCGCGCCGAGCTCGCGCATTTCGCCGGCCGCGAGGATCCGCCGGCGAAAATTCGGCGTCGCCGCCAGCAATTCCGTCATGGCTTGCAGCGCCGCGGGACTCGAGTTGTAGCTGTCGTTGATGAGCGCCGCTCCATTCGAAAATCGCAACAATTCTCCGCGCATCGCCGGCGCGCGCAGCGACCGGAACACGTTCTGTGCTTCCGCGGCGCCGATCCCCCACACGCTTGCGGCCGCCAAGGCCGCCAGCGCGTTGGCGATCGCGTGACGTCCGGGAACATTCAGCTCCAGCCGCACGCGTCCCTCCGGACTTACATAATCAAACGCCGTTCCCAGAGCTCCGCGGTCTTCAATCTCCCGCGCCATGAAAAAGGCCGTTTTTTCGATTCCATAAGTCAACACGCGCCCGGGCGCAACAGACCCGAACGCGGCCACGCGCGGATCGTCCGCATTAAGCACCGCAGTCGACTCGCGCCCATTTAATCCTTCAATCAGTTCGCGTTTCGCGAGGGCAATCTCATCCACCGAGGCAAAAAATTCCAGGTGCGCCGGTGAAACACGCGTCACAACTCCGACGTCCGGCCGGGCGATTTCCGCCAGCCGCGCAAGCTCGCCGCGGCGTGACATTCCCATCTCCAGCACCGCCGCCTGATGCGTTTCCTCGAGCCGAAACAGGGTCAACGGCAGCCCGTACTCGTTATTTAAGTTTCCTTCCGATTTCAGGACCCGCAGCTTCGCGCCCAGCAGTGCCGCCAGGATTTCCTTCGTGGTGGTTTTGCCAACCGAACCCGTGACGCCGGCAATTTTCCCGCCCCAGGATTCGCGCACCGCGCGCGCCAGTCGCTTGAGCGCGTCGAAGGTGTCGCCCACGGCGATACATCGGTCGCGGACTGGGTCTGCATATGGCGAAAGTTGCGCCGCCGCCACCACGGCCGCAATTGCTCCGCTTTCCAGGGCACTGGCCACATGGTCGTGTCCATCGTGACGCGGTCCGTGGATGGCGATGAACAGTTCTCCGGCACGAATCGCGCGAGAATCAATCGACACGCCGGCCACCCGGGCCACGGGGTCGAGTCCCTTCCCCGGCCGAGTACCCAAAGCGTCAGCCACCTGTGCAATCGTCCACCGCATAAGTTCCTCAAAGGATTCGTCTTACTCCAGTACCGAACGCCTCGTTGTGTTCTCAACGTTTTGAGGGCTCCTCCTTTCGAGAGGTCCGCAATTGGCTCGCCCCGGCTTTGCCGGGACCCGAGCGCCCTCGTCTCTACTATGGAGCCAAGCGCGCTAGGTGCCAAACCCTGAGCCGCCCCGCGGCCCGTCTTTCAACTGGCCGCCATTCCCTGTGTCGTCTCGCGGGCCTTCAAAACCACGCTCGCGCAAAGCGCGCCGCGCCACTTCACGATCGTCAAACTCAAACGTACGATCGGCGAGAATCTGATAATTCTCGTGACCCTTTCCGGCCAGCAGCACCATGTCTCCGCTGCGAGCTTCTTCCATGGCCATGCCAATGGCCTTTTCACGATCCGGCTCGATAAAATACTTTCCGGCGGTTTTCTGCAGACCCACGATGATGTCGCTGATGATTTTCAGCGGGTCTTCGCTGCGCGGATTGTCGCTGGAAAGAATCGTCAGGTCGCTCAAACGGCCCGTGACTTCCCCCATCACCGGCCGCTTGGTGCGGTCCTTTTCGCCACCGCATCCAAAGAGCGTGATAATCCGGCCATTGGGATTCAACTCGCGCGCGGTGCGAATCAGGTTTTCCAGCGCATCGTCGGTGTGTGCATAATCAACAATCACCAGGAAGGGCTGCCCGAGATCGATCCTCTGGAAACGCCCGGAAACATTTTCGAGATTGCGGATGCCGCTTTCAATCACTTCGTTCGAAAGACCAAGCGCCTGTGCCGCTCCAATGGCGGCAAGCAGGTTGTAGACGTTGATCCGGCCGACAAGCCGCGACACTACGTGAACCTTTCCATTCGGTGTCTGCGCCGTGAAGGTCAACCCATCGAAAGTCAGTTGAAACTTCTTTGTGGCGATGTCGGCGTCCGATTCCAGTCCATAGCTCACTGTTTTCTTCGCCAGGCGGACAAGCCGTTTGCCGAATTCATCGTCCGCATTTAGTACCGCGACTTCCGGCGCGCCTGCTCCGGTGTCCGCAAAGAGCCGTCTCTTCGCCGCAAAATAATCTTCAAACGTTTTATGAAAATCCATATGCTCGCGCGTCAAGTTTGTGAAGACTGCGGCTTGAAAATGGCATCCCCAGAGGCGGTCCATCGCCAGCGCATGCGAGCTGGCTTCGAGCACCGCGTACTTCCCGCCGGCATCGCGAATCTCTGCGAAAAATCCCTGCAGGTCCACCGATTCTGGCGTCGTATTCGGAGCAGGATAGTCGCCGAGCGGCGTGTGATACGCAATCGTTCCGAACAATCCGGTCTTCGCCCCGGAGGCCCTCACGATCGCGTCCACGACCGAAGTCGTGGTCGTCTTTCCATTCGTGCCGGTCACCGCAACGAGTTGCAGCGCGTTCGCGGGATGCCCGAGGAAATTCGCGGCCGTGACAGCCAGCGCCTTGCGCGCTTCCCGAACCTGAATCCACACCACTCCGTCTGGAATCTTCCCAGGAGCCTTCTCTTCACTCGCAATGGCGACCGCGCCCCGCTTGATGGCGTCCAGAATAAACGCGTTTCCGTCCGTCTTCACTCCGTGCAGAGCGAAAAAAAGCGAGCCCGGCTCCACTCTTCGCGAATCGCAAGCCACCTTCCGAATTTCCAGGTTGTTGGCATCCGCAGGCAGAGATGTTTCCGTGCCTTGGAACACTTCGCTCAGCTTTCTTCCGCTGTCCGTTGAACTTGTGCGGGCAGAGTGCTTTCGTTGGCTGTCAACCTGGTTCGTGGCGGCGTCCTGTACCTGTTCTTCTTGGCTCAATCCAATTTTCATCCTAATGCCTGACTCTCCGGTGCGGCTTCTCAATTTTTGCCGCTGGTGTTCCGAACTGCACGGTTATCTTTGCGCCCCGCCGAACCTTCGCTCCCGCGGCCGGCGCCTGATTTGTTGCAAGCCTGCTGCCAACGAGAACCGGCTCCAGCCCAAGTTTCAAACACATTTCCGTGACTTCACGCATCGTTTTTCCAGAGAAATCCGGCACCGGAATGTCGCCGCCTTCATCCACGGCCACGGTCACTGCAGGCGCGGGGCTGGCGCCCTCACTGGAATTGGTTGCCGCGGACTTAGCGGGAGGTTGGTCGGGCTGCTCCGAAAAATCCGTGGGCGTGAAATCTTCGAGGATCGAGCTATCCGATACGTCGCGACTCCTGTACGCCGCCTGGAGAAGCCTCGGACCAATGGGAACATCGCGCGGCACATCCAGATGCGGCAACACCTGCTCGGCAATTCGCTTGAAAACCGGCGCAGCAACCTGGCCGCCTTCGTGTTGCCCAACCGGCGAATCCAGCGACACCAGAATCGTCACTGCCGGATTGCTTATCGGAGCGAATCCGGTGAAAGAAGCAATGAGCTGCGTTTTTGAATAGCGGCCCGTGGCGGGATCGATTTTTTGTGCCGAGCCGGTTTTCCCCGCAGCAGTCCAGCCATCGAGATGCGCGAGCTTGCCCGTCCCGTTCAGTACGACCCCTTCCATAAGCCTCCGCAAGGTCGCCGCCGTTTCCGGCCGGATCACTTTCCTCGGCTCGGGGGCCGACAGCGGGCTTTCCCCGGTCAATTTGTGATCCCCGCGTCTCAACTCCGCAACCACATGCGGCTTGTGCAGCAATCCACCATTAGCAATCGCGGAGACCGCGCTAATCAGTTGGATCGGCGTGACCCCGACCTCCTGACCCATCGAGATCGAACCGATCGAGACCGCCGACCAGTTTTCCAGTCGCCGCAACAGCCCCTTGCTCTCCCCCGGCATATCCACTCCGGTGGGCTGCCCGAAGCCAAACGCGCGGATATAATCGTAAAACTTCGGCGCTCCCAGCCGCAGTGCAATCTTGATCGCGCCGACGTCGCTCGATTGGGCAAGAATGTCCGAGACGCTTAGCAAACCGAACGGCTTATGGTCGCGGATGCGGTGCCCGCCCACGTATACTGCCCCGTTCTCGCAATCAAAGACTTCCCCGGGCCGCGTAATTCCCTGATCGAACGCGGCTGCCAGAGTGATGAGCTTAAAAGTCGATCCAGGCTCGTACAACGCCGCAACCGCGCGATTCATCCGCGCTTCCGCCGGCGCTTCGTTCGCCGCGTTGGGATTGAACTTCGGCCAGTTCGCCAGCGCAAGGATTTCGCCGGTATTCGGATTCATCACCATCACTGTGCCGGCCATCGCATGCGTCTTGGCAATCGCTGCGGCCAGCTCGCGCTCCGCGATGTACTGGATTTTTTCATCGAGTGTGAGAACTACGTTCGCGCCCGGCTCGCGCCGGGCTTCTCCACCATCGAACCAGCGCTGGCGCGCGTCCGCCATCACAATGATTTTTTCGCTCTTGCCGCGGATCTGGCCATCCAATTCGTATTCGATCCCGCCCAAGCCTTTTTCATCGAGATCGACAAAACCCAATACGTGCGATGCCAAATCGCGCTTCGGATAGATGCGTTGATTTTCTTTTTGGAAGTAGACGCCTTTCAGATTCAGCGCCTCCACCGCCTCTTTTTTATCTGGCGGCAGCTTGCGCGCAATCCACACAAACGAGTGCGAGGACTCGAGACGCGCCTCAAGCGTGTCACTTGGAATTCCCAAAACGCCGGACAACAGCCGCGCCGCTAGCTGTTGGTCGCCGAGCTCGGAGGGCACCGCGAACGCCGAATCTACCGGGATGCTCATCGCCAGCGGGTGCATGTTGCGGTCGTAGATCGCCCCGCGCTTCGGCGTGATTTCGATCACACGCTGCTGCTGCCGCTGCGCGCGGGCCATGTATTCGCTGTGTCGGAAGAGTTGCAGGTATCCGAGCCGCCCAAAAACCGCGGACAACCAGAAGAGCGCCATGCAGGCAACGATCAGCAGCCGGCTGACAGCTTTGCGGTCACCATTCGATTCGGCCGTCTTGCGGTCACGCTCGGAATTTACCGCTATGCGGCCACTTGTGGCGGCGTGAGCACGGTTTTTTGGCATGGCGAAATCAAATCAACAAGCGCTCCGCCTGGAAGTTCAATTGCCCGACAGCAAACTGGTTGTCGAACCATGTGCATCAAGAAAAAACGCTACGGCGCTCGATTTGGCCTAATGTAACGTGCCGCGGCCACTTCGGCGCCATCCGGAGTCTCATATTCCTGCACCTGCGTCGGCAGCGGCTCGGTCAAGCCCAGTTGCCGGCGCGCAATCACGTCAATGCGCATCGGATTGCGCAGTCCGGCGATTTCCAATCTCAAAGACGAGTTCAGCGAAGCCGCCTCGGTTTGTCGGGCCTTGACGTCCTCAAGCTGAAAACTCAAATCAATGCAGCGAAAATGCTGGTAGATGTACAGCATGAAAAACGCCGCAATCACGCCGCCCAGCGCGACCGTGCGGTACAGCCTGCGCATTTTTGCGGGCTCAACGTGGCGAACAATGCGCGAATTGTCGATCCGCTTTACGGTATGAAACTCGGTCATCGCCCTGGATTTTTTCTTCCGCGTCATAACAGTACCCTGCCGGTCGCTAAGCAGCCGGCATTCTTTCCGCACACCGCAGCTTCGCGCTTCGCGAACGCGGGTTGCCCATCATCTCTTCTTCGCTGGGCTGGATCACGTGTTTCGTCAGCACGCGGAGCGCTCCTGCTCGCTCTCCCTCTTGAAACGCGTGCTTCACCAGGCGGTCCTCCCGCGAGTGGTAACTCAACACCACCCAGCGGCCTCCTGAATTCATTGTGGCGGGGGTCCGAGAAAGAAACTGCCCGAGTTCCTCCATCTCTCGATTCACCGCTATCCGCAGCGCCAGAAACGTTTTTGTTGCGGGAT
>WNFF01005594.1_pt2 | contig 13676 bp, 9 predicted proteins | sample 5400441 | NCBI WGS metagenome assembly WNFF01 (sample SAMN13153345, study PRJNA577476) | soil metagenome | isolation source: 120 cm saprolite under Douglas fir tree site 2 hole 3 replicate 1 | place: USA:California | collected 2015-04-18 | reverse complement strand
GGCGATCACGTCAAGAAGGGTGACAAGCTGCTTCTGCAGGAGAATGTGCAAGCGTCTGCGGATGTGCAGGCGCAGTCGGCGGCAGTCAATTCGGCAGAATCTGGCGTGGAAGCTGCACAAGCCAGCTTCAAGGCCGCGCAATCGGATTTGATTTTGCAACAATCTAACTTGGAGAAGGCCAAGTTGGACTACGAACGGGGACAGGGCCTTCTTAAAGATGGTCTGATCCCCAAGCAAGATTTCGACCAGCGGAAAACTACTTATGATGGGGCGGTTGCTGCGGTCGAATCGGCGCGCTCGCGTGTGCAGTCTCTAAAAGCGCAACTGGATCAGACGCGCTCACAGGTCAATCAAGGCCGCGCCGTGGGCATGCGCCTAAAGGATGTTTTGCAGAAAACTACGTACACGTCTCCGATCAACGGGATCGTGAGCTATCTTCCAGAGCGCGTGGGCGACTACGTCGTACCCGGGATTCAGAATTCGAACGGCAGCTTCCTGATGACCCTCTCAGATATGTCGGTGGTGACGGCGGAAGTGAAAGTCGACGAGACGGACATCGTCAACGTGAAAATGGGTCAAGAGGCGGACGTCACGATCGACGCCGTGCCTGGAAAGATTTTCAAGGGCAAGGTAACAGAAATTGGATCGCAGGCTGTGCTGCGCAGTTCCGGACTTACCACCACGCAAACCACGACAAGCACCCAGGAAGCGAAGGATTTCAAAGTGGTCGTGACGCTAGCGAATCCGCCGGAGAATCTGCGCCCCGGTCTTTCCACGACGGCCAAGATCAAGACGGCAGAGCGGAAAAATGTCGTGGCCATTCCGATCCAGGCACTGGCGGTGAGGACGCGCAAGGATTTGGAAGAAGCGGCCAAGAACGCCAAGAAGCAGGGCAGTTCGAATGTAACGCTGGCGGCGCCGCCGCCTCCGGCTCCTGGCGACCCGAAAAAAGACGAAGTCCAGGGCGTGTTCGTGATCAACGGAAACAAGGCTTTGTTCCGTTCCGTGGAAACCGGCATTGCCGGTGTGACGGACATCGAGATCACGAAAGGTTTGCAACCCGGTGACGAGATCGTCGTCGGCAGCTACAAGGCACTGCGCACCCTGAAGCCGGAGTCCCAGGTGAAGGTGGACAACAGCGCGCCGAAGAAGCAGGACGATCAGCAGAGCTGACGCGCCGCCAAAGGACAAGGGAGATTCGCATGCCTGTCGAAACACCAGTCACAGATTCCTATAGGGAAGACCTGGTCAGTTCTGGCGTAGTGATCAAGACCGAAGCACTGGCCAAGGTTTACGAAATGGGCGCGGAGCAGGTACATGCGCTGCGCGGCGTGGATGTGGAGATCCGCAAGGGCGAGTATGTGGCGATCATGGGACCATCCGGATCGGGCAAATCGACTCTGATGAACCTGATCGGCTGCCTGGATTCGCCAAGTTCCGGAAAATACTGGCTCGCCGGCCGGCTGGTGAGCGATCTGGATGATGATGAGCTCGCTTACATTCGAAACAAAGAGATTGGTTTCGTGTTTCAAACCTTCAACCTGCTGCCGCGAGCGACGGCGCTGCACAACGTGGAATTGCCTCTGATCTACAATGGCACGCCGTCCGAAGAGCGCATCGAAAAAGCAAAGAAAGCCCTTGAACGCGTTGACCTGGTGGACCGCATGCATCACAAGCCGAACGAGCTTTCCGGCGGCCAGAGGCAGCGCGTTGCGGTTGCACGCGCGCTGGTCAATTCCCCGTCCATTGTCCTTGCGGACGAACCGACCGGAAACCTTGATTCGAAAACGGGCGAAGAAATCATGGCGCTCTTTGAAAATCTTTACCGGCAAGGAAACACCATTATTCTTGTGACCCACGAACACGACATCGCACAACATGCACACCGCATCATCTTCATCCGCGATGGCAAAATCGCTTCCGACGAAGCAGTAGTAAAGAAATAAGCGGACAATTCGGCTCTTTCATTCCATCAAAAACTGAATAGCCTTTAGGTGTGCGAAAAGAAGGCCTGTGACCTAGGTGTGTCTTTGCGTGTGAAAGACCCGGACCGGGGTGGAAAGGAAAAGTCGAATGGCTGCCGACACAGAAGTGGGAAAAGAATCTGGAAGCGGTGACGTTCTGAATCTTGCCGCAGAGCTGGCGCGAGAATACGTTCGCGAGGCCGCGACTCGAAGGGTGGGCCCTTCCGGAGCCGCTCTCGCTGCTCTTTCCGAACTCAACGAGCCCTTTCCTGACGCGCCGAGCAACCCGGCTGAGGTAATCAGCTTGCTGGACAGAATCGGCTCCGCAACCACAGTGACGACGACCGGCGGGCGCTATTTCGGCTTTGTGAATGGCGGGATGGTACCTACTGCTCTGGCCGCAAATTGGTTGGCAGCAACTTGGAATCAGAACGCGGCTTTGCGTGTGATGTCTCCCATAGCGGCGGAATTGGAGGAAATTGTTCTTCGCTGGGTTTCGGAAGCGCTGGGATTGCCTCCGGAATGCGCGGGTGGCCTGGTTACTTGCGCCACGATGGCGAATTTCACGGCGCTCGTCACGGCACGAAGTGCAATTCTGGCGCGAGCGGGCTGGGATGTCACTGTGGATGGGATGTTTGGCGCACCGCCCATCCAGGTAGTCGTCGGCGCGGAAGTGCATGCGTCGATCCTGAAGGCATTAAGCCTGGCGGGATTTGGCAGGAAGCGGGTGACCACTGTGGAGGCAGACAGCCAGGGACGGATGCGTGCCGATAAACTTCCGGGCCTTTCGGAGCGAACAATTGTGTGCATCCAGGCGGGAAACGTGAACACGGGGGCATTCGATCCTGCCGGAGAAATATGTAAAGCAGCAAAGCAGCAGGGCGCATGGGTCCACGTGGACGGCGCATTCGGATTATGGGCCCGAATATCGCGTAAATACGAACATTTGACACGTGGTTTTGATCAGGCTGATTCGTGGGCCACAGATGCACATAAGTGGCCCAACGTCGGTTATGACAGCGGCCTCGCCATCATCAGGGACGGTGCGGCGCTGCGTGCTTCGATGGGCATAACTGCGGCGTACCTCGAACCCGGATCGCGCCGCGAACCGATGCATCACACACCGGAATCGTCAAGGCGCGCGCGCGGCGTGGAGTTGTGGGCGGCGCTGAAATCGCTTGGGCGATCTGGACTTTGCGGGCTAGTCGAGCGGACGTGCGCCCACGCACAGCGGTTTGCCCAAGGGCTGCGAGAAAGCGGATGCGAAGTGTTGAATGAAGTCGTGATCAATCAGGTGCTGGTGTCCTTTGGGCGCTCCGAGGTGACGCGAGAAGTGATCCGGCGCGTACAGGAGGATGGAACCTGCTGGTGCGGCGGAACCATCTGGCAAGGAAAAACCGCGATGCGGATCAGCGTCTCTTCCTGGGCGACAACGGAGGAAGACGTAGAGCGCAGCCTTGAGGCCATTCTCCGCATCGCGAAGGAATGCCGGACAATTTGATGCACAACAACGGCCGACCCGCCGGGAAACACTTTCAGAAAAATTAGCTGCTGTGCGCCACGCTCGAGTTCTCGAGATCAGCAAAAGTCTGGGCCGCGCTGAGGTGAGTGCCCGAGAGCCGGTCGTGCCAGGTAAGTTCATCTTCGTCCCACATGGCCCAAAGGAAGCCCATGAAAAAAGTTCCCGCAGAGAGCATGTAGCCTGCGCTGCGCAGGAGCATTTGCCGGGGTGAGGGTGGCTCGCCGGAAAAGCTGACGACCTGCAAGCCTCGCATCATCATGCCTGGAGTCGTGCCACCGAAGATGGTAAAGAGCGCGAAGTATTGCAGATAGACAATCGCAAAGGTCGCTGCGTAAACCGCGGCGTTTAGTTTGCTCAGCGTAAATTGCCCGCCGAGCGAGCTGAAGAGCATCAGGAATCCACCATAGGCAAATAACAAACAGCAGATGTCAATCACGGCTGCAAGGCGTCGATCGTCGATGGATGCAACGGGATGTAAACCCGGCGAAAATTTTCTTTCGTCTTCAACAACGTATGATTGCGCGCCGGTCCCGGAGTCCGGCGGCAGGGAGACATCAATCATCATTTGCGATTCTTCGAGAACGCGCTTTTTCGAAGTGCGGCCAATCGCGATGGTAAATGAGAAATCTTCTTCCGGGGGCGCCGACGGTTCGGCAACTTCGACAGACGGACGTGGCGGCGGAGCGGGATGGTTTTCGAATGAGAATCGGGACTGCGCCGTGTTTGGAGCGGCCTTCCGGCGGCGCGTGCGATAAGCCTCGAGACGCTGAGACAGCTCGCCACGCCATGCGGCGTCCAGGCCCACCTCATCCGAGACTATGTTGTGCTGGTTGGAACGATCGCTCTCACCCAGGCCGGGATCTGAACTCTCGACGAGATGAGCTCTTGGGGAGACACTCGTCGAATCTTCCCAGATAGAAGGGCCGACCGAAAAGGATGAATCGCAAAAACTACAAGCGCCTACGCTTGACGGCAATACCGCGCCACACTGCGAGCATGTTTTTGTCACCGGTTAGTTTTGCGCTGCGGACGCTTCACCTCCGGTGAGGAGGGAACCGTTCAAGAATAACATGATCGGCAAAAGTCAAGCAGTCAAAGAAGAGAGAATGTAGCGAATGTGGCAGCAGTCGGGGGAGGGCAGCCGGCGGAGCCTTGGTTCAGGCATCCATTTGTTGTGCGAGCATATCCCGGCTAAACGAGATGCGGCGCTCCAGGGCGACCGCGGCAAAATAGGCGCAGTGTCCACGTTCGGATTCCGTCCACGCCTTCATCGAAGGAACAATCCGCGCAATCGTGGACCGCGCAAAGTTCAAAAGTTTGAAATAGGCGCCGATTGCCTGAACGCTGTTGCGGTCTTCCGGACGCTCCGGGCAGAGCTGCAGGAGCTGAATGACGCGCTCGAAATCCTCACCGGAAGCGATCCGTTGAATGCCGGTGACGTCCTTGACCTCGGCGGAGAGGATCTGCTTTGACGACGCGGCAATGAGCGAGCGGCAATAGGAGATGAAAAACTGAAGCAGCGCCGCTGCTGAGAAAGCGAAAATGACGCCGGCCATCATCGCGGCACCACCGCAAGCCGGGCGGGCACGATGCGCGCTTCTTCCGGAATGCGCCAAAAAGCATAGGCCCAGGCCATCGGCAAGAGGCAGCCAGAAATTGGGATGAGGTAGGGACAGATGTCACTCAAGCTCGTCGAAAGATTCCGCAGGGCGTAGCTGGCTGCAAAAACGCTGAAGTACAGGCCAAGAGCGAGAACCAGCTGAATCAGGCGTGTCCGCGTTTCGCGGAGCTTAAGCATGGCGCCCCACAAAACATAGGTCAGCACCAGGCCGACAAAGTAGAGGTTTTGTGAAGCCTCCAGGACCAAGTGGCCCATGGCGCGGCTATCCAGAACGAAATGCCCCAATAGGCGGCTCGAAGATTGCTGGACGATCGCGAAGGAAAACCCTGCCGTGCCAAGCAGAAGCAGCACTGCACCGAGGCGCACGTACTGCTCCGCACCCATCTCTTCGAAGACGTATGAGTACAAGCCCATGAGGGCGCAATAGAGGCCAATGGTCAGCAGCAGATCAGAGTAGTAGTAGAAATAACCGTATTCAGAGGACTTGAAGCCATAGGTGAAGAGGATTTTGAAACGAGCAATGTTAACGACGGAGGCCGCCAACATATAAACATTAAGAGACAGATAGCGGCGGAACGATCCCTTTGCGATCGAGCACACCACCACGCTCACTTCAAGGAGTGTGCAAAGGAACCATACGCTGTATTGAAACGGACCAGGCACTTTATGCCTACCTTGCGCCCTGGTCTGTCCCGCAGCACTACTCAGTCGAGCTCTGCGGTAACCACGCCATTACTTCCAGGGCGTTGGTGGTAGCGGTGCCCCGCCGTTTTTCCAAGGCGTCGGCGGCAGCGGTGCTCCACCATTCTTCCAAGGCGTCGGCGGAAGTGGTGCTCCACCGTTCGCCATGATCACGGAGCCATCACCGTGAGTGACGACTACCGTTTTCAGGCTCATAGCCCCGACTAAAACGAGCATAGCCAGGAAGACAACTGTAAGTTTGCGTGACATTGTGCCTCCGAGGTCGGAAACAACCTAGGTGGCAGTCTAACTCTTTGAACACCAATGTCAAGCAGCTCAGGTCATGAGCCTGTTACGAAACGATACACACTCCCCCCTCCCGTCATTTCGATAGGCATTCGCCTACCTGACAGGCGGGACAGTGTCCGAACACGTGCAGATTAAGTTTTAGGACTGTTCGGGTCAACAGTACAGTAGTACTAAGCATTATAGGACCACCTTTGACTCTCGGGAGGGCTCCCGAAGGCTTCAACCAGACCAAGGTGTGTTGCGTTTGTAGTGCAATCAGTTTGGCATTCTAGGAAACTGATGCGGCATCGCTTGCCTGCAAGCGTCCCCAAGGTCCGCTGTAGTTCCGCGGGGTCGACACCTTGACACTTTCGTGCGGGAGTCCGTAGCATAGTGGATTGCTTCATGCCGGCGTAGCTCAGTGGTAGAGCGAGGGTCTCATAATCCCTAGGCCGTGGGTTCGATTCCCTCCGCCGGCACCGTTTTTCTCCGCTACAGTACTCGGTATATAGATCACGAAAATCTCGTGTTCCAATTAAGTTTCTTAGATGAACGCAAACACACACCTCTAAAAGCGCATTATTTCCGAGTGGCCCGTCATCCAGAAGTTTCACGAATCGATTCCATTACCAATCCAAGGCCAAAAACATCCACCGTGACCGGGATTCGCGGGCGACATCGCACCAGTACGGCGTACGCTCGGAGCGTTAAAGGTTTAGGCGCTTGAGGAGACTTGTGTAGCGTGGATCCCGGCGAAGAGTGTCCATTTGAGGATCGACCTTTAGGTACGAGATCCATTCGGCGCGAGATTGATAGCCTTCTTCGAGAGCAGCAAACGCGTCGTCGGTCCGGCCGAGCGCGGCATAAACGGCGGCTCGATCATAGCCCGAAACAAACTGCTCCGACCGCCCGACGACGGAAGCCATAGTGGCAGCCGCGGCGGCGTGGTCCCCGGCCAGAGCTTGCGCTCGCGCCAGCGCCAAAGCGGTCCATGGGCTCGCTTGACGCTCCAAGGCTTGCTTGCAGGAATCGAGGGCTGCTTTGGTGTCGCCTTTCGCATCCAGGGCCCAGCACAAAATCACGTAGTCGGGAACGAACGTGGGGTCGAATGTGATCGCTTGACGAAGTTGATTTATGGAGTCGTCATATCGCCTCGACCAGTACAGGACGGCGCCGAGATAAGCATTGATCTCACCCGAGAGGGGGTCGAGTTCCTGCGCCCGGTGGAGCTCTGAGATCGCGCGATTAAAGTCGCCGAATTGCGCGCGATACACACCGAACCATAGATGAGCGGTCGCGAGGCTGGGATCGATCCTCAGTGCCGCTTGGAACTCTCGTTCCGCTACGTCCCAATTCCAATCGTACTTGGAGGCAATCAGTCCGAGGGAAACGTGAGCAGCGGCCAGAGACGGGTCGAGTTCAACGGCTCGCTGCGCAGCGGCTTTCGCTCTCGGCATGGCTTCGTTCGGAGGAAAAACCAAATTCGAGGTGTCGTAGTAGGTGTCGGCCAAGCCGCTGTAAGCCAAGGCGTATGCCGGATCGTCATCGATGGCATTTTGCAAGTAGTGAAGGGCTTTGCGGTACCCGTCTTCGGTGTAGTAATTGGCCGCGAAGTATCGGCCGCGCAAATAGTTGGCGTAGGCGGAGGCGTTTGCGGTGGGGCGTTTGTTCAGAGCACGTTGCTGTTGGCCAGTAAGGGAGCCGGAAAGATTCGAAACGACACGTTCTGCGATAGAGTCTTCGAGCGTAAATGCATTGTCGGCGGCAACCTCGAAGGTTTGTGCCCACAAAGGCTTGGCGTCACGCACGCGTAGAAGGCGAACAGAAACTCGAATGCGGTTGTCGGCGGTCTGGACGCTTCCTTCGACGACCGCATCGACGCTAAGATCGCGACCGCTTTGGATAGGATCGTGGTCGGCGAATCGATTAACAGTTGCCAAAGGACGGACGATAAACTGCATATTCGCGAGTCGCGTGATTACGGCGTCGGTTAGTCCGAGGCCTAGATAGTCGTTCTTGGAGTCTGGATTGAGGACGCTGAAAGGCAGAATGGCGACGGAGCGTAGGGCTTTCGGCGAGAACCAGTTTGGGGTGAGCCATGCGATCAGGCCGTAAGCGGAAAGGGAGGCCAAGAGGGCTCCTGCAATGAAAAGGTAGACCGTTCGGGATCGGGGAAGGGGCGCGGTGGTTGCGGCAATTTGGGGACTTGTTTCGGCGGTTGGCGGATTGCAGCGCACTTCTCCTACGAAACTGTAGCCACGACCTGGGATTGTAACGATCCGTTTGGGGCTTGCCGGAGTCTCGCCGAGGGCTTTTCGCAGTGATGAGATCGCGACCGTAATATTATTCTCTTCGACGGCAGTATCCGGCCAGACCTGACGCAACAGGGCGTCTTTATCGACCACCTCGCCTCTCTGCTCAAGCAGAACCCTAAGGATTTCAAAGGCTTTACCGGAAAGCGCGACGGCCTGCCCTTCGCGCTCGAGAGATCGGCGAAGAACGTCGACACGAAACTGTCCGAACTCGAAGATCTCCCCCCTGTCGCTCATTTAGGAAAGTTTAGCTTTTTTTAGGTCAGGCATTAAGGACTTTTAGCTGCCCCTGCGGGCATGATCGCGTCAGTTGCGGTAATCGCAACCAAATGAAATGAAAGGGACAATATCCCATGAAACACAACGCAATGGCAATCGACGTCAGAACACGAATTATCTACGGTGTGCTGGCGATCATGACAATGATGTTCAGCATAGGAGGAGATCTCATGGCACAAACAAACGCATCTACGGCAGTAAAGAATATTGTTCTCGTTCACGGAGGCTTCGTGGACGGATCCGGATGGCAGGGCGTGTACAAGGCGTTGAAGAAGAACGGATACAAAGTGACCGTCGTTCAGAATTCAACCACGTCTCTCGCCGAAGACGTCGCCACCACAAAGCGCGCGATTGCTACGCAGGACGGCCCCGTCATTCTCGTCGGTCACTCGTATGGTGGCGCGGTCATCACCGAAGCTGGCAACGATCCGAGGGTGGTTGGGTTGGTGTATATCGCCGCTTTCGCGCCCGACAGGGGTGAATCGGTGTCCTCGTTGATCAAAAACCCGCCTCCCGGTGCGCCTGTACCTCCGATCTTGCCACCTGTGGACGGCTACCTGATGCTCGACAAGGCGAAATTTCCCGCGTCGTTCGCTGGCGATGTGAGCCCGGAGGAGGCCGCTTTCATGGCTGATTCGCAAGTGCCATGGAGTGTGAACGCGCTTGGCGGCGCGGTCACCGAGCCGGCATGGAAGGCGAAACCCAGCTGGTACCTATTGACGACCGAAGACAGGATGATTCCACCGGATGCCCAGCGGCAGATGTCGAAGCGCGCCGGTGCAACGGTCGTTGAAGTGAAAGGCAGCCACGCCGTATATGTGTCGCAACCCCAAGCGGTCGCTCACATCATCGAAGCGGCAGCAAAAGGTGCCTTGGTGGCGGAGAAAGGAAAAGGCACAACCAGTGCCGCTGCAGACTAGGGCTTTACGTACAACGGGATTCGACGAGGGGGTTTCGTACCATCCTCGTCGAATCCAGCTAAAACTCCCCGCAACGATTGGAAGCGTCTCTGAGACCGTCTCTTTCCCTTGTCCCCACCGTCGTTTGACCCTACTCTGCGTTTTAGACTGTGCGGTTTTCACCAATCTGTGAGTCAATTCGTAGTTGGTCGACAAACCGGAGGTTATCCAGAAACGGGGTTCTGGGAAATTTTGGCGGCAACGGGCCAGAGTCACTTGGACGCATAAACCCGCTTATCGCAGAAGTGGGACCTTTCCTCACAAGATTTTCGACACAAAATTGGCTAGCGCCTGAAATTCTCACGTTCCAGATACGTTCCAGTTAGGCGCAATTCTGCCGTGTTCTGCGTTTTTGGCGTCTCGACAAACCAATAACTTACGTGTTTTCAATACGTTTGAATATTCCGATTCCCCCCGCCGGCACCATCTTTGCTAATCATCGGTCGCAATCGAGCGCTTGAGTAATCGAGCGCTTTCGCCATTGATTTCCTTCCACCACGATGCTGCCCACCGTTCCCGGAAACGAAAAGCGCTAACGCAAGCCCGTCATCAAGGCCAGTAACCGTTGAGTGAACCATTCGGACCTGTGATCAATGCTCCGAGGAAACCGCTCATGACTACCCCCGTTTGTATCGTGCCAAAATAGCCTTGCGGCGGTTCGACGTCAACCAATACAGGCCGACCTGGTTTCTCGCACCAGACTCGAATCCGGGTGGGTTCGGAAGTAATATGCTCAGCTCCCCATCCGAACGATGAGAATGTCAGACATCCGGCAACAAATTTCAGAGAGACTATGCCAATGCATGTATTGGCCTTAGCTACGAGGCAGAAGGATGAGTAATCGCGAGAAAGTTCCCAGCCTTCTGCGCGAGTCTGATGTCGTCGTCCTCGTCAACTCCGTGGCCGGAGGAGGCCGAGCGCGCTCGTATCTGGTTCAAATCCAGAAACTATTCCAATCCTTTCAAGTTCATGCGCAATTTGTCATGACGAACAGTGCGGCCGAATTGGAATCGTTGGCGCAAAAGGCCATCCAACAAGGGCTAAGTGCGCTATTTGCGATGGGCGGGGACGGAACGTTCCAGGCTTTGGCGAATGGGGCCTTCGGTTCGGATGTGCTCCTGGGTATTCTCCCCACCGGAGGAGGAAATGATTTTGCGGCCGCGCTCGGTTTGCCAGCCGGCCCGATAAAAGCGGCGGAGGCCCTCTTGCAAGGCCGTCCGCGTCTTGTGGATCTTGTGAGAGTGCGTACAGCCGAAGGGCGAACGCGGTTGTATGCCGGTGGAGGCGGCATTGGACTTGACGCGGAGGCGGCCCGCTACGCCGGTGGTGTGTTCCGTCGGCTTCCCGGTCGGTTGCGCTATATCGCGTCAGCGTTGCGAGCGCTAGCGGGATTTGTGCCGATCGGAGTCCGCATCGAGTTTTTGGAAAGTAATCTCCCCGCGTGCGAAGCCAGGGTGTTGCTGGCGGCGGCGCTGAATTCCCCGACCTACGGGGCCGGTCTGAGATTGGCCCCCGGCGCGACACTTGATGACGGGTCTCTCCATATTGTTTTGATCGAAGATATCGGCACGCTGGGAATTTTGAGATTACTGCCGCGACTGATGGGGAGCGGAGAGCTTCGAACAAACCGCGTCAAGCGCTGGAAGGCTTGCAAAGTATGTATCACGACCAGCAGGCCGAGCGTCTTCCACGGAGACGGAGAGATTTTGGGCCTGACGCCAGTGGAAATCGAAATCGTGCCGAGAGCAGTGCGGATATTGGCCCCCGTGGCGCGTTAAGGTGCCCGCACCCACACGCGGTGCCAATCCGCAGCCCTGGCAAAGGCGGAATTTTACTGAACAAAATCCAATACGAGGCCTGTATAACGCCGCTGGAAGCCCGCGAATTGACCAAAGGAGGGCGACGTAACGTCATTGAATACGTCATGCGGGTTTTGGCGGTTGGTGAGGTCGGTCGAATATACGCCGAGACGGAACTTGTGAGTTTTGGAACGCTCCGTGTGCGGTATGTGGAAGCTAAATTCCCGGTAAAGCCGCACATCTAGCGAGAAGTAAAAGGGAAAGCGCTCGGTATTGGGAATGCCGACATAATTTTGAAAATCGTCTACGTTTGAGTACGGCAATCCCGTATGTACGTCGGCCACTGGGCTAATGACCATTTTCCATGGCAGCCGGAAAAAACCCGAGGCTACAACGCGATGCGGCACGTCCGAAGAGAGGATACCTGCAGCATTCAGTCGGATTACCGGAATCGCAAAGGGCACCAGCGTGTCCGAGAGCGGATTGAGATCACCGCGTCCCCGGCTCCATGTGTAGGACAAGCTCATATCCGCCCGGTCGCTAAGCCGATAGTGTGCCGTGATGTCCGCCTGGCGATAGTTCGAAGCTCCGCTGTTCTCTATTGCTAGCAACCCAGTTCCATTGGCAGGATCAAGTATTTGATTTAAGAGAAAGAGGCGCACGGTGCGGCTGTCAAGATAGCTGGCCCGAAGGTTAAGATTCTTCCGCACCTGGTGTTCTATTACGACATTCCAGCTAAATGTTCTGGAACTCGATCCAGGGTCGCGCGGCAGGCCGGGAGTGCTCGGCGGTGCGCCGGAAATAAGATAGGAATTCACCAACACGATCGGCTGGCCGATCAGCAACCCGGAAGAATCGAAGAAGCTGAGTACGCGCTCCTGGTTGCTCGTGAAGTCTGCTGCGAGCAATGGGACGTGGCCGTAGACCTCGGCTGCACCCGCGCGAATTACTGTATTTCCGCCATTGAACGAATAGGCTGCACCGATCCGCGGGGCCAAGACAGCATTGCGGCCAATAGATTGAGTGCTCAAACGTGCCCCGTAGTTGAGCGTCAAGTGGCTGTTCAGAGCCCAGTGATCCTGGATGAATTCTGAAACCTCTGTATCCGACGCGCTCAACAGCCCTGCGCCTTGAAAGTCGATTTGTTCGACGATCGAACCATTCTGCGCGAGCAACTGGATGGGGTGGGATGTGTTGGTACCCTCATAATCCCGGTACAGAATGTCGGCACCAAACCTTACTTCATGGCTACCGTGCCAGGCCTTTGAAGAGAGCTGGTACACGGGCATTACTTCCAACTGGTTTGAGCTGCGGTTCCAGCTATTGAAATAATTTCCGCCCCATCCCTCGGGCGAAATCTCCATATCGAGCGGCCCCTGCCCGTGGGCATTACTGTCGAAGCGGGTGTAGCGAACCAGGGTGTTCAGCAGCGCTCCTGACTCGAATTGATAGGAATCGGCGAACCCTGCGGACACTCCGCTCCGGCCATAGTCTGTTGACGCCGTTTGCGGGATCAGTGCATTGATGTTCGCAAAGTCGAGTTCCAGCGGGAAGGTATTGACGTGAAAGTTCAGCACATGCCGCGGTGAAAGTAACACCTGGAGATTCGTGAATGAAGTCAGGCTTCGCGTCTTGATCTCATTTTCCGGAAATGACAACCCGCGTACCGGCTGCTTCCGAATTTCGTAGGTAACCTCTTCGGAAAAATTCATCTTGCTCTTGATGAGAGGGCCTTCGAACTCAAATCGTGGCGTCCAGTTGGCAAGTCCAACGATACTATCGTTCTTTCCACGGAACGCCGGGATGAAATCGCGCAGCTTGTAATCCCATGACCCCGACGGGGGTTTCGTTTCGATGGTTGTCAGCCCTCCTGTAAACCCTCCGTACTGAGAGCTCTCAGGCAAACTGTAAACGGTCATGGATTGAATAATGTCGACGGGAATGGGAATGGAAAAGCTTCCCGAGACCGGATCCACGTTTTCTGCCGAGTCAACGACAAGCATTCCCTGGCTCTCTGCCTGGCCCTTGAACGTCAGTTTCCCGGTGGAAGTCCTGACAACACCCGGTATCAAGGACAAGGCCTCCGTAAATTTCTGGGTAGGCAGAGGCAGGCTTTCCAATTGATCGGTATTGACCGTAGCAGTGATCGCGACATTCTGCGTCGCAATCTCAACGGCCTCGCCTTGAACTTCGACTTGCTGATTGACGGAACTGATCTGCAGAACTACGTCTTTGATCAGCGCCTGCTCAG
>WNFF01003919.1_pt1 | contig 13676 bp, 14 predicted proteins | sample 5400441 | NCBI WGS metagenome assembly WNFF01 (sample SAMN13153345, study PRJNA577476) | soil metagenome | isolation source: 120 cm saprolite under Douglas fir tree site 2 hole 3 replicate 1 | place: USA:California | collected 2015-04-18 | reverse complement strand
GCGTGGCTCGGCTGGTGGTGGGCCGACCCGGCCGCAGCGCTCGTCATCGCTGCCCTGGCAGCCAGGGAAGGCATCGAAGCCTGGGAACACGACGATTGAAGACGCCCGGGCCTCCGAGATGCCGGCCAGATCCAGCGGCGGGACCGTCCCGATGAACGTCCCCGCGTCATCGTGAACGTCGACGCGGGACTTCGGCCAAGCCGGTCCGGTGCCCCGTATCCGTCGGGAGTGACGTCAGCGTTCAGAATGAATGGCGGGCAACAGGTGCACCGGCGAGGGAGGCCGGCTCGGGTGCACCGGGTCCGGGTCTGCAAAGGGCAGCCGCCGATCTTTCACCGGAGACAGTTCGGCACCGTCGTCTCCGACACGGCCACTGGCTGAACTTGTTCGTCCATGATCGCGGTGGTTTCGTGCGCTATAAGGCGGAAACCCAACCCCCGCGGCCGTGCGCCTCTTGACTGAGCCAGTGCCCCGGGCAAGAATCGCTTGAGCGCAACACTTCGCAACCTACGGAATGGAGTTGGCAATGCGCCACCGTGACTACCATCCCCTCTAGCTCGGCCAAGCAGGTACAGGAAGCGCTGGGGGCACGCCTTAGGGAACTCCGCAAGGACGCGGGCCTCACGGGCCGGACCCTGGCGGCTGCGACGGGCCAGCACTTCACGCGGGTGAGCAAGATCGAGCACGGGGTGCAAGCCCCTTCCGACGAGGACATCCGCGACTGGTGCCGGGCCTGCCGCGCGGACGAGCAAGTCCCCGACTTGATCGCCACCGCCCGCGCCGTTGAGTCCGCTTACCTCGAATTCCGGCGGCAGGCCCGCGGGGGCATGAAACGGGTCCTGGGACCCCACACCGTTCCGCTGTACCAGCGGACCGAATTGTTCCGCATCTATGAGCACAACGTCATACCCGGCTTGTTCCAGACAGCAGAGTACGCCGCCGCTATGCTCTCGTTCTGGATCAAGTTCCTCGACACCCCAAACGATCTTGAGGCCGCTGTCGCCGCCCGCATGGAACGTCAGCGCGTCATATACCAGGGCCGCAGGCGGTTCGCTGTCGTGCTGGAAGAGCAGGCGCTGCGCACGTGGTTCGGCACCGCCGAGACGCAGGCTGGGCAGCTGGACCGCCTGCTTGCGGTGATGTCGCTGCCGGCCGTTTCACTGGGGATCATCCCGATGATGACGGAAAGGACTGCTGTCGGCTCCGCCGGCTTCTGGATCTTCGACAACTCCCTGGTCGCACTGGAAACGCCCACGGCGAGCATCGAAGCCACCCGGCCGCAAGAGATCGAACTGTACGCCAGGATGTTCGAGCACCTCAGATCGGCGGCCGTCTACGGGCAAGCGGCGCGGGCGCTCATCGTGAAGACTCTGAGGGAACTCAGTTTAGCGCAACTTTCCGCAACACTATAGACCGCCGCACCGAAGCCTCCCTACCGTCACAGGCATGGACAACCTCGACACCGCTCATGACGCCGGACCGGGCGAACTGGCCGGCCTGCGCGAGCAGTTCCCCGGCTTCCGCATCTGGCGGGAAATCACCGGCGAACGGGTCCGTTACGTCGTGATGGACTCTCACCCCGCGACTGGCATGCGCAGAGTCATCGAGGGAGAGCTGACGAACATCGTCCGGCGCAGGCTCGGGGATGGGGCGACTCTCGAACTGATAAGCGCAAAACCTTAACAGGATCCATACGCGGTGGCCGACTGGGCATGCGCCATGCGGCGCGATGATGAAAGTGATGCCGGGCCGGCCGGCAGAGCGAGACGAAGGCCGCGTGAGGTGCGATGTTCGCGAGGATCCTGGTAGCGATCGACGACTTTGGCGAGAGCCCGGCCGTGCTCGATCTGGTGAAGGGCGTCGCCACTAACGACAAGACGGAGGTGCGAGCGCTGCACCTTAGTGGGTAGGGCTGAAAATTCGTCGGGGGTCCATCAGGCGGCCTCTGGCAGGGTGGCTGGCTCCTGGGCGGGTTCCTCGCGGGCGCTGATCCGCTCGAGCATTCCGGCCAGGTCGGCGGCGGTGAACTTCCAGTTGAACGGCCGGGCGGTCTTGTTGTGCCGGCTGATGAAGGCCAGCAGGGTGGCTGATAGCTGGGCGGTGCTGGCGAAGTCGTTGGGCGAGACGACCTTCTTCTGGATGATGGAGAAGAAGATCTCTATTTGGTTCAGCCAGGACGCGTGCACCGGCGTGTGGATCATGATGCAGTTCGGGTAGGCGTTGCGCAGCCGCCTGATTGCCTTCTTGCCGCGGTGGTCGGACCCGTTGTCCACGATGACGAACACGCGGGGGGCGCTGGAGTAGGGCGGCTGGCTCATGACCTGGCCCATCAGGGCCATGAACGGGGCGATCCCGGTGGTCTTGGGGGTGGAGGCGGACACCTTCCCGGTGTGGACGTCGAGCGCGGCCAGCAGCGCGAGGGCGCCCTTGCGCTGGTACTCGTGCTCGACCCGCATCGGCTGGCCGGGCGCGGGCGGGCTGGTCTGGTGGCGGCGGGCGCGGGCCTGGATGGAGGGCTTGGCGTCCACGGACAGGATGCGGTCGCCCGGCCCGAGTGGCTGGCTCTGCCAGTAGCCCTGGTAGAGGTCGAGGACGACGGCGGCTTTGGCGGCGAAGTCCGGGTCGCGGGGGAAGATCCAGGACTGGTACTGCCACGGCTTGACTGGGTGCTCGGCGAGGATGCGGCGCACGCTGGACGGCGAGATCGCGCTGACCAGGCCCGCTCTGGCCAGCTCGGCGGCCAGCTCCGGGCAGCTCCACCGGGCCAGCGGCACCCCGGTGGCCGCGGGCAGCTGGCAGGCCATGGCGCACACCTCGGCCCGCTCGGCCGCGGTGATCCGCCGCGGCCGCCCGGACCGGGGCAGGTCCTTCAGCCCGGGCAGCCCGCGCTCGGCGAACCTGCCCCGCCACTTGCGGACCATGTCCTCGCTGACCCCCAGCCCCGCGGCGATCCTCGCGTTCGGCTGCCCGCGCGCCGCCGCCAGCACGATCAGGGCGCGCTGCCGGTCCCGGTGCGCCGTCTTGGCCCCCCGGCCGCGTTTCTTCAGCATCTTGCGCTCGCTGGCGGTCAGCCAGACAGGCACGGCGCGTAACACCGGCATCGGCGCTCCCAGGGAAAATGCACGTCCGCGATTCCCCCGCAAGACGGCGATCGTAGCGGGCCGCCAGCGCGATGCGGCACACTGGGCAGGCCATGCCCGCCATCCCCGACTCCACCAAAGACTCGGTCACGCTGCGGCTGCTCGCCCACGCCGAACAAAACTGGCCCCAGCTCAGGCGGGTCGACGTCACCTACCGCGGCGCCTTCGCCTACGTCACCGGCGTGCTGCCCGACGGCGAAAAGATCCCGCTGTGCCGGCTGCGCTACGGCGGCTCAGCCCACTCCTTCGGCTTCGCCATCTACTCCGCCGCCCGCGACCGCTACCAGCAAGCCGCCCTGCTCACCGGGCTCGGCGCCGGCACTCCCCAGGAAGCCCTGGACACCGCCTGCACCGTCCACCTCGCGGGCATCGACCGGTGACCCGCGCAGGCCACACCACAGCCTCCTGATCAACCCCCGACGAACTTCCAGACTCACCCACTTAGGCTGCGCGAGGTCTCCGGCTTCCGCTGGTATGCGCGGGAGACCAAGAAGGAGGCCTCGTTCGTCGCCGAAGCGGCGGTTTTCGACCTGCGAATGGCCGGCCTCGCCGCGGGCGGGGGGGTCAGGCACGCGGCCGTGGACCGCGTCGCCGAGGCGATCCTGGCCGAGGCGAAGGCCTTCGATGCCCAGCTCATCGTGCTAGGAAGTCCGCGCAGGGGCGAGCTGCTTGCGCGCCTGTTCGGGAGCGTGACCCTGCGGGTCATCCAGCGGTCGAGGTGCCCGGTGATCGTGGCGCCACCCCGGCGCCGAGGCTCCGGGCAAGCCATCGCCTCGGATGCCGTAGCGCCCGGGCGCCAGTCCTGACTCGGCGATCCGCGCGGCGGGCAGTTGTGCTGGAGTTCCGTGCGCGATCGGCCGGAGGGCAGCTGCCGGTGTCTTCGGTTAGAAGCGCGGCGAACGTGGTGGCCTGGCTCAATGCCGGTGCCAGGACGCAGGCCGTTGAGGATACGATCGATGGTGGCGTCGGCTTCGCGCCGGGCGCGGTCCGCGCTGCGCCAACTGCATGGCGCGCTGCGGCTATGAGCCGACCGCGGTGCTGGCCGCGATGGGCTCGCTGAAGGAGTCGCTGCGCGCGCTGTCGAGCGCATGGGGCGGCTAGATCAAGGAGGCGGAGGTGACAGGTGCCGCCGGGACGTCCACGGTGGCTGGCGGTCGCGGGTCTATTCGCTGGTCTCGCCTCCGGGGACTCTGGGTGTTGAGGTGCGGTGATGGCGGTGGCTGAGTTGGCGGTGGCGGACTCGCTGGCGCGGCCGCTGCGCGACCTGCGGATCTCGGTGACCGACCGCTGCCAGTTCCGCTGTACCTACTGCATGCCGCAGGAGGTGTTCGGCCGTGACTTCGCGTTCCTGCCCCGCGCCGAGCTGCTGACCTTCGAGGAGCTGACCCGGCTGGCGCGGGTGTTCGCGGGCCTGGGGGTGCGCAAGCTGCGGCTGACCGGCGGTGAGCCGCTGCTGCGCCGCGACCTGGAGCGGCTGGTCGCGATGCTGGCAGGGGTCGGCGGCATCCAGGACATCGCCTTGACCACCAACGGGGCGCTGCTGGCGCGCAAGGTCCGGGCGCTGGCGGCGGCGGGCCTGCGCCGGGTCACCGTCAGCCTGGACTCCCTCGACGACGCGGCGTTCATGGCCCTCAACGACGTGGGGTTCCCGGTGGCGCGGGTCCTGGAGGCCATCGCCGCGGCCAGCGAGGCCGGGCTGGGGCCGGTGAAGGTCAACATGGTGGTCAGGCGCGGGGTGAACGAGGATTCGGTCCTGCCGATGGCCGGGCACTTCCGGGGTAGCGGGCACGTGCTGCGGTTCATCGAATACATGGACGTCGGTACGACCAACGGCTGGCGGCTGGGCGAGGTCGTCCCGGCCACGGAGATCATCGCCATGATCTCCGCGCAGTGGCCGCTTGAGCCGGTCGCGGCCAGCTACCGCGGGGAGGTCGCACGTCGCTACCGCTACCGCGACGGCGCCGGTGAGATCGGCATGATCGCCTCGGTGACTCAGCCGTTCTGCCACAGCTGCAGACGCGCCCGGCTCTCCGCCGATGGCAAGCTGTACACCTGCCTGTTCGCCGGGACCGGGCACGACCTGCGCGGCCCGATTCGCGCAGGCGCCAGCGACCAGGCGCTGCACGAGCAGGTCGCCGCCATCTGGATGCGGCGGGCTGACCGCTACTCCGAGCTGCGCACCCAGCAGACCGGCCGCAACAAGGTGACGCGGAAGGTGGAGATGTCGCACATCGGCGGCTAGCAAGCCACCCGGTCACCGGAAACTTCCGCCGCATGCAAGTGCGGGCGGGTCGCCGAGGGGTGGAGCCCGCCCATGACATACGTGATCGCCGAGCCGTGCATCGACGTCAAGGACAAGGCCACGACCTATTACTGGAGGTGACCAGCGTGCGCTACCGGCTTGAAGTCCGGCTCACGCCCGCCGATGTCGGCCGGCGGGTCGTGATCCGCTGGCGCCGGCCCAGCCCAGGCAACGGCGAACAGATCACCGACGTGCTGGGCATTCTCGAGGAGCATGACGCCGCTTCCTTCACCGTCCGCAAGTCCGACGGGCAGCTGGTCGTGATCCCGCACGCCCGGGCGCTCGCCGGGAAGGTCGTGCCGCCAGCGCCGCCGCCGCGGCGGCGGCGCTGGCCCTAGTCTCCCTGACGACGCGGCGGTCAGCTGACAGCCGTAGCCGCGACGACCAGCCACCGGGCCATCCGTTCAATCTCGTGGGTTTGCTAATGACCCGCCGGCCGCTCCCAGTCCGCCATGACGGCGGGCTGCCAGTTCTCGCCGACCTTGGCAGAGCCCGCACGCCACGGGCCGAGTTCCGGCTGGCCGAACTTGGCGTGCTTGCGCTTCAGCCAGATGCCGTAGGAGTTGCCCTCCTGCAGGTGCTTGATCAGCACTTTCCTGGCGTACTCGTCCTCGCGGCCGGCCGGGATCTCAAAGTGGATCTTGAGGAAGGCATTGGTGTAGCGGTCGAAGACGGCAGGCACGCCGTCCTCGTTCATCAGGTGGATATCTTCCAGCCAGTTGATGTCCTCGCCGGGAGTGGCAGCCACGAGGTCGATGTCGTCGACCAGCGACCGGTCGAACTGGTACGGGAACGTCCGGCCGGTCAACTCTTCGGTGTCAATGCCGATCCTGGTGGTGAGCCGCGGTGAGCTTTCGGGTGGCTGCTGGCCGTCGCGGGGCAGATCGTCAGGCATTGCGTGCTCCCCGGCCGCCATCGTCGAGAACCTGCTTCTCCAGCAGCGCCTTGATCTCAGCTAGCGTGCGCTCCTCGGTCTGCCCCGGGATGTAATTGGTCCCGGCCAGCGGGACCTTGGCCATGGCCGAGGCCTCAACGGTCAGCGCGCACAGGTCCTCGGGCTCAAGGCTGTGCACGTCGGTCTTGCCGCAGGCCCTCGCGAGCATCTGCGCTTCCAGCGTGAGCGTGTGCAGGAAGTTGTAGACGCGCTCGGCGGCCGCACCAACCTCAAGCCGCTTGCGCAGCTCGGGATCCTGTGTCGTGATGCCCACCGGGCAGCGCCCGGTATGGCAGTGGTAGCACCGGCCGGCCGGCACGCCAACGGTGCCCTCATAGTCGGTGACGCCGGGGATTTCCTTGTTGCAGTTCAGCGCCATCAGCGCCGAGTGGCCGATGGCCACCGCCTTCGCGCCCAGGGCCAGGCATTTGGCGACGTCGCCGCCGTTCCTGATGCCGCCGGCCACGACGAGGTCGATCTCGTCGACGAGCCCGACGTCCTCCAGCGCCCGCCTGGCTTCCGGGATCGCCGCCATCAGCGGGATGCCGGTCTCCTCCGCCGCGACGTGCGGCCCGGCGCCGGTGCCCCCCTCGGCTCCGTCCAGGTAGATGGTGTCAGGTCCGCACTTGGCCGCCATCCGGACGTCGTCGTACACCCGGGCGGCGCCGAGCTTCAGCTGGATCGGGACCCGGTAGTCGGTCGCCTCGCGGATCTCCTGGATCTTCAGCGACAGGTCGTCGGGGCCGAGCCAGTCGGGGTGCCGCGCCGGGCTGCGCTGGTCGATCCCGGCGGGCAGCGAGCGCATCTCCGCCACCTGCTCGGTGACCTTCTGCCCCATCAGGTGGCCGCCGAGCCCGACCTTGCAGCCCTGCCCGATGAAGAACTCCACGCCGTCGGCGAGCATGAGGTGATGCGGGTTGAAACCGTAGCGACTCTGGATGACCTGGTAGAACCACTTGGTGGACAGGTCACGCTCGGGCGGGATCATGCCCCCCTCGCCAGAGCAGGTTGCCGTGCCCGCCATCGAGGCGCCCTTGGCAAGCGCCATCTTGGCCTCGAGGGACAGCGCGCCGAAGCTCATGCCGGTGATGTACACCGGGATGTCGAGCTCGATCGGGTTCCGCGCGAAGCGCGCGCCGAGCACCGTCCTGGTGTCGCACTTCTCCCGGTAGCCCTCGATCACGAACCGGGTCAGCGTGCCGGGGAGGAACATCAGCTCGTCCCAGTGCGGGATCGGCTTGAACATCGAGAATCCGCGCATCCGGTAGCGGCCCAGCTCGGACTTCACGTGGATGTCGTTGATCACCTCGGGCGTGAAGATGCTGCTGTGCCCGAGCACTGCCCGGCCGCCCTCTTCGCTCGTGCTCATATCGTGGGCTTCGCCTCTCGCTGCTTCTCCGTGGCCCGGCAACTCAGAGGATGAGCTTGCGCTCGGCCGGCTCAAGGTTGTCGTAGTTCCAGAGCTTCCGGCCGCAGACGAACTTGCGGAACGCCGCCGGGCGCTCCAGCCCGTATATCCCGAGCTTGCGGTCCAGGAACTCATCGTCGCTGTCGGTCAGCTCGGCCTCCACGCAGTCGATACCGAGTGAGGCGACCTTGCCGCCGACGTAGATGGCGCCGTCGTACATCGAGTCGCCAAGCCCGCCGCCCACGTTGCCGCAGATGACCTGGCGGCCGCGCTGCAGCATGAAGCCCGTCATCATGCCCGCATCGCCGCCGACGATGATCGTGCCGCCCTTCTGGTCTATGCCGGTGCGGGCGCCGACGTCGCGGCGGACCACCAGGTCGCCGCCGCGCAGCGCGGCGCCGGCCAGCGAGCCCGCGTTCTTGTCAATGACGACCACGCCCGACATCATGTTCTCCGCCACCGACCAGCCGACCCGGCCCTTGATCCGGATTTCCGGCCCGTCGATCAGCCCGCACCCGAAGTAGCCGAGGCTGCCGTCGATCGTGATGGCGCAGCGGGTCAGGATGCCGACCGCGACGGAGTGCTTCGCGCCCGGATTCAGGATCGTGACGTCGGCGATGTCCTCGTCGTAGACGAGGCGGCGAAGCTCCAGGTTGATCTGGCGGGTCGACAGGTCCGCCGCGTCGAAGACGGCCCGGCGGCCTGGGCTACCGGGATCGCCGTCTATCGTGGCGACCTCCGGCGCGCGGGCATCGGGTTCGGCCAGCCCGCGGGCGTCGTAGTTGATCTTCATCGGCGCCACACCAGCACTTGGCGCTCGTAGGGGTCGTAGGTGTCAATCTCGTGGCCGATAACGGCGCGGATCGCGACCTCCTCGGAGGCGAGCGCCACCAGGTCGTCCGATTCGTACAGCACCAGCGGCTTCGCGGCCATCTCGTCCTTGGCCATGCCGAGTGCGTCGGCCGTCACCACCAGGTAGGTGAACACCCCGTCCAGCTCGTCGAGGCTCTGCTTCATGGCGGTCTCCAGCGAAAGCCCGTCGGCCATCTTCTGCGCCAGGTAGACCGCGATGATCTCGGAGTCGCACTCGGACTGGAAGCGGTGGCCAATCCGCTCCAGCCGCCTGCGCCACATGTGGTAGTTCGTCAGCTGGCCGTTGTGTACCACGGCGATGTCGGAGAACGGGTAGGCCCAGTACGGGTGCGCGCCGGAAATGTCCACGTCGGACTCGGTGGCCATCCGGACGTGACCGATCGCGTGCGTTCCGGTGAATCCCCTCAGCTGATACCGCTCAGCGACGCTCTCGGCATCGCTGAGATCCTTGACGATCTCCAGCGAGTGCCCCAGGGACAGCACCTCGCAGCCGGGCACGTCCTCCACGTAGTCGGTGAGCGGCTTGAGCTCGCCACTGTAGGAGAACCGCACCCGGTAGGTATACTCCTGGTCGCCGTCGGCGGCGTCGATCACGGCTCCGAGCTTGGCCAGCCGCGCCTCGATCTCGTTACGGTGCCGCTCCATCCGGTCGGCCCAGCCGAAGTCGCGGGGGTCATTCGGGTCGGCCAGCTTGATCCGCATGACTAGCATGTCACTGGCCGGTCCGTAGAGAGCGAAGCCGCTGGAGTCCGGCCCGCGGTGCTTCATTGACTGAAGCATCCGGGTCAGCTCGCTGCCGATGTCGCCGGTCCCGTCCCGGTGGATGATGCCTGCGATTCCGCACATGTCGCGGCCCCTCTCGCTCTCCGTGCTACGGGAGGATGTCCAGGTATTCCTTGATGTCCCAGTCGGACACGGTCGCGCAGTAGCGCTCCCACTCGTCGGTCTTGTAGTGATGGAACACCCGGTACATCTCGCCGGGTAGCGCGTCCTTGATCACCGTGTCCTGAGCTAGCGCCGCCAGCGCCTCGCCGAGCGTCAGGGGAACCTTCTTGACGTCCTTGCCGCCCGCGATCGCGTCATAGATGTTGCGGTTCTCCGGCGGCCCAGGGTCAAGGTTGCGCTGGATGCCGTCGGACATGGCCTTGATGATCGCGGCGAACGAGAGGTACGGGTTGACCGCGGAGTCCACCGAGCGGTACTCGAATCTGCCGGGAGCGCTGACCCGCAGCGCGGCGGTCCGGTTCTGGTAACCCCAATCGGCGAACAGCGGTGCCCAGAATCCGGTGTCCCAGAACCGCCGGTAGGAGTTCACGGTCGGCGCCGTGATGCAGGTCAGCGCACCCAGGTGCTCCAGGACGCCGCCGATCGCGTTCAGCCCGAGCTTGCTCGGCAGCCGCGGGTTGTCGCCGTCAGGCAGGAACATGTTTTCGTCGCCCTGCCATAGCGAGATGTTGTGGTGGCAGCCGTTCGCGGACACGTCCATGAACGGCTTGGGCATGAAGCAGGGGAACGCCCCGAGCTCCCGCCCGACCTGGCGGCAGATCTGCCGGTAGGTGGTGAGCCGGTCGGCGGTGCGCTCGGCCCGGTCGAACTCCCAGTTCAGCTCGAGCTGGCCGGGGGCATCCTCATGGTCGCCCTGGATCATGTCCAGCCCCATCACCTTGCCGTACTCGATCACCTTGTGGATGATCGGCTGCAGCTCGGCGAACTGGTCGATGTGGTAGCAGTAGGGCTTGGTCTTGCCGTCGACCGATGGCGTGCCGTCCGGGTTGAGCTTGAGCCACATCATCTCCGGCTCGGTGCCCACCCGGAGGTGCAGCCCGGTGTCGGCCTCGAACGCCTCGTGAATCCGCCGCAGGTTGCCCCGGCAGTCGGAAGAGAGGTAGCCGCCGGGATCAACTTCCTCTTCCCGGTTGCGGAACAGGGTGCAGAAGACCCTGGCGACCTTGGGGTCCCAGGGCAGCTGGCAGAACGTGTCCACATCCGGCAGCCCGACGAGCTCGGACGCCTCGGGCCCGTAGCCGATGTACTGGCCGTGCCGGTCGGTGAACAGGTTCGCTGTTGAGCCGTAGACAAGCTGGAAGCCCCGGCCGGCGATCCGTTCCCAGTGGTCGGCCGGCACGCCCTTGCCCATGATCCGGCCGGTGACCGAGACGAACTGGTAGTAGATATAGCTGATGCCCTTGGCGTCAATCTCGGCGCGGACTCGGTGCACGGCGTCGGCGCGGCCGTCGGAGCCGACGAACCGTTCGAGGGCTGTGCTCACGGAGCCTCCTAACGGTCAGTCACTCCGGCCGTGCCCGATCGGCGACCGGAGCGAGACGTCGCGATTCACGGACAGTAAACTCCGTATCATGGGAGGATACAATAAGTTCTCCGGCCCGGATTCCGGGGAAGGTTACGTGTGGCTGTTATGGCCAGGTGCGGAACGGCCGGCCGGGGTCGGCCAGGGACCCGCAGCCGGGTGTGACGCCGGCCTGGGGACACGCGATTCCGGATGGCCGTCGCGGGCGAGGAGACGGTGATGGCGCGATTGACCGGTCTCGCCGGGGCGGACGACGAGGGCGCGCAGGACCACCTCGCGCAGCCAGCGGCGCTCGGATCGGGCGAGCTGAGCGCGGGCCACGCGGGGGATAGCGCGCTGGGAGACGCGCTCGGTGCCGTCATCGCGGAGCGGGTGCGCGAGTTCCGGCTGCAGCTCGGGCTGACGGTCGGCCAGCTCGCCGAGCTGACTAGCCTGTCCAAGGGCATGCTGTCGAAGATCGAGAACGTCCAGGCGTCGCCCAGCCTGGCGACCCTGGCGCGGTTGTCAGAGGCGCTGAAGGTTCCGGTCACTGCCTTTTTTCGCGGCCTCAACGAGGAGCAGGACGTGCTCTACGTCAAGGCCGGCCGGGGCCTCGACATCGGGCACAAGGGGGCCGGCCCAGGGCATCGCTACCAGTCGCTCGGCACCATGCGCGCGCCGCATAACACGCTGGAGACCTTGCTGGTCACGCTCACCCAGCGGGCCGATACGTTTCCGCTGTACCAGCATGCGGGCACCGAGCTGATCTACATGATCGCTGGCCGGCTTGAGTACCTCTACGGCAGCTCGCGTTACCTGCTGGAACCCGGGGACGCGATACAGTTTGTCGGCGAGGTGCCGCACGGCCCGAATGCCCTGATCGAGCTGCCGATCCAGTTCCTGGCGGTCAAAGGTACTCAGCGTTCGGCCTGCTCCGCCGTGGCCTGGCGCAGCAGGAGTGGCCGCCCGCCTGGCGCTCGCACCCGATGAAGGACGGCTACGACGTGGTGATCGTCGGCGGCGGCGTGCACGGCCTGGCCGCGGCCTACTACCTGGCCGCGAACCACGGGATCACCGACGTGGCCGTGCTGGAGCAGGGCTACCTGGGCTCAGGCGGATCCGGGCGCAACACCGCGATCCTGCGGTCCAACTACCTGACGCCAGAGGGAGTCAGGTTCTACGACCGCTCGATCAAGCTCTACCAGCGGCTCGCGGCTGACCTCGACTTCAACGTGATGTTCTCGCAGCGGGGCCACCTGACCCTCGCGCACAGCGACGCGTCGCTGCGGACCATGCGGTGGCGCGCCGAGGTCAACAAGATCGAGGGCGTCGACTCCGACGTGATCGGGCCGGCCGAGGTCAAGCGCCTGGTGCCGTTCCTGGATGTCAGCGCGGCCGCCCGGTACCCGGTTCTCGGCGCGCTGTGGCATCCGCCAGGCGGCATCATCAGGCACGACGCGGTGGTGTGGGGATACGCCAGGGGCGCTTCGGCCCGTGGCGTGCACCTGCACCAGAACACGGAGGTGACCGGCATCGACGTGGCGGATGGCCGGGTCCGCGGGGTACGCACGAGCCGTGGTGACATCGCGACCCGGGTCGTGCTCAACGCCACCGCTGGCTGGTCCACCCTCATCAGCGACATGGCCGGCGTCGCCATGCCGGTGCAGACCTTCCCGCTGCAGGCCGCCGTTACCGAGCCGGTGAAGCCATTCCTGTCCACTGTCGTCGTGTCCGGCACGCTGCACGTCTACGTCAGCCAGACCGACCGCGGCGAACTCGTCTTCGGCGCGAGTGTCGATCCGTTCACGTCCTACTCGACGCGGGGCTCGCTGGAGTTCATCGAGGGCCTCGCCGGTCACGTGCTCGAATTGATGCCGGCCCTGACCAAGGTGCGCGTGCTCCGCCAGTGGTCTGGCCTGTGCGACATGACCCCGGACTTCTCGCCGATCATGGGCCGCACGCCAGTGGACGGATTCCTGACCGATGTTGGCTGGGGCACCTACGGATTCAAGGCCGGCCCGGTGGCCGGCGAGGCGATGGCCGAGTGCATTGCCTCGGGGCGGACACCGGAGATCATTGCCGCCTTCGGCCTGGCCAGATTCGCCGATGGCGCGCTGGTGGGAGAGAAGGGTGCGGCCGCCGTCGGCCACTGACAGATGGGAAAGGCCCGCCGATGATCCTGCTGCCCTGCGCATGGTGCGGCCCCAGGGACGCCGCCGAGTTCCAGCATGTCGGCGAGGTGGTGACCCGGCCCGATCCGCGGACCGCGACACCCGCGCAGTGGCGGGCGTACCTGTACCTGCGGGCCAACCCGCGCGGCTGGACAGTCGAGACCTGGTACCACCGGATGGGCTGCCGCCGCTTCTTCAAGGTTGAACGGCACACCGAGACCAACGAGGTCCGGCCGGTCACCGCGGCCGAGGTGCCTGGTGCGGCTGCGGCTGGCGTGGCCGGCCCGGCGGGCGCGGCTGGCCCGGCTGGCATGGCGGGCGCGGCTGGCCCGGCGGGCACGGCTGGCCCGGCGGGCGCGGCTGGCGCGGCGGGTGCGGCGGGCACGGCCGGAGCATCCGGATGAGCGCCCGCGCCGCTGCGCAACGCCGCGGTTCGGCACCCGTGGCGGCGATGCGGCTGTCCCCGCAGCCCGGCGAGGTGATCGACCGCAGCAGGGAACTGAGCTTCAGCTGGAACGGGGTGGAATACCCCGCGTACCACGGAGACACGATCATCTCGGC
>WNFF01003076.1_pt1 | contig 13676 bp, 5 predicted proteins | sample 5400441 | NCBI WGS metagenome assembly WNFF01 (sample SAMN13153345, study PRJNA577476) | soil metagenome | isolation source: 120 cm saprolite under Douglas fir tree site 2 hole 3 replicate 1 | place: USA:California | collected 2015-04-18 | reverse complement strand
GGCCGGTCCAATCGGGTTGTCCCGAATGCCCATGGCTCGCAATCGGCGTAGGACGACGGTGCCGTAGATCCGATCTCGGTCTCGGATCATGTAACGCGGAGCCCCATCCCAAGGAAAGGCCTCGGTGATCTGATGTGCAACCCACTCTGCCGTCGGATTTGCTGTGACGTTGATCCAGACGAGGTCTCTGCGGTCGAGCCGGACGATGACGAAGGCATAGAGCAGGTCGAAACCGATAGTTGGAACAACGAACAGGTCCATGGCGGCAATGTCCGGCGCGTGGTTACGCAAGAAGGTTCGCCATCCCTGGCTGGGCGGCCCCGTCGTTTGACCATGTACTTGGCGACGCTCGACTGCGCGATCTCAAACCCGAGCTTGAGCAGTTCGCCGTGGATGCGTGGCGCGCCCCAAAGCGGATTTTCCATGCTCATCCGCCGGATCAATAAGCGCAGCTCCGTGTCGATCTGCGGTCGTCCTCCCTGTGGGCGCGACTTCCAACGCCAGTAGCGGCGAAAGCCAGCCCTGTGCCAAGGCACCAGCGTCTCGGGCCGGATGATTGCGAGAACCTTCAGGATTGATGGAAACCAGCGATACAATTGGATAAAGAACCAGCGATCACGGTTGGTGAGCCGAACGCGACCATGGAGCCTACGCTTCAAGACAATCAACTGATGTCGAAGCACCGCGTTCTCAGCTTCAAGCCGCAACTTCGACTTGAATGGCGATGCCAGCACGGCCAGAACGAAACAGAACAGCCCGATCATTCCACCAGCTTAGGCGATTCCATTGCTCCATCAACACGGATAGGGTTTTCGGTACACACAGGGCGCCCGCGAATCGAGATAGAATTGCGCGGGCTGATCCGGCAGATGAGCACGGAGAACCAGCTTTGGGGTGCGCCACGCGTCCACGGCGAACTGCTCAAGCTTGGGTTTAGCGTCGCTCAATCAACCTTCGCCAAGTACATGGTCAAGCGACGTGGACCTTCCAGCCAGGGATGGCGGACTTTTCTACGAAACCACGCTCCGGACATTGCCGCCATGGATCTGTTCGTGGTCCCGACCATTGGCTTCAAACTGCTGTATGGCTTCGTGATTATACGGATTGATCGCAGAGATCTCGTCTGGATCAACGTCACAGCCAACCCGACAGCGGAGTGGGTTGCACATCAGATCACCGAGGCCTTTCCTTGGGATGGGGCTCCGCGTTACATGATCCGAGACCGAGATCGGATCTACGGCACCGTCGTCCTACGCCGATTGCGAGCCATGGGCATTCGGGACAAACCGATTGGACCGGCCTCGCCTTGGCAGAATGGCTTTGCCAAACGGCTGATCGGATCGATCCGGCGCGAGTGTTTGGACCACATCATTGTCTCGGGCGAGGCACATCTGCGCCGAATCCTGCGATCCTATGCGGACTATTACAACCGCGTCAGAACTCATAGATCCCTTAACAAGGATGCGCCGGTCTTCCGCCCGGTCCAGCGGTCTGGAAGCATTAAACCGTTCCCCATCCTCGACGGGCTTCACCATCATTACGTCCGGGTTTGAGTTTTTGGTACACACAAGTGGACGTAACCAAATTATGCGCTGCGGCGATGGGAGGCCTCGTCGGCAGTTCCGCATCTCAGGCCTGGCGCCGCCTCTGCCGGCAGCCACTCGCAAGTCCCAATTCTTTCCCTCGCTCGGCTGGGCGCGCCAGGTCGCGACCTGCGACCCGCGAGCTAAGACAGCACCAGTTCGTCGCACAATCCAGTTCATCAAGGAGAGCTGTTAGGCCTTGGCTAGACAGCCTTTGACACCCCATCGCTGGGGAATGCGCCTACCTCAATCGCTGCACAGCTTGAGTAACCATCTCGCCATACTGCTTTTCTAGACTGCCATTCGACTGTGCGAGTTCGCCACCGATCGGGCTGTTGACCTCCGCTTTTTCCAAAAGAATGCGCACCGATACGATCACCTGCGATCTCTCATCGGCGGCGTCTCTATCGATCTTGAATGAAACGTAATACCGTCCCGTCGCCTCTTTCAGGTCGCGAAGGAACTCCGCCCTGACCGCCTCTTTCATCTGCGCGCCATTCAACGGGATCGGCCCCGAGCTGACGAGGCCGCCTTCCTCATCGACCTGAGCGACCGGAACCTGCCGCTCCCGAAGGGCCGAGGCAAGGGCGCGCGTGACGAGTGCCGGGGCCCAAGACACATTCAGCGTGACGTCGGTGTTCGCCGTGGCTAGTGCGGGTGCGAGTTGCGCTGGTGCTTGCGTCATTAAACGAGGCCTCGGCCGCACTTCACGCGGGTGGGACACTTTGACGTTCGCCTTGGCCAATCGTGCCGATAAGCCACCGATAATCTGATTCTCCACCCGCATCGAAATCGATGCCACAACATCGTTCGTCCTTGGCAGCTTCGCGAATCCTGCGGGCTTCACAAACTGCGCCGTGGCCACCCGGATTTCCCTCGGCCGCAGAACGAACAGGTTTCCCTGCTCGCCGCCTCCTCCCTCGAGCCTTACACTGTACCCCTTCGGAAGCGGATCGATCACAAGGCGGGCCGTAATGTCGCGTTCGAACGGATTTCCGACCAGGAACCGGAACGGCCGACAACAGTCCGCCGTGAGATCGACGAAATTGGTCTGCGCAGCGTTGTTGCTCTGATTTATGTCAGCGGAAAGTTCGACGTCGACCTTGACGCAGAAGTGCTGGAAAGCGCTGATCGGCATCGGCCAGATACCGCCATTGTTCTCGGAAGGATTCGTCAAGTCCCATTGCGCCGGAACCACGATTAGATCGTTCCCCGATGCATCTCGCGCCGCGGCGAAATTGACCATTGGCGCGCCCATCTCCTTGAAGCCCGCAGCCGTGAGACCGATAAAATACGGAGCGTACTTGAATCTCACCGTCGCACCATTGGCCGCAGCACTCCCGAAGTTGCGGATGCGGGCCCGCAAACGGTTCATAATGCCTTGCTTCGCATTGACCACGTTGTTTCCGTTGTCGACGACAAAAATATCTGGCGACTGCCACGTCGGTCCGTGCCCCGTCACAAAGCCCCAGGGAGTGATGGCGAGATCAGCACCTACCTGATCGCTGTCAGTGGAGAAGAACACATCCTGATCGCCGCGCCCCGCCGGCGAGCACGGAAGTGTGGCGCCGCCCGGAGGCGTGCAGGTATTTCGGGTGTCACCCCAAGCCGCATAAAAGTTCGACCCTGCAGCGACCAAACTGATATAATCGCCCATATAAGTGTCGTTACTGATCACCGGATCGTCACCCGCCGTACTCGGTCTGAATGCGGTTGTCGAACGGGTCTGATTAAACCAGGTCAGCCCCCCGTCGGTGGACCCAGCATCGTAGACACGGATATCGGTGTTCTGCGGGTCTTCGCGCCGGCTGTAAAAGGCCACTCGGATGTGTCCGGTCACATCGGACACGGCGATTGAGGGCATCCAATTGTCGTTCTGCGTCGCATCTCCATTGAGCGTCACCGCCGGGCCATTGCTGATGCTTCGCGGCGTGTCCCAGGTTTTGCCGCGGTCAGTGGAGCGAGTGAAGAATATCTCAGAGCGCGCGGTTGCCGGAGAAGGTGGCGTCGCTTGAAATACGACATAGATGTTTCCGCGTGTCGGACTCCCACTCGGCGTCCGGTCGATGGCGATGTATGGGAACCCGCGGGTGCGGAGATTGATGTTCGAGCTGAACATCCTGCCGACGGCCGACGTAACGCTCGCGATCGTCTTGCTGGGGTTGGTGTCGGTCGGGTCTGGGTTTTGAAAATGGGCACCGCCGTCTGTCGATCGGACAATTTCAATCGTTTGCGGCGCCGGGGGATTTTGACTCGGTGCCGGTCCCGTTCCGGGTGTCAAGACACTCCAAACGACGTAAACGTCGCCATTCGGCGCCACCGCCGGCATGGCGCCATGATTCACTGCAGTAATCGGCGAAAGGGGTTGTGTAGCGGAAAAGGCAAGCGGGGTCGTCGATGACGAAGCTGCGAACAGAATCTGGCTAGGTCCATTGGGGCGGTAGCCGGCAGGAAACTCCGACCAAGCAAAATAGACACGGCCGCCGAATGTACCCCCCGTCGTGTCCACCGCGATCATCTCCTTGTCTTGAGACGGTTTGTCTTGAGGCGGTGTAGACGGTGCAGGGTCTGCCGCGAGGCCGGAAATGGGGACAGGAGCCCCGAATGTCACGGCGGGACTGAGCGACGTTGAGGGGCTGACGAAGATACGCGAGAAGCCTCCCGCGGAGCCGATTGAAGCATAGTACAACGTCGTGCCATTCGGGCCGAAGGCGAGGGAGGGATCACCCTCCAAACGATTCCCGTTTGCCGGAACCAAGCCTCCGTCCGTGAAGGTCGCTCCGCCATCTGTCGAAAAGGCGTATCCGCTAATGCTATTCCAGGGGGCTGGCAGGAGCAGGCGTCCCTGTTTCGTCGAATTGTAGCCGACGACGACGAGCGGGCCGGCCACCGCCACACTGGTCTCGCTTTGCGTCGTGTAATTGCCTTGGTCCGGGAGATTGTTGTCCGGTGCGTTGACCTGAACATCGGCAGCTATTCCGGCAACCGAAAGCGAGCAATAAAAGCTCAAGGCAACAAGGAAAGTACGCCTGCGGTCCAGGACCGCACATACGATGCAACGCAGAGCGCCGCTTCGGGGCATAGACAACGCACCAATGGCCATGATGACCTCCCCCGTGCGCTTCTCCAAGACAATTTATACTTGTTTTATTCTAAGTCATCAACTGATGTTCCCCGGATGATCTTGGCAACCGCCACCGTGTGGCCATGCGCCGCACCCGCATCGATATGGTGCGCTGCAATGCGTGAAGCGCCGATTGGTTAGCGCTCCAAGCGTAACGTCCTTTTCGACCGGCTTTACGCCTATCGACTCGCTGTCTAGTCTGTAAGCCCCTTGACGCGCAGGCCACAGGACGGAATCCCTCGTGAACCCACTGGAAGGATGCCACTTCCGAACGACAGGCCTGAAAATCTGGGCGGTAAATCTGGATTGCGTAGGCGGCGATTTAAGCCTGCTTTCGAGGAGCGAGCGCGTGCGAGCTGGTCGTCTGAAGCGGCCGCAGGATCGCGAACGGTCATTGCAAGCACATTGTGCAATTCGACGCATACTTGCCCTCCAGTTGGGACGCGATCCCCGGCACCTGGAGTTTGACACGACTGCCTTTGGAAAGCCCTTCCTCACCAGACCGGCCCAAGATCTTCAATTCAATCTGTCCCATTCCGGCCGCCACGGCTTGATCGCTGTGGCCAAAGATCGGTCCGTCGGCGTGGATATTGAGGTGCGGCGGCCGATCAGCGACCTCTTGGGGATTGCCCTCCAGATTGCGACGCCCCGCGAGGCCAAACTGCTGAAGCAACTGCCGACCGGCCAAGTCCATTCCATCTTCTTTGAGCTGTGGACTAGGAAGGAGGCCGTGCTCAAAGCATTAGGCCGAGGGTTCTCTATCAATCCCCGTGAGCTGGAGGTTGGAATTGGACCCGGTCGCAGTTACGTCAATTTCGACGAGCGGATTTGGACGGTGGAATCCCTGGCCATCAGCTCAAGCGTCGCAGCGGCAGCGGCGATCGATGGCAAGCTTGGCACGCCGCTTGTCGTGAGCTCGGCTGAGTGAGCCCAACATAGAGAGATTGCGAACGGCCAAAGAACACGCTCGCAAGGTCCGGCTAGGCGCCTCGGAAGGCGCCCACTTGGGTAAGTCGTTCTGTGGCGCGGTCGTGGTTGCATCGTTCGCGCCCCAGATGGTGCATGTTCAGGTGCCGACGCTTGATTGCTGGGAGCTGGTTTCGTCGCCCTTACTTTTGGAATTCAGAAAGCGATCCAGGATCGGTGGAAATGAGCAAGACAAAGCTTCGCGTATTTCCTGCCATATCGCGTAACATTGATTCTGCCAGATACATCGATGAGCTGATGCGCGCTGCACGTTTCAGCGACCGCAATGGATTGGCCGGCATTCTGTTGTTCGCGGGGAACGACACTCTTGTTGAGCCATGGTCTATTGCTCAGCATATTCTCGCGCACACGGCAGAAAGCTCGCCGCTGATTGCCGTGAATCCGATCTATATGCACCCCTTCACGGCGGCCAAGTTCGTTTCGTCATTCGCACTGCTTTACCACCGGAAGATCTATCTCAATATGATCACTGGCACCGCGGCGAGCGATCTCCATGGGCTTGGCGAGCAGCTCTCCCATCAAGACAGATATTCAAGGCTGGGCGAATTCATACACATTGTGCGTCAACTGTTGGCCAGCACCAGGCCCGTGAATTTTAACGGGAAGTTTTACACGACGAACAACTTGCAGCTACGCCCGGGCTTGCCGCCGGCGCTGATGCCAGAGTTTCTGATCGCGGGCCAATCTGATGACGCCCATCGAGTAGCGAAGCAGATGGGGTGCTTGATGATGCAGATGCTTCCGCCAAACCTTGAGGAAGGAATAAATGCTCCCGGTGTAAACTTTGGGATTTTTGCAAGAGAAGAGCGTGATCAAGCGAGGCGGGAGGCGAAGCTGTTCTTTCAAGACAGTGCCGAGAAGCGCGAGTTGCTAAGATATACAATGGAAAATACCGACTCCGTTTGGAAACGACGGCTTAGCGATGCCGAGCAAAACGACGAACTTCATGAGAACGGATATTGGCTTCTTCCCTTTTTGACGTTTCAAGCGGATTGTCCGTACCTTGTCGGCAGTTATGCCGAGATCGGAGCGAAATTGCGTCGCTTCGTGGAAATGAACGTCAGCACGATCATTCTGGACGTGGTCGCGGACGAGCACGAGCTTGACCACGTCGGCAAAGCCCTTGCATCCAGCGGGCTATTCTGATGCATTTCATATGCCGTGCACGGGAATGTATCGGAATTGTCGGCATCCGGCGATCGGCTGAAGCCTGCGCACGACGGATTTGAGAAGGCAATGCACCACGGAATTTGAACGGCTCGACAGCGCCTGACACCGCCTTGGGTGATCGAGCATGGCCGCCATTTACGGCCTTGTAGCGGGGGTATGTGCATGAGCGTTGCCCAGCTCTCGGATCGGGTCCGGCGCGAGCTGACGTATCTAAGCTATCCTCCTCGAGAGTGGACCGTGCCGCGCGGACGGGACGGTGTCCCGGTTCTGGATGTGCTGATCGTCGGCGGCGGCCAAAGCGGCCTTGGGACCGCGTTCGGTCTGAAGCTTGAGCGGATAACCAATATCAGGATTATCGACCGTAGTCCGCGTGGGCTCGAAGGGCCCTGGCGCCGATTTGCCCGCATGAAGGAGTTACGGACTCCAAAGGAAGTGACTGGCATCGATTTCGGCATCCCAAGTCTCACGGCCCGCGCGTGGTATGAGGCGAAATTCGGCCGCCGGGCATGGGAGCGCATCGACAGGATACCTCAGGAGATATGGCGGTCGTATCTCGATTGGTACCGCGACGTTCTCGACCTTGTCGTGGAAAACGAGGTCGAGTTAGCGTTGATCGAGCCCGCCGGCGATCTCCTCCAGGCCCATCTCCGCCATTCCGATCGGATCGAACGCGTCCATGCGCGAAAGATCGTCCTCGCAACCGGTTTCGATGGCAGCGGAAGCTGGCGGGCTCCTCGGTCGCTTGTCGCTAATCTCCCGGCGAAGCGTTATGCCCATTCGGCTGATGACATAGATTTCCGTCGACTTGCGGGAAAGCGCGTTGGCGTACTCGGCGTTGGAGCTTCCGCGTTCGACAACGCGGCCACCGCACTTGAAGCCGGCGCCGCTCGGGTCGACCTTTGCTTCCGTCGCTCAGATATCCCCCGGGTCAATCCACTCATCTGGATGAACTTCGCGGGCATGTTCGGCCACTTTGGAGAATTGTCTGACCTGGAACGCTGGCGATTCATGCGCCACATTCTGGAGGAGCTTCCGGTACCGCCCACTCAAGATACATTTTGGCGTTGCCGCAGATTTGAAAATTTCGTGTGGCATGCCAATTGCGCATGGAGATCGGTTCGCGACGAAGCAGGCGTTGCGACAGTCGAAACCAACGTTGGCACCTTCGCATTTGACTTCATCATCTTTGCTACGGGCGTTGAGACGGACCTTTCGGCCCGTCCAGAGCTTGCCTCGATCCTTCACCACATTGCCCTTTGGCGCGACCGATTCACACCTCCTCCCGGTGAGGAAAGTGATTTGCTCGCACGACATCCCTACCTCGGCGCAGCATTTGAATTCATGGAACGGCAGCCCGGATCCGCTCCTTTCCTCGGTCGACTGCACAACTTCACCTTCGGAGCTATGCCCAGTCTGGGTATAGCTGGAGCGGCTATTACCGGAATGAAGTATGGTGTCCGTCGGCTGCTGAACGGCTTGGCGCGGGACCTGTTCCGGGAGGATTCCGCCGCATATTATCAAGATCTCCTCACCTATGCGGCGCCCGAACTGGAAACGCTTGAAAGTGCGTACGCATGGGTCAGCCGCCTCGGCTCCGAAGCACTCAGTTCCGACAAACTGATCGATCAGCTCGACCCAGCCATGCTCGCCGCGTTTCGCGGCGCACTCCAGTCGCGAAATTCAACCGATGAATCTGCCGCCACTATCTCCCGGCAACGCGTCCGTGCGAAGCGCGCGATCGCCCGGAGACGGCTCAAGGAACAAAAACACAAGTGAAACGGCGCCAGCGCGCCAAGTGAAACCGAGAAAGGGACGGCGTTGAAGATTACAAAAGAGTTGCCGCGCCCGGACGCAGGCGAGGCCGGGCAACGCGTCTTTGCCTGCCTCGGAGATCTTCTCGCCCACTATGGACGAATATCGCCCAACGACCCTGCCATTCTGGCGCCCGGGAGCGAATCGCTGACATATGGCGCGCTCTGGGCCCGAACGAACGAAATTGTTCGTGAGTTGCGCGACCTGGGTATCGGTAGAAGTGACCGTGTAGCGGTCGTGTTGCCTAGCGGAGCGGATGCTGCAGTGGCAACAATAGCGGTCGCCGCTGGCGCGGTTTGTGTGCCGCTTCACCCTGGCTTTGCCGCAGACGAATGGCGGCGCTATTTCGGCGATCTGCGGGTGGCGGCGCTCTTGACGCGCGCCGACGTGGATTCGGCGAGCCGGGGTGTCGCGTATAGCCTTGGCATACCGGTCATTGATCTGTCGCCGCGACCCGGCGAGGTGCCCGGTGCATTCAGCCTTGTTTGCCCGGCGGCGCGACGTGCCGTGGTCGGCGAATTGGCGGTCGGCGCTGACGACGCGTTTATCCTATTGACCTCGGGCAGCACGGCGCAGCCGAAGCTGGTCCCTCTGAGCCAGGCCAGCGTCTGTCGGTCGGCCTATAATGCAGGCGCAGCCTTGGCGCTTGAATCCCAGGACCGATTGTTGAACGTTCTGCCGCTGGTTCACGCACACGGCCTGATCTCGGGACTGCTGACTGCGCTGGCAGCCGGGTCGAGTGTTGTATGCCCGCCCGCCTTCGATGCCGTGGCTTTCTTCGGCTGGCTGACCAAATTTCGACCCACTTGGTACACCGCAGTCCCGCCAATCCATCGAGCGTTGATATCGGCGGCACGCCGCCACAAGCACGACGGCCGGCCATCATCCCTGCGAGTTATCCGATCCGCTTCTGCATCTTTGCCAACCGACGTGCTCGACGAGCTGGAGGGGTTTTTTGGCGTTCCCGTAATCGAGACCTACGGCATGACGGAAGCTGCGAGCCAGATTGCCGCGAACCCTCTCGAACGACGGAAGCCCGGATCCGTTGGCAAGCCCGTCGGAGTCGAGATCGCCGTCATGGATGGCGAGGGCCGACAATTACCCGCCGGCGAACGTGGAGAGATCGCGCTAAGAGGCCCGACCATCACGAGGGGCTATGACAATAACGAGGTTGCTACAAAATCCGCTTTTCGGGGCGGCTGGTTCCGAACCGGCGATCTAGGCTATATGGACGTCGAGGGATATCTGTTTCTGCTCGGTCGCATCAAGAAAGCCGATGTGATCAACCGTGGAGGGCAGAAGGTTTCACCTGCCGAGGTGGAAAGGGCATTGTTGAGCCACCCCGACGTAGTCCAAGCCGTAGCTTTTCCCATTACCCATACGCGACTCGGAGAAGACGTCGCTGTCGCTGTGGTACTGCGGGCGGAGGCCAAGGTCAGCTCACAGCAGCTCCGGCGGTTCGCGAGCGAGCACCTTGCGCGGTTCAAGGTGCCCGGCCTGATCCGCATTGTGCCGGCGATCCCGGCGGGCCCCGACGGCAAGATCATTCGCGGTGAACTCGCCACGATGCTTTCGATACCGACGCCGAGGTCGCGCGTAGAACGCAAAGCTCATTTGGCAGCCCCCCGCTCGGAGACTGAGTGGCAACTGGCCAAAATCTGGGCGGATCTCCTGGAACTCAATGAGGTCGGGGTCGATGAAGACGTCTTCGCGCTCGGGGCCGATTCCCTCACGGTGGCGCAGCTGCTTTCGCGTCTGCGGGCACGCTTCGGGGTCGATTGCTCGTTCAGGGATGTTTTTGATGCGCCAACCGTTGCGTCTCTCGCGGCCCTCATCGAGCCATCGAAGCAGGAAGGCATCGCCCCCCCTGGGTTGCGCGATATCGCGGCGGAGAACCGCGGCCTGCTATCACTCCAGCAACAAAGAATCTACGTCCTTAGCAGGATAGATCGGATCGGACACAAGTTCCACGTCGTGGCCGGAGTGCTTCTGTCCGGGCCGCTCGATCTTGACGTCATGGAGGCGAGCATCGCGACGATCAGTGAGCGCCACGAGGCATTGAGATCGATCTTCTTGGAACGTCTGGGCGAACCGATGCAAACGGTGACGACAGTTCGGCCGTGCCTGGAACGCCTTGACCTCCGACCATTGCCGGAGCGCAAGCGAGCCGCCGCGATTCAATCGCAGACATCGAAGTTGTTGCGGCAATCTTTCGACATTGAAAGGGAGCCGCCCATACGGGTACAGCTACTGAGACTTGGCGAACACGACTATGCGCTGGTGATCAAGCTTCATCATCTAATCACAGACGGGTGGTCGCAGCGGCTATTCCTTGAAGAGCTCAAGGTACTTTATAACTCCGGATCAAAAGGGATGCCTGCCAAGCTACCTGAGATCCCGTTCCAATACCGACATTTCGTTGATTGGCAGCGCGCGTGGCTGCGAACGCCCGCCGCCGAAGAGCAGCTAAACTACTGGCGTGGGCGACTCGAAGGGTTGACTGAACTCCCGCTGCGAACGGACTGGCCCCGTCCGAAGACGTGGACCGGGCGCGGCGCCAGGCTTCCGTTGAAGTTGTCGCGGACCTTATCCGGCGGCATCAAGTCGTTGAGCCGAACCCACAATGCCACCTTGTTCATGACACTGCTCGCAGCATTTCAGTGCCTTCTCTGCCGGTACACGCAGCACGACGACATCGCGGTTGGGTCGCTGGTTGCCAACCGCAATCAGATCGAAGTTGAGCGACTTATCGGGATGTTTGCCAATGCGGTCGTTCTCCGGACCCATCTATCCGGCGACCCCACATTCAGCGAGGTGCTGCGGCGTGTTCGGCAGGTGACGTTGGATGCTTATCGAAACCAGGAACTGCCGATCGAAGAAATTCTGCAGGCACTCCGTGTGCCTCGCAGCTTGGATCGCAATCCTTTGTTTCGGGTGATGTTCATTCTGCAAAAGGCATCTTCGACACGCCTGGCCCTCCATGGACTGTCCGCTCGCTCTATTAACGCGGACCCTGGCATCGCGCGGTCCGACCTATTGCTCGAACTCATCGATGAGGATGGGCGTCTGGGTGGCTGGCTCGAGTACAGCACCGAACTCTTTGAGGCTGGTACGATTAAGCGGATGGCAGCGCATTTCCGAACGCTGCTCGAGTCAATTGTCGCAAATCCCGAGCAACGGATCTCTCGTCTGCCGCTCTTGCCGGTAGCGGAACGGAAGCAAGTCGTCGAGGATTGGAATCAGACCGAGACTGAGCTGCCCCCCCTCAGCACTTTCTCCGAACGCTTCGACAGGCAGGTCGAGCGCACCCCCGACGCCGTGGCGGTGTCGATCGGGCGGGTTCGGCTCAGTTACCGTGGGCTCGCAAGCCGAGCCTCCGCCATTGCCGGCCGGCTCTGCCGCGAGGACGTCCGCCGTGATGAAGTGGTTGTCTTGTTTACCGAACGCGGCATTGACTTCCTTGCTGCAATGGTCGCGGTGCAGCGGGCGGGAGGTGCATTTCTTCCGCTCGATCCGACGATGCCCGCGGCAAGGCTGGCACAGATCATCCGACACTGCGGCGCACGCATTGTACTCACCACGCAAGACTGTACGGCGGCGCTGCAACTGACGCTGTCAGGGTTGCTGCGCAGAGAGCGCCCTCGAGTTCTGATTCTCGAAAAGCTCAATGCGGCAATCTCCCAAGATTCCATGCCTGCGCTCCGCCGGGCGCCCTCGAGTTTGGCGTGCGTTATCTATACTTCCGGTTCGACGGGCGTTCCAAAAGGAGCCATGATTGAGCAGCGGGGCATGTTCAACCACCTCCTTTCCAAGATCGCCGACCTCGAATTGTCGGCTTCCGACGTGGTCGCTCAAACATCGCCCCAGAGCTTCGTCATAGCCGTCTGGCAGTTTCTTGCGGCCCTCATGGTAGGCGCGCGCGTCCATATCTGCGCCGACGAAGAGGCGCGGGACCCCGCGCTCCTCATGCAGGAGATATCGCGCGAGGGGATAACCGTTCTCGAGATCGTGCCGGCGCTGCTGCGCGAAATCCTTCAACCGTCCCCAAGTGGCGCCACCCTTCGCGCATTAAGGCGACTTCGATCGCTGATTTCCACCGGCGAAACCCTCGCTCCGGATCTCTGTCGTGATTGGTTCCGGCACTTTCCGGCCGTGGCGATCATCAACGCGTACGGGGCGACCGAGACCTCTGACGACGTGGCAACGCATCGCCTCACGGTGCCGCCGACTTCAACCGCAACCGTGCCGATCGGTCGCGCCATAGCCAACACACGCCTCTATGTGTTGGATTCCCACTTGCAGCCAATGCCAATCGGCGTTGCAGGTGAGCTGTATGTAGGCGGCATCGGCGTGGGTCGCGGTTACCTCAACGACCGGGAACAGACCCGCCGCAGATTCTTGCGCGATCCGTTTTCGGAACGCCCCGGGGCGCGGCTGTACCGGACGGGAGATTTAGCGCGCTGGCGCTCCGACGGCATATTGGAGTGCCTTGGCCGTATCGACCATCAGGTGAAGATCCGTGGCTGTAGGATCGAGCTTGAGGAAATCGAGCATGTTCTGATGGAACACTCGGGAGTCCAATCTGCAGTAGCAATGGCGCGAGACAACATGGGCGGCGAGACACAACTGATCGCCTACGTTGTTGCTGCGACCGACGAGCGGCCGAAGGCCAACGAGCTTCGCGATTTTCTCAAGAGCAGACTTCCAGTCCATATGATCCCCGCAGGTTACGTCTTCCCCGATCACATGCCGTTGACGGCCCACGGCAAACTCGACCGCCCCGCCTTGGCGGCGTTCGGCTTGGGGCTCGGAGTGGCGGGCGGTGATTTCGTGGCGCCACGAAACTCTACTGAGGAGGTCCTGGCCGGCATATGGGCGGATTTACTTGAGGTTGAGGAAGTCGGCATTTTTAGCAACTTCTTCGATTTGGGCGGCCATTCGCTTCTGGCCGGGCGGGTTCTGGCGCGGGTCGCAAGTGTCTTCCACGTTTCGTTGCCTAT
>WNFF01006824.1_pt1 | contig 13677 bp, 15 predicted proteins | sample 5400441 | NCBI WGS metagenome assembly WNFF01 (sample SAMN13153345, study PRJNA577476) | soil metagenome | isolation source: 120 cm saprolite under Douglas fir tree site 2 hole 3 replicate 1 | place: USA:California | collected 2015-04-18 | reverse complement strand
CTCGCGGCGGCCGGGCTCGCTCGTCGCCTACCTCGACGCCATCGCCAAGAACGCTCCGCGCATCGCCGATCCGGCCGCGGACGAGGCCAGCGACACCGTGATCCTCGCGCTGCGTCTCGACGAGGGCCTCGATCTGGCCGGTTACGGACGGCGGTTCGGTGACGCGGCGGTGAAGAGAGTGCGTGCCGGCCTCGCGGAGGCCGAGGATCTCGCGCTGGTGCGCGTCGCGGGCGACATAGCGCGCCTCACGCCGCGTGGGCGGCTCCTCGCGAGCGAGGTCTTCGTTCGTCTGCTCGGTGACGATGACGTCGCAACATCACGACAACCGAGCGTCACACTTGCGGCGTCGTAGCGGACGCGCTATCACCCACGCGTAGGGAGCATCGCTCCTGCGTTACCGAATTTCTTTGGGGGAGGCAGCATGCACGACGAAGATCGCGGACCCGGTTGGCCCAGCGACCAGCAGCAACAGCCCGGATCGGTCTGGCCCGCGCCGCAGCCGGCGCAGCCCGCGCCGCCCGCACCCACGCCGATGAGCGGCTCCGCGGGAATGGCCGGCGTCAACACCGGCGCCACGAAGAAGGCCACCCCACGCAAGAAGAAGACCACTGCACGCAAGAAGACGACGGCTCGGAAGAAGACCACCACCCGCAAGAAGACCACGGCGCGCAAGAAGTCCGGCACGAAGAAGAAGACGACCGCCCGCAAGAAGACGACCGCCCGCAAGACCACAAAGAAGAAGGCGACCCGCAGGCGCCGCTGAGAACTCTTTCACCGGAAAACAAAAACACCCCGTCCATCCCGGACGGGGTGTTTCTTATCACGCGTCGCGCGCTAGTTGCGCTTGCCCCGGCCCATCCCGGGCTTACGCCCGTGGTTGGCCTTCTTGCTGCGCCAACCCAACTTGCCGGTGGTCTTCTGCTTGCGCTGGCCCTTACTCACTACGTCCCCCGTCGAAAAGATGGAGCTGCAGCGCCCGCGTCGGCGGCGCGATGAGCTCGGTCACCAACCATTGTGCGATGTCCGAGGCCTTTGCGTCGGCGGGGAGACCGAGATGCGATCGCGCCGCCTCGAGCCGCCGCTTCACCGCGCGCGGATCGCTCCCCACCATCCGTGCGGTCTCGGCGAGCGGCCGCTCGAGGACGTCGCGCAGGACGAACACCCCAAGGTCGGCGCCACGCAGCGCGTAGCGGCCGACGAGATCGCGGAGGCCCGCGCCGAACAGCCGTCCGGTGGCGACCGCGTCGCGGATCACGAGCGATGCCTCGCCGTCGAGCTCGCCGATGCGCAGGAGCGCGGCGACCTCGCCGTCGGGCAGATGACGCGCTTGCTCGAGCGAGGCGAGGAAGCGCTGCACGACGACATCGTCCGAGACCGCCTGCCCGGTCTCGCTCGCGACGACGTCGCGCACCCGCTCGAGCGCCGCGACGAGTGAACGACGGAGCCCGTCGAGGTCCCCGAACCGGACGACCTCGACCACCGCGGGGTTGCCGAGGAGGAGGCGCGAGACGGTCCGGTCCCGCTCGACCACGAGGATGACCGGGATGCCGTGTTCTCGCGCCAGCTCCACCTCGATGCCCACGCCGAATGAGGGAATACCGCCATAGGCCACGACGACGCGCGATCCGGTCACGTGGGCACGATCGATGTCGTACACCGCGCGGGGATCGAGGTTCGGCGACGTGACGGGGTCGGTGACGCGGTGGGGCAGGTAGGCGCGGAGGCCTGCCGACTCCACGACCTCGGCGAGGAGCTCATAGAAGAGACGCGTGCGGGCACCGTCCTCGAGCGACGTCAGAGCGCCCGAGACGTACGCCTCACCCACGCGGATGGTCGTCTTTGCGTCCATGGGGGTGTTGATGCTTGCACGCCCGTCAAGTGACCGACCTCGTTCTAAAATCGCCGGATGCCCGAGACGAAGCTCGCCGAGCACCTTCGGCGCTATCCGCTGTTCGCCAAGCTCCCGGAGGCCGAGCTCCAGCAGCTCGTCGACCGGGCGCGCTCGCGCTCGTTCAAGCGCGGCGAGATGCTCTTCCGTAAGGACGATCCGGGCACGCATCTGTACGTCGTGCTCGAGGGCGCGGTGAAGATCGCGCTCCCCGGCGAGTTCGGGCAGGAGGCGCTCGTCTCGATCATGCGGACGGGAGACTTCTTCGGCGAGCTCGCGCTCTTCGACGGCAGCCCGCGCTCGGCCTCGGCCACCGCGCTCGAGGACACCCGCGCCGCCCTGCTCGCGCGCGACGATTTCCTGTCGTTCCTGGAGACGCACCCAGGCGCGGTGCGCGTCGTGCTCGACGCGCTGGCCAAGACCATCCGCCGGCTCTCCGATCGGGTCGAGGACCTCATCTTTTTGGACGTCCCGAGCCGCGTGGCCAAATACCTACTCGACCTCGCGCAGCAGGACGGCAATTCGAAGCTCGAGCTCACCCTGACCCAGGACGAGCTCGCCGCGTTCATCGGCGCGTCGCGGGTGTCGGTGAACCGCGTGCTGGGGGACCTCGAGCGCCGGGAGATCATCGAGATCCGCCGGCGTCATATCGTGATCAGGGATCCGGACAAGCTCGCCAAGGAGATCCGGCCATAGCCAAGCGCAAGCGTCCACTCATCCTGGTCGTCGAGGACGACGCCGCGCTGGGCGAGGTCATGGTCACCGCGCTCAAGGACGAGGGGCTCGACGCTCGGCTCGCACGCGATGGCGACGAGGCCATGCGCTTCGTCGACACCTCCGAGCCCTCGTGCATCGTGCTCGACCTGATGATGCCCAAGCGCGACGGCTTCTCGGTGCTGCGCGAGCTGCGCGCGGACGGGCGAATCGCGCGCCTGCCCGTCGTCGTGGTCACCGCGATCTTCGGACTGTCCGAGCGGATGTACGCCACCGAGCTGGGCGCGGCCGACTACGTCACCAAGCCGTTCGAGCTCGACGACCTGATCGCGCGGGTCCGCGCCTTGCTTGCGCCAGCCGCAGCTTGAGTGGTTTTTCTCCCGCCGCCGCTAAATAACAATCACGGTCGCAGCGCTCAGGCCCCTGCGCGGACGCTCAGATCCGTCGTGCAGTAGGGGCAGCGCTTTGCCGGGATCGGGATGTCCATCGCGCACTGCGGGCACGACTTCGTCGCGACGGGCGCCTTCACCAGGCTCTTCGCGATCAGGAAGACGACGAACGCCACGATGATGAAGACGATCACGGTGTTGATGAAATTGCCGTAGGCGATCACCGGCGCGCCGGCGTCCTTCGCGGCTTTGAGCGTGGCCGGGTGCTTGCCCGAAAGGTCGATGAACATGTTCTGGAAGTCGACCCCCCCGAGGGCCAGACCGACCGGCGGCATGATGATGTCGTTCACCAGCGAGATGACGACCGCCGCCAGCGCGACGCCGATGATGAATGCCAGCGCGAGGCTCAGGACGTTCGTCTTGATCAGGAAATCCTTGAACTCAGTCCACACGTATCTCCGCCTCCGTCCCGTTGTCCGAACACCACGGCGGCAGGCGACGTGCCTAGCCGATGCCCGGCGGGCTGACGTTACGCTCTTGACGCTCCGGGAGGGTTCGCGTTAGGCTTTTAGCACTCTCGGCGGGAGAGTGCTAAGTGCCTCAAAAGACCCCAGGAAGACAACAAAAACCCGGAAAGCCGCTCCCCAACCTTGGCGAGCGCCAGCGGGAGCTGCTGCGCGCGGTTATCCGCGAGTACATCGCCACGGCGGAGCCAGTGGCGTCGGCCGCGCTCGTCCGCCGCTACCCCGGCATGGGCGTCTCGTCGGCGACCGTGCGCAACGAGCTCGCGGCGCTCGAGGAGATGGGCCTGCTCACGCACCCCCACACGTCCTCCGGTCGTGTCCCGACAGACCTCGGGTACCGCTACTTCATCGAGAGCCTCATGCCGCGGCCCTCTCTGCTCCCCGACGAGCAGGTCACGGTGAGCCACCAGTTCCAGCAGGCGCTCTCGAACACGACCGAGTGGCTGCGCCTCGCCGCGTCGACGCTGGCACGCCTCACGGCCGAGGCGTCGATCGTCACGCCGCCGGCCACCACGCGCTCCGCGCTCAAGCACGTCGAGGCGGTGCCGATCAACGAGCGGCGCGTGCTGCTCGTCGCCGTGCTGGACGGCGGCGCGGTGCGCCAGCAGCTGGTGGAGCTGCGCGAACCGGTCACGCCGGAGCGGCTGCGTCGCCTCTCGTCGCGGCTGACCGCGACGCTCGGCGCGCAGGACTCCGCGGCGGTCCGTGCGGCGGTGGTGCAGGAGACCGCGGCGGATGCGCAGATCACCGGTGCCCTGGCGCGGCTCCTCGAAGAGCACGACGCGACGCGCATGCACGACGTCTACTACGACGGAGCACAGCGTCGAGCCGCTGCGGGGCCTCAGCCTCGTGTTCGGCCGGTACGGCGCGGATGGCGATGTCGTCGGGTACGTCGGCATCGTCGGTCCGACACGGATGGACTACGCGCGGTCCATCGGCGCCGTCCGGTACGTGGGGTCGCTGATGAGCGATCTCGTGCGCGTCATGGAGGGCGATTAATGGACGACAAAGCCCGGAAAGCAGAGCAGCTCCTCGAGGAGCGTGCCCGCAACCGGGGTCCAAATGGCAATCCCGTCACGCATCCGGACGAACGGTCCGACGAGCGCACGCCGGTCACAAACTCGGCCGCCGCGGCGCAGCAGAGCGAGGAGAAACCGTCGACCGCCGACGAGAACGTCGCCGCGCTCCAGCGAATGGCGGCGGACTTCTCCAACTACCGCAAGCGCATGGAGGCGGAGCGTCTGGAGTACGCGAAGTTCGCGAAGGCGGACCTCATCGCGAAGCTCCTCGACATCCTCGATGCGTACGACCGCGCGCTCGCGACCATCCCGGAGGAGCTCAAGACGTCCTCGTGGGTGGAGGGGATGTGGCTGATCGAGCGGAAGCTGCGTCAGATCCTCGAGGCCGAGGGTCTGCAGGCGATCGATTCGCTCGGGAAACCCTTCGATCCGTACCAGCACGACGCGGTCGCGCACGTCGAGAGCGACGAGCCCGAGGGAACAGTCATCAAGGAACACCAAAAGGCGTACCGGCTTCATGATCGGGTCATCCGGCCCGCGATGGTGACCGTCGCCAAGAAAAAGGAGTCATAAATGCCAAGAGTCATCGGCATCGACCTCGGCACCACCAACTCGGCGATGGCCGTCATGGAAGGTGGAGAGCCGACGATCATCCCGAACGCGGAGGGTGGACGGATCACGCCGTCCGTCGTCGCGTTCACGAAGAGCGGGGAGCGCCTGGTCGGGCAGCTGGCAAAGCGCCAGGCCATCACCAACCCCGAGAACACGATCTATTCGATCAAGCGGTTCATGGGACGCCGCTTCACCGACCCCGAGGTGCAGCGGTCGATGAAGATGGTCCCGTACAAGGTCGCGCAGGCGGCGAACGGTGGCGTCGAGATCGTCCTCGCCGACGGCCGTAAGTTCACGCCGCCGGAGATCTCCGCGATGATCCTGCAGAAGCTGAAGACCGACGCCGAGGCGTATCTCGGCGACAAGGTCAACCAGGCCGTCATCACGGTGCCCGCGTACTTCGACGACAACCAGCGCCAGGCCACCAAGGACGCCGGCCAGATCGCCGGCCTCGAGGTCCTGCGCATCATCAACGAGCCGACCGCGGCCGCGCTGGCGTATGGACTCGACAAGAAGAAGGACGAGCTCGTCGCGGTGTACGACCTCGGCGGCGGCACCTTCGACATCTCGGTGCTGCAGCTCGGCGAGGGCGTGTTCGAGGTGAAGGCCACCAACGGTGACACGCACCTGGGTGGCGACGACTTCGACGCGCGCGTCATGGACTGGCTCATCGACGAGTTCAAGAAGGACCAGGGCATCGATCTGCGGAAGGACCGCATGGCGCTCCAGCGTCTCAAGGAGGCGGCGGAGAAGGCCAAGATCGAGCTCTCCAGCACGATGCAGACCGAGATCAACCTGCCGTTCATCACCGCGGACCAGTCCGGTCCGAAGCACCTCGTCATCACGCTCACCCGCAGCAAGCTCGAGCAGCTGGTCGGCGACCTCGTCGAGAAGACGATCGAGCCGGTCAAGCGCTGCCTCGCGGACGCGGGCGTCGATGCCGGCAAGATCGACGAGGTCGTCCTCGTCGGCGGTCAGACCCGCATGCCGCTCGTCGTCGAGACGGTGAAGAAGCTGTTCGGCAAGGAGCCCAACAAGAGCGTGAACCCGGACGAGGTCGTGGCCGTCGGCGCCGCGATCCAGGCCGGCGTGCTCAAGGGCGAGGTCAAGGACGTGCTGCTCCTCGACGTCACGCCGCTGTCGCTGGGCATCGAGACGCTTGGTGGCGTCGCCACGAAGCTCATCGAGCGCAACAGCACGATCCCGACGTCGAAGTCGCAGACGTTCACCACCGCGAGCGACGCACAGCCCAGTGTGGAGATCCACGTCGTCCAGGGCGAGCGCGAGCTCGCCGCCGACAACAAGAGCCTCGCGCGATTCATGCTCGATGGGATCGCCCCGGCCCCGCGCGGCATCCCGCAGATCGAGGTCACCTTCGACATCGACGCGAACGGCATCGTGAACGTCAAGGCGAAGGACAAGGCCACCGGGCGCGAGCAGCACATCACGATCACCGCGTCGAGCGGACTCTCAAAGGACGAGGTCGAGAAGCTGGTCAAGGAGGCGCAGGCCCACGCCGAGGAGGACCGCCGTAACGTCGAGCGGATCCAGACGCGGAACGAGGCCGAGTCCTTCGCCTACTCGATCGAGAAAACGGTCCGCGATCTTGGCGACAAGGTCCCCGCGGAGATCAAGAAGGACGTCGAGGAGAAGATCGCGGCGCTGCGCGAGACGCTCAAGGGCGACGACACGCAGCGGATCAAGACCGCGATGGACGAGCTGCGCACCGCCGCGCAGAAGATCGGCGAGCTCATGTACCAGGCCGAGCAGGCCAAGCAGCAGGCGTCGCCCAACGGCGAGCGATCCCAGGCGACGGAGGAGCCCGCGGGCGCGACCGCCGGCGAACGCAAGAGCGACGACACGATCGAAGGCGAGTTCAAGGAACAGAGCTAGACGCGGTCAAGCGTCGATCGAAAGGGCCCCGCGGAGAAAACATCGGACCGCCCGCAAGCGGCCGGTGGTTTCCGCGGGGCCCTTTCATTGGCTTTCTGCGATATGACGAAGCCGGATGCGACGGGTGTACGGTGGGTCATGGGACGGGAGTCGCCGTCCCTCCTCGGAGCCCACCTCAGTGTTCAATCCGCAGATCGTCCCTCTAGTCGCGTGCGCGTCGCATGACCGCTCCTCATGACGCAGCGCATCGATGCCATTACACAGCGTCATGTGACCCCCGAGCCCCATACCGCCCGCGATGACGGCGCGCCCTCGCGCGTGCTGATCGTCATCACCAACGCGCTCGCGAACCTCGTTGCGGTGACGCTCCGTCATGGGCGTTACGAGACGCGTGACGCGACCGAAGAGACCGCGGTCGCCGCCCAGCTGCGTGAGTGGCGTCCGCACCTCGTGCTCGTCGACATCGACCACCACTTCGGGATGATCGAAGCGGTCGGCGGCGGCCTGTCGAAGGGTGGCCCGCCCGTCCTCGCGTTCACGCGCAGGCGCGACACGGCCCTCAAGCTTTCGGCCTACGAGCGCGGAGCGGACGACATCATCGAGGTGCCGTTCACGCTCGACGAGATCATCGCGCGGCCGTACGCGCTGCTGCGACGCTCACGGGGGCTCGCCGTGCCGCTCGTCCCCATCATCTCGCTGGGCGGGCAGATCAAGGTCGACCTCATCGCGCAGACGGTCACGCTGAACGGCGGGCTGGGGCTCGCGCTCACGCCGATCCAGCAGACCCTCCTCTACATCCTCGCTGCCAACGCGGGCGAGGTGCTCACACGCGAGACCCTGCTCGCCAGCATCTGGGGCAGCGCCTTCCAGATCGAGAGCAACGTCGTTGACCGCCATGTCCGCGAGCTGCGCGTGAAGCTCAACGACGATTGGAAGACCCCCCGCTACATCGAGACGGTCGCGGGCAAGGGCTACCGCTTTCGCGACGGCGTGAGCTGAGATGAACCGTCGTCATCGCGCACATCGGGCTGTGGCCGAACTGCCGTAGTGACTTCGCGGCCTCGCTGGTGTCTACTTCCCTACGGGGGGAGGGTCATGGGAGCCAAGCTCATCGCCTTCGAATGCATCGCGTCGTCGCATCGGCCGACGCTGATCCATCCCGACAAGCTCACCATCCACGACCGCGCATGGGCGTTCTGCCCGTTTGACGCGCGCGCCGAGGGACATCTCTGGCGATCGACCGGCGGCGCGGATCTCGAGACGCTGCTGCGTCACGTCGGCCTCTCGGTCACCGGTGAGGGTCTGGTCCAGGCCGCACCCTAGCGCGCGTTGACCACGCCGACCATCCCGTATTGCTCGTGCAGCGGGAAGTGGCAGATGTACGTGTAGATCCCGGCCGGCAGCGTGAGCGTGGTCGTCTTCGTCGTGTTCGCCGGCAGCGAGACCTCGTCGGGGCGGTCACCGTGCACCGGCTCGGTCCCCGTGCGGTGGCGCGCGTGGAATGCGGCGTCGCCGACAAGCCACTCGTGGTCGATCGGATCGTCGTTGTGGATCACGAACGTCACCGGGACGCCGGCCGGGATGTTGAGCGTGCTCGGCTCGAACTTCGAATAGTGGATGCGGATCTCGATCCGCGCCGTCGCCGCCGGGGCGCAGGCGCTCGTCGCGAATACGACGAGCGCCAGCGCGACCAGCGGGGATCTCACCGCGATGCCGTGGCGGGCTTGAGCAGCAGGATCCCGCCGAGGGCGATGAGGGTGAGTCCGAATCCGAAGAGGGCGAATGCGGTGAGCTCGGGGACCTGAGAGCGGATCGGAACGATCGGGACACTGGGTGCCTCGAGACCGGCCGCGACCGGTGACGGCGCGGCGGCGGTGGCGCTGATGGCGAGGTCGTACTTGAGCTGCGCGGCCGATCCGTCGATGACGACCTTCGTGAGCCACGCGGAGCTCGGGACCCAGCCCATGCCCTTGTCGGAGCGGAGGTCTTTCAGGAGCGAGTCCGTCGCGGCCGCGCTGTGGTCGATGCGCATGCCGTTCACGCCCACGGGCGTCGGCAGCATCTGCGGGCGCGCGTCGGTGAGCAGGTACACGTCGGCGTCGACCCGGTCCTGACCGGACTTGCCGAGGCCGAGGATGCGAAGCGGGACCCACGGCGCCGCCGTCGGGATCGAGAGGTGCACCGGCGTGCCGTCGCCGACCTTCTGACCGCGCGCCTTCGCGGCATCCGCGTCGAACACCGCGGCCATGAAGATGGGGCTGCGCGCGGCGTAGAAGTCGAGGACCTCGGGCGCATCGGGCGGAAGGCGGAAGCCGTGCTCGGTGGCCCACCGGCCGACCGCGTCGCCGCCGCCCTTGAGGATGGTGATGTCGAGCGCGTCGATCTTCACCTGCTTGAGGACGACCGCGTCCGCGGACGCAGTTGCTCCGGCGGGACCATAGAACGCGCTGCGCTTGGCGAAGACCTCGGTCTCGCGGATCAGGCGCTGGAGGGTCCAGTCGCCGCCGCGGATGATGTCGCTTGGGACACCGGGGAGCGGCACGAGCGATCCGAACTGGCCCGAGCCACCCGCGAACCGGAATGAGGTCACGTAGTGCTCGACGCCATCGTGGTAACCGGCGAAGGTCGTGGTCCGGAGCAGGTTCACCGCGCCGTTGGGGCCGATGAGGCCCGCGCAGGCCGCGGCGGGTTGCGTGGAAGCCAGAAGCGCTGCGACGAGGGCCGCCGCCCCCGCCAGGAGCCGTCGCATACCGTCGTCCTCCCTCCGGTCTATCGCCGGATAACCCACAGACGACGGCGAGTCGGGTTCGGTTCCGCCCGCTAGGTCGGGAGGTCCCGCAGGAAGCGCTGCTGCTCGGCGATCAGGGGCGGAAGCTCGTCGAGCCGAAAGAACGCGACCTCCTCCACCTCTGCGCTCGGGCGGGACGTTCCGGGGATCGCGCGGTAGCGCATCCACACATCGACGCGTCGTGGTCGCGATCCCGCTTCCACGAGCAAGATCTTTTCGAACTCCACTCGAAGGCCTGACTCCTCGCTTACTTCACGGACGATCGAATCAGCCAGGCTCTCCCCGGGTCTGAGGCATCCGCTCGGCAGGCCCCACGGCGCGAACGGGCGGTACGAGTGCCTGAAGAGCATCACCCGACCGTCGTCATCGAGGACGATCCCGATCACGCCAACGAGAAACGTCGCCTCGCGACGCTGGACGATCCAACGCTTCACGGGCGGCGGCAAATGGCCGCCGACGCGATAGAGCGATCGGAGCAAGAGCACCGGCTAGTCCGGCGGAGTGAAGGCGGCGCAGAGCATCCCGAAGTATGTCGGCGCCTCGTACGAGAGGAAGTCGGCCCGCCAGCGGTCCCCGATGGCGCCGTGGAGCAACAGCATCTGCCAGAACGAGTCGGCCTTCGCCTCCGCGACGAGCGCCGGATCGAGGGACATGAGCTCGCCGAGCGCGTTGCGCTTCACCAGCTCGACGACACGATCGTCGAAGACCTTCGACGCCGGCGAGAAGCCGTACGGTCCTTTCGGATCGTGCGCGTGCCCGTGGTCGCACGAGGCGATGAGCGCGACGCGCTTGTTCGACGCCGCGGCCACGCCGGCGATGGCACGGCCGGCCGCGAGGTGGAGGTCCCAGGACAGGTCGCGCGCCGGCGCGATCATGACGATCGGCACCTCGTCGCGGCCCATGAAGTGGATCGGGATCTGCGTTGCCCAGTCCATCGGCGTCACCGCCGCCGCCGCGTCGTTCGCGCCATACGAGACCCCACCACGGGGATGCCAGCGTCGGCGAGTGTGTCGCGCAGCTCGAGTGCGAGATCGCGATCCACCTTCGCGCGAAGCTCCACGCGTGTCGCGCCGCCCTCGAGCGCGCCGTGCATCGCGCCGGAGACGACGACCGCCATGTGTTTCTCGACGTGCACGTGATGCGGCGTGAAGAGGACCGTGACGTCGGGCTTCGCCGCGTCGAACCGGCGCCCGAGCTCCTCGAACGCGGCGCGCGTGGCCGCGGCCAGCGGCCGCTGCGCGGGCGTGCACCACTCCGCGATGGCGATGCTGCCATGCGGCGCGATGCACCCGAAGACCAGACCCATCAGCTGAGGCGGGCGGTGACCATGGCCGCGATGATCGCGAGGCCGAGGACGATCTGCGCCTGACCGACGCGCTTCAGGCGTTCGAGGACGATGGGGACCTCGAAGCTCGCGGCCGGATCGCCCGAGGCGGCGCGCGGACCGAGCGCGAGGAGCTTCTCGATCGACGGCTTGATCACCGCGTGGCCCAGGCCGAGCAGCACGATCGCGAGCGCTGCGCCGAAGACGATGGCGATCGCCCAGCGCGAGGTGCCCAGGCTCTGCAGCAGCCCAGCCTTGCCGCTGGCGAAGACGTTCAGCACGCCCGTCGCGATGGTGATCTCGCCGAGGCGCAGGAGGTAGGAGACCTGGCGTGGCGCGATCTGCGCCAGGGCCGCGCCGCGGGCCGGGCCGGGGACCGCCAGGAGTGCCGGTGTCTGCACGAACAGGGTGTAGAGGCCGCCGCCGATCCAGAGGATGCCCGAGAGCACGTGAAGGAACTGCACGAGGAGGCGGAAGAGTTCATCCATGAGCCGGGATAATGGACTAATGGCGACCGCCACCGATTACTACGCCCTTCTGGGCCTCCAACGGAACGCGACGGAGGAGCAGATCCGCAGCGCCTACCGGAAGTTCGCCCGGCAGTACCACCCGGACGTGAACAAGGCCACGGACGCCGCGGAGAAGTTCAACAAGATCACCGAGGCCTACGAGGTCCTGTCGGATGCCGAGCGCCGGCAGCGCTACGACATGTTCGGGAACGCACAGGGCGGCCTGGGCGACTTCGGCATCGGCGACCTGTTCGAGACGTTCTTCGGCGCCGAGTTCCGGCGCCGCGAGCCCCGCGGCCCGATGCGCGGCGCGGACCTGCGGATGGAGATCGAGATCGAGCTCATCGACTCGGTGAAGGGCGGCGAGCGCACCATCCGCGTGCCCCGTCTCGAGACGTGCGCGAACTGTGAGGGCAGCGGCGCCGAGCCGGGGTCGCACGTCTCCACCTGCGGCACCTGCAACGGACGCGGCGAGGTCCGGCAGGTGCAGCAGTCGGTCTTCGGTCGCTTCGTGAACGTCTCGACCTGCCCGCGCTGCGGCGGCTCGGGCAAGACGATCGACAAGGTCTGCACCAAGTGCCGCGGCGAGGGCCGCGAGCGCCGCGACAAAGAGCTCGAGCTCACGCTCCCGCCCGGCATCGACGACGGCCAGCAGCTGCGCGTCGCGGGCGAGGGCGAGGCGGGCCTGCGCGGCGGACCATCGGGCGACCTGTACGTCCTCATACGCATCAAGGAGCACGACCTGTTCCGGCGCGAAGGCGACGACCTCATCCACGTCCTGCGCATCTCGCCGGCGCAGGCCTCGCTGGGGGAGGAGCTCGCGGTGCCGACCATCGAGGGCGTCGAGTCGACCGTCCGCGTGCCGGCCGGTTCGCAACATGGTCAGATGGTCCGGCTGCGCGGAAAGGGCGTGCCGCACCTGGGCTCGAACGGCCGTGGCGACCAGCTCGTGTACCTCGACGTCGCGGTGCCGCGCACGCTCTCGAAGGAGCAGCGCGACCTCTACAAGCGGCTGCGCGACCTCGAGGGCACGCCCGATCAGACGAGCGATGACGCGCGCAACATGTTCGACCGGATAAAGGACGCCATCGGCGGAGAGTGACACAGGCCGAGCGAGGAGCGGCTTTGCCGCGACGAGCGAGTCCGGCAGAGCGGAGCGACGCGGCGAGCTGCAGGCCGCCGCAGGCAGGCCGAAGCGAGCGCGACAACAAGTGACGCCTGCCGCGCGCCGCTGGCTCGAGGTCGTCGTCCCGGCCGGCATTGAGGCGGTCGAGGCTGTCAGCGAGATCCTCACGCGAATCGGACATCAGGGCATCGCCGTCGACCTTCCTCTCGAACCCCGGGGTGGGGCAGATCATCTCGTGAAGGCGTACGTGCTCGACGACGGCGAGGTCGTCGCCAAGGTGAGCGACGTGCGCGACGCGCTCGGACATCTGCAAGCGTTCGGCCTCGGTCCGATCGGCGAGCTCAGCGCGCGAGAGATAAAGGAAGAGGACTGGCTCGAGTCCTGGAAGGCGCAGTTCACGCCACTGCGCATCGGCCGCTTCTTCGTACGGCCCACGTGGTCCGACGCGACGGCCGATGCGGGCGCGACGGTGCTCGTGCTCGATCCCGGCATGGCCTTCGGCACCGGTCTCCATCCCACGACGCGGCAGGCGCTCGAGGCGCTGTCGACGCTGGCGGTCGAGGGGAAGAGCCTGCTCGACGTGGGCACCGGCTCGGGCATCCTCGCGATCGCCGCGGCGAAACGAGGCGCGTCGCCGGTCGTGGGCGTCGACACCGACCCGCTCGCGGTCGAGGCCGCGCGCGAGAACGCCGAGCGCAACGGCGTCGCGATCCCCGTCGGGGACGGCAGCGCGGCGGACGTCCCCGGGCGCTTCGACTTCGTGATCGCGAACATCGTGTCGCCGGTGCTCCAGCAGATCGCGCCCGATCTCGTGGCGCGGCTCGCGCCGCGCGGAACGCTCGTCGTGGCCGGCATCGCCGCGCCGGCCGAGCCGCTCTCGCGGGACGCGTT
>WNFF01003229.1_pt1 | contig 13684 bp, 11 predicted proteins | sample 5400441 | NCBI WGS metagenome assembly WNFF01 (sample SAMN13153345, study PRJNA577476) | soil metagenome | isolation source: 120 cm saprolite under Douglas fir tree site 2 hole 3 replicate 1 | place: USA:California | collected 2015-04-18 | reverse complement strand
CGGAATAGCCGGCCTACGACGTCACCCATGAAGAGCAGTGGAATCAGCACCGCGATCAGAGAAACGGTCAGTGAAAGAATGGTGAAGCCAATCTGTTCCGCGCCTTTGAGTGCCGCCACCATTGGCGTGTCGCCTTCTTCGATATAGCGCGAAATGTTTTCAACCATCACGATGGCGTCGTCAACCACAAATCCCGTGGAGATGGTGAGCGCCATGAGCGAAAGATTATCCAGGCTGTAGCCCAGCGCATACATCGCGGCGAAGGTCCCCACCAGCGATAGCGGAACGGCGACGCTCCCACCAGCGATAGCGGAACGGCGACGCTGGGAATGATCGTCGCGTAAAGACTGCGCAAGAAAAGAAACATCACCATCACCACCAGCGCGATGGTCAGAACCAGCTCAAACTCCACGTCAGAGACCGAAGCCTGAATGGGAGTCGTCAGGTCGGTAAGCGTCGTTATGTCGATTCCTTTTGGAAGATTGGCTTCCAGTTGAGGCAGCAAACTTTTAATGCTCTTTACGACGCTAATGGTATTACCGCCAGGCTGCCGTTGTACGTTGATAATGACCGCAGGCATCTTGTTCATCCACGCGGCCTGATTCTTGTTCTCTACTCCGTCGACAATTTTTGCAACGTCGGTAAGCATGACTGGCGCGCCGTTGCGATACGCGACTACGACATTGCGATAGTCCTTGCTGGTAACCAGCTGATCGTTGGCATCAATCTGGTAGTTCTGGCGGGCGCCGTCGAAGTTTCCTTTGGCGGCGTTGACGCTCGATTGGGTAACGGCGGTGCGCAAATCCTCCAGATTGATGCCATAGGAAGACAGCGCAGCTGGGTTAGCTTGAATGCGAACGGCGGGTTTCTGGCCACCGCTGATGGTCACCAGACCGACGCCACTCAATTGCGAAATCTTGGGAGCCAGCCGGGTGTCCACCAGATCTTCGACCTGCGATAGCGGAATGGAACTTGAGGTTGCAGCCAGCGTCAGCACCGGCGCGTCGGCAGGATTTGTCTTGCTATAGATGGGAGGGGAAGGGAGGTTGGCGGGCAGAAAACTTTGCGAAGCGTTGATTGCTGACTGTACTTCTTCTTCGGCGACGTCAATGTTTAAGTTCAAAGTGAACTGCAGGACGATTACCGATGTTCCGCCGGAACTGCTCGAAGTCATTTGGTTCAGTCCCTGTAATTGGCCGAATTGACGTTCCAGGGGCGCGGTCACGGTGGTCGCAACCACGTCGGGGCTGGCCCCCGGATAAAACGTCAGAATTTGAATCGTCGGGTAGTCAACTTGCGGTAGCGCCGACACTGGTAGTTGGGTATAACTGACAATTCCGACCAGAAGAATTGCGGCCATCAATAGTGAGGTCGCAACCGGCCGCAATATAAACGGGCGTGATGGACTCAAGGAGACTTGCTCCCAGCGGCATTTCCAGATGCGGGTCCGGGTGCGGGCTTACCGCCAGAAACCACAACTTTTGCGTTGTCTTGCAATTTCTCAAAACTGCTGTTGGCCAGCACATCGCCAGGCGAGACTCCCGTTACCTCAGTCATCCCTGCGTCCGTTACACCGGGCTTGATACTTCGCATGTGCGCGGTGTTGTCCTGCAAAACGTATACGAAGGCGGCTTGGCCGTTGTGCTGAATCGCAGACGAAGGAATCAATGTCGCATCGTGTAATGTGTCCACCAGCAGCCGAATATTTACGAATTCGTTTGGAAATAACGCTGCATCCTTATTTTCGAAAGAGGCGCGCGCCTTCACCGTTCCAGTGGTGGTGTCAATCTGGTTGTCGAGCGTCAGAAGCATGCCGGAGGCCACTTTCTTTTGCGCGCCGCGGTCAAACGCATCCACGCTGAGCTTGGCGTTTTTGCGAAGCCGCTGTTGCACTGGGCTCAGATTGTCTTCGGCAATCGTGAAAATTACGGTGATCGGTTGCAGTTGAGTGATCACCGCAAGCGTGAGCGCTCCAGAGGATTGCACCACGTTCCCCGGATCAACCAGCCTTAAGCCGACTTTGCCGGTAATCGGAGCGGTGATGTGACAATAGTCGACTTGAATCTGATCAAACTGAACCAAGCCCTGGTCGAGTTTTACTGTGCCTTGCTGCTGCAAAACGAGCTTTTCCTGATCATCCAAAGTCTGTTTCGGTATAGCTCTCCGTGCCCACGCCTCGCGATAGCGCTCGGCGTTCATCTGCCCCTGTGCCAGAAGGCCTTCGTCTCGATCGAGGGTTCCTTGAGCCTGCAGCAGAGTCGCGCGATAGGAGCGATCGTCAATATCAATCAGCGCGTCGCCTTTGCGAACAATCTGCCCTTCTTTGTAGTGCACTGCAGTGACGATTCCGTTGACCTGGCTGGTGATGGAGGAGGTGTAAATCGGAGTGACGGTGCCAATCGAATCGAGATAAATTCCGATATCGCCTTTCTGTGCGGTTGCGGTTACGACGGTTGCCGGACCGCCTCCTGCCCTTGGCGCCCTCGCTGAATCCTCATGTTTGCGCAAGACCAGATAGAAGGCCGCCGCAAAAACCAGCAGTAGGACAATCCATACGATGACGCTGGCGAATTTATGCTGTCGCGGCTGGGACGCGGCTAATTGATGTTCGGGGCCAGTGACTGGGCGTTCATTTTGATCAGTCGGCAAGGCGCTCCCTGGTCACAGTCGTCAATTTCGGACAATGGGACATTCGTCCGTAGTGTTGAGACGGATTTTAGCTCCCTTTCGGATACAGAGCCATACCGCGATTTTTTGATTCTCACGGATGCGCCGCCCGAGCGGCGGATGACGTCTATTTCTATCTGTTATGTATATCTTATATATCTCGGCAGTAAGTATTTCGGATGATCAAGTCAGCCCATATTGGCCCAAGCCGGAAGAAGTGCGAGCAAAAGCATCTAAAACCCTTTACTCAAGCGCAGCATTCCCTGTACATCCTTGAATGTGAGTGTAAGGAGTTCATCCTTCACCCTCTTTTTTTCTAATCGGTAGTATTGGCGACTTTCCCGCCTTCTCGGTATTGGCCGTAAGCAGCCGAGGCCCGATGCTTGTGCCATGAACAATCAAGCTGACAATCACACAAAGTCTTTTGCGCATGTCGTTTTGTTCAAATGCCCGGGTTCTGGCGACCCCGTAGCCGCCTCGTTCGCGAGCAACAGCAAGAACTTGGAAGAAGTCGATTCCCATCCTTTCTCCGTCAGGTGCGCATGCGGTTGGTCTGGCACTTTGCTGGGTATCAATCGGGTGAATAGTTGGATTGAAAACTGGTAGGAATCGCACGCCCGCCTATCGCCAAACGGGGGCGTCCGTTTGCGTTTAGAGCAGACTACAGGGATTGCCTTATAGTTTGACCTGGACATTCCTACTAAGATCGAAACATCTACTCGCCATGAGCCCATATAAAGTCCTAATCGTAGACGACCACGAGCTTGTGCGCCGAGGGTTGAAGGAAATTCTGCGTGGCACTGACTTCGAAGTTTGCGGTGAAGCTGAAAACGGCCAGGAAGGTTTGGCGCAAACCGTCAGCCTGCGGCCGGACCTGGTGCTCCTCGACATGAGTATGCCCGTACTGACCGGCCTGCAGGCCGCAGCCAAGATCCGGCGATTAGTTCCCGACACCAAGATCCTTATCGTCACCATGCACGATTCTCCCCAGATGGAGATTGAAGCGCGCGCTGCAGGCGCCGACGCCTACATCACCAAAATGGCAGCGTCCAAATCGTTATTGGAAGCAATGCGAGCGCTGGTCGGCAGCTCAAACCACTCGAACGGCTCCGGTAGCCATCTTTCCCCCTAAAACCCAGCATAGAACCCACCACGACTACCCGCTGCCTGGGGTTTTCTTGTCACCAGCTATGCATGGTGCCGTCGAGTTTGCGATTAATCGGCAGGTAGGCTCTGCGATAAGGGAATTGGGCAGCAAGAGCTTCGTCAATCTCTACTCCAAGCCCCGGCTTGTCGCCGGGAAACATCATTCCGTCAGCAAAAGTGTAGGAGTGCGGAAATACCCGATCCGTTCCTTCAGAATGTCGCATGTACTCCTGAATTCCGAAGTTGGGAACACTCAGATCAAAATGCAGAGCAGCGGCCATACAAACTGGGCTGAGATCTGTGGCGCCGTGTGACCCCGTTTTTACGTGATACATCTCCGCCAGATTTGCGATTTTGCGAAGATGCGAAATGCCTCCCGCGTGAACTACCGTTGTCCGGATATAGTCAATCAACTGTTCTTGAATCAACTGCTGGCAATCGTGGATGCTGTCAAATACTTCACCCACGGCCAGCGGAGTAGTGGTGTGCTGCCTGATGAGCCGGAAACTCTCCTGCAGCTCGGCAGGAACTGGATCTTCCAGCCAAAATAAATGATATGGTTCGAGGCTCTTCCCCAGACGAGCTGCCTCGATAGGCGTTAACCGGTGGTGCGCGTCATGCAGTAAATGAAGTGCTGTACCAAATTCGCGCCGCAGCCGTTCGAACAATTTCGGAACGAACTCGAGATATAGTTCACTGCTCCACAAATTTTCCGTAGGCGCGTCAACTTCCGCCGGTTCGTAGTGCATTTTTCCCCGGCCTACGCCATACGTAGTTTGCAATCCGGGGACTCCGCTCTGTGCGCGAATTGCCCTATAGCCCAGCGCGACATAATCAGAAACTGCCTTCACGGTATCTTCGATGTCCACGCCGCTCGCGTGACCATACACAAGAACTCCATCGCGCGACGCGCCACCCAACAACTGATAGAGCGGCACATCCAGAGTCTTCGCTTTGATATCCCACAGAGCCGTATCCACTGCTGAAATCGCTGACATCGTAACCGGACCGCGCCGCCAGTATGCTCCTTTATAAAGGTATTGCCAGGTGTCTTCGATTCGCCGCGTGTCGCGTCCAATCAAGATTGGAATGACGTGATCCGTAAGGTAGCTGGCGACCGCCAACTCCCGCCCATTCAAAGTGGCATCCCCCAATCCATAAACGCCGTCTTCTGTTGTAATCTTTAGCGTGACAAAATTGCGTCCGGGGCTGCAAACGATCACTTTGGCGTCGGTAATCCGCATTGCCTGCTATCTCCTTACGGTAGGATCTGGGCGTTTGTCAGTTGCATGACGGGAGAAAAACTTCTTGGGCCATCCGCAACTTGATCTCACCAACAAAATAGCCGTGGTGATTGGCGGGACCAGCGGCATTGGCCTGGCGCTCGCAAAAGGCCTTGCCACCGCCGGCGCGGATGTTGTCGCCACCGGACGGCGCACAGAACTGGCGCGTTCCGCGACGCAAGAGATTAAGGCGTTGGGACGCCGCTCGATTGAAATCTCCTGTGATGTCACCGATGAATCCTCTCTTAAAGAACTTCTTAATGCTACTTGTTCTGCGTTGGGTGGCGTGCAAATACTCGTGAACTGCGCCGGCATCACCAAGCGCACGCCAACGCTGGAAGTTTCCGATGCTGAGTGGAACAGAATCGTGGACACAAATTTGAACGGCACGCTGCGTGCCTGCCGTGTCGTTGGGCGCCACATGATCGAACGTGGTTACGGCCGAATCATTAATATCGCGTCGTTAGCCTCATTCGTGGCGCTTTACGAAGTCGCAGCTTATTCCGCGAGCAAAGCGGCAGTCGCATCCTTGACCAAATCGCTGGCAATTGAATGGGCCAGCCATGGCGTTTGCGTCAATGCGATTGCTCCGGGAGTATTTCGCACCGATCTCAACTCAGCGCTTCTGGACGGTACCGAACGCGGCAAGGAATATCTTTTGCGTACTCCGATGAAACGCTTTGGCAAACTCGACGAGCTAGTCGGCGCAGCAGTATTCCTTGCTTCCGATGCGGCAAGTTTCGTAACCGGCCAGTTGCTGGTCGTGGATGGTGGTTTGCTGGCCAGCGGAGTGAATCAGTAGGTTGCCACAGTTGTTCCCCGCGAAAAGTGCTCGTCACATGCTCTTTCCTCAGTAAATTGCACCTACTTCCGGACGCTCTGCGGCTGCGCTGCTACAGGTTGAAAGCCCGGCTGAACATTCACAACGCCAAATTGCCGGTCTTCCACTTCGCGATGTGCGGCCATGGCCCACAGGAAAGCGATACGATGACCCGGAACGGCAACGTTCGGGTGATAGCCGCTCGGAATAAGCACCGCGTCACCGTCTCGCACCACCGTCACCAGCTCCGGATATTCGTGGTCATTGTAAACGAGCTGTATGCCGTAAGCCGGTTCCGGCATATCAAAATAAACGTACATTTCCTCCAGCATTTTCGTGTGCTCATGTGGCGGCCAGCTGGTCCAATTGCCCGGCTCGGAGTGCGTGAATCCAACCAGCAGCCGGCCCGCTTGCACATTCTTTGCAATCAGCAGATTCACTTGGCGAGTGGAACCCGTGCCACCCGAAGTGAACTTCAGCCCCGGGTCTTGCGATGTCTCCGCGTAACGCACTAGTTTCGTCGGATGCGTGTCTTTCACATCCGCGGAAAATTCAGCCACGTCAGCTTCGCTCTGGGTCGATATTCCAATTAAGGAGTCGCGCGGGATGTACAACCCGTCAAATCGGCCCAGCTGGAATTCCTGCCCATCCGTTTTTACGTCCGCGCGGCCAGATAGGCAAATTAGAGCTGTCTCGCGACCGCCGCTAGCGAACGATACCGCTGGCGTCGCGGAATTCAGAATCACTCGCGCATACGCCAAATGCTTCATCGCGCTGTTTTCCGGCGTGACGGCAAGTTGCCGTCCTGTTCCTGCATTGGTATTCCTGAAGACTATTCCAGCAAAATCAACTTTTGCCTCTGTGCTCATGCCAACAATTCTCCCTTTCCTCAGAAACGACTCTATTCATAGACCAGAATGCCGCGCCATAATTGATCTTTTCATCTGCCTGTATTTTGTATCATTGGTGGATGTTTCGCGAACTTCCAACCGGAGATCTGTATGCAGCTGGATCACGACGTTCTGCAGAGCCTGCCGAAAGTTGTTTTGCACGAGCATCTCGATGGCGTGCTAAGACCCACGACGGTAATTGAGCTGGCGAAGAGCGCACGCTATCGGGAACTTCCAACCGAAGATCCCGAAGACTTAGCTCGCTGGTTTCATCAAGGCGCGAACCAGGGCAGCCTGCCGAAGTATCTGGAGGGATTTGCGCATACCATCGCGGTGATGCAAACGGAAGAAGCACTGGAGCGAGTCGCCTATGAACAGGCGGAGGATCTGAGCGGTGATGGCGTCGTTTATTTCGAGACCCGCTTCGCTCCGGTCTTTCATACCCGTGAGGGGCTTACCCATCAGCAGGTGGTCTCCGCTGTCCTGAAAGGGCTGGAGCGCGGTCAAAAGGAGTTCGGGATTTCGCCGGGATTGATCATGTGCGCGATGCGCAATATGGATGTCTCGCTGGAGATGGCCGAACTCGCGGTTGATTTTCGCGAACGCGGCGTTGTGGGCTTCGATCTCGCCGGCGAAGAGGGCGGGTTTCCTCCCAAAAAGCATGTCGACGCGTTCCACTACATTCAACGCCAGAATTTCAATATCACCATTCACGCAGGCGAGGGCTTTGGAAAAGAATCGATCTGGCAGGCCATTCAATACTGCGGTGCCCACCGCATCGGCCACGGCACTCGTCTGATTGATGACATCGCTGTCGCCAATGGCAAAGCAGTGAAGTTGGGCGGCCTCGCGCAATACGTCCTCGACAAAAGAATTCCGCTGGAAATTTGCCTGCTCAGCAACGTACATACCGGAGCTGCGCGCAGTTTGGCCGAACATCCGTTCAAGATTTTCTATCAGGAAAAATTTCGCGTGACGCTGAATACCGACAACCGTTTAATGAGCGACACCACAATGAGCAGGGAGTTTGCAGCGGCCAGAGATGCGTTTGGTCTTTCCATCGAGGACTTCGAAAAAATCACTATCAACGCAATGAAAAGCGCGTTTCTGCCTTACGACCAGCGCTGCGACCTAATCTATTCTGTGATCAAGCCGGGATACTCCAGGATACGCAGCACCCTCGCATCCAACTAAGTCGAATCTGGCGCGTGTTGCCCCTCGAACCTAATTGCCGGCAATCGTCCAACGCCTGCGAACGCTCACCGAAGTTTCCGGGCGCTAGCATCCGTAAACCAATCGTTGTGCTTCGAACGAGTTTTCAGATCCTGGTTCGTTATGACCCTCGGCGCACGCAGCAACGACCTTCGTCTATCTACGCCTTCAACGGCGGTTCGTTCTCCCGTAACTTAGCAATCTCCGCCATCAACTGATCCATGCGCTTCATCATCGCCTGATGCCGGGTCTCATCCGTTCCCGGCTTCTTTCCGATAAACGTAATCGTTCCTCCCGATTCCAGCACGCATTGCTGCACTTCGCTGAGTGAGTCGAATCCCTGCTTACGCGCCTGTGCTTCCAGTTGCGTAACCGTAATCAATTCTCGCTTAAGGTTGTGCGTTTTGATTTTTCCGTCCTCGATCAGCACGTCCGCCCGGCCTTCAATGAATTGATCCAGTTCGCGATGTTTATAGAGAAAACGCACCACCAGGTAGTTGACGATCAGCAGCGAAGTCGCTCCGATAATCCCTCCCGTCACACTGTTGTCGTCCCCGATGATCGCGTTCTGCACCGTGTTTGACAGCGTCAGCAGCACCACCAGGTCAAACGGGTTCAACTGCACCAGCTCGCGCTTCCCGGAAAGCCGCAATCCAACGATCAGGAATATGTACACGAATATTGGCCGCAGGATTTTTTCCAGGATCGGCAGTCCTACAACGAACATATCTTTCCATATATCGTGCATGGAACTCGTACCTCCTCGATGTGCTGGCGCTCTCTTGCTGGACTCCCCGCTGCGCTGAAGCGCTGTTGCGCCATGAGGTTAGCACGCGTTCGCCATCGTACAAACCAAAGTACTGTCCGAACGTACAGTCATAGTTTTGTAACAAGGCGTTTTTCCGCAATAGGCCAAGCGCGCTAAATCGTTTACTCTGAATCCGTTCGACCTTCTGTTGTGGCATTTAACTGCACGGTTCGATTCGGCCAGTTTGGTTCGGGCTCGATCATTAACGCTGTCTGCACGCCGTCTTCGGGACCAGATCGCAGCGGATGCTCCCGATGACCCACTTTGATGTTTCAGGATTATGCCAAATAGTTTGATGCCCGACCGTCTCTCCGACGTTTCTCGCGAACAAGCGAACGCTCTTCTCTCGTTATCCCGAGACCTGCTGGCCGTCGTCTCTGCGCAGGGCGATTTTTTGTTTGTGAATGATAGCTTTGGCCGGGTTCTCGGCTACTCTCCCGATGATTTAATTGGCAAACCGCTTAGCTGGCTCCATCCATCGGCGGAAGCTAAGTCCATCAGCGAGAAGTTTGCAGCTCTCGTGGCACAAGGCGACGCTACCGTGACCTGCCGTTGCAGCCTTCGCTCCAAATCCGGCCAGTGGCGCTGGTTCGACGTTGTTGCAGTAAACCGCCTTCAGGATCCGAATGTTCAGGGTATTCTGCTCAGCTATCAGGACATCACCGAGTTCGAACGTATGGAAGCCCAGCGCATGGTGCTTTCCAACGTCGTTCACGCGCTGAACGAAACCTCCAATCTCGACGACCTGCTGCACCAGATTCACGGCGCCCTCAAAAAGGTGGTCTACGCGGAAAATTTCTTCGTCGCTCTTCACGATCCGCAAACCGAAATGTTTCATTTTCCTTTTTTCGTTGACCAGTTCGATCCGCCGCCGCCTCCGCAAAAAGTTGCCCGCACTTGCATGGCTTACATTTTTCGCTCCGGAAAATCCTGCCTGATCCCGCAACTGGAATTCGATCGCCTTGCCGCCGAAGGCGAAGTGGAACTGGTCGGCTCGGCTTCTCCCGCATGGCTGGGTGTTCCACTCAAGACTCCCCATGCCACCATTGGCGTCCTGGTGGTTCAGCACTACCAGAATGAAAGCGCTTACGATCAGCGCGACCTTGAATTTCTCGATTCCGCCGGTGCGCACATCGCTCTAGCCATCGAACGCGTACGCGCCGAAGAATCCATTCGCAAGAGCGAATCCATGTTCCGCTTGCTTTTTTCCCACACACCACTTCCCATGTGGGTCTTCGACACGGAAACTTTGCAGTTTCTTCAGGTCAACGAAGCCACCACCAAAACATACGGTTTCTCTGATGAAGAATTCCGCGCCATGACCGTTCGTGATGTTCGCCCCGACAGCGATGCTCCTTCTTTTGCTGCTCACGTCGAAGAGTGGAAACAGGATGGCCGTCATCAGGGCCAGTGGCAACATAAACGAAAAGACGGCAAGTGCTTCGAAGTGGACGTCATCTCCCACAAACTCGAATATGCCGGCCGCAGCGTGCGCCTCGTTGTTGCCCAGGATGTCAGCGAACGTTTGCTGCTTGAGGGACAACTTCGTCAGGCGCAGAAAATGGAAGCGATCGGCCGTCTCGCCGGCGGAGTTGCCCACGACTTCAATAATTTGTTGATGGTCATCAAGGGCCACACCGAACTGCTCTTGAACGTTCTGCCGCCCGCGGATCACGTCACGCGCAAAGTGGAGCAGATTGACCGCTCCGCCGATCGCGCCGCCGCTCTCACCCGGCAACTTCTGGCTTTCAGCCGCATGCAAGTTCTCCAGCCTCGCGCCATGAATCTGAATTCTGTCGTCCAGGAAATGGCGAATCTCATTCCACGTTTGATCGGCGAAGATATCGAGCTAGTTGTGCGCAGTTCCGCAGATCTCGGAACCATCCGTGCCGACGCCAGCCAGATGGAACAAATCATTATGAATCTAGCCGTGAATTCGCGCGACGCCATGCCCAAGGGCGGCCGCTTCACGATTGAAACCTCAAACGTGGAACTGGACAATCTCTATCGCGCGGCGCATCCCGTTGTGCAGCCAGGAAAGTACGTGCTGCTTGCGGTCTCCGATACCGGAACCGGTATGGATGCGGAAACTCAGGCGCATATTTTTGAGCCGTTCTTCACCACCAAGGAGCAGGGGAAGGGAACTGGTTTGGGTCTTGCTACCGTTTATGGAGTAGTAAAGCAAAGCGGCGGGTTCATCTGGGTGTATAGCGAACTGGGAAGAGGTACCACCTTCAAAATTTATTTGCCTCGCGTGGACGGGCCAGCCGCCTCTATTCCCGTGGTGCACATCCCCAGCAGCCTGGCGCGCGGCACGGAAACCGTGCTGCTCGCCGAAGACGAACAGGACGTTCGCGAAGTGGCGCGCGAATTCCTGGAATCCGCGGGTTACACCGTTCTCGAAGCGGCAGGCGGCGCTGAAGCCTTGGAAGTCTCAGCAGCTCATGCCGGCCCTATCGATTTGCTGATCACGGACATGGTCATGCCCGGAATCAGCGGGCAGGAACTCGCCCGTAAAATGCGCGCCTTGCGCGAAGGCATTCGCGTGATTTACATGTCCGGCTACAGCGAGCACGCGGCAGGAGAAGCGGCCAAGTGTGACGCAGCGGCCATGGTGTTGACCAAACCCTTCAGCCGCGCCGTCCTTCTTCGCACCGTCCGCGATATTTTGCCGATTCCCACCGCATAACTGCGATTTGTATTTTCTTGTTTCGCGATTCGTCGTCTCCTCCCGCGTTTATTCGTCATCGCCGGGCTTCAGACTGCTCAGAGAGATTCCCTGCCTGCGGTAGGCAGGAGCGCTCCGCAGGTCGCGCTCGGAATGACGACGGGCGCGTCTTTTTGCGGCATGCGCGCTTCCAATCACCTTCATCAAGAAAGCTTTCAATCACCTTCATCAAAAAAACGTTATCGTCATTCCGCGCGCAGCGAGGAATCTCTCCTGGTTGTTCGCGTCACGCTAACTGACTTTCGGATGTCTGCGATGCCAGTCGGAGTGCTGCTGAAAGATGCGCGCTGCGCGAATCACTGCGGCGTCGTTGCCCGCCTTTGCGACAAACTGCAAGCCCACAGGAAGTTTTTCGCTGGTGAATCCGCAGGGAACGGAAAGCGCAGGCAGCCCACAAAGATTTCCGATTCCGCCCAGCGGATCCGGAAAAGTCAGGTCGGTTTCAAGATTGGTTTGGAGCGGCGTGGCGGCAATGGGCTGCGACGCAGCAACCAAAACATCGAAATTCTCAAAGAGGTCGGTCATTCTCTGCTGCAGGATTTCGCGAATTTGTAATGCACGAACATAGTCCGCACCGCCGATTTGTTCGTTGACGTAGCCGTTAATTTGTCCGAGCGGATCAGTGAGCTGCGCGACTTTTCCAGATCGAATCAGCTCGCGAAAAGCGGAAGTGCCTTCGACCCCGATGATGACGCCGGCGGCGTCTTCCCACGGCCCTTCCGGAAGAGAGGCGTTTTTTGTACCCGGGAAAGATTTGCGAACGACAAGTTCGGCGGCATGGATTGGCTTTTCCACGTGAGCATCGAATTGTTTCCATGCATTTGTAAGCCAGCCGACGCGCAGCGGTTTTGCGGAAAGCTCCAGCGAAGGCGAATAGGTAAACGCCGCTTTGTCGATGCCCAGCGTGCCGCGGTCCTTGAAGTCGTGCCCGGCGATGGCGGCAAAAATGTGCGCGCAATCTTCCGCGGAGCGCGCCAGCGGTCCGATCTTGTCCATGGAATACGCTAATGCCATCGCACCATAACGGCTGACGCGTCCGTAAGTTGGGCGCAGCCCACTTACTCCACAAAATGCCGCAGGACAGACAATCGAGCCCCAGGTTTCCGTGCCGATGGCGAAGCCCGCAAGTCCGGCTGCGACGATCGCGCCGGAACCGGAAGACGAACCGCAAGTCCAGCACGACGTATTCCAGGGATTTTTCGCTGCTCCTTGCAATGAAGCGGACGCGAAGCGGTAATTCATTCCACCGGCCAGTTCGATCATCGCGGCCTTGCCGATGAGAATCGCGCCGACGCGGCGGAGATGTTCGATGACCGTGGCGTCATAATCAAAAACCTGGTTTTCGTACGGTTTTGCGCCCCAGGTCGTGGGCAGACCTCTTGCGGAGAGCAAATCTTTTGCGGCGTAAGGAATTCCGTGCAGCGGCCCGCGATAGTGGCCACGTTTAATTTCTTTGTCAGCGGCTTCGGCATCGGCGAGCGCAATTTCTGGAGTGAGTCGGGCGTAGGCGTCGAGCTTGGGCCCGATTTTTTCAGAGCGATCAAGATAGGCTTTGGTGAGGTCCACAGGTGAGAGCGCTTTGGACTGAATGCGCTTGGCGAGTTCGCTGGCGGTGAGAAAGAGGATTTCGTCGCTGAGCATGGTCATTATTGATCCTCAAGGGCCTCAGGGTTTTTCCGTCTTAGGTGGTTTTGGCGCCGCCGCAGAATTCGCTGACGCTGATGGCTTCGCGGAAGCCAAAGCGGCCGCGGCGGGTTTTTTGTCGCGATCGACGAGCGGCTTCAAATAGAGAGCCGGCAAGTCACCGTTGGATATGGGGTAGGCGCGAATGTGATCGAGCGGCGGCTGAAGCGCGACGCACAGACGCCTCAGATCGGTTTTCTGTGCTTCGGAGAAGCGGTCAGGGTACTGGTTGAGAATGGCCTGGAAGCGGAAGTCAGCTTCGGCCTGGCTCGGCGGAGAAAGCTTGGGAGCGCTAGTTGCGTTCTGCAGGGAAGTTTGTGCGGGAGCTTGTGCCGATGGCGGCTCGGATGGCGCGGCGGACGGAACAAGCTCGCGTAGGGGCAACACCGCGGCGGTCGCGGCACCGAGCGCAGCTCGGCGCGCAAATTCGCGACGAGAGAAGTGCTT
>WNFF01011899.1_pt1 | contig 13685 bp, 9 predicted proteins | sample 5400441 | NCBI WGS metagenome assembly WNFF01 (sample SAMN13153345, study PRJNA577476) | soil metagenome | isolation source: 120 cm saprolite under Douglas fir tree site 2 hole 3 replicate 1 | place: USA:California | collected 2015-04-18 | reverse complement strand
GCCAGCCCTGCCCAGACCGTCACGCTTACGAATAACGGTACTGCCTCGCTGACCGGTATCAGCATCACCGTCACGGGCACCAATGCCACCGACTTCAAAGTTACTACTACTCCAGCGACCAACTGCGGCGGCAGCGTGGCCGCGGGTTCCAGTTGCACCCTCAGTGTGGTCTTCACCCCGGGAGCAACGGGTGTCCGTGTTGCCACGGTTAGCATTGCCGACAGCGCCTTCAACACTCCGCAAACCATACCGCTGACCGGGAACCCGCCGGTGGCGAAATTGACTCCCACCACCCTTACCTTCGCTTCGACACCACAAGGGACAGTCGCCCGTTACCAGACGGTGACGCTCAGCAACACGGGAAAGTTTGCCCCACTGAGCCTGACCAGCATCTCGCTCGGAACTGGCATCACCAATTTCCAGCAGGCCAATAACTGCCCAATCGGCGGAACCCTCGCGCCTCTGGCTTCCTGTAGCATCACTGCGGCTTTTGCGCCGCAGGGGCTCAATGCGCTGACCGCCACCCTGACAGTCACTGACAATTCCGGCAATATTGCCGGCAGCAAGCAAACCGCCAAGCTTAACGGCACCGCTACCGCCGCACCTGTGTCAGTGGTTTCGAAAACCGCTTTGACCTTTGGCTCCGTCCTCCAAGCCAATCCACCCAACTCCAGCGCGCCACAAACCGTAGCGATTACCAACAAAGGCAGCGCCAACCTGAACGTCGGTATCAGCATCTCTGGCAGCCATTTCACGGTGGTGCCCGCGGCCACTACCCCCTGCGGCAATGGGTTCAACACGGTGCTGACCCCGGGGGCAACCTGCAACGCCGCCGTTACCTTTACTCCCAACTCTAATGTCCTCACTACGGGGGATCGGGATGCCCTGCTGGTCATCTCCACCAATTCCGGGAACGCTAACTCACAGAACCTGGTAACTTTGCGCGGCACCGCCACAGGCATTGCCACGGCTACTCTGTGCGTCAGCGGCTCCAGTCCCTGCGCCACCTCGTTTACGTTCGCCACCCCGGTGGTGCAGAACAATCCTGTCAACGCCAGCCCGCTGCAAAACCTGACGCTGACAAACACCGGCAATATTCCGCTGACGCTTCAGAATCAATTCTTCAACTCTGGTCAGGACTTCCAAATCGGCGTACCAGCCACTAACAAGTGCACCAACGGTCAAGTGCTGCTGCCGGCGTCAAACTGCATTATCGCAATCCAATTTGCACCGTCGCTGACCCGAGTGACCGGTCCACGTTCCGACTTTCTACATGTTCAAACCACCAGCAACAACACCAACTTCAGCGAGACTGACCTGGCCGTGGTTGGTACCGCCATCGGCGCCGGCACGGCCTCGCTCAGCGCCACCAGCCTCACCTTCCCCAGCACCGCTATCGGTAATACCAGCACCAAGCAAACTGTCGTTCTAACCAACAACGGGCAGTCGCCGCTAATCCTTCAGAATATCTTTTTCCAAGGTTCTGACTTCCAGAAGCCGACTCCCGCTTCAAATGGTTGCCAGTTGGGCGGCGCTGGAATGCCTGCGGGAACGAGTTGTAACATTGATATCCAGTTTGCGCCTTTGGGTACGACCAGCGGGAGCACCCGAACGGACGTGCTGGAAATTGTGGACTTTGACAGCAACGTGCCTAATTCCATTCAGGAGGTTGCCGTGAATGGCGTGGCCACCGGAGTTGCACCCACACTGACGGTCGGCATGTCTCCCGCCGGCCTGAACTTTGGAAACCAACAAGTAAACACTCTGAGCAACCCACAGACGATCACCGTCACCAACACCAACACCACCAACATGAATATTCAGGTCGGCCCGGGGCAACCAAGCATATTCTCAGTCGGTGGCACGTGCACTGGAACGATTGCACCCGCCGCCACCTGCAACATCCTGGTGAGCTTTACCCCGACGGCCCTGGGTAAGATAGCCGACATTCTGTTTATCAATACCCAGATCAGCGGCGCTGCAACCAACCAGAGATTGCCGCTGAACGGCACGGGCACAGGTAACGTTTCCTTCAGCCCGTCACCCACTTCTCTGGTCTTTGGCAACACACTAGCGGGCGGGATCAGTCCCGCACAATCGATCACCCTAACTAATAACGGTACGGTGGCGATCGCCTTCAACAATATCTTCACCGCCTTTAGCGAAATATTCCAAGGCAGTAACTTCGACTATCAGGAGATCGATACCTGCCATGCCGGCTCCGGCATTAAGCTGCCTCCCGGCGCCAGTTGCACGATTGACGTCTTCTTCACACCCCTGAGCACTGACCTGCCGGGCACCCGTACCGGTAACCTGGTCGTGCAGGAGCTAGTCAATGGTGTCGTCAACACGTTGCAGGTGGTTCCCCTGACGGGAACTACAGTTGGTGTTCCGGCCTTAACGCTCGGTCCTGCGACTGGGCTAAGCTTCATCGACCAGAGCATCAACCAGGCAGGAAGCCCGCAAATGTATACGCTCAGCAACACCGGCACGGCTCCGCTGACCATCGTCACCTGGGGCACTACCGCCGACTTCAACCCCAGCTTCGTCTTCTCAACCTGTCCCTCGACGTTGCCTCCGGGAGGTACTTGCAACGCCTTTGTGACCTTCCAGCCCAGCGATTCAGGTTTGAGGGTTGGGTTCCTATTCGTTGAGACCAACACAAACAACACTCCGAGCTTCCAATCGCTTCCCCTGACCGCCTTCGGTACGCCCTGAAGCCGGTCGGGGCCTTGGGCCCACAAGTCGCTTAGTTCTACAAACACGGCCTTCGGATTCATCTTCCGAGGGCCGTTTCCATGAAGAGCGTTGCGTTCAAGGCTTGGGGTCTCAACGATTATGAGAGCGGATACTTGAAGGCGCGCGCTTCGAGGCAGCGGTTACCGGCGTAACCTCGCCAATGCCGCTCCTGCGCCTAAAATTACGCTGTGGGCGTGCGCCTAACCACAGGCCAGAAGTGTTGGATCCTGATTACGTGGCTATTGGTGTGTTTCGACGCTGTTTTGTCCCTGCTCCTTCCCCGCGGCTATCTCTTGACTGCCTTTGGTGACGTCACTCAATGTCTTCTGCTGCTATCGGTCTTGGTTTCCTTTCTTGCAAATGTAACCACCACCGAGCGGCGCTCAAAGCTCTTCTGGATGCTGATGTCATTGGGGGCTGGCATCTGGCTTGGCGCACAAGTCGTCTGGACCTATTTTGAAGTTTTCGCACGCCAGGAAGTCCCCAATCCTTTTGTTGGAGATGTGGCCCTCTTTCTCCACCTTGTCCCGATGATGGGAGCTCTCGCAGTGCAGCCGCACACGGAAAGGAGCGACCAGGTCAAGCGTTTGGGTGCCGTGGACTTTGTACTTTTAATGGTTTGGTGGCTCTACCTTTATCTGTTCGTGGTCATCCCGTGGCAGTACGTCAGTCTCAACGAGGCTCTCTACGGTCGAAGTTTCGACGTTCTGTACTTCGCGGAGCACGTCGTCTTTTTGATTGCCACTTGCGTCGTATGGCGGCGTAGTACCGGTGCCTGGAAAATTATCTATAAACACTTGTTCGGCGCTGCTTTCTTGTATGCACTCACTGCCATCGGCGCCGGCGTCGCCATTGATTTTGGCGAATACTACACCGGCAGTTTCTATGACATTCCACTGGTCGCTTCAATGGGCTGGTTTGTCGCGATGGGACTTCTTGCTGGTACGCTGACCTTCCCCGCAGAGTCTCCCAAGGAGGCCGGGCAAGAACGCGGCGTTTGGGCAGCTCGCCTGTCGATGGCGGCCATTTTGTCGTTGCCGCTTCTGGCGGCATGGTCATTCCATGGAAGCCACGCGCCGGAAAACGTCCGGACATTTCGGCTGCTGCTCACCCTCGCCACCATGCTGGTAATGGGCGGGCTGGTATCGCTGAAACAGTATGGATTGGATAAGGAACTGGCCCGCGCGAACCTCGATCTTCGTGAAGCCTCGGTGACCGATGTGCTCACTGGAACCAGGAACCGGAGATTCCTTACAACTACCATTGAGGCAGACGTACAACACGCTTTGCGATCTTATTCGCCCAGCGCCGACCCGCGTGACAAACGCAACCGCGACCTGATTTTCTATCTCATTGACGCCGACCATTTCAAAGAGATAAATGATATCTATGGGCACGATCTGGGCGACCAGATGCTGGTAGAAATCGCGCGCCGAATCAGTTCGGCTATCCGCCATTCCGATGTATTGATCCGTTGGGGTGGCGAAGAGTTCCTGGTAGTCTCTCGTTATTCGAACCGTGACGATGCTGCCACCCTAGCCTCCCGTGTCTTGAATGCCGTGGGAAGTGAATTGTATGAGTTCGCCGGTGGCCAGAGCATAGGACGCAGCTGTTCAATCGGATGGGCGGTGTTCCCATGGTTTATTCGTGATCCCGCCGCTGTAAATTATGGCGAGATTCTCCGCCTCGCGGACTGTGCCTTATACCAGGCCAAAAAAGCGGGAAGAAACCAGGCTATTGGCATATTGCCATCGAGTGAAGAACCAGTACCCGGCATGGCGACGGTGGTAGGCGGAAAAGTCCTCAACCTTACGGACAATCTTCCCGCACGAACCCTGACGACACCTGGACCGCGCATTCCAGCCAAGGACGATTCTGACGCCGCGCCTCCCCATGGGGAGCCTGTCATCGCGCCTCAAAACGCCTGACCGTTTCTCGTAACGCTTCCACGCACTTCCTTCATTTAGCGTTCCATATGCAGGCGCTTCAGAAAACCAGAATCGCAGAACTCTGCCGGCGGAGTCGGCAACCGCACTTCAATTACAATCACGCTCTACTCCGCATTAACGGATCTAGATTATGAAACTTGGACAGATTGCCTCTACTTTGAACGCGCGCCTGGAAAACGGTTCGCCCGACAGCGAGATTACTGGTGTCGCCGGCATCGACGAAGCCATAGCCGGTCAGATCACCTTCGTAGCCAACCGGAAATACGCCGCCGCGGCCAGGACCACGCACGCTTCCGCGGTGATTGTGGCGGACGACTTCCCGGCTGTTTCTAGCGCCATGCTACGTTCGCCCAATCCTTACCTGACCTTCGCGCGAGCGATTGAACTCTTCTACCAGCCGCCGCGGTATGCACCCGGTGTGCACTCCACGGCGACAATCCATTCTTCCGCGAAAATCGGATCCAATGCCCACATCGGCCCTTATGTGGTGATCGATGAGAATGTGGAGATCGGCAACAACACCGTTCTGCTGGCGCACGTGGTCATCTACCGCAATGCGAAGATTGGCGACAATTTTTTCGCTCACGCCCATGCCGTCGTCCGCGAGCACTGTCATTTGGGAAACAATGTAACCCTGCAAAATGGTGTGGTGATCGGCGCCGACGGCTTTGGATTTGCCAAGGACGATTCTGGCCGCTGGCACAAGATTGTGCAGTCCGGTCCGGCCATCCTCGAAGACGAAGTTGAGGTGCAGGCTAACGCCTGCGTGGACCGCGCCAGCATCGGACGAACGCGAATTGGCCGCGGGACTAAAGTCGACAACCTGGTACAAGTTGGCCACGGCTCCGAGGTTGGCGAAAACACTCTCTTGTGCGCGCAGGTAGGGCTCGCCGGTTCCACTGAGATTGGCAATAACGTGATTCTCGCGGGACAGGTTGGCGTCGCCGGTCACTGCAAAATTGGCGATGGCGTCATTGCCACTGCGCAAAGCGGTATCCCCAGCGATGTCACTGCAGGAGCGGTAGTCAGCGGCTATCCGGCGATAGACAACAAGCTGTGGTTGCGCTGCTCTGCCGTCTTTAACAAGTTACCGGAAATTGCCAAGGCGTTGAGGGCTAGGGCTGAAAGGAAGTAGAAACACTGAGGCGTGGATAATATTTCTAAGTTGAATGTCCAGTGTCGTCGCCGGTGGTTGCCAGGCTGTCTTCTCGATATTGAGGCGGCAACCCGCTATCAATGGCTGCTCGCACTTTGGCCATGAGCGAATCACGGTTGCCGAAATCTTTGGGATCAATCGGCTGATGAAAAACAATCGTCGCCGTTCCCGGACGGATTGAGAATCTTCGCTTGGGCATAATCTCGTGTGTGCCGACAATCGTTACCGGCACAAGCGGCACGCCGCACTCCATCGCCAGATAGAAGGGACCTTTCTTAAACGGCAGTAATTTCCCATCAAACGAACGTTTCCCTTCCACAAAGATCGTCATATTGATGCCCTGGCGAATAACTTCGCCGGCCGCACGCACCGCGGCAATACCTGCATCTCGATTGCCGCGGTCTACCGGAACCAGCGACCCCAACCGCATGGCTCTCCCGAGAAGCGGATAATCGAACAGCTCTTTTTTCGCCATAACGGAAGTTCGTCCGGGAATGAGCGGCAAAAGAATGGGTGGATCAAGATTGGAAACGTGATTCGACATAAAGATGTAGGTGCCCTGTCGATCGAGTCGTTCCATGCCGACCGTGCGCACGCGCACTCCCGCCAGGCGTATGCCGGTCCAAGCGCTCCGCATACCCACGCTAAGAAGAGTCCAGGGAAAAGCCAGCAACGCCGCAACCGGCAGCGCCAGTGCCCAGAAGGCAAGCATGAGGAGGGTGCGGATCACGGGCCCGCCTTTGCGGGCGCGGATTCGCCAGTTCCAAAGTCGGGAAACTTAGCTTGACTCGAAGCAGACGTCGAGATTAGAGAGCGAGCTGTGAGCAGAATGCAAACATGATCCTGCACCTGCGGATCATGCTTTGGCCGGCGCCTCGACGGGAGTATGACTGGAGTTTTGGGTTGTCGCATTTCCGCCTAGCGTCTTCAGTCGCTGTGGCAGCTTCTCATAAATGCCTCCAAAGCCGCCATTCGACAGGATCGCCACCACGTCGCCACTGCGCATGTCCGGAGCCGTCATCTGCACGATCGAATCTACATCCGAGATAACGCGGGCTCGTCTCCCATGCCTCTGAATCTGAGTCGCCAAGCCTGCGAGGTCGAGCCGCTCGTGTTCCGGAATGGAATCCGACTTGAAAATGCCCGCCACTACGACTTCATCGGCCAACGCCAAGCTTCTGGCCAACTCGGTTTGCAGCACGTTGCGCCGCAGGGTATTCGAACGTGGCTCCAGAATCACCCATAGGCGCGCCCCCGGATACCGCGAGCGCAGGGCATTCAGCGTTCCGCTGACCGCGGTGGGATGGTGCGCAAAGTCATCAATAATCGTGATGCCATTTACCTGGGCTTTCACTTCCAGGCGGCGCTTCACGCTTTTGAAAGTCTTCAGCGCAGCGCGAATCTCATCTTTGGATATGCCGCAACCCGCAGCCAGCGCCGCGGCCGCAGTAGCGTTCCACACGTTATACTCACCGCCTAATGGGAATTCGAAACTTCCCCACGGCTCGCCATCGTGTAGCACCGACCAGGTGCTGCGTGTGGGCTCAAGACGAATATCGGTGACCCGCCAGGCTGCTCCAACGCTCAACCCGTAGCGTTCAACCGGGCAAAATGCATTACGGAGGCAACGTTCGATGCTATCTCCTCCTTCGAAAGCGACAATGCGCCCGCGCCGCGGAACCAGGTTCACCAGCCGCTTGAATGCCGTTTCCACGGCTTCGAGATCTTTGTAAATATCAGCGTGATCAAATTCTACCGACGTGAGAATCACGGAATCCGGAAAGTAATGCAGAAATTTTGGCCCCTTATCGAAAAACGCCGTATCGTATTCGTCGCCTTCGAGGATGAAGTACTTGCCGTGACCCAGAGCGAAGCTGCTTCCAAAATTTTCCGCTAGACCTCCAACGAGAAACGAAGGCTGCTGTCCGGCGGTATGGAAAATCCAGGCTAGCATCGAGGTAGTGGTAGTCTTGCCATGCGTCCCGGCAACCACCAGCACCTCTTTCCCACGTAAGAATTCTTCGTGCAAAATCTGCGGCATGGAACAAAACGGAATATGCTCGTCGAGCACGTGCTCGAGTTCCACGTTCCCGCGTGAGATAGCGTTGCCCACAACCACAAGATCCGGGCGAGGGCTCAGGTTCGCCGCACTGAATGGCTGCGCCAGCGGGATAGCCATCTCGTCAAGAAAGGTTGACATTGGGGGATATGCCGCCGCATCGGACCCGGTGACCTGGAAACCCCGCTGTTTGAGCATGCCGGCCAATGACGCCATCGCCGTGCCGCAGATGCCAATAAGATGGATGTGCTTTTTTTCTGTCATGATTTCAAAGTAGCCGAGGATACTGCCGCCGAGCTCGTCGCAGCTTCCAGAATTTTAAGGCTGACCTCTTGCTTACCTACTTTTAGTGATGCCCGAACGCCAAGTGGAAGGGTGACGTTTTTACGCGACACATGCCCTGATCGCAAGCCGTACGCCACAGGCACCCCTAGATCCCCGACCAGGCGCACCACAACTTCTTCAAGCGTGTAGTCCTGGTCTTGTTTCGTCTGCACGCAGTCCAGCATTTCGCCTAAGACAATACCTCGCACCCCAGCCAGTTTTCCGGCGAGTTTTAACTGCATGAGCATGCGGTCGATCTGGTAAGGCTTAGTGGCAACATCTTCCATAAATAAGATCGTGTCCGCGGTGCGGACCTCACAGGGCGTTCCCAATGATGCCGCAATCATGGAGAGGCACCCGCCATATAAAATGCCCTCGCCTTCACCCTCAACCAATGGTTTTACTCCAGAATCAGCCCCCGAATCGAGATGCCATTTGGACACGCCCGTCAGCGCCGCCCGCCAGGACGCCAGGTCCAGACCATCAGCCACGGCAAAGTCTTTAGTCACCATGGGTCCGTGGAATGTCACCAATCCAGTGGAATCGGTGATGTAGGTCAACAGCGTGCTAATGTCGCTATAGCCAATGAAAATCTTAGGATGAGCAGCAATCCCTTTAACATCAAGTCCACTCAGCAAGTAGTTCGAGCCATATCCGCCACGCGCGCACAAAATCGCCCGCACCTCGTCGCGCCTGAACATTTCCTCTAGTTCACCCACCCGCCGTTCAATCGATCCAGCGAAGTAAAGATCTTTATCGAAGATGGAATCAAGGTAGAAAGGCTTGTAACCCAGGCTGCGTAAGGTGTCACAGCCTTTTTCAAGCAGGCCGCGCTGGATGTTGCTGGCCGGCGCCACTATGCCTACGGTGTCTCCGGGTAGGAGCGCAGGGGGCTTGATGCGAAGTCGCTGTGAGATAGAATGCATCGGTGACGGAACCAGACTCAAAGCACAACCTTAAACCAACACTTTAAATCAAAAACTCTCCCCGGCAGATGAGCTGCGCCGGACCTGCCAAAAACACCTGACCTTCCCAACGCACACTTTGCACGCCACCCGGGGTGTGGACACGAACCGGTGATTCGGCCTTTTTGGCCACCACTGAAGCTACTGCCGCCGCACACGAGCCGGTACCGGAAGATTGTGTCTCGCCTACCCCTCGTTCGAAAAACCGTGCCTCGATATTCTGCTTGTCTTTCAGTGCTACGAGCTCAACGTTAATCCCATACTTGAAGTCGTGATGACGTCCGATTTCGGCCGCCTCGGCTTGCCATCCCGGCGCAAAGTCGTTTACGAACACAACGTAGTGCGGATTCCCCATCGAAACCGGAATCCCGCGCACTTCGCGAAATGCGAGCTTGATGGGAAAATCATCACCGACCTGCGGCTCTCCCATCGCGATCTCAAATTCGTAGCTCGAACCGTTCCTCGACCTGAGCGTGCAGATCTTCAATCCCGCTCCCGTTCGAACGACTATTTTTTCTTTGGCCTGTGCGGCGCACAGATATGCCGCCACGCAACGTGTGCCGTTGCCGGAGATCTCAGCCTCCGATCCATCTGCGTTAAACAGCCGGGCGCGAATATCGGCATCCTGGGCCGGAAAGAGCCATTCCACACCGTCTGCGCCAACTCCCTGGTGACGATCACAAATTTGCTTGCTGAACCCAGCGAGATCTGCAGGGGCGTGCATACCATCGATCAGCAGAAAATCATTGCCACACGCGCTCGCCTTGGTAAATGGAATCGCGGCTGAAGAAACCATCATTCGTGCTCTTCGCCGCCCAGAGCGCTGACACTATGAAAATGGCTAGACTGGCGCAGCAACCGGTTGAGCTTCTGTTGTTCGTGTTTCGATCCATCCACGCTGAATTCAACCCGCGACTGCCCTCCTCCGGCAGCTGCCCGCACGTCCAGAATAGTCTTTCCAAGCTCGTCCAGAATACGGTTCACTTCGCTCAATATGACTTCCGTAGTCTCCCCGGTTACTTCGTAATTCATGCGCACGAACTTGAGCTCGAAGCTTTTTTCCATCCTGCCCAAGACAGCCAATGCGATCAGAATGACACCTGTGGCAAAAATCGCCGTGATGTAAAGCCCCCCACCCGCCGCCATCCCGATGCTGGCGACAACAAACAACGTGGCTGCCGTGGTAAGTCCACTGACCGATCCGCGAGAATGCAGAATCGACCCGGCGCCAATGAAGCCGATGCCCGGAATAATCTGCGCGGCTATGCGGGTATGGTCGCCGCCAAAACCCGCGGCCAGTTCATCGGAAAGCACAGTAAACATCGCGGCACCGAAGCAAATGAACATGTTGGTCCGCAGGCCGGCAGGCTTGTGATGAAGTTCCCGCTCCAGTCCGATGATGCCGCCGAGGATTGCTGCCACAATCAGCCGCAGGATCGTGGAGGAAAGGACGACTCCCATTTCCTGGCGGAGAACGTCGATTGCGTTCTGAAATACGTGCATGCTGTTTGTTGGACTGGATTTTATCACCGCAAAACCGTGGCTCTGGCGAGATCACACAACGCTGAGTTAACCTGCGTGATTACCGGGAAAGAGGAAAGACTCCGCTGACGACGCTGGCTCGGCCAGTGCGATATATCTTTGCCTGTGGCTGGCCCGGCACGTTCACCTGCACGATCACCGGCAGCGTGTGCTTCTCCAAGGCGGTCCACACCGGGTCGCCCGCGACCGCAATCACGTAATCCGCGTATCCTGCCGGATCAGCCAACGCTCGCTCCCAGATTCCTTCCGGATCAGAAGGTCGTCGCCATGTGCGATGGTTGCCTTCATTGATCACACGCCGCAGCGGAATGCCAGCTTGCTGCAACGCACCCACATGATCTCCCAGATACATTAGTAGAGTGGCATCGGGCGGCAAGTCTCGGAGCTTGGCAGCGAGCTCTGATTCGAGCGCTATGCGCGTGCGCGAATTTACCTGGGCTTCGCGAAAGCAGATCGGCTCCGCACGCCAGATGGATGCGTAGCTTCCCGAGACCAAAACCAGTGCCCCGATTGTAATGGCGATTCTTGCAGGCTTGCTCCGCGCAAACGTTTCCAGCAGATAGAAGAACAGCGCGGTGAACACGGCAAAGGCCGGCAACAGTTGTAGCCCGTAGCGCACGTTGTAGTAGGAGAATGGCCACCACACCGGCATGAAAATGGGCACGCCACTGTAAGCAATCGACAGCATGTAGAACGGAAGGGGCACCCACAGCAGTAGAAGGGCAGCCATCCGCCACGCCAACATTAGAATGACGATACTCCCCGCCAGCCCTGCCACCAGCCACAGCTTCTGCCAATTTCCCTCCCCCAGATTCAATTCCGCAGACTTAAAAAAATACCCGCCGGCAACATACAAATTGCGAGATCCGGGATGCGGCGGCGAACCTTCCTGCGCCGAACGCTGTTCGATCCCTCGCGCCGAATACGGGCCGTTGGCGAACTCGAGGGGATTGTGGTAGATGATTGCGTTGTAGGCCAGCCAGAATACTGGAACTGCCGCAATCACGAACAGAAACTTAATCAGCGCCGATCGCAAATCCGAGTGGCCATGCGCCACCCTGAACACAAATACGAAAGCAGCAGCGCCTAGCACCATGGCCGCAAACCACCCGTCATAGCGCGTGAGCTCGGCTCCTGCAAGGCAAATCCCGCACTTCATCAGGGACCGCGCGGGGGACGATCTTCCATCGGTTGCTCGTGCCGCCTGCTGGATGAATTCGCTGAAGAACACCACCGCCCAAATAAAAAAAGCCAAATAGAGCGACTCCGTCATAGCCGTGCTCTGCAGGTAAAGAAGATTAGGATTCGCAGCGTAGACGAGAGCGGCAAACCAGGCGGCCAGACGCGCCGCAGCATCCGGTTCCGATGGAAACGCCAAGGCGCCGCGCACCAGCCGGAAAATTCCCACGGCCCCAGCCACATACGCAATCATGGAAGGAATGGATCCGCCCAGCCCGGTGCGCCACGCCCAGCTTGAAAGCAGAAATGGCATCATTAGCAGGTGTGGCAGTGGCAGCCACACCGTGCCCAGTTGCAGCGGGCCGGGAGTTCGCGAATCAAATACGCGGCGCGCAATGTTGATGTGCGCGACCGCGTCGCCATACAGCAACACCGCCTCGTGCCTGAAGTAGATCAGAAAAACAATAATCGAAACACAACTCGCCGTGACCGCGACCAGGGCGGTCTCGCGGTCCCAATCGCGGTTGGCATGAGAAGTCATTCCAGGTGAGTCAGCTCGCGGAAGACTTGGAAACGCGCTTCAATTTCCTCGCGGGTCAATGATTGCAGGCGCTCCGTTCCGAAACGCTCGACGGCGAATGATCCCATGACTCCGCCATAAAAGAGCGCCCGCTTCAGCACCTCGCGATTCAACTCACCCTGCGACGCGATGTAGCCCATGAAGCCTCCGGCAAAGGAATCTCCCGCGCCGGTGGGATCTTTCACCTCTTCAATGGGAAGCGCAGGCGCACGAAATGGGTGTGATCCGATACCAAATGCGCCTTCGCGGAAAAAAATCGTCGCGCCATACTCGCCGTGCTTGATGACTAGCGCCGTCGGCCCCATGGCAAGCACTTTGCGCGCCGCCCGCGGCAGGCTGCTGTCCCCGGCCAGCATCTTAGCTTCGCCGTCGTTGATGAGCAGCACATTCACCAGCTTTAATGTTTCGGCCAGCTCCTTGCGCGTACCTTGAATCCAATAATTCATGGTATCGCCACCGGTCAATCGCACATTGTCCAGTTCCTTGCGCACCGCTGCCTGCAACTTTGGGTGGATGTTCCCTAAGAAAAGAAATTCGGAATCTCGGTACTCCGCTGGGATGCGCGGTTGAAAGCGCTCGAATACGTTCAGTTCCGTGAAATCAGTCTTGGCTTCGTTCAGATTTTCCGAATACTTGCCGCCCCACCGAAACGTCTTGCCCTTTGCGCGCTCGATCCCCCGGACATCTACGCCGCGGGCTTTCAGAACCTTCTCGTGCGCAGCGCCGAAATCGTCTCCGACCACGGCAACTACTCGCACGTCTGTGAAGTAGCTGGCAGCCAGCGAGAAGTAGGTGGCTGATCCGCCCAGCACGTCCGCAACCTTGCCGGAAGGCGTTGCGATTGTGTCGAATGCAACCGAACCCACGGCCAGGATGCTCATGCCGTTTTATTGTCCAGATATTTATCCAGGATGAGACTCAGCTTCTTACGAGTAGCGGCGGGAATCTTGTCGAGCTCAGTTAAAATCGCATGCGCGAGCGCCGCGCCACACTTGCATGTTCGCGCTTTCGGCATTGCCGCCACGGTCGCGCGTAGGACTTTGATTGCGTTATCGGCGTTCTTCACCAGCACGGCGACGATCTGGTCCACCGTCACCGAGTCGTGATGCGGATGCCAGCAGTCATAATCCGTGACCATGGCGACGGTCACGTAACAAATCTCTGCTTCGCGAGCCAGCTTGGCTTCCTGAAG
>WNFF01012058.1_pt1 | contig 13691 bp, 22 predicted proteins | sample 5400441 | NCBI WGS metagenome assembly WNFF01 (sample SAMN13153345, study PRJNA577476) | soil metagenome | isolation source: 120 cm saprolite under Douglas fir tree site 2 hole 3 replicate 1 | place: USA:California | collected 2015-04-18 | reverse complement strand
GCGCGGTCGTCCGTTGCGGGCCAGATAGTCAGGACTCGCGACAAATACGGACCTGACGGGAGCGATCCGGCGGGCTATGAGGCTCGAGTCCCTGAGCGTTCCGATGCGGATTGCGGCATCGAACCATTCTCCGATCAAGTCGATCATCCGGTCGCTGTACGAGACGTCCATCTCAAGTCTTGGATGCCGCTGGGCCAATTGCGTTAGGATAGGAGTTACGTAGCGGACACCAAAGGACAGTGGCGCCGATAAGCGAAGACGCCCGACCACCTCGCCGCCTTGGTGGGCGAGTGCCTCTCGCGCCTCCCCGAGTTCGGCCAGTATGCGCTCGCTTCGCGCCTTGAATTCCAACCCGGCCTCCGTCGGACTGATACCTCGCGTGGTTCGGCTCAGGAGGCGTGCGCCAAGATCCGCTTCCAGCCTAGCAATACGCCTGCTCACGACGGATTTAGAGATTCCCAAACGCTTGGCGGCCCGATTGAAGCCGCCGCTCTCCACGACCTCCACAAATCCTCTCAGATCGTCTAGCTCGATCACGGTAGGTGTTTCTCCTGGAGCAACAGTTTGTTGCTAATTATAGGCATACCGGTGCGCTTATTGCACCGCTATCTGCACTCCATCGCAACGATCAGAGACCCCTGGAGGGCGCAGTCATGTCGACAGTTCTTGTTCTCACGAGCAGTGCGTTGGGCGCTGCATCCGTCTCCAACCAACTCGTGCAGGATGCCATCGCCGTCGAGTCCGCCACTGCGCTGCGCGGAGCCGAACCCGCAAATGCCGCGCAGGCTGCCGCTCGAGCGCTCTCTGACGAACTCATCGCCGAACTTAAAGCTGCTGACACCCTCGTCGTCGGCGCGCCGATGTACAATTTCGGTATCGCCTCGACTTTGAAGACCTGGTTCGACCACGTGCTGCGGGCGGGGATAACCTTTAAGTATAGCGAAAGCGGCCCTGTGGGCCTGGTTGGGGGCAAGCGTTCCATCGTCGTTGAGAGCCGGGGCGGTCTATACAGCGAGGGGCCGGCAAAGGTGTTGGACTCGCAGGAGCCGCATCTTCGAAGCCTATTGGGCTTAATGGGGATCACAAATGTCATGTTTGTCCGGGCAGAGAAGTTGGCATTTGGCCCAGAGCCTCGCGAAAAGGCGATCGATACGGCACGCGCACAGCTCGAAGAAGTGATTCAGAAAGAATTTTTCGAAGCGACATAGGAAGTCTACCTCAATGCAGCATGCGGTGCGCGGGCCAGCGCAACCCCCCGGGGCTTGAGCACGCTCAGGGTCGATAGCATCCACCAAACAACCGCACAGAGAGATCCAAATGTTGTTCAAGGCACCTCGCAGCGAGCTTCGTCGTAAGATAGGACCGTTCACTATCATCACCAACTTGCCGGGCCGCGCGATTCCGGACTACCGGGACCACGGGTACGGGCCACTCGCCCGCTTCGACGAGTCGGTCCTGGAGCCGGGCGGGTTCATCGCAATGCACGAGCATCGGAACGACGAAATCATCTCCTATGTAAGCGATGGTACGATTCACCATGCGGACACGGCCGGCGGCAGCTTCCCGATATCGCCAAGCCAAATCATGGTCATGAATGCTGGCAAGAGTTTCTGGCACGAGGAACAGACGAAGCCAGACGGCGAAACAGCGCGCGTCATGCAGATTTTCGTGCGGCCGCACACCGTCGATCTCGCGCCCTCCATCCAGCTCAGGAACCTCGAGGCTCCGGTGCCCAATACTTGGCGGTTTCTCGTTGGACATGAGGATTCGGACGCGCCCGCGATCATTCGAAACGACGTGCGCCTTTACGATATCCATCTCGAAGCAGGGGTTCGGGCAACGGTTCCTAGTTGGGACAACTGGGACACTCTGGTCCATGTCTATCGAGGCAGCGCCCAAATTAATGACACGGCTCTCGCGCAAGCTGAGGGCGCCCTCCTGGTCAACGAAACACCGGTGATCGTCACGGTCGGGTCCGATGCGACCTTGCTCGCGTTCTTGATCAACCGCCGCGCGACCCTAACGCATGCTGGCACCATCGGTGGCTGACCGCCGGACTGGGCGATGGCGATAGTCGTCCGTTAATAAGTTGGATTGAGCGCTGATCGGATGATGAAGAGACGGGGGATCGCGATCAGGAAGAAGCGCAAAAGAGCCCTCAGCCAGGCGAGGATGCGTCTGAAGTTGTCGCCGACGGCGGAGAGGACGGCGTTGGCGGCATCGGCGGCGCGACCTTTGAGACGCCGGCTCATCAAGAAATGCGGGGAGAGCGACCGTTCGACGATTGCGATCAGCCTGCGGACGCGAGAGCCTATTTGGTGGCGCGTACGATCGCCGCGCATCTCACGCTCGAAAGCGATCGCATTCTGCGCGAGGGACATCGACGGATGCTGTCCGCACAGCAAGTCAAATCACTGCTGACGACGGCGGTGAGCAATCATCTGCACAAATTGAATCGTGTGGCCGCCCTCGAACTCGCAGATGGTATCAGCGCGGCCGACGGACGCCGCTCGGACCTGATCATGGGATGGGCATTGCGGTTGGACGTCAACTTAAGTGATTGCGATTGGTGGACAGTCCATCCTTCTGTGTACCGAAAACCTCATCCGAGGACATTTGCAGCAGAAATTCCCTGTTCGTGCTCAGAAATTCCCTGTTCTTCAGAAGAGTTTCCCAGATAATTTCCTTAGGGAATTGCGCAATAAGTCGCTGGGGCACAGCCGTTTCGCGCTAGGGGATCGCTCTTTAGAAGCCTGAAATTGCGAGATTCCCTGTAAAATTCCCTGTTAGCAGGGAATTCGTGTGGAGAAGGGTGCGATCAGCACTGCGTCGCCAGCCAAAAATTCTCGGGGTAAAACAACGGATTAGCTCACGAATTACGAAACATTCTCAGCGATTTCATGTCGCGTGATGTCGCAAAAATTTCCGTTTGTTTTCAAGGCCTCCCAATTTTTGCCGGCGGCTCCACGCGATATAGACGCAACATGGAATGCGGCTTTAGAAAACCGTAACGCCACCTTCCTTTCGTCAACCGTGATCCAGCTCTCGCGTCAGGTTTGCCAGAGGCGGGTCCAGTCGGTCAGGCGGCGTTCGGCACAATCGCAGGCGGCTTCCGGCAAAGAGCGTAGGCAACGGATGCCTGGCCGATAGAAATTGACAATCATGACAGGGCCGCCGGCGGTTAGCGACGGCCGGCCGGCATGGGCCAAGCGCAACAACTGCGCCGCTAGCAGCACCCCTGCTGCGACGGACACGAAGCCGACCGACATCATCGGCTCCCCGGCGGCGAACCGGTCGAGATCCTTTTCCGTGAGTTTGCCGCAGCCGGGATTCTGCAAATAGGCTGTGGCATTAATAGGATCGATGTTGAGTTCGGCAAAAAAGCGCGCTTGCTCATCCGGCTTCATGGCGAGCGCTTGGCCGATCCGTTCGCGCACGCGCTCATTGCGTTCGATGACAGGATTAAAGCATTTGAGGCAAAGCTGGTCGCCGCTCATATCGTAGGTGATAGCTTTGGCCGTCAGACCATAGGTGCTGCCGCCAATAATCAAATCAGGCCACAGATTTTGAATGGCGTGCCGTGCGCTGTTGTCGTCAACGCACGACAGGACAAGGCGATAAAGATATTTGCGTTCGAGGGCATCGAGATCGGCACGGTTCGCATCGCGTCCGCGGCGCGTGACGTAGTCCTGCCATGTTCCGGTAAAGCGGAATACCTCAAAGCCGCGCTGCTTTAGAAAGCCGTCCATCATGGGCGCCTTGGACTGGCCGTCATCGTGCAGCGTCGCCAGCGCGTAACGGTTATCGTTTGACAAATCGAGCGTGTCCGGGTCGGCCACTGACGCGTGGCCGGTCACATTGGGAAAGCCAGCCAGCGCCAAGGCCGCGGCTTGCGCAACGGCGCCGGCGCCCGCCATGTAGAAGGCTGGAAGCGCCATCGAAGGCATGGGGGGATCGAGGGCGAGCTGGTTCCATGACGCGGCGCTTTCGCCGGACCACAGCGACAGAAACAATTCGCGTTCCTCCCCGATCAGATGCCCCTTGCCTTCCTTCAATCCGCGCAGGCGCTTGAATACCTCGCCGGCTGCGAAGCAGGCGCCCAGATAGGGACCGAGTGTGACATCCGAGGTGGACGACGCGCCTTCGGGAAAACGACTGCCCAGAAACAGACGCCAGCCATCCGCGAACAGAACAAGGCGCACCTCCGCCCGCGGTTCTCCCGGCGGCTGGCCGATAAAGATTTCGATCGTAGGAGGCGGCGCCTGGTCGGCGTCGTAAGCGTCGACGCCGACATATTGGCCAGCGACGAGCCGGACACAATTCATCACGCTTTCCCTGAGCGTCGGCGCTTCGCCAAACGCTGCAACCCGTGCAAGCATCTCGATCTCAGCCGGAATGTCGAAGGTGATCGCCGTCACCAGCTTGAACTGACGGCATAGGAGATTGGTCAGCATCCAGAGAGCGTCCTGGCCGGATTTGGTACGAGCCGCCGCGCCGCTGATCGCGACAAGCACGCGGGCCTGCCGTGCGGAAGAGGGGTCCGCAAGCGCACCGTGCGGGTCGGGCCGGAAATGGCGGTCTGCGAGATTATCGATGTGTGCGTTCATGATCGCAGATCGATCAGCTCGGGACGCGGGCCGTTGGCCACGTTAAGCGCCGCGCAGGCAGCGGGCCGGTTTAAGCGCCGCCACTTGCCGTCGATAAAGGCGTGGATGCCGATTTCGTCCGGCAGGACGACCGGCCAAATGCGGCAGAGCCAGCTGCGGAAGCGCCACATGCCCGGCATGTAACCGTAGTCAGGGAACACAAGAGAAAGCGCGCGGCGGCTGTTCGCCATCTCGTCGTCATAGCCAGAGTGGGTGACCTCGGCGGTCGGATGCGAATGTATTTGCGCAAGGTTCTTCCATCCCCGCGCACGCGCCACGTTGGCGATTTCGATCATCGCGCTCGCCTCGACGTGGTAGTGGCCGCGATTGTTCAACTGGCGTGGGATCAGGATGCCGGAGACGGCGGCGGCGCCCGAGGACGGGCGCGCGCCGAACCAGAAGCAGCACGCCTCCATGTTGCGCATGGAATAAAGCAACGTCGACGTCATCCGGATCGTGTCGGGGGAAACCGTCAGTGAAGATGCCATAATGTTCACGCCGCTCGTCCTTGGTAATAGGGCGGCACGAGGATGCGCTTCACCGCTGCAAGCGTCGCCATGAAGGTCTGCTTGTCGCCCTGCCAGACGAGCTTGGAGTCGACCGAATGATTGACCTTGTAGAATTCGAGGGTCAGCGAGCAGCAGATCAGTTGCTGTCCGCTTGTGGAATAGTTGGTGTGAAACGCGATCTCCGGATGGCCGGAACCGTTCGGCACCCATTTGGCGTCTTCGACCAAGCTGTAGTGCAGCGTCAGCGGATTGACGAACAGCGCGCTGGGCGGCCAGGTCGGATAATGATCGAAATAAAGACGCAGCATATAGGCGTCCTTGCGCTCATCCGGCCTGGTGCCGAACATCGGCACCAGCAGGGTGAGGTCGTCCGGCTGGGCCCAGCCGACATCGTCGAGCGTTCGGCCCCTGAGCGCGCGCTGGAGATGATCGGCGAAGGCGTCGCGCCCCCGGGCGATATCCTGAACCGGCGCCTTACCAAGAATCGACATTGGCGCCGCCCGTCGGTCCGACGATCTGGAACTTGAGGGCCTTCACGATCTTCTTCTCGACCAACTCGCGCAGCGTTAGCGCGAGGTAAGGCATCAAGTCGGTGCCGGCATGGTTCTGCAGCCGGTCGTCCGGCTTGCGGGGCTCCTCAAGCAGGCGGGCGGCTTCGTCCCAGGCCGCCGTCAAGGTGGTGCGCCAAGGCGCGTGAAACGTTACCGTTTCCAGCAAGTTGACGTCCTCGAACTCAACCAAGGGTTCCTTTTTGGCCTCGTCGATTTCCTCTTCAGCTTCTTCGATCTCGTGCTCGGCTTTTTTCAAATCTTTCAAGCCCTTCTCGAGATCGGCCTCGGCCTTTTCCAGATCAGGATTTTCTCCGTCCATGTGCATGTAAAGCTCCATTGTTGCGCCCGGGGGCGTGTGAGCTATATATACGAAGCACTGCTAAATTTGTCAAGCACTTGCTTTGCGGCGCTTGACAAGACAAGCAGATCGGCAGTATTATTGTGGTGAATCAATAACATGCGGAAAACGTATGACTGAAAAGAAAGAGCGCCCACCGGCAAAGCTGACCTTCGGAAAGCATCTGGCCAGATTGAGGGATGCGGCGCATCTCTCATTGCGTCAGGTCGAGGAAGCCTCGGACAAAGAGGTGTCGAATGCCTATTTGAGCCAGCTTGAGAATGACAAGATAAGTAAACCGTCGCCGAACGTGCTTCACGTGTTGTCGCGCATCTATAAGACCTCTTACGAGGACTTGATGGAGCGCGCCGGCTATCTGCCGTCGGTGTCGGAGGAAGCATCCGACCGGCGGCAAGCGCGCGCCGCAACCTTCGCGGTTAAAGATTTGACTCCTGACGAAGAGAGCGCATTGATCGAGTATCTCGCTTTTATCAGGAAGCAACATCGCGCGTGACCCGTCCCGATGACTCGTTCTTAACCCCCGAACAACTTGCGAATGTTCAGCGCCACGCTGACAGGCTGCTGCAGGATGCCGGTGCGTATGGCGTGTTCCCCACGCCGATCAAGACGATCATGGACGCAGCCAAGCTCACGGTCGTCGATGACGAAATTCTCGATGAGAATTTTCTCCGGCGCTTTCTGAACTCGGCCAAGGCGAGCGTGGCAACGATCAAGTCGGCGCTAAGCAAGGTCTTGGGTCTCTTTGAGGCAAATGATCGTCTGGTTGTTATCGATAAGGACACGCCGGCCCCGCGCATTCCGTTCGTGAAGCTGCATGAGGCCGGGCATGGCACCATGCCGCATCAGAGCAAAATCTACGCCCTGATCCACGACTGCGAGAAGACGCTCGATCCCGACATCACCGATCTGTTCGAACGTGAGGCGAACGTCTTCGCGTCGGAAGCCCTATTTCAGGGCGATCTGTTTGCGCAACACGCGCATGACAGTGCGTTTGGCGTCAAGACCGCGATTGCGCTCGCCAAGCAGTTTGGTGGCTCCAACTACGCGACATTTCGCCGTTATGTGACCACCAATCCGAGCGCCTGTTGTCTGGTCGTGCTGGAGCCGCTCCTGACTTATGACGCCGCGGGTTTCCGGGCGGATGTGCGGCGTATCATCGTTTCCAAGACCTTCATCAGAATGTATGACGCAGCATCGTTTGGCTCCACGATCACTGCGGGGCATCCCTTGAGTCGTCTGGTGCCACGCGGCGCAAAACAGCGGATGGTGCCGCCCTGCGATATTATTCTCACCGACCGCAACGGTGATCGGCGCGAGTGTATCGGGCAAACATTCAAGACCAGGCATCAGGCGTTTGTCCTCGTTCGCGACGAACGACCGGTTACAAAAATGGTAGCGCTGCCCGGCGAACCTGAATTTCAAAAAATCCGCGCGTCGCTGGACTTGAAATAAGCGACCAAAGTTCTCCGGAGTCTCGTCCCCCGCCTCTTCCTAGAAAAACCTGTGGTTGAATCAGTTGGTCGCCGATACGCTGTCCGGCGGCTGATTGGCAGATTCGGGATTGAGCACCGAGCGCGTGCTGCATTTAGCTTTGAAGCAAATACAAAGCGCTCTCAAACAAAAAACGGTTCCCTAAAAACCATGCCGATTTCGAGCGCAAAGCTACCGTCCTTTTTAGAGAGATCTTGAAAGATCCTGACGCCCACCGTCTTGGGCGCGAAGGCCAGGTGCAATGGGGCATCGACATTGTTGGATACGACGGCGGGAAATCTCCCGCGCACATAGGCGTGAGAAACGGCCTTCATTCCGCTAGGCCCGATGCGGATGATGATAAAGGACGCTCGCGGTGTTGAAGCGCCGTTCCGAGACTTCCGCCGCATCGGCTGGGGCGAAGGAGTGGAGAACCTTTGGTACGCGTATGACGAAGAAATCCGGAGCATGCCTTCCATCGCCGACCGCGAGCTTTGGATACGTGCTCCCGAACAGGCTCTCCGCGTCGCAACGGTGGTCGCGGTGTTCGACGGCTCGCCAGCGGTCAGCCTTCGGCACTGGCAATGGTCCGTGGCGCTAGTCGATCAAAGCATGCAGCAACTTCAACGTGCGCTCCGCAAGGGCATGAGCGAAGACCTCGCTCAAATCGACTTGGTCGACCTCCTTCGCGAGGAGTTCATCCACAGGGGCTCACTGACCGAGGGCCAAATCAACAAACACTGCGAACGGAAGACCAACGACTTCCGCAAGATCGCCATCGCTATCGAACATCTCATTAAGGTCGGCGACATTGTCGAACTAAATCAAATCGGCAAGGTCGGCAGGCCAACGAGGAAATGGCAATGGCAAGGCCTAGCGAAGGAGAAGAGCTGATGCTTGTGATCCGCATCGCCGTTAGCGAATGGGGGGCTGCGCCGGCTGGGCCCAACCGTGGTCGCCGGGCGGGGGAATATAATAATATAATATCGGGACAGGGGTATCCCCCCTCCGGACCCTCTTTGGAGCGTGTTTGTCATGGACGGAGCGATGGTGCCCCTCTCCAAACCCACCCCCACCCCTCTCTATATATTATATATATTATATATAATATATAAGAGAAGACGGGACTTGGAGGCGGTCTGTGAGGGCTCCGACCGCAGTTGTCGAGGCAAAACGGTCGAAATAATATCGGGAATATTGGTGTAGAAGATTTCCAAAATATTGGGGTACAAATTCGTAGTATCCGCGATTTTGTCCCGATATTCCCGATATTATTTTGGCCTCTAAAATGGAAGAACCGATGTCGCTCGAGGAGTTTAAGGACTTGCAATCGGTCAGATCGATCGATCAACCGTTGCCAGATAGCACAACGCCGCTGGATTTCCTTCGTGCGGTCTACTGCAATCCGGATGAGCCGATGCAGCGGCGGATGCGAGCGGCAGAAGCGACGTTGCCGTTCGTTCATCCCAAGCTCGCCGTGACCGTTTCGGCAAGCGGCGGTTTCGCTGCGATGATGGAGGACCTCTCCCGCCGCAGCGGGAAGTCGAATGTGATCGACGCCAAGGCGAACGTGGCCCTCGCCCCAAGGGAGCCAGACGCCGACTAGGCCCACCTCCACGCTTCGTTGCCTGAAGTCGGTTAGATACTGACGGGGGCCCCCTTGAAATATAGCACTGAATTCTATAGTTCCTAGTGTTAGGGGACTATGCGGCTATTCAAGACACGGGAGTTTGCGCGGCTGATACGCAAAACCGACATTACCGACCGGGCGCTAAGTGTAGCGGTCGAACGGGCGGGCAAGGGTCTGGTCGATGCGGAGCTTGGCAGCGGTCTTATCAAGCAACGGCTATCCCGACAGGGGCAGGGACGCTCAGGCGGGTACCGGGCAGTGATCGCCTTGCGGGCAGGTGACCGGGCGTTTTTTCTGCACTGCTTCGCCAAAAGCGACCGGGGAAATATCGCCGATGATGAATTACAGTCGCTTTGCGAAATCGCGTCCTACTGGCTCGCCGCCAGCCCTGCGCAAATTGAAAGTGAACTCAAAGCCGGTCGATTGTTCGAGGTGAAACATGGCACTTAAGAAAACCAGTCCGCTGACAAAAAACATCCTTGCCACGGCGAGGGACATGCACGCGGGCGGCATCATGGACAAGCGCGGCTATGACAAGATCACCAAGCGGCATCTTGGTGACGCAGCGCGGTCGGCAACGCAACCGCTAACCGGCGAAGAAATCAAAGCTCTGCGCGAGAAAGCAAAACTCAGTCAGGCGGTCTTTGCGGATTGTCTCAACGTGACGGTCGGTTATGTCTCCCAGCTTGAGCGCGGCGCGAAGCGTCCGAGCGGGCCGACACTGGTGTTGCTGAACGTCATTCATCGCAAGGGAATTGAGGCGATCCTCTAATCCGGGTCGTCCTGGGCCTTGGTCGGCGCTTCGCCGTCACCGCGCCAACGTCGCAACCCACGACAACGCTCATCCCCAGCATCCTCCACCGGACGCGGCTCCGAACGCTGCCATAACGCTGCGGCGGCGATCACTGCCGCGGCTCGCCTCGCCCGCTCGCGCTGGGCCTTGGTCACCGTGGTGGCTCCCGCTCACTTTTGAAAGGAAGCACGCGGCAGTCGCTGCGCTCTGCGTAGGCTAGGGCATGCGCAGCCTGGTGCAGCGCAATTGGAACGGCTACGCCTAGGGCCCTCAGCTCCGCTATGGCCCGAACAATCGCGGCGTGAGCCTCGCGGATTTCTGCGTCGTTCGCCATCGCAGCCCCCTCAGAACATCTCCCGCACGGCCCAGATAAAGACCACCCACGTCGCGGCGTTCAGTATGAGCAACCCGTCCCACAATGAGAGGGCGGAGAGCCCGGCTGCGAGCCAATGCTTGAGCATGGTGTTTGCCTCGATGGGACCATGTGTATAGTACACACTGTGGGCGTTCGGGCAAGGCGATGTTAGGGAAAGCGATCGATGATGATTCTGGGCCGAAGGCGAATGGTAGCTAAACTGGCAAGCGCGGTGCGGAGGCTACAGCTGATTGCGCCAGTGGATTGGCTTAAGCGCATCGATGCTTGGCGGCGGCATCAGCCAAACCTTCCGACGCGTTCGGCTGCGATCAGGGAGCTTGTCTCTCAAGCGCTTGATGCCGCCGAACGTCTCGATAAGAAGGGCAAGCCCAAAGCCTGAGTCCCCCCCTTTGCGGCTATGCCCTGCCCTTCCAAACTGTCCGTTTTCTTGTTTACGGACAGTCATCGGCAAAGGGAGAAGCAAACAATGGATAAATCAGGCCTGCGATTGGTATCGCCAACGAAAGTTAATCGGACAGTTACGCCGACCCGGCGCCCGAATGCCGAGCTTCGGCCCCGGGAGCATCTGACCGAGATTGAGATCGACAAGCTAATCGCCGCTGCCAAGGGCAACCGCTGGGGCCATCGGGACGCGGCTATGATCCTGATCGCCTTCCGGCATGGTTTACGTGCCTCCGAACTCTGCGAGCTGCAATGGAGCGATGTGGAGTTTGAGACTGCCACCATCCACCTGCGCAGGGCCAAGGGTGGCGCGGCCAGCACACACCCATTGCTAGGCGATGAACTCAGAGCACTACGGGCATTGAAGCGTGAGGCCAAGTCTCCGTTTATGTTCGTCACCGAGCGCGGCACTCCATTCTCAGTATCCGGCTTGGCCAAGCTAATCGAACGGGCAGGCGTTGAGGCCAAGCTTCCATTCCCCGTGCATGCCCACATGCTGCGCCATGCTTGCGGCTATGCCCTCGCCAACAAGGGCACCGATACCCGGACCCTGCAGGCCTACCTTGGACACCGCTCCATTCAATCAACAGTGCGGTACAGCAGACGTTATTATCGACGCTTCTGCATCTGTGGCGGTCTCGCGTCACCTCGCGGATGTTACGAATGTGACCGCACGTCGGGCCTGCGTATTTTTCAATCCCACAGGCAGTTCCGTTGTCGTGATGACCGAGAATGCGGAACGCACGATAACCCTGCGTGATCTGGAAGCCCAATATCACCGCCTTGTCCTGACGGAGCCATCTCTCGCCAATCACCTTAAAGCGGGGCCGGATGGTGTGAGATACAGCGCCTCGTGCAGAGCTCTCACCAACCGCATTCCAGCAACCAGAGCGGCGCTGCTCAGCGCGATTGCGGCGCGGGGGCTTGCTGACAGCCTTTCAGATCCGGGCGCTTCCCTCAAAATCTGGACTAACAGCGACAACGGACAAGTTCATGTCGTCGAACACACTGAGGCCTGTCGTTCATCATGTTGACGCGGAAACATGGATGATCAGCTACGGCGACGACGTGCTGGGTGATCTTGCCCGGTTGCGCGAAAGCAAGCTGCCGAATGAAACCGGCGGTATTCTTCTCGGCATCGCTGACATGAGTCGCAAGTCCATCCACATAGCCTACGCCCTGCCGCAGCCGCTGGATAGCGAAGGTACCAAAGCCGGATTTGAACGCGGCGTCGTGGGCGTTCTCGATGAAGTCAACCGCGTCGTTGAATCCTCCATGCACCAATTGCGTTATGTAGGGGAATGGCATTCGCATCCACGCCAGTCTTCGGCATGGCCGAGCGTCATCGATCTTTCGCAACTTGCATGGCTCGACAGCGAGCTAGCCATTGAAGGTTTACCGGGCCTCATGGCGATTGCGGCCGACGATGGCAACTACTCTATCATTCTTAGCCGTAGGGACGGACAGCCGCCACCGGTTTCACCGAAGCGAAACACAGGGGGCCGCTGATATGGATTCGGTCGGAAACCACCGACCTTCAAGGATTGTTCGAAGCCAGAGCAGGGCGCGGCGATTTTCTGACCGCTGGAAAAGTCGATGATGTTATTGGCTTGTGCCTTTCCGGTGGCGGTTTCAGGGCCGTGATTTATCATGTGGGCGCTTTGATCAGGCTCAACGAACTTGGGTTTCTCTCGAAGGTTCAAGAAATTGCCAGCGTCTCCGGCGGTTCGATTACATCAGGAAAACTGGCGTATGCATGGTCCGCGCTCCGCTTCGAGGGTGGCAGGGCAATCAACCTGATCGAGGAAGTCGCAAATCCCCTGATCCGCTTTGCCTCCGTCGGCGTCGATGTCCGCGCGGCTCTTCTCGGGTTGTTGCCGAGGCGCACCGCTGCCGACGGTGTTCAGGAGGCGTATGACCGGCATCTTTTCCACGGCGCGAATTTGCAGGAAATTCCCGATACACCTCGTTTCACTTTCATGACTACGAATTTGCAAACCGGTAGCGGCTGGCGGTTTGCGAAAGCATACGCGGCCGACTTTCGGGTCGGGCGCGTTGACCAGCCGCGCCTCCTGCTCTCCTGCGTGGTGGCCGCGTCTTCTGCGTTTCCACCGGTTCTTTCACCCGTTCGGCTGAAGTTCGATCCGGGTACCGTGAAGCCGATGGAAGGTACGGACTTGCATCGTCCGCCATTTACGGAAATCGCCGTTCTGACCGATGGGGGTGTATACGATAATCTTGGTCTTGAGAGAATTTGGAAGCGGTGCCGAACAATCCTTGTCAGCAACGCAAATTGGTTCACCGACCGGACGATGGATTGGTCAAATGTTTCGGACATTAGGCCTGGTTCAGCAACAGGCCGAGAACTCCCGAAAACGTATCCTGCTCGGGTTGCACAATCTCGGCCAGCGCAAGGTTGCGTATTGGAGAAGTTTTTGAACCGGTTTTGACGATCCTGAATCGGTTTTTGTCGCTTCGCCCGCTGCCTCAACGAAAGCCAATATAGGTCCACCAGCCCGTAATCTCCAATGTGGGTTCACTCGCGCCGGCCAGGACGTGCACGTACCGAGTCGGTATCGTGGGGGATGCGATGGAACGCCCATCGACCATTTTCCGGTGGGGGGCCAGCGCGTCGTCGCTGGCAGCATGTCGCGCGCAACGCTCTCAGTGCCGTCGGTTGGCCAACCTTCAAATCCGTCGGCAGCTGACTATTGACTCAAAATCGGCTGACGCGGCGTGCACCAGCTGAGGCGAGATGTCGTGGGCGTTGGTCTGTACCCCCGGCAATACTACGCCATGCTACGCAATGACGCGATGACATCGATGGACCGATTGCAACCCGGTCTGTTTTTCTGTCTCTGCACCCGACCACGCAAATTCGGGACGGGGGCGAGAAGCGATGCCGTATGTCGAAGCC
>WNFF01003724.1_pt1 | contig 13692 bp, 10 predicted proteins | sample 5400441 | NCBI WGS metagenome assembly WNFF01 (sample SAMN13153345, study PRJNA577476) | soil metagenome | isolation source: 120 cm saprolite under Douglas fir tree site 2 hole 3 replicate 1 | place: USA:California | collected 2015-04-18 | reverse complement strand
ACGACCTTCCCTTTGCAAACTACCGCCTTTCTCCGCGCCAGCTGCGTCGAGAGATTGCGGCGCGGGGCTGGCGGCGGGTCGCCGGTTTTCAGACTCGCAACCCCATCCACCGCGCGCACGAGCATTTGACGAAACTGGCGTTGGAGTTCGTCGACGGCCTGGTGATTCACCCGCTGGTGGGCGAAACGACAGCGGACGATGTCCCCGCCGACGTTCGATTTCGGTGCTACCAGATCCTGATCGACAAATACTACCCGAAGGACCGTGTACTCCTGGCCGCCTTTCCCGCGGCGATGCGCTATGCCGGCCCCCGTGAAGCGTTGTTTCATGCTTTGGTCAGAAAAAATTATGGCATTCAGCACCTGATCGTCGGTCGGGACCACGCGGGCGTAAAAAACTTCTACGGACCGTTCGAGGCTCAAGGCGTTTTCGATCATTTCTCACCGGAGGAGCTGGGTGTAGAGCCGCTGCGTTTTGATGCGATGTTTTTTTGCCGGGCATGTGAAAACCTGACATCGGCGCGGAGCTGTCCTCATCCACCAGACCAGCGCGTCGAGCTTTCCGGCACCCAGGTCCGCCAGACACTCCGCGCTGGTGGTCAATTGCCGCCTGAGTTCACCCGCTACGAGGTAGCGGAGGTATTGCGCGCCCACTACCAGGGCGCTGGGCAAGCGGGAGCAGCCAGTCATTCGCGCGCTCGCCGGGGATTCATCGTCTGGTTTACCGGGCTATCCGCAGTCGGAAAGAGTACGCTGGCCCGAGAACTGTCGAAGAGGCTCGAGGTTGGGCGAGCCGTTCACATCCTCGATGGCGACGAGATTCGCCGTCACCTGTCCAAGGACTTGGGATTCTCTAAGGCGGATCGAGACGCGAACATTCGTCGCCTGGGATATGTGGCCACCGTCCTTGCGCAGAAGGGCGTGATTTCCGTCTGTGCAGCGATCTCCCCCTATGCCGAAATTCGAAACGAGATCCGCCAGGCCGCGGGGCAGGAACGCATTCCCTTTCTGGAAGTATTTCTCCGGGCCGATCTGAAAGTGCTGATCGAGCGGGATCCGAAGGGGCTCTACCGAAAGGCGCTTGCTGGAGAAATCCAAAAATTTACCGGCATTTCCGATCCCTATGAGCCGCCGGAGCATCCGGAGTTGGAGCTGCACACCGATCGCGAGTCGATTGCGGAAAGCACCGATCGGATTGTTCAACTGCTCCGCGATCGCGGCCTGGTGATCTGATCCTCAGGCGGTCGGTCGTCTTCGGCGCTTCGTGGATTTGAGCCCCGTTCTTCTTCTGGGTCGCGGCGAAGTAGGTTCTGGGGAGCACTGCGGAGCACCAACGTTCAGCCTGCGCGAAAAGGGAGTAGTCCTGGAAGAAGAAGGCGTTGCCCCACGAGCGCTCAACCGACCTGCCAACGTTGCAGTAAAAGCGTACGCTGTTCGTGGTGTCGCCCCACACTCGGTAAATCACGATCCACCATGAATAGCCGCGGCCCTGCAACTCGGCGACGAGATCGGGCAGCGCATTCATCGCACCGCTCTTTCCAAATTCCATCGCGCTGTCCCAGAACTCCACGGAGACCAAAGGGTATCGGTGTGAGCCCATGCCGCGAACGACTTCGAGGTCGAAACCCTCGGTATCGACTTTCAGGTAGCCAACTTCCGTTGGCAGGACACCGTCGGCGTGCAGTTTTTCCAGCGAGCGCACCGGAACATCGAGGGTGCCATCATAGGTGAGCCCGTCGGGGAGCGCGTGGCTGGTAAACGTGCTCAGCGTGCTGGCGTCGTAGACATGATCCGGGGTCGAATCCTTCAGCAAGTGCAAAGGCAGAGTGCCATCGCTCGATCCGACAGCGAGCGCATGGGCGGCGAATCCTTTCCGTCCCCCTAAACGCGCGCGCAGCTGCGCGATCATTTTTGGGTTGGGTTCAAAGGCGTGGACGGCGAACCCCGCTTTTAGAAGGGCTTCGGAGTACAACCCAGCGTGGGCCCCGACATCGATCGCCACTCGCTGAGGGATGAACGCGGCGAGGTGGGAAACCAGCGTCAGCTCGGGCTCATCCTCTCCTCCGGGGGCGCCGTCAAGGCGCGGAGCCAAGCCGATTTCCTGCCGTTGAAGGCAGACCACCAAGGCGTCCAGGTCGGCGCGCTGGAGGACCGCTTCGCGTCCGGCGGCGATCGACTTCTCCAAGGCCTCGTACCGCTCGCGAAATGCCCGCTCGAGCTCGAGAATTTGCCGCGCGCAGCCAATCAGGCGCTCGTCGGTTGCATCCGCGCGCTGCCGGATTTCTCGCAGCAGCGCGGCTTGGCGGGACTCCGCCAGCGCGTTGTCTGCGGGCGCGCGCTGCGCCAAATGCACCAGAGCCTCGAGGATGGAGGTGTCGTTGGCGCTGTGTTCGGCCTGTTGAGCCTCGATGCGATCGAGCTTCACCTCGACGCGGTCGAGCTTTTCAAGGATCAGATTCTTGACCCTCTGAATCGTCCTGAAAAGCGGGGTTCGCTTCAGCAGTTGCTCTAACATTGCGCCTCCGGACCATGGCTGTTGTATTGGGCTGCGCGCGGTTTCTCTGCCAAGCGCGGGAAGAGATCCTCGAAGCGCCGGTCCAACGGCCGGCCGGCCTCGAGCGAGTCCCAGAGCCAATCGCGCACACCGCCGGAAGAGAACGATGGTGCAAGCTCCGCTGCCCTTGCCCTCATCTGTCGCTGCGTTTCAGGGTTCAGCAAAAAGTTCATGGCGCGCAAGATTTCGTTCCTTTCATACCCCGCAGTTGCGCCAAGGCTAAACGTCTCGACGAATTTGGAGGCAGCAGTCTGCCTGCTACCCAGCACGAGGAGCGGGGTGTTGGCGGCGGCGGTCAAAAAAATGATCCGGGAAGGCAGACTCAACGAAGCGATTGCTCGCCGGTCATCCAACTCCTCGAGCGTGCCTGAAGGAACAATGGCAAAGGGTCTGCCTTGCATTTCCCGCTTCAGCTCCATCTCATTGGCGAGCGAGCCGCGTACAATCAAACCATCGAGCGCCAGCTCGGCCTCGGACGCCCGCAACCACCTTGCACCGCTGTTGCAAAACCAATCCAAGCGAAGCCCGGAGCCTGCCAACGCGCCTCGCAGCAGGCTAAGCCAATGCTGTCCCCAGATGTTGCCGACAATCGCGGCACGCCCGGCGGTGAGTGCGGTGCGAGGAAGTGCAAGGGGCTCGACCTGCACGAGATGAGGCGGAACGGTGGGCGGCAAAACTCCGAGCTCGAGGCCGTACTTTGCCTCGTACGCGTCGCGCATTGGCCCCGAGATGGCGAATCGAACGCGTGAGCGTTCGAGCAGCTCGCGCATCAGCACGTCCGGAATGCCGCTTTCCACGACGTTCTGGTCGTCCATCAGCCAGGTGCACAGGTCGGCGCCGTGAACATCGGCGAGGGCGATCGCCGTCCAGACGTCATCTGCGAAGTATGGGCAAGCGAGGATTCGGCCGATCCGGCCACCCAGGGCCGCCACGCTGGCATACACCGCCGGTCTGGGCGCCGTGCCGTGGTGCAGGCGCAGATGATGCTCGCCGAATTGTTGTTCGCCGCCGAATTGATCCTGTGAACGAATCGAAATGATTCGCGGCGCGGTGCCAAACAGCCGCTTGAGCAAGGTGCCCACACCGTGTTTCTCGGTCACCTCCACGTGAGAGACGATGGCGTCGAATGACGCTTCGACGATCGGTGGAGCGTTTGAGTGCGGTTGGGCGGCAATGAGCCCAGAAAGGCGGGCTCGAAGCGACGACTGAATCTCGTCCCGTTCGCTCTTAGGGAGGTGGTTCATTGCCCTGAGTCTTGCATCTCTGATTCACCGCGGGGGAACAGTTCCTCGAAGCGGTCGTCGGCAGGCTCGCCGCGATCGACGGACTCAAAAAGCCACTCGGCCACGCCCTCGCTTGAAAGCGTACCCGCAATTTTGACCGCGCTGCGACGCATCGCCGCTTGAGTCTGTGGCGCGGTGACCTGCCCCACGGCTCGGCGAAACGCCTGCGCTTCATAGGCGCTGGTGACACCAATGCCAAAGCGGCGCACGAACCTTGAGGCAGACGACTCCTCGTCGCCAAGTACGATCACCGGCGTGTTGGAAGTGGCGGCGATAAAGAGAATTCTTCCGGGCAGACTGAGGCGCGCCATCGCTGCGTCGTTGCCCCCCTCGGCAACCATTCCCGTCGGGACCAGGGCGTAGGCGTGCTCCGACAGTCGGTTCGCGAGCAACCGCTCGGGGAGGATCCCATGAACGCGAATTCCCGATTGCTCCAAACGCCGAATGTCCGTCGGCGTCAAGCCCAGCGCCGGTTGCTGGTGGTTCCCGTACCAATCGACTTGAATTTGACTGTCCGAAACCATCGCGCAGAGCCGGTCGAACCAGGCACGGCTCCACACGTTGCCCACCAGGGCCGCTCGCGCGCCTGAGCCCACCAATGAAGGCTCTGCCGGCCGGAGGCGAATGAGGGCAGCCGGAACGACGGCTGGAAGCAACCGAAAGCGCAGCCCAAACTTCCTCTCGTAAGCTTGGCGCATCTCCGGATGTGTCGCCAGGCGTAACTTCGCCTTTTCCAGAGCCTCCCGCATCAACCGGTCGGGGATAAGGTTTACGACAATATTCTGGTCGTCCATGATCCAGATACAAACTGGAGCTTGGAACAGATCGCCGAGAACGGTGGAGGTAACGAGGTCGTCTGAAACATAGGGCACGCAAATAACGCGCCGCACGCTCCTGCCGCCCATCGCGTGCAAAACCCGCTCAAACGCGATCCTGCGGTTGGAGTTGCCGTGCGCGAGCACCATCGCCTCATTACCGAGGTCGTGTTCCCCTCCGTAGTCGTTGCGCGCGCGAATGGACAGCAAGTGCCTACGGTCGGCGAAAAGTCGACGGACCAACGAGCCGGTCCCGTGGCGCTCGTTCATCTCGTTGGGAGTTACAATGACGTCGACGGGTTCGCTGGCCGCTGCGGAAGTGGTCCCGAGTATGAGAGAAAGCTTAGAGCGCAACTCCTGGTGGCGCGATAGCGATGATTGCGACAGCGATCTCTCCTTTTTCTGGCTACGCAGACGGCGTCAGGACAGAAACGGGCAGCCACCCGGCGTCCCCAAGGCGGACGGCTAATATCAGGCCATTTGACAACTTAGCAAGCGGCAGCTACCGGCAGCGCACGCCGTAGAGCGCCTCGACTCCGGAGTCGTAAATGAGCTGCAGTTGGTCCCGTAGTCGAGTGATGTGGTCCAAAGTCGAGGGAAGGCCCTGCAGTGGCGAGCCTTGCAAAACGGTGGTGATGGTCCCGCCAGATTCCGGAAGGCACCATGCCTCGAGATTCATGGGAATGCGATCGACATTGTAGACCGAGGTCTCTTTGCCCCCGCTGTCCCGGCACACCTCAAGTCGGCCGTCCCAGCGATTGTAGAAGAGTTCCGCCGGAAAGAGGGCGCAGATCCACGCCGCCCACCTGTGGTTTGCGTATCCATTCCCAAAGTTTAGAGCGGAAGCCGGGGAGGACGACCGGTAGTACTGGACGACGCGTGCACCGTGGAAGTCGCGCTGCAGCCGAGTCACAATAGCCAACTGACGCTCGCGCAGGCTGAGGAGCCAATCTCGGTGCGCGGCGATGTCGCGCCCTTCGCGGTACACTGCGATCGACAATGCCGCGCCGATAACTCCGGCGACGATGCGCCTGCCGGCCTGAGTGGCCCCCACCCAACGCAGGACGGCGTGGATCGCGAGGGCCGCGGTGAGCCCGGAAAGCGCGAGCGCGGGAATGAGGTAGTGAGCGCCCCAATGCCGCGCCACGAAGAGAAAGGCCGCGAGTTGGGTGACGATCGTGGCGAGCAGAGTATTGCGCACGTGGAGGTCTTCCTCTGCCGCCTCGTCCTGGCGCCAGATGCGAAAACTGAGCGCGCTGGCCACGACTCCGGCGGTTACCGCCAAGGGGATCATTATCGGGCCGGTCTCCGCAGCCAGCGATGCCAACCCATGCGCGTACTCGGCCGGGTCGAAAACCGATGGTGGGCCCTTGCCGTACGTGCCTGAGTGGGTGACGATCTGCCTCATCAATCCCCGAAAAATGGACAGCGCTGGCCAAGCAGGGATGGTGGCCAAAGCGGTGGTGATCGCAGCGCTGGAGAGGAACCGCGCGCGGTCTGCGTTGTTTCTCAGCAGAAGAAGGGGCAGTAACACCAGAGGAACAGCGGTGATTTTCGACGCGACCGCGAGCCCGACGATGATGCCGAAGCCGGCCGCATCGAACAGAGGGCGTGGTGCCCTCCGCGGGTCAAGCCTCCGCATCACCAGGGCAGCGAGTGCTGTCGCCAGAGCAGCCAGGAGAGGCTCGGGCTTTACGCACAGAATATGGACGGCGATCACGGATGAGAGCCCCGGCAGCAGCTGCATTGCGAGCGTGGCCAGCACGCTGCCCGTCGTCTGCGCTGCTGCGAGCCCAGCCGCGACGAGCGCGGTCGCAAACAAGACCAGCATCACCCAGCATGAGACCCTGAGGTAGAGCTCGGGGCGCCGGATCACGTCGTCCACCAGCGGGCCGGCGCCTGCCAGCGCATGGGTGGCCTTGACCACAATCGCCACGAGCACTTGAACCGGGGTCCCAGGATGGTCGACGTGTCCCGGGGTGAACCCCTTGAGGATGTTCAGGCCGTTCAGGAGATATGCGTAGTCGGGATCGAGATTTCCTCCCAGCCAGTATGGTCCTTTGGCCTCGAGCATCGCACCCCAGAGGGCGAGCAACGCCAGAGGCACCACCACGGCGAACACGGTGGTCAATGCGCGCTTAGGGCCGAGCATCAAGCTCCAAGCGCGCCTTGTTGGCGTCAGCGATCATCGCTAACGCTGGTAGCCGAGGCGATCGAAGAGCGGCGCCGCCACTTCGACGACGCGCGCGGCCTGCTCGTCGGTGAGATGCTGGCGCCAGTAGCCGCTGGTCCCGTCGCGGACGTGGTTCTTGTGCAGGAGCGTGACCGGATCGTAGTGAAATTCGAACGCGGCATTGAACGGTATCGCGGGATTGGTCGCCACCGTCCGGGCCGCATCCAGAGAGGTCGCGGCCGAAATCGATTCCACCATCTGCTCATCCACGTGGATTCCGAGATACTCGGCGATCTCCGGCACCAGCGCCTGCGGCCGCAACAGAATGTCGTCGTACGCGACAAACAACGTGTTCTCCGACTGCCGGCGTCTCTCGAAGACAGACACGGTCGTCGCCATCGAATGGATCGCACGGTCGATCGACCAATTCCACATGCGGTGGGCGGAAACGACGACGTCTCGCGGATCGCGATGCGTGTACACGTCCTTTGTTCGACGTTCCCGAATCAGTCTTTCGGCGTACGGGCCAGGATTGTGAAGCTTGAGAAGGACATTCCGGGCCTTTAGGTCCAGCTGTTCCAGGACCCGATCGGCGTCATCTCCTTCACCGAGGTATCCGGGAACCGTCCGATCCAGGTCACCGCACTCCTCGAGCAAAAGCCGACAGACGTTGAACATCCACGTCGAGCCGCTGCGGATCATTCCTGTGCAGAGAAACAGCATGTCAAGATTCTCGCCCCCGGGCAGGCTCTTTACAAGCGTGCCGCAGCTCTCGCCTCCGTCACACTGGACATGCTCATCGCTGCACTTCCAATTCTGCGGTGGGCTTCCAGATCATCTGGCGGATCCGGTTGGCAGCGGCCTCCCAAGCATCGGCCGGCAGGAATACCGCGTTATCGGTCAGGCTCGTACGGTGGAAGTATTGAGCGGTCACTTCCCCGCTGAACGCGAAGTCGGTGACCTGGGCGAACCGAAGCAAGAGCAGAAGGTCTTCCCACACGTCGAGCCTTGGATCATCGCCGGCTTCCCTTACCAGTTCCTGCCGAACGACCCATGCGTTCGAAGCGATGTAATTCTTGATTGAGAACAGCCGTTCCCTATCAAAGTGATCGTGGTAGACAAGCGAAGCAGCTTCTGCAGGCAAGGCTGGCGCGTCCGGGCTATCCTGCTCGAGTCGTCTGACTGCTCCCGAGTACGCGAGCGCGGTTTTCCGGTCCCCAGCGACGAGTGGCACCAGAGTCGCCAGGTGGTTCGGAAGCCAGACATCATCGTCGTCCAGGTTGGCGACAAACTCGCCCCGTGCTGCATTGAGCCCAAGCCAGAGATTTGTCGAACGAGGATTGTCTGGGGGTACCTGGATCACCTCGACTTTGGATCCCGGGCGACACGAACCGAGCGCATATTCGATGTCCTGGGGCCCGTCCTTGACGATCAGCACGCTCAGATCCGGGTACGTTTGATTCGCAATGCTTGCGAGCGCACGCGACAGCTTCGCCGGCGATCGCCTGCCCGTCCGAACGACTGCCTGAACGTGACCCTGCGAACGTGCTCGTGCTGACTTCGATAAGCCCTTGGTGTTCACCAGTTCGCGATGCTGGCGCCCGATCTCCTCGAGGAGGGTTTCGAGCGAAAATTCGCGCTCGAATATCGCATGGGCGCGCTGAGACATGGCTTCGGCCTTTTCACGGTCTTCACCGATCCACTTGAAGCGTTCGGCGATTTGCGCGGCCATCTGTGCAGGCCCGAGTTCTTCATCCAGGTAGAGCACCGCATCGCCGAACTTCTCTTCGATGAAAACGTGCCTCTGACAGATGGCAACGGCCCCCGAAGCGGCGATCTCGAAAATCCGGGGCGAAGGAATGCCTGCCTCGCGATGTTCTGGGCGGTGGAGGCAAAGCCCCGCGCCCGATCGGTTGAGAACATCGAGGACGCTCTCGCCATCAAAGGGAAGCGGGCCGCGATACGCCACGGCTGCGTGTCCCCACCGGCCGCTTGGGCCGTAAACATCGAAAAAGGGGAGGGTCGCGAGCTCACGGAAGAGCTCTTGGTATCTCGAACCGTCCCAGTTCGTGCCGAAGTAAACCAGTCGCGGCGAGTCAAGGCTCGGACTCCGCCAACGGCCTCGGGGACAACTGGTATAAAACGGAGCAAAGAACGTGCGCTTCGCCGTGCGGCGAAGCAGATCCCGGACCCATTGGCTGGTTCCTTCGGACGACGTCAAGTAGGCATCGTAGGAAAGCACGTTGCGCACAAACTCCGGGGCCTGTTCCATGAACGACGGCGGGTTCCACAGACAACCGTAGGTTGGCAAACCAGTAAGCTTCGGCGTCCGGAAGTGGAGGGCCAGCACGAAGTCCGGCTGCAGCGAGATGATTTGGTCGGAGGTGGCTACTTCGATCGCCTCCCACCCGAGGCAGCGCGCGGCAACCGCGATCCGCCGAGCGAGCTCCGTTTCCGCGACTTCTTGACCGAAAAAAGTGTTGTGCAACGCGATCTTCAAGGTTTCCTTTTGCGCTTCTTTCGTCCTACCCGCTTGTCATTCTAGGTTGCGCGCGACGTTGTCGGATGAATCACTTACGACAGACCACCGATGCGTCGGTCGGGCAACTCCGGTCCCCTGCATCTTTGAAGAAACCTTGAAAGAACAAACACCTCGGTTCGAATCGTAGTCGACGCCGGCGCGGTTGTGGGCCGCGACGTCCATCAAATAGGTCCCCGCCGGCAACCCGAGCCTCTCGATCGTAAAGCGCACCACGCCTGCCCGGGGAAGCGGAGTCGGAAGCTCGACGGATTCGATGAACGAGTTTGTTCCGAAGACCTGCATTCCATGTGAATGATAAATGCGAATGGTAAAGCCGACATCCACCAGGGCCTCGCTGGCCTCGAATTCGATCGCGACATCGAGGCTGTGATTGGGATCGAGGGTAGGGGCTTCGCGACCGACCTGATCCAGGAGTTGGACGTGTTTGAGGTGCAATGCAAAGTGCGCCTGTCCATTGCCGGAGGGGGAGGTTGGGGTTGCGCCAACCGCCGGGTTGTCCGGAGTGAGGTTTGCCACCGCCGCTTCGCCGAGCTCGACCGCGTCTCGATATTGCGCCACCACGTCCCGCGGGACGCCGACCGAACGGATCCGTCCGCCGTCAATCCAGGCCGCCTGATCGCACCATGTCTCCACCGTGGAGAGATCGTGGGTGACGAGGACAATCGTCTTTCCAGTCTTCTTGAATTCATTCATCTTCGCGCGGCTCTTGCGCGAGAAGTGCTCGTCCCCCACAGCGAGAATCTCGTCGATGAGGAGAATGTTCGGATCAACGTGGGTGGCGACCGAGAACGCAAGCCGCATGTACATCCCGCTCGAATACGTCCGCACCGGCTCGTCAATAAAATCGCCCAGCTCGCTGAAGTCGATGATCGTCTGCATCCGAGCGCGAATCTCCGCGCGAGACATCCCGAGGATGATTCCATTGATCAGGATGTTTTCGCGCCCCGAGAAGTCCGGGTGGAATCCAGCACCCAAATCGAGGAGCGCCGAGATCCGTCCGTTGACCTCCACCTTTCCCGAGGTTGGGGTGTAGATTCCGGTAATGATCTTGAGCAGGGTGCTCTTGCCGGCGCCGTTTCGCCCGATGAATCCAATCGTCGTTCCCTGCGGGATGCGAAGGGTCACCCCGTTGAGCGATTGAATGAAATTCTGAGGCGGCGGCCGCCGCCGCTGCCTTCGAATCCAGCGGATCAGCTCTGTTTTGAAAGTGGTGTGCCGCTGGATGGTGCTCTTGCGGAAGTGCTTGGTGACATTTTCGATGACGATGGCGTCCATTCGGTGAGGCTCAAGGCTCACTCAGACGAGCTCGGCGAAATCTTCCCGTCGGTGGTTAAACACCAGCGAAGCCAACCAGAGGAGCACGACCGACTCCACGCCCACCAGCGCCAGCGATCCCGCGGCAGGGAGATGATGATCGTAGAAAACGGCCTGGTATGAGGTCATCACCGCCGCCATCGGATTGACGAGCATCATTGCCTCGCGAAACCTGGCCGGAATGGTGGCGGAGGAATAGAGGACCGGCGTCACGAAAAACCAGAACGTGAGGATGTTGGTGAGGATGTGTTGCAGGTCCCGAAACGCGACATTCACCGCCGAGACGAAGTAGACCAGCGCGAGCGTGAAGAGGATTTGAATGGCGAGGATGATGGGATAGGCGACGATGTGCCACGATGGGAACATGCCAAAGTAGATGCCCAGGGCGAACATCAGCGGCATCGAGAGCAGGTAGTTGCAGAGATTGGTCAAGATCACCGTCGCCGGCAATACTTGCGGTGGAAAGCGGACCTTGGTGAGCAGGTCGCGGCGATCGCTGATCGCGCTGGCGCCCATTCCCACCGAGTTGGAAAAGAACGTCCAAGGAAGCAGGCCCACGAACAAGAAGAACACGTAGTTCTTGATTGGGCTCTTCATGAACACGCCGAACACCAGCGCGTACGAAATCATCAACAGGGTGGGGTTGAGAAACGTCCAGAGAAAGCCGAGGACCGAGCCGCGGTAGCGCGCCTTGAGCTCGCGCAAGGTCAAGCTCCAGAGCAGCGCCCGGTATTTGTACAGCTCGCGAAGATTTCGAACCATCGAGCAACCTCTTATTTCAAACCGCCCCTGATGCCCAGCATTCGCCCGCGAAGGTGGGCTTCAGCGGGGATCACATCGGTCAACCTCGACGAACAGCCCGCTTCTTGGTCGACGCGGCCTGGAGCCTCTCCACCTCGGCCCGAAGGCGCAGCACCTCGGCGGAAAGCTGTGCGTAGGAGTCGCGCACATGACCGTTGAAGAGTCGCTGGCGGGCCAGGGCCTCGTTGATGAAGACCTGACAGGTCGTACGGAAAGCCCACTTCGCCAGCAACACGGCGCGTCCGACGCCGCCCCGGTGGGTCTGCAGCGGTAACGAGCGGGTGGGATCGGCGTGCTCTTCGAGCGCCGCCAGATTGAACGAGAGTGGATTGACCGGAGGCTCAATCCCGACGGACGAGGCGCGCGCTTCCGGGTCGGGCCCCAGCCCCCGCGCGCGGAGCCGCTCTTCGAGTCTTTGGAGCAGATCGCTCTGCTTGATTGCATCTCCCAGAAGCCTCATCGCTGATCCTCCACGATCTTCCGCATCTCCTGCCGGTACGCTGATATCACGCGCGGCCAGGTGTGCTGGCGTGCATAGCTTAGCGCGCGACGTGCCATCGGCCCCCGCTCGGCGGCGATCTTCCGGATGCCGCCTTGGTAGGACTCGAAATCTTCGTAGCTCGCGCCGGCTCCGCTGCGCGTCACCTGTCCGCACAAGACGTCCGACTCGGCGTTGGCGAGAATGGGAGTGCGCTGAGCAAACGCTTCGAGGGCCAATAGAGAGAGGCTCTCGTACCGCGACGGAATCACCGCCGCTAGCGCCCCGGCCAGTCCGTCCGCCTTGTCGCCGTCCGAGATCACGCCCAGGTACCGGACTCCCGGACCCTCTATCTTTGCGGCAGAGGAGCCGGCGAGCACGAGCAGGGGCGCCTCCTTTTCGGCGCGCAAAAGTCGGCGATGCGCTTTCACCAACTCGGGGATGCCTTTGCCTGCCTCCATTCGTCCCACGTACATCAGGTACGGCCGGTCGATTCCGTACTTTCGGCGAAAACGGGCCGGATCGGCCGTCGCTCGATCCACGCCCACTCCGACCACCCGGATTGGCGCATGTTTCGCGAAGCGCCGGCGAACCAGCTGGGCCTCTTCCGGGGTATTACAAAACAAGACCCTCGCGTGCTCAAACACGTCTGTGTAGAGGTCGAATCGAAGGGGCGCCTCGTCATGCGCGGTGGGCACGACGATCGCGCGATCGGCGACCAACGGACACCCCCAGACGGTGGTGGAATACAGGTAGGTGAAAAAAATAAATCCCTCGTAGTTCTTTGCCTCCGTCGAGAGATACTCGAGCAGCGCGGGCGCGGCGGGTCCTTGTTCGGCCACCCAATGCTCCTCGTGAAGTCGATCATTGGACCGCTGAAACAGCTGGCGAGAAAGGCGGTTGAACGAGCGCATCGTCCGGGCACGCTCGGTGGGGAAACGGATCACCGGGATGCCATCGATCCGCGTCTTTCCCGGAGCAAACTCGTTGGTCCAGGTCAGATGGTCTTTCGCGCAAGTGGTGAGCACGGTGATCTGAAAATCGCGCGACAGGCGCCGCGCAATCGAGCGCGCGTGGGCTTCGGCGCCGCCGATCACCTCGCCGAATCTTTGAACGACGATCGCCACCCGTGGCTTGCCGGCGCGACGGCGAAGGGTTTTGCGCGGTCGGTCGGGCGTCGCCAGCGCTTGCTCCAGTCGCCGGGCGGCTGCGTCCGCCGACAACTGGCTCAGCCTTCGCGTCTGGGTGCGGTGGACCGCCTCTCGCAACTTGGGATTGCGATGCAGCTCATCCACGAGCTCGGCGAGCAGGGCGTAACGCTTCTCGGTGAAGCCGATCCCACCGCCCCCGAGCGTTTCGGGCACGGCGGCCGCCGCGTAGGCGAGCACCGGCAGCTCAGAGGCCATCGCCTCGAGAAGCGGCAGCCCGAAGCCTTCGTGCTCGCTCATCGAGATCAGGATGGATGCCGCCCGGTATGCCGCGACGAGCTGTGCATGGGACATTCGCCCGAAGAATTCGACGTTCGCCAGCCGCTTGGCCAGCCGGCGGACTTTTCTCACGTAGGCGTTGCCGGGGGCGTAGCTTCCCACGATCCACAGCCGCGCGGTGGGTCGCAGCCGGAGCAGCTCCGCATGAAGCGAGAGCACGTCCTCCACGCGCTTGTGCGGCACCACCCTGCCGACGCAGAGCACCGCCGGCGCCGGATCGCTCAGCTTGGCGAGCATCCTCGCGTC
>WNFF01003066.1_pt1 | contig 13693 bp, 15 predicted proteins | sample 5400441 | NCBI WGS metagenome assembly WNFF01 (sample SAMN13153345, study PRJNA577476) | soil metagenome | isolation source: 120 cm saprolite under Douglas fir tree site 2 hole 3 replicate 1 | place: USA:California | collected 2015-04-18 | reverse complement strand
ATTCGACTCCAGCAGCCGCACGGCGTTGCGGATCATCATCCCAAACGTGCCAAGGTTCTCGCGCTCGAGCAGGCGCATGGAGTTGGTGTAGACGCGCGCAATCTCCTGCCAGCGCTCGATCATCTCCTGCGCGCCCATCTCCTCTACATTTTTCGAGCGGCAGTTGCGCGGCAGGTCCGGGCCGGGCTGCAGCGAGTCAACATACGCCTGAAACTTTTCCGGACCGACCAGCTCTTCATGACAGCGATCAAAGAAATTGCGCAGGTCTTCAAGAAACTGACCCAGGTCCGCCGGCTTGATAAAACGCTTCAGCCCAAGTTGATCAATGCGCTGCCGCAGAAAGACGTAGACATCTTCGGGAAGGAGCAAGGAAAAATCCTGGCCGGCGCGCTTGAGGATGCCAAAGCAGTAAGCATGAAACGTGCCGGCAAAAATCGACGCTTTGCGGCGCAGGCGCTTTGCCACACGCTCCTTCAGTTCGTCGGCGGCATTGTCAGTAAAAGTAATCGCCAGGATTTCTTCCGGCTTGGCGTGGCCCTGCTCAATCAGCCAGGCAATGCGCTCCACCAGAACAGTCGTCTTACCGGTGCCTGCGCCAGCCAGCACCAGCATGGGACCGTACAAGTGTTCAATCGCGCGCTGCTGTGCCGGATTGGGAGAGAATTTGGTCACGCTGAAACCTGCTGCTGCATTATGCGAAAAAAAGGCGAAGTGAGCAATGGGGATTTTGTCTTATGTTGTCTTTATTCCGACCGAAGGGAGGAATCCATATAGCTGCGAAAACGCGTTCAAGGTCAAAATCCTGACCTCCGGTGCAATCGTGGTTATATGGATCCCTCACTTCGTTTCGGGATAAAGAAACGAAGATGCGACAGCCACCGCCGCAATCGCCGCCGTTTCGGCGCGCAAGATGGTGTTGCCGAGAGAAGCTGACATCCATCCACTCTGGCGAAACAGTTCGGCTTCTTTCTGCGTCCATCCACCCTCGGGACCGAACGCCAGGGCAAGCGGCGGTGTGCGTTCCGCAAGTGCAGACTTGAGTGAGACACTCTCTTCGTATTCGGACAAAACGATGCGACTGCCCTCGACCGGCGCAATCGCGTTCTTGAGATTTGCCGGAGCGCTGATTTCCGGCGGAGCCAGTCGCCGCGACTGTTGTGACGCTTCGCGCGCGATCCTCTGCCAGCGATCAAGACGTTTCTCCGCGGCTTTGGCCAGATGCGCTTCCGTGCGGCTAGCGATCATGGGATGAATCCTTGCCACGCCCAACTCCGTGAGTTTTTCCAGGGCCCATTCCATGCGGTCAAACTTGAAGATGGAAAGATAAACAGAAATCTCCGGCACACTCTGCATTTCGACCGGGCTTCCTAGCTGAAACTCGACTTCCTCGGCAGATGCAGCCACGATGGTCCCAAGTCGCACAAGGCCGTCGGCGGCAATGTCAAATTCCTGTCCAACCCTGGCGCGGAGCACGCGAAACAGATGCGTGGCGTTTTGCCCTACAAGAAATGCGCGGTCACCGGCAACGTGGTCTGCAATCCAGCGTCGGCGAGTCATACGCGGGAGAGCGTGAAAAATGATCCGACAGACAATCCCAGATAAAGTATTCCCAGCAAGCGCTTTTGAAAGACCAGCGTGTCGAAACTCGGGACCTGCGACTCAAAGAAAAATTCGATCGCGCTGAGGAGCGAGAATATGACGCCGATCACGAGCCACGCCTGGTGTCCCCAGGGCGTGAAGTAGAGCCCCGAGAACATGACCGTTCCAATCAGAAAGACCAGGCTCATCATTCGCGTACGCGTTACCGTGCTCTTTTCCTTGAGCTTGGCTAGTTGCAACTCCGCAAAGCGGCGCGCCAGCAGGACTCTGGGAAGGCCGGCAAGACCAGTCACGATCACCACAAACCAGATGTAATATCTACCCAAAAATTTCTTTTACCTTGGCAAACAGACTGCGCGGCTCGGGTTTGTTTTCGATCGGCGCCGTACTGCCCAATTCTTCCAGAAGCTCGCGCTGGCGTTTGCTCACCTTTTGCGGCGTCAGTACTTTGATGCGTACAAACAGATCGCCTTTGCCACTAGCCTGCAACGCAGGCACGCCTTTTCCGCGCAAACGGACGGTGGTCCCGCTCTGCGTGCCTTCCGGAATCTTGAGTTTGTGCTCGCCTTCGAGTGTCGGCACCATGATCTCCGCGCCCAGCGCCGCCTGGCTGAAGGAGATGGGGACGGAACAGTACAGGTCCTTGCCTTCACGCTCGAAGAACGGATGCGCGTTCACGTGCAACACAACATAGAGATCGCCCGCCGTCCCGGAATTTGGACCAGCGTCGCCCTGCTCCTGATAACGGATCCTGGTGCCGTCTTCCACTCCCGCCGGCACCGAGACTTCGACGGTGCGCTCGCGGACCACGCGCGTCTCGCCTTTGCACTTGGTGCAGGGATCGGAGACGACCCGGCCCTGTCCCTGGCATGATGAACAGGTGCGCGCAATGCTGAAAAAGCCCTGCTGATAGCGGACCTGCCCGCGGCCGGCACAGGTTTGACATGTGACCGGGCCCTTGCCTGCCGCAGCGCCGCTGCCTTTGCACTGCGTACAAGTCTCGTAACGGCGGACTTTGACTTCCGTTTTCTTGCCAAAGGCCGCTTCTTCAAAGGTCAGCGTGAGGTCGGCGCGAGTGTCGCCGCCGCGTTGCGAACGATTGCGTCCGCGCCCGCCGCCCATGCTCACGTTCACGCCAAAGAAGTCGCTGAAGATGTCGCCAAAGATGTCGTTGAAATCGGTGAACTGCGAGGGATCGAAGCCACTGAAGCCCGAACCGCCATTCACCGCCGCGTGGCCGTACTGGTCATAGCGCGTGCGCTTTTCCGCGTCAATCAGGACGCTGTAAGCTTCAGTGCATTCCTTGAATTTCTCTTCCGCACCCGGCTTGTCTGGATTGCGGTCAGGGTGAAACTCCATCGCCAGCTTGCGATACGAGCTCTTGATCTCCTGCTCGCTCGCGGAGCGGCTTACACCCAGAATTTCGTAATAATCGCGTTTTGCCTGTGTCGCCAAATCAAATCCTCAGTACGTAATGGTAATGAATGTGTCTGCCGAGCTCTCCTAAGAGCGAACTCTGCCGATGGCGGCGTTTATCCGATCACCGCGCCACGGCGGGTCCGAATCAACCGGCCTTCTTCGCCACCCTCACCATGGCCGGACGCAGAAGCCGCTCCTTGATCCGGTATCCGGGCGCCAGCTCTTCCAGCACGTGATGGTCCGGCACTTCATTGCTCTCGACCATCTCAATCGCTTCGTGCACCCGCGGATCGAAGGGCTCACCTTTGGCCGGAACGCGCTGGACGTTGAGCTTGGCCAGCAAATCCTGGAGCTGCTTGTGAATCAGATCAATGCCGCGCTTGAATTCTTCCGTGTTGCCGGCGTTGCTGAGCGCCAGGGAAAAATTGTCGATCACCGGAAGCAGCGCCTTGGCTGCGTCGGCAACGGCGTAATCGCGGAAGTCGGCATTTTCCTTGGCGGCGCGCTTGCGATAGTTATCGAACTCGGCTTGAGATCTGGCCAGCCGGTCAAAGAGGTTGTCGCGTTCAGCCCGCAGCTTTTGCAGGTCGGTTTCTGGAGTCTGCGCGGGACTCTGCCCCGCGGAAGCTTTTTCCACGAAGCCGTCGCCAGGATCGGCAGCCGGAAGCTCTGGTTCCTTTTCCTTACTTTGCGGTGGTTCCTGAATGTCAGTTTGGCCGTTAGTCTTGCTCATCTCTCTCTGTTGCCCTGCTTTTCTGATTGGAATTTTCACGCGGTCTCATTTAACAGCTTGTCAAAAAGCTGCGCGATATACGATACCGCCGTAATTGTGTGCTGATAATCCATGCGAGTGGGGCCAATCACGGCCAGCGATCCTCGCATTTCGTCGCCCACGCGGGCAGGCGCGCCGATCAGCACGAAGTTGCGCATTTCCGGTACGGTTTCTTCCAGGCCAATCACCACCCGTACCGCCTCCTGACGGGTGTCCAGGTAGGCTCCCAGGAGCTCGGCAACCCGCTCTTTCTCTTCCAGAGTCTTGAGCAGATCGCGCAGACGCTCGCGGTCCTCTTCCTTGGCCACCAGGTTGGCTACGCCTTCAACAAAGATGTTCCGCGCAGGCTCCTCAGATGCCAGCGCCCCGCCCTTATACAGATCTTCCAGGCTCTTCATCAGGCGGTCATACTCGCTGCGCTCCTGCTCAATGCGCCGGGAGAGCTCGTCCTTGATCCGGGAGAGCGTCCAGCCGCTGAAATTCTCATTGATGTAATTGGCCGCCGTGTCCAGATCGGTCTGCGTGAGATCGTTTTCCAGACGCATCATGCGGTCATGCACCACGCCGGACTTGGTCACCACCACGGCGAGGGCCTTGTTCGCGCCCTGACGCGAGAAGTAGATGTGCTCCAAGGCGTTCTTCTGTCCGGTATTCGCGATCGCCACGCCGACTCCGCTCGAAATCAGCGAGAGCACGTGCGACGTCCGCTCCAGAAAATCCTGTACTCCCATGTTCCCGTGCAGCGACTCGGCAATCAGCGACTGGTCTCCGGCGGAGAGCGTCGCTTTCCCGGATATCTGGTCAACGTAATAGCGATAAGCCTGCGCCGTGGGCACGCGGCCAGCCGAGGTGTGCGGCTGCTCCAGAAAACCAGCGTCAACCAAGTCCGACATCACGTTGCGGATAGTCGCCGGACTGAGCTGGTCGCGGTTCTGGCGCGAGAGCGTACGTGACCCGACCGGCTCACCCGTAGAAATATAGGTTTCTATGATGGCAGTCAGGATCTCACGCTCGCGCGGGCCGATTTGTCCCGGACTTGGCATGTTATTTACCTAAGTTCTTTAGATGCAAAAACTTAGACGAGAGATTCTCCTGCTTTGCTAGCTTGATTCTAGGAACTTTAGTCGGGTAGTGTCAAGAAAAGGATTCAGCAACCCACTACGTTCAGCTCCTGTTGTAATACTGCCCTCGATTCAAAACGGCTCAACCCAGAATCTAAAGGACTTACGCGATTCAACCCCGAATCAACCCATGGGTTGAACGTCGTCAACCAAGAGTCAACACCGCCGTTGACTGCTTCAACCCCTGGGTTAGCTGGTCAACCCCGGCCTCCGAGCCAAAAATGCGAAAGGCCGCAACCAGAAACCTCCGGCTGCGGCGACCACATAAATACTATAGCAAAGAAAAGGCGAATTGTCAAGCGAAATCTGCGGTGGGGTGAAAATTCCCGGGAAAAAGCAATTAGCCAAAGTCATTCACCCCAGACATCTTGATCGGCATTATTGGCTAATTGCCAATTGCTATTTGCTGATTGCTCTACTGCACCTTAATCACGTCCCCGGGAGCGCTGTGCTGCTTCACTTCTGCCGTTCGCATAATCACCTGTTTGGTGAAATCGTAGAGCGACTTGGCGTGGGGCGAAGTCTCGCCTTCGAGCACGGCGGGCTTGCCAGTGTCACCGCCTTTGCGGATATCGGGATCGAGCTCGATTGAGCCCAGGAACGGCACGCCGAATTGCAGAGCGGTACGCGCTACTCCGCCTTTGGAGAAGATGTCGATCTCCTGGTGGCAGTGCGGGCAGACGAAGTGGCTCATGTTCTCGACGATACCCAGAATGTCCACACGTCCGGTGCGAAACATCGCGATGGCCTTGCGCGCGTCCTGCAACGAGACATCGGACGGAGTGGAGACCACAACCGCGCCAGTCAGCGGGACCGTCTGGAAGAGCGAGATCACAACGTCACCGGTGCCGGGCGGCAGGTCCACGATCAGGTAATCCAGTTCGCCCCAAACCACCTGCTGCAGAAATTGCCGGATGATCTGGTGCAACATGGGGCCGCGCCAGACCAGAGGCTTGTCGCCCGGATTCAGGAAACCGACCGAGATAATTTTTACGCCGAGATTCTGCAGCGGCTCAATGAGGTTTTCCGTGAGCACGCGCGGCTGCGAGTTGACGTTCATCATGAGCGGCACGTTGGGGCCGTAGATGTCGGCGTCAAGCAGTCCGGTCCGGTAACCCATTTTGGCCAGCGCCACGGCCAGATTCACCGCGATGGTGGTCTTTCCCACTCCGCCTTTGCCTGAACCAACCGCAATAATGTTGCTAACGCCCGGCAGCGGAAACGGTCCCTGCTGCGGCGGCGCTCCATGTGTGTGTCCGTGAGCCATGTGTGAGTTAATTATACGGGAAGCGAGGGGAGAGATCGGGTGATCGGGTGATCTGCCCGAGCACTCTGGAATGTTTTTGAAGGTTTTGTTCCCGCAAATAGGTGAGGCTTCGATAGTTCCTTACTTGTTTAGCCTAGGAATTCAGGAACACGAACCGATCACCCGATCACGGCGATCACCCGATCATCCGATCTGAGTCCGTCGCCTTTCCTGCTCCTGCTTGCGCAGTTCGCGGCGGCGGCCTGCGTCTTCATAGCGGCGTTTTTCTTCCGGCGTTTCCGGGATCACATGCGGGACGGGACGGTGATGTCCATTCTGGTCCACTGCGACAAACGTCAGATAGGCGGACGCGACGTGGCGCGTTGTCGCGGCAATGTAGTTCTCAACCCAGCACTTCACGCCGATCTCCATTGAGGTCTTGAAAGCGCGGTTTATCGAGGACTTCAAAATCAACAAATCACCGATATGCACCGGAGCGAGAAAATCAATGTGGTCCATGGACGCGGTGACCACATAACTGCGCGAATGGCGGTGCGCGGCCAGTGCGCCGGCAATATCGATGAGGTGCATGAGCCGTCCGCCAAGAAGATCGCCGAGCGGATTGGCGTCGTTGGGGAGAACAACCTCCGCCATCTCCGATTGCGACGCATGTACCGGACGCGGCGGAAGGTGATGGCCGTCAGATGAGGTCATGAATTAATTCTAGCAGCGCAGCTTCAATGCTAGCTTTGCCGCCGCTCCAGGTAGCCCGCCAGGTAACACTCCGCTTGCCGCTGAATGCAGGCATTCGCGTGCGAAACCATCCACCGTTGCGTCACGGTATTGTATTCAAGGCTTCCGTTCTCTACCGGAGCATGGGCCAGTTCAGACACGTAATGCAGCACGATCTTGGCATCAGTATGTTTCGCAACGACAAAGCGGACTGCGTCGGCAGAGCGGTCGGCGGGAATGCGGGAGCAACCCTTGGCGTATCCGAGATTGCAGAAATCCTTCAGCTCTTGGTCGGATGGCGACACGGGCTCCGCGCCGGCGGTACACGTCCCGCAAAAGCCGGCGCCCAGAGGCAGCCGCCGGGGAAACGGCCAGGCGATATTCCAGGTCTTTTCGCGAGGAAGAAAATAAGGGCAAGCCACGGTAACGCTAATCTTATTGCGAAATGGCCCGCGTGTGTTAGATTTTCCCTCTTATGAATGAACCGACACGGCTGGAAATGCTTATCCAGTTCCTGGAGCAGAACCCCGCTGACGCCTTTGCGCGTTACGGGCTGGCCATGGAGCACGCGCGCCTGGGCCAGAGCGCCGCGGCGCTAGAGCAATTCGGGAAATTGCTGGAGCTTCATCCTGACTACTGCAACGGATACTTCATGGCCGCGCAAACCCTGGTGAAGAACGGCCGCACGGAAGACGCAAAGAAGATGCTGGAAAACGGAATTGCCGCGGCCAAGCGGACCGGGAATAAGCACGCGCTGTCGGAGATGTCGGGGATGCTGGAGGAGTTGAGCAATTAGCAATTGGCGCCGGCTCAGATCGGGTGATCGCCGTGATCGGGTGATCGGCTGATCGGTCTAAGAATTCTTGAGGTTTCGCAGCTCAAGCCGATTGTGGTCCCTGCGTGATTCTTGTGCTTTCCAAGAACAATAGAAGAGAAACGCGAACCGATCACCAGATCACGGCGATCACCCGATCTGGTTCCTATTTGCTAGCTGCTTCCTTCTCCGCCAGCAACTGCTTGGTCGAGCGCAGATTTCTTCTCACCACCATCTCAACCAAAGCAGGAAAGTTTTCGTAAACCTTGATGGGAATCTTGTAAAACCAGGGCACAATCACTTCCCGTTTGCGCTTCAGGATACCGCGCAGCGTGGCCCTGGCGACCACGTCGGCAGTGACGGCATACTTGACTGATCCGCCGACACGCTGGGCGTGGCGGCCCTTCATCATGTTGTTGGCAAAATCCGTGGCGATGTAGCCGGGACACACGGTCAACACATTGATATTGTGGCGCGCCAATTCCATGCGCGCGGCCATGCCGGCTGCGTTCATGGCGAATTTGCTCGCGGCGTACGCGGACATATAGGGCATGGAGATATGGCCTGATACAGACGAGATATTCACGATATCGCCGCCGCCCTGCTTGCGCATCACCGGAACCACGGCCTGCATGCACTCGATAGCGCCGAAGAAGTTGGTGTCAAACAATTGGCGGAGCTGCGACATGTCGAGCGTCGCGAGCGTGTCATTCAATCCGAAGCCGGCGTTGTTGATCCAGATATCAATGCGCCCGAAGCGCGTGACAGCGGCCTGAACCAGCGCGACTACCTGGTCGCGCTGGCTTACGTCACAAGCGACGCTGAGCGCGTTGTCGCCGCCGCCGATCCGCTCTTGGGCCGCCTTGGTCCGCGCCAGGTCGCGCGAGCACAACACAACCTTCGCGCCTTCGTTCAAAAAAAGCTGCGCCATGGCTTCACCAATTCCCATGGACGCGCCGGTAATCACCGCTACTTTGCCCTGAAGCTTCATGATAAGCGTTGTATTGGGATGGAGGGACAAAAGTCAAGATGGATCGCCGTCATCGGCGGCGCCGACAGCTTGAGAATCTGCTATGAGCTGAGGAAACATTGCCGGGGTTCAACGCCTCGTATGAAGGAGGTCTTTATGAACATCGCATTTATCGGTCTGGGCAACATGGGCTCTGGCATGGCACGCAACTTGATCAAGGCTGGACACACCCTCGCCGTCTACAACCGCACTCGCAATAGGGCAGAAGAGCTGAAGCCTCTGGGCGCGCGCGTTACCGCCACTCCGGGTGAAGCCGCTGGCGGCGCCGAGGTCGCCATCTCCATGCTGGCCGACGATCACGCCCTTGAAGCCGTCGTGTTCGGCAAGGGAAATCTTCTCGAATCGCTGCCGGCCAACGCCATCCACGTTTCTATGAGCACGATCAGCGTTGCCATGTCGCGCCGGCTGGCTGCAGCGCACGTTGAGCACAAACAGCACTATGTGGCCGCGCCGGTTTTCGGGCGGCCGGAAGCGGCGGCGGCGGCAAAACTGTTTATCGTGGCTGCCGGACCGGCCGCACAGATTGAACGCTGCCGGGCTTTATTGGACGTAATGGGCCAGAAAACTTTCGTTGCCGGCGACGATGCGCCCGCTGCAAACCTGATCAAACTTACAGGTAATTTCCTGATCACGACCGTGATTGAGAGTCTCGCGGAAAGCGTGGCTCTGGTGCGCAAGGCCGGGCTGGACGCCAACCAGTTTCTTGATATCCTGACCAACTCACTCTTCAACGCGCCGATCTACAAAACCTATGGCGGTCTGGTTGTCTCGGAGAAGTTTGACCCTCCCGGATTCAAGCTGCCGCTCGGCCTCAAGGACAATCGTCTGCTGCTGGCCGCCGCCGAAGAAGTGGCTGTCCCCATGCCGATGGCCAGCCTGGTGCGCGATCGTTTTCTTGCCGCAATGGCCCAGGGACTGGGAGAATCCGACTGGTCGGCGATTGCCAAGATTTCCGCGAAGAATGCGGGGCTGTGAAGGGACCGTTTCCTTTATGCCGAAAGCCTTTTTCTTTATCCCGAAGCACAGCGAGGGATCCATATAACCTCGATGACCTCAAGGGTGTGAACCCGCCAATTCTAGTTAGCCATATGGATCCCTCGCTGCGCTTCGGGATAAAGAAAAAGCTATAGAATGACCCCTGTGAGCCTGCTACCGCTATTTCCACTTGATGTGGTGCTATTTCCTGGAGCGCCCCTGCCACTGCATATATTTGAGCCGCGCTACAAAGAGATGATCGGCGAGTGCCTGCAGCACAAGCGTCCTTTCGGGATGGTCCGCGCCCAGCAGGATTCTCTCGCCGAGGTCGGCTGCACCGCAATCATTCTCGAAGTGATCAAAAAATATCCTGACGGCCGGCTCGACATCTCGACTGAAGGCAAACAGCGCTTTGAGATCCTGCAGTTCAACCAGGAACGCTCGTTTCTGCAAGGCGAAGTCGGCTTCTTTGACGATGAACCCAGCCAGGTCGCCAAAGCCGACCAGGCAACCGTGGTCCAGTTGCACCAGCAGTTCTTTGAAGTGCTGGGACAGACGATCCAGCTTGAGCCCAATAATCTGTCACTCTCTTTCCAACTCGCGCACGATCTTCCCGTGGACCTGGATTTCAAGCAGAAGCTTTTGGAAATGAAGTCGGAAGCCGAGCGGATTGAAACGCTGATTGAGTACTATCGCGCCACGATTCCCAGAGTTGAGCAAACTTTGCGCGTTCGCCAGAGAGCCGGCGGCAATGGGCTCGTACACTAGCTCTTCCGTTGTCAGCCTGAAATCTGCGTGAGCGTATAATCTGCTAGAGGCCCCAATGACTCTTCCTCGTACTCTGGGCGAGTTGCGCAAAAGCGCTTTCTCCGAGCAGAGACTCCGCAATCGTAAAGTCAAAGATGAACTCCGCGACAACCTGATCAACAAACTGCGTTCCGGCGAGACAATTTTTCCCGGCATCATTGGCTATGACGATACCGTTGTTCCCCAACTGGTGAACGCCGTTCTCTCGCGTCACAACTTTATCCTGCTGGGACTGCGCGGACAGGCCAAGAGCCGCATTCTGCGCGCGCTCACCGCTCTTCTCGATCCTCAGCTTCCCTGCGTGGCCGGCTGCGAAATTCACGACAATCCCTATGACCCGATCTGCCGGCGCTGCCGCGATCTGATTGCCGAGCAGGGCGACAGCACGCCCATCGCGTATCTCGCTCCGGACGAGCGTTATGTCGAAAAACTTGCCACGCCGGACGTCACGATCGCCGATCTCATCGGCGACGTTGATCCAATCAAAGCCGCGCGCGGTGGACACGATCTCTCGAGCCAGCTCACGGTCCACTACGGTCTGCTGCCTCGCGCGAACCGCGGCATCTTTGCCATCAATGAATTGCCCGACCTCGCCGGCAAGATCCAGGTCGGCCTGTTCAACATCATGCAGGAAGGCGATGTGCAGATCAAAGGTTACCCCTTGCGTCTGCCGCTTGACGTTGCTCTTGTCTTCAGCGCCAATCCAGAAGACTACACCGCGCGCGGAAAGATCGTGACGCCGCTGAAAGACCGCATCGGGTCGGAGATTCGCACGCACTATCCCGGCACGCTGGAAGAAGGTATCAGCATCACGGAACAGGAAGCCTGGGCGCGCCGCGATGGCCTGGAACTGCATGTGCCGAAATATGTCCGCGAAGTAGTCGAGCGCATTGCCTTCCTCGCGCGTGAAGACAAGAAGATTGACAAGCGCTCCGGCGTGAGCCAGCGACTGCCTATCAGCGTGCTGGAGAACGTGATCTCCAACGCCGAGCGGCGCGCGCTGCGTAACAGCGAACGCACCATCGTGCCGCGGATTGGCGATATCTATGCCGCGCTGCCCTCCATCACCGGAAAACTCGAACTCGAATACGAAGGCGAGATGCGGGGAGCGGACACGGTCGCCCGCGAATTGATCCGCGCGGCGGTAGCCAAAGCGTATGACGGATATTTCAAAGACCTCAACATGCAGCAAGTCGTCCAGTGGTTCGACCTGGGCGGCGAGATCAAACTGGCAGACACGGCCGGAGCACAGGAGATCCTCGACGGCGTGCGTAACATTCAAGGTCTTACCGACAAGTTGGCGCCGCTAGGCATCAAAGCCAAGGAGAAGCCTGAGGTGCTGGTGTCCGCTGCGGAGTTCGTGCTGGAAGGTCTGCACGCGCATAGGCGCATTGGCCGGACGGAAGAGCGCGTATTCAGCGCGGAAAAGCAGGCCAAGCGTCCGGAGCGGGCGTATGAGCACGGCGAGGATGAGCCGCCGCCGGTTCGGAATCGTCGGCCGTATAACTAAGCAATTAGCAAATAGCAATTAGCAGCTGGCAAACCAGATTTGGCTAATTGCTAACTGCTAATTGCCAATTGCTGGTTAACATGAAATACACCAAGTACTCCAAATACACCGGTGATCTCGCAGACGAGATGAGCATGGAAGACCTGCTCAATGCGCTCTCCGACTATTTGCTGGAGTCCGGCTTTCAGAGCCAGTACATGTATTTCCAGCAAATGGACGAGCACACGCTCGACGCTCTGCGCCAGGCCATCCAGCAGGCGCTTGAGGCCGGAGACTTCCTGGACGAAGAGACCCGCGAGCGCATCGAGCAGATGCAGATGGATGGCACGCTCGACGAATTCGTGGACAAGCTCATGGACCGGCTGCAACAGGAAGATTTCATCTCGATTGACCAGCCATTTGACCGCTCACGCCAGTCCACCGCTCCGGGGCAGACCGGCGAAGCGCAATCGCAGGTGAAGTTTGAAGTGACGGACAAGAGCCTGGATTTTCTCGGCTTCAAGACGCTGCGCGATCTACTCGGTTCTCTGGGACGCTCCAGCTTCGGGCGCCACGATACGCGCGATCTCGCCACCGGCATTGAATCCAGCGGCGCTTCCAAGCAATACGAGTTCGGCGACACCATGAACCTGGACATCACGGAGACGCTCTCTGCCGCCATACAGCGCGAGGGGCTGCATTTGCCCCTCAACATCGAATATTCCGATTTGCAGGTGCATCAGTGCGAGTACCAGTCTTCATGCGCGACCGTCGTGATGCTGGACTGCTCGCACAGCATGATCCTCTACGGCGAAGACCGTTTCACTCCGGCCAAGAAAGTGGCCATGGCGCTCTCGCAGTTGATTCGCACGCAGTATCCCGGAGACTCGCTCTCGCTGGTGTTGTTTCATGATTCAGCCGAAGAGCTGCCTATTGGCCAGCTCGCGCGCGTGAAAGTTGGTCCGTATTACACCAACACACGTGAAGGCCTGCGCCTGGCGCAGCGCATTCTTCAGCGGCAGAAGAAAGACATGAAACAGATCGTCATGATTACTGACGGCAAACCGTCAGCGCTCACCCTGGAAGACGGCCGCATCTACAAAAACGCTTTTGGGCTCGATCCTCTCGTGGTCAGTCAGACCCTGGAAGAAGTATCGCGGTGCAAGCGCGCCGGGATCATGATAAATACTTTCATGCTCGCGTCGGATTTTGGCCTGGTGCAATTCGTGCAGACGGTCTCGCAGATGTGTCGCGGAAAGGCGTACTTCACGACGCCACAAACGCTTGGCCAGTATCTGCTGATGGATTACATGTCGCGCAAGATGAAGACTATCCACTAGGCACTAAAAATGTTTAATCCTGCCTCGCGACGCGCGCTGTCTCTTTGCACTCTGCTCGTCTTCGCTTGGCTCGTCAAAGCAGCGAATGCTCAGGAACCGCGGCAGATCACACAGAAGCAGGCACAAAAACATCTCATCAAACAAGTTGCTGTACCGCCAGACCCGCTTGGAGACGCCGCGAAGCTCGCCGGCGTCGTGAAGCTACATGTGATTGTAGGAAAGAATGGCAAAGTCTCCGCGATCAAAGCAATCAGCGGCCACCCGATGTTGGTCCAGCGTGCCATGGCGGCAGTTCAACAGTGGGAGTACAAGCCCTTCACCAGGGAAGGTAAAGCGGTTGCCGTTACCT
>WNFF01005582.1_pt2 | contig 13697 bp, 10 predicted proteins | sample 5400441 | NCBI WGS metagenome assembly WNFF01 (sample SAMN13153345, study PRJNA577476) | soil metagenome | isolation source: 120 cm saprolite under Douglas fir tree site 2 hole 3 replicate 1 | place: USA:California | collected 2015-04-18 | reverse complement strand
AGGTCTACTCCCATTAGAACGGTGAGACCTACTTGGGCGAATCTTCGTGATGCTTTCGAGTTGGAGATGGAGCGCCTGATAGAAAACAAACGTCGGGGCGCGAGCAAACAAACCTTTTCGGAAGGCTCACGTAACCGTTACCGCCAAGTCATGCAGCACTTTACCGCATTCCTCGGAGACGGGAATACTCTCCTGAGCGCCATCAACAAATCCACGATTGAGATGTTCAAAGTCGCTCGTCAAAAAGCTATCGAAAAATTAAAGCAGGCTCGTGGTGGGTCGAGCATTGCCCTCGATGTCGCAATCCTTCATCGGGTGTTCAAATTTGCCGTCGAGAAAGAACTAATGACGCAGAAACCAATCGACCTGAAAAATGAATCGAAGCCAGGGGCGAATCCTCAGAACGGCGCTCGGGATTTTAACGCTGGAGAACTTGGAAAGCTGCGCGAAGCCGCTGTTCTGGTCAATGACGGCGGAAAGATCAGGAAACGAAGAACGGATTGGGAGAAGAAACTCCAAGACGCCACTGGCGGAGACCTATTCATATTCCTAGTCCTGCGCTGGACAGGATTACGAGGCAGTGACGCTGTCAGTTTGCGCTGGAAAGACGTTCGTTTTGACAGAGGGACTAACGGTGAGATCGAAGTGCTGACTCAGAAGCGGAGCAAAATTGCGATTATCCCGCTTTCAACAGAGTTGAAGTCAGCTTTAGAAGAGGCGTATTCGAAGCGAAAGCCACGTCCAGAAGACCCGGTTCTTCTCAATCCAGAAAACGGCGAGCCATTTTTGACCCGCAAGCGACTCTATGAGCGCTGCAAAGCGTTAGGGCAGCGAGCCGGAGTCAAGCGGGTCACTCCGCACTGCTTCCGAGACACGTTCGCCTGCGACATGCTAGCCCGTGGGACTGGCATCTACGACGTAGCCAAGATGCTGGCCGACACAGTTGACACGGTTGAGAGGCACTACGCACAGTTCGTTCCAGCCGCCCGAGACGCAGCGCAGTCCCGGATGGATACTGGCATCGGCATCGAAGAGCGTGCGAAGCTGGCCCAAACGCGGGGCCAGAAGGTCGCCGTGTTTCCAGCCAGAGGCAGGTAGGAGATCGGTTAGAAATCTGGTTTGTCTAACAGCCGTCTAACAGAAAAACCTAACATCCGTGACAAAAAGGAGTGTTACCGATGTTAGAACGACGAGAGTTTTCAATAACTTGCCTGTTTGCAATCCCAAATTACAGAATCCGGCTTACAGGCCCGTCCGCCCCTCTTTAAGATCTCAAAACTCACAGCTAAATTAGCGTGTAGCCGCTCTCAGTGACAGCTTCGGCGAATCGCGTGGAAAGAAGCGCGTCCCGCTCGCGATCCCAGTCGAAGTGCCAATCGGCGTACCGCGACTGCAGATCCGGTGTGCTTACGCCGGGGTGAGCGACAAGTTCGATATCAGGGCGTCCGGCACGTGCGGCGTGCTGCAGTTCGTCGGAAAAGATGGCAGCCGTGTTGCGGCCGGCACGGGCAAGGCCAAGGCATGGGAGAAACCCCCCGACCTCTGCAGCTCGGTGACGGGCAATCACCTGAAGACCGAACCCAGCGAGATTTTTCCTAATCAAGCGCAACGAGGGGCACCAGGGAACGCGTATGCGCGGAATGCCGTGTTCGTGTGCCAGACGAAGGCACGGTTGCCAGACACCTGTGAGAGCATGCACATGTTGGTGACTGTCGACATGCGATAGAGTACGCGGGTCGAGGCCGTTTTCAGAACAGAGCTGGAATTGGCGGCGGACCTCCCGGTCGACCGCATCCTTCATTGCCGGGCCGGGTAGCAGTAGTTGCTTGACCAGGTCTATCCATCCGCGGATGAGGCGGCCATCGCTGGCCCAAGGTTCGCCAACGAGCACGACGTGCAGGCCAACGCGCACACCATGGCGGATCAGCTCCCTCACTTTGTTCCAATCAACGGCTTGACCGGTGGCTGCGAAGGAGACACTCTGAACGCGGCCGCGCTCGATGCACTCCAGGATGCCGCGGTCGATGTCGGCGTGCAATCCGAAGTCGTCGGCGTTGACAAGCAGATGTCCGTTACCGGACATGGCGGCCGTCGATGATCTGTACTATTTTTAGTCTCCCGGTCGCTTGAGCAGTCAGCCGGGATTCGTGCGTTCTGGAAATGTAACCGGCCTCCCAAGAACGATTCACTTGGTCCTTTCAATGGCGCGGTAAGTCCGTTCAGGCACCGGCTCCGATTGCGATCCGTTCCTCACGAACAGGCTCTGTGTCAGGTGCCGAGAGGGTCAAGCCTTGCACGTGATCCGCGATTACGAACGGTGGGCGCCCTCGCACCTGCTCCAGTATCACCATGAGGTACCGGCCCAGAATGCCAAGAGAGGCCAGGATACAGCCGCCGAGGAAAAAGATTGCGGTGATCAGGTCCGTAAAGCCGGGTACAACGAGGTTCCAGTGCAACAGTTTCCAGACGAGGTGCCCGGTGCCGAAAACGAACGAGAGGATCGAGATCGTCGCGCCCAGCCAGAGGACGAGTCGCAGTGGCACCGCGCTGTAGTCAAACAGAGCCTTGCGCGCCAGCCTTAGCGACATCCAGAACGAATATGTGGGCACGCCATGCAGGCGTGTCGCCTGATTGAATTGGAGCACATCCTGCCGGAAGCCCAGCGAGGGGATCAACCCGCGGAGGAACTTCTCGCGCTCTGGGATGCGCAGTAGCACTTCGAGCACTTGCCGGCTGATGAGCCGGAAGTCGGCGGCGTTCGGTACGATCGGCGTGTCCGACAGATGGTTAAAGGCTCGATAGAACCACTTGGAAAACAGGCCCTTGCCCGCGCCTGCGGAACCGGAGCGGACCATCTGCACAACGTCAGCCCCGCGCTCATGGGCTTCGACCATGCGGGGAATCTCCTCGGGCGGATGCTGTAGGTCGGAGTCCATGGTAATGACAGCGTCCCCGGAGACGCCTTCCAGCCCTGCACATAGGGCGGCCTGATGGCCGAAACTCTTGCTGAGACGGATGTATCCGACCGGCGTCCCGTGTGCACGGATCTCATCCATTTTCTGTACTGAGGCATCGGTGCTGCCGTCGTCGACGAAAAGTATCTCCATGTCCCAGCGCTTCAGTTGGGCTGCGGCGGCCTGCAGGCCTTCGGCAAGTGCGAGGAGGTTGTCGGCCTCATTGTGCACTGGAATGATGACGGAGAGACGGCGTTTCCCCGCAGCGTGATCGGCTCCCATTCGTTTCATAACCTTAATTTGGCGACAGGCCAAGTGCCACCCACCTGATCCAACCGCAGGTCTGCGCCTTTTTCTCCTTGCATTGCGGATGCATACAACGACCGAAAACGCTTACCTTTCCCGGGCTCCTGCTTCTTATTTCCTCCGACGACTCCATCACGGTCAAGGTAGGAAAGCCGACTCGCCCCACCAGGCTTTCGAAGCGCGTCATCGCTGCCTTGTCCGCCACCGTGTACCACCGCTCTGGGGTTAACCACAGGTTCTGAAATTTTGCGTCGTCGATAAAAATCGGCGGCGCCCCAGGAGCAGCAGCGCCGTATTCCATGTTTTGCCGCAGGCCATTGAGCAACAGCGCATCGCGATTGGCATAAAACAGAACCGAGGAATAGTCGAAGTAGTGGTGGTTTACGATCAACCTGCCCTCCGGAGAGTGCAGTAATGCCTCACCAAGGGGCCGTGAGGATAAGTAAGGATCGAAGACCACGAGGGCCATCCTCGCCGCGGCAAAAAACAACAACATCATGAATGTAGCCGCGAGAAATGCTCGCTGGCCAACCCACCGTGCACTTCCCAAGGCGCCCGTAAGAAAGGCCGCCGCCGCGATGCCCAGCGGAATCCGCAGATATGCAAACGATTCCAGCGTGAGGTCTTCCATATGCCCCAAGGAAAGCGTGTATGCACTCGGATGCTGGCTCAGCGCGCCTGCGATGTCTCCGGGCGTCGGAACGTGGCGCACCGCGACCAGTATTGCAAGCGCTGCCAAGCCCGCGCATGCGCTAATTACCGCCAGTACCCGCGTTCCGCGGCGAATCCAATCGCCGCCCATGGCCATCGCGGAGCCCAGCAGCAGCGCCAGGGCTGGATAACAAGGCATTGAGTAATATTCCTGCGTCGTTGAGAAAGTAAAAAACACGAGAAGAAACCCCGTCCAGCAAAGTGCCAGCAGCCGGGCCCTCCCAGCGCGGTCCAGCGGCTTGAAAGAGAGCTTCGCGACCGCTGGAAAATAAACGCTCCACGGAAACAGCCACAGAAAATGAAAGAGCCAGAAATAAAGCAGCGGCACAGTGTTGTAATCCCGCGGATAACGCAGGTTCAGAAACCGCAGCAGCTGCTCGTTGATGAAATAGAACCACAAGAATCCGTGATACTCTCCCGGCCCGCTGTGTAGCGTCCAAGCAAAATACGGCGGATTTCGTAAGGTGGCCAGGACGTGCCACGGAGTGGCAATAAAGAGCACAACGAAGAGTCCGCTGATCGGCCTCAGCAGTTTCCATGTGCGGGCCGCAAACAATTCTTTGGTGAAAAAAAGATAAATCACCGCCGCAGCTACCGGAAATACCACAGCGATCAAGCTCTTTAACAGCAAGCCCGTACCGAGGCACGCGGCTAGAATGAACGCCCACAGCTTCGGCCGTGACTCGTTCTCATCCAGGGTCCTCAAGAATGCCCACATCGCCAGCGTGATCGTGAAAGTCAGCATGACGTCGGGGATCAAAACTCGGGTGAAAAGAAATAGACCCACGCATGTGGCCATGCAGAGCCCGGCATACAACCCTGCTCGCCGCCCGAAGGCCCACGTTCCAAAGGCAGCCGTCAGCCACGCAACTCCCACCGCCGACAGCGCAAATGGAAGTCGCGCGGACCAGTCATGTACGCCGAAGATCTTGTACGAGATGACCATCGGCCAGTAATACAGCGGGGGTTTTTCTAAAAATAACACCCCGTCCAGTCGCGCCGTTACCCAATCACCGGACGTCAGTATGTTCCGGGCGATTTGCGCCATCACCGCATCGACGTCGTCCATCAGCGACGGAGGCGATACGATAGACCCGAGGAAGATCGCTCCCGCCACCAGTAAAACGATCAGATATGGAATCCAGTTGTTGCTTGTAAGAATGCTTTCGCCGTCATTGACGGCGTTGGCTGAGTTCCTCATTTGTTTATCCAAACAACAATGTCAGCTCCTTTGCAACAACCGTCCCCTTCGGCGTCGATACTGATCTAAGTGCAATTCTTGAACCAAGCCGAGTTTGACGGCTGGTGATGGCCTGCATCTTGGACTTCATGCGATGCCGGCTGCTTTGCTACCTCTAAGTGATAGCTCTTATGGGCGCTAACTAAGTCGCGTTACTTCCGTGCATTCAGCGACTTAGAGGACAGGGAAAAGTGCAGATAGAAAGGAATTCCGGGCGGCCCCAGCCTTGGCTGAGAGTAGCAAGGAGCAGATCCTGCCGAGTAGTGTGCTTCTTGGGCGGTCCGGAATACCATTGAAAGGGGGATGGAGTATGCCAATAATGCTAGCCTCTCGGTTTGGCTAGTGCGGCAAAATGTCGCACTCCACATCTGATCCTTCCCCAGCCGTTTGCGAGCCTGCCCCAGCGGAATGGCTTCCTCTTCAGGACATTTTCTTCGGTGAACCGAAAACCCAGCGACGGAGCCCCCATACCACAGCGTGAACTATCCATGCAACAAGACCTAATTGAACGCCGGACTTTACAAAGAGGCCCGCCGCATAGCCTGCATCTTCAGGATTCTTGAATGCTCCGAGATGCACATACAAGGAGAAGCCGATTGCGACGCCGCATAGACCTCCCACGCCGCAGAAGAGCAGGAGTTCCTTCCCGATTTTCCACGCTGGTGCGAGCATCTTGTTGAGCTGCATAACCGCACCCTCAGTATTGGAGATGCTGTGAAGAAGCAGCCGGAGACCCAGTCTTCAACGTTTGTCGAAGCGGAAGACGATTCCGCCCGTGACTTGAAGATCGTTGAGTGTCTTGCTGCTAGTCACGATTCCTCCGGGGACTCCGGCCACGTTACTGAAAGTCGCTTCGTAGTGGCCGACCTGGTCGCGCACATCGAAGCGGAGGGCGAACCTGTCGGTGAAGGGGTACTTCAGGCCGCCGCCGAAGTTGCCGGTGAAAACGGTTTGGCTGCGGTCAGGACCCGTGTCCATCAAATTGGAGTTCAACTGAGCGGGCTGATTGTTATCGTTGAGCGCGATTTCGTGCCGGGTTCCACCGACACCCGCCGTCACATACGGCACCCATTTCCCGTTGAGGGTGGAAAAGCTATACACATAGTTGGCAGATAGCGAAAATGGATTGGCGATGCTGAACTCGACAGCGTTATGAGGGTTGAAGTTGTAGCTTACACGGCCGCCGATCGGCGTACCGGTCTTTACGTCCAATCCGAATCCCTTGGTTTCGCGGTTGACGGGAGCCGAAATTCCGGCAAAAAAGGTAGTTTCCGTGCTGCCAGACTGCGTTCCTTCTGAAGCCGGAGTTTGCGCCTGGGGAGCGCTTCCCGTGAAACTTTCAATCAGCAGGCCGAGTGCAAACAGCAGAAAAATCCGAGAGTTGCTTTTCATACTAATCTTGTTCCTTACGATACCGTGTAAATTCCTTCCTTTGATCTGCTTCACATGTCCTGCTGATGACGAAACCATTTCTGTCCGGTGCTCTCTAGTAGACGATTTCTTGCCGCTTCAGCTTGTAGAAGTGCAATGGACGGGCCACAGGCGGAGACCGAGTAAGTCTATTGCTTGCAGATGAATGCAAAAGGGACGACTGTGAAAATTGCGCCACGAAGCGGCAGGGTGCCGCTATAACGATCACGCTCCTGCGACAATCTGTCTCTCCTTCGTCAAGACATAACAAGCGCCGCACCAGCTATCAGCGATGGCCCGTAGTGATTTTTTTGAAGGGAGCGGACAGGAAGTACACTGGGAAGCTCCTTTTAACAATACAACTCCGCACGCACTGAAGAATCGAAATCCAATTCATCACTTCAGAAAGAAATAAAATCGTTGCTCTGAAATTAGGCGCGAGCGACGTGTTTGCCCCAAAAAGCACGCGGCCTCCAGCCATGAGCGCGGATGGAGAATCCGATTAGTGCTTAAGCACCTTGCTGGCGATCAATAGCGGCACATTGGGGGACGGCTGCTTGAACAGCCAGCCACGCACCGAGACGGTGTCCGGAATTGGTGCCACGACCAGTGCTGCCACATTCGCAACACCTTCGAAACTCGCGTGCGTAGCGTCCACTGTAATTTCCGTGATCCCCGCTCCGTTGAACAAGCTGAGAGTGGTGGCGTTCAGCCTAAACGTATTGGCGTCCAGGAGCGCTTTGACGGGTGCGGTGAGGCGCGTCTCTTGCAATCGCACACGATCCGTGACGAGAGGAGTGGCCGTGCTGCCGTCTCCGCTGACGCGGTGAATCTGCACGATCTGCCCAGCCAACAAAGAACTGACATCCACGAAGGAACCGGAGAAAGCGGAGTTGTCCTCGGATTCTTCGACATCGACAGAGAAATTCGCCCCGGACTGAATTTGCACCTGCAAGAGGCTTCCAAGAATACTATTCGACATGGCGCTCAGGTTATCGGCGACCACGAAGGTGAAGCTGCCCGTCTGGGAGTTTACGAAGGTCACCAAGCCATCGAGTTCCTCATCATTTACGTTCGCCTCGTCCCCTTCGAGTTTGACCTTTCGGGCGACCAGAACTCCGGTCGCGAGGACCGTCATATCAACATCAACGATCTGGCCATTCATTACGCAGGTAAAGTCAACGGGGTTGGTTGAGCAGACGGTGAAACCCTCGAAGACCGTGTTCTTATCTATTTGGATTCCCGTGAATGTCTTCTGCGAAGTTTGCAAATCAAAACTGCTTGTTCCTTTATTCGCAACTTTGCCGGTAAGGTCTTCGATGTTCTCCACCTCTTGGTTCTGGTTATCCGGGCTCATCTGTGTTTGGGCCACACTGAGAGCGTTTGCGGCGCTGAAGTCCACCCCTAGTGCATTGGTTATGATCGTGTTCAGATTCAGATCCACCAGCAGGCCAACGAAATTGTTTGCGCTGAGGCTCAATGTGGGGCCGAAATTTGCCGTTGCCACGAGGGACCCCGATGGAGTGATCTTGCAAACAGCGCCCGGCGCGCACCCTGCGAGGGAATTCGCGGTGCCGTTGAGGACGGTCAGACGCGGGTTGGCAAACATCAAAGTTATACTCTGGAATGGACCGGCCGTCGCGGGGACTCCGGTCGTGTTCAGGAATGCCCTCTCAACCTGAAGTCTCTTCACATCGATATCTTGCGGTCCTGATGCGCCTAGCAGGTCAATGTTCCCCGGATTCAGAGCCGCCCCCGAGACGGTCACCTCGAAGGCAAGCACATCCACATTTGTGGGGGGCGTGTCTTTCAATGAGAGACTCACGGCAGCGCCGGCCAGCGGTTGAGTTGGCGTGAACGACTTCGAATTGCCACATCCCGCGATGAATAGGACCCCCAGAACGAAAGCCGCCAGATGATTGTGTTTGTTTACCACGCCGCACCTCCGTTTTTTCCTTGAGGATGGGGCAGGAGTGGCTGGGAGCATTCCGCCTCACAACTATTGGGGGCCGGGGACCAGGGCTAAAGAGGAAGGGCGGGAGCAGTAGCCCCCTTCAAACTCAGCCGGGTTGAACAGGAGTAGACCTGGCCCGCCGCTTCCTCGCCCTCGGAGTAACGACAGCACACGAGAGGCCAGAACCTTAGTGGGCATAAACTCTTGATTAAGCAGAAGGTACGCGCCTGGCGAAAGTACACTGCCGATGTCGCGCGTGGCAATCTGCCGCGCAGTCCAGTGAGAGTGGCCCCAATCTGCCGCACGGTCCTTTCGCCATGGAGGGACAAGCTGTTTCTCGCGGTGCCCGTCTACGACACGCGGCCAGGACGCCAGTTCCACGGGCCAACCCGAAGCTTTAATGCTCGCGTACTCGGAAGCTATATCGGAGAAGAAATATGTGGCTGGGCCGGGTCACGCCATAGTTGGTCGAAAACATATACTCTGAAAGAAAATCATCGGTGAACCGCCAACCCGCACCAAACTCTGAGTAATAGCGCGTCGTACGGTCACGCGTGAGCCCATTCGGCGCAAAGATACCATCCGTGGTCAGCAGGCGCCCGAAACGATCCGGATACCGCGAGACGTTCGTGGAACGCGTTCGGCGCACGGTCAAGAGTGATCCACTGACGAACAGGTGTCTCCACACGTCACCTTGGATGGCTTCATGGGCGGACAAAAAGGGGCTGCTCCTGCGGTTGCGCTCCAGCAAGTTGCCGGTGGCGTCTTCCGTGCGCATCGTCGTGGTGTTGGGAAATCCGCCTGCGAGGTCCATCGTGAGTACAATCCGCGGGCGCAAGGCATAGCCGAGGCCTACTGCGAAGCTTGATCCTGTCGTGCGCGCGTGTTCGTGAGAATTCACGATCGTGGAAAGTTTCAACTGGTCATCTAGGGAAAGCAGAAACCCGGACGCTTGTGCCCCGTAGAACAGTTTCTTTGTTAGCACGCCGCGAAACCGGACGCCCACCTCTGAGGATCGGCCTGCACTCTGCGAGGTGTCGAGTGTCTGCGGTTGGCCGTTCAGCGTATGGGAAACATTTCCGAAGTCAGCCGATATGAATCCATAGCTGTAGTAAATTCCAAGTTTTCGATCCCTGGAAAAATCGTGTGACAGGCCGGCCTTAATTCGCGTCTGCGCGAGATTTGTATTCGATTCGATTCTTTCACTCGCGACATTTCCCGCAGCCTCCTGTTGCGTCACAAGGTTAAGAATAGATCCCCAGCCTTTCACGTAGTCCAAACCTAGACCCACGCTAGTTCTCTTTTCTTCCCCGAACGCGTGGGCCGCCACGAACGTACCAGAGAGAAATGAGGTGTTCGCGGAATCCGAAGAGGCTCGCGTCCCAGTCGTCCCAGGAGGAAAGAGCGGACCAGAAAGACTAGAGGCGTCGTCCAGCGTGAACGATTGGAAACCACTCCGAAATGCAGCGACGCCCCCGCCAATGGTTGTGCGGTGGCCAGGCAACGGAGTGAAGAAAGAGCCCTGAGGAGACAAGCTATAATCGACCGATCTTCTCGGGCTTGGAAAAAAGGACAACTGGTCGGCCCCGACGCCCTGGCCGCTCCGAAAAGATGGCAACAGGAAGACCCGTCCCTCGGGAGCCGAAAACTCTGTCGCGTAGGCAGGGTTTTCAAGACCGTCCAGAAAGGAATCCGGATAAGCTGTAAAACGGAGGAACAACGGCCCTTGCCGTGCGTTGACCAAATTCTCGACGAAGCGGTCATAGATCCCCGCGGAATTCCGGGGAGAATTTGCGTTGGCGGATTCCGGCGGTTGGCCAGAAGTCCCTGCGTTTTTTTCGTGAGTGCTGTCATCAGGGTTATGGTCCCAACCGAGGCCGCCAATTTCACCAGCCGGGCTGAATGCAAAGAAACGGATGTCCTGATTAGGGCGGACAATGACTCCTTGTCCTGGGTGCACGAGAACCTTATTCTGCGGATTAGAGAGGCTAGTCACCTCAACGAGGCCCTCATACACGATAACTTCCGTATCTCCAACTCCATTCACGGCTACGCTGAATTCAGTGCCGCGAACCGCGATCGACGCGGTTGGACTGTTGATTCGGTAAGGATTTGGCTTCCCACCGAAATGGCTGATTTTTACCCGAACGCGGCCCAGTAAAACTTCAAACATCTCCCGGAGCGTGTTGGCGGCCTGAAAGTCTTTCAGTAGAACCCGAGAGCCCGGACGGACCAAGACGAGGCTGCCGTCGGTCAGTTCTATGGCGAGGTGTCCGCCGCCTCGAGTGTCAATTTCTTCTCCCGGGAAGAGCACATCGCCGCGCTGTGCGGCAGTAGGAGCCTGCCCGCCGTTCGAGACTAGAGCTGCGCCGGTCACGCTTGCAATGCGCGCCTCGACAGGTGTCACTTGGGCGCGTGCCGACATAGCCGTACACGCCAGCCCGATGGCGCTCAGAATCAAGATCTCGCATGTTTTGAGCAAGATTCGCAACAACGCTGATGCAGCAATCACGGATGCCCACCGTCCGTGTCTTCGGGTATTTCCGCGTCCGTAGTGTCTTCGCTGTCTCCATCCGAGATGGCACGCAGCCGATACTTGGCCACCAGTCTCTGAACCGTTCGGCGATCGAGTCCGAGTACCATCGCCGCACGCTTTTTCCTGCCTTGATTCTCGTCAAGGACGAGCTGCAAATACCGTCGTTGTAACTCATCCATCGTCGGTCGGTCGGCAATGATCGTTCGATGGTTGAGAGACGCGGCAGATTCCTTCGGAATCCCCGCTGCCGCCGCGATTTCAGGAGGGAGGCAGTCGAGAGTGATCATGTCATTTGGGCAAAGGGCAACGGCACGGCGGACAGCGTTTTCGAGCTCGCGGACATTGCCAGGAAAAGGATACGACCGAAGGGCTACGGCAGCTTCGCGGGTAAGGCGATACGGTTGTTTTCCTTCTGCTGCCGCAAAGCGCAAGAAATGAGCCACTAAGAGATCGACATCTGCTCCGCGTTCGAGAAGTGTCGGGAGCTCCAGTGTAATCACGCTCAGACGATAGAACAAGTCGGGCCGGAACTGGCCGGCGGCCGCCATTTCACGCAATGACGCATTGCTTGCCCCGATAACGCGAACATCAATTCGTTTTGTCTGTGTTGACCCGACTCTCCTCACTTCGCCAGACTGCAACACGCGCAAGAGACTGGCCTGAAATCCCGCGCTGGTGGAAGCGAGTTCATCCAGAAAAATCGTGCCACCATCGGCCGCCTCGAACAACCCGGCGCGCTCTCCGGCTGCTCCGGTAAAGGCTCCCTTTGTATGGCCGAACAACTCGGCCTCGAGCAGTGTGTCCGTCAGACCAGAGCAATTCACGGCCACGAAGGGCTTCTTTTCCCGCCGACTGAAGTCGTGAATCGCCCGCGCAACTAACTCCTTGCCGGTGCCAGACTCTCCCATCACCAGGACCGGCGCGTCGCTTCGAGCGGCCCGCGCGATCAACCGGTAAACCCCCACCATCGCCGGGCTTTTGCCCACAAGACCGGACCGGGAGATGTCCTGCACGAGAGTGGAAATCTCAGTGCCTCCGTCCGCGGCCTCCAATGCCGCGGACAGGTGCCGTCGCAACAAAGCCGCGACCGCACTTACTTCAAATGGCTTGGCGATGAAATCCGTCGCTCCCTCTTCAACTGCCCGGACAGCCAACTCAACAGAGCCTTGCGCCGTCATCAGGATGATCGGGAGAGAGGGAAAGAGGGCGCGCAGTTCCTGCACCATCGCGAGACCGTCACCTTCGGGCATGTAAATGTCACTGATTACGGCATCAAACTCTTCAGTGGTAGCCGCTGCCAACGCTTCAGCCCCGTTCCGGGCGGAACTCACGCGAAAGCCGCTCAGCGACAACCCGGACTCCAGCATGAGACGTATGAAGTGCTGGTCATCGACAACAAGGATACGAGGCAGTCTAGCCATCGGCCGGTTTATTGAGGTTGTCACCATCCTTGAGTTCCACGGGCAGCCATAGAGTAAACGTTGAGCCTGTGCCGACTTCGCTTTCGACGGTAACATAACCGCCGTGCGAATCCATGATTTCGCGAACAAAAGCCAGCCCAAGGCCCGTACCGGGTTCGCCGGCGTTCTCCACCCGAGGCACACTGTAAAATTTCTCGAAAATGCGCTTCAGATGCTGCGGCGCGATTCCATATCCTTTGTCTGCCACTTCGATCAGTAAATCATTTCCGTCTGTTCGCGCGAAGACGTGTATCGCTCTGCCTGGCGGACTGTACTTGATGGCGTTGGCGATGACATTCGTGACCGCTTGAGCCAGCAAGTCCGCGTCGGCCATGACCACCGGCAGTTTCCGGTCAAATTCACGTGTGATCGTAATTCCACGAGATGAAGCGAGCGGGTCAAGCAGCAAGAGCAACCGCTCAATTAGCGCGTCCACTCGCAGTGGCGTTTTCCTCAAGGGGCGTGCTCCGGCCTCGAGGCGGGTTATATCCAGGTATTCATCGATCATTCGGGCCAGGCGTTTGGCTTCTTCATTGATGGCTGCGTGCATCTCCCGGCGCCGATCGGGATCCACGTCGAATTGCGCGAGCACTTCGCTCATTCCTTGAATCGCCGTGAGGGGCGTGCGCAGTTCGTGTGTCACTAGGGACATGACCTCTGTTTTCATCTGCTGCAGTTCCTGCTGTTTGGTTATGTCGGAGAGAGAGGCCACGATCCCGACGACAGCGCCGCGGTCTTCACCGTTCTCGCAGACAGGAGACAGTCGCAAAATGAAATGTTTTGGTGAGGAATCCCCGAAAGTGGTTTCTCGCTCCACCGTGGCTCGGTCGACCAAAAGTTTCTCCAGTGTTGCGGCCATTGTCTTCTCCGGCTGGCCTAGACGTCTGAACAGGCTGCTTCCTAGCAACGAGCGCTCCTTCATTGCAAGAATTTCAGTTGCCCGGCGGTTCACAAATACAATCTGCCCTCCGATCCCAGCCACCAGTAAGCCATCCCCTACCGAGCGCAATGACTTATCGACAAAGCGCGAATCGGATAGAAGCCGTTGGTTTAGCGCACCCAACGCGCGCGTCTTCCACGTAATTCCACGAGGCAGCAAACGCCAAGATGTCCGGGCCGAGGCATC
>WNFF01003065.1_pt1 | contig 13697 bp, 10 predicted proteins | sample 5400441 | NCBI WGS metagenome assembly WNFF01 (sample SAMN13153345, study PRJNA577476) | soil metagenome | isolation source: 120 cm saprolite under Douglas fir tree site 2 hole 3 replicate 1 | place: USA:California | collected 2015-04-18 | reverse complement strand
GAGCCGAGACGCCTTCCCTCCGCGTCGGCGTTAACCACATCCTTCATCCCCCCCGAACCGCCGCGGCTGACCGCGATCGCCACGGCCACGATCGCCAGAACGAACAACGTGCCGAACCCTCCCACGATCCACAGGAAGAGTTTGGTCGAATGTTTCATGATGCCTGCCCCAGGCGGTCGAGCCACGCGGCGGCGTCCCCCAGCTCCGTAAACGCGCCGAGCTGCACGCCGATGAACCCAAACATCACCGACATCATGCGTGCCACACCGTAGGGCGCGGTGGCGCTGACCACCAGCGCGAGGCCGCCCGTGTAAGTCGCGCGCAGCCCCGCGAACAAACGCTGATACGCTTGCGCGTCGGCCCAGGACGGGATGTAGGACATGTCGCGCACGTCGAGCAGCACGCCGTAGCCCGGGCGGAAGCCGGGATCCCGCGCGAGGTGCAATACCGCCGCCTCGGGCTCGATGATGGTGGGTGCGCCCGTGCCGACGACGGTCGCACGGCCACGGCGGGGATCGATGGTCCACCTGTAGGACATGACGGCCGCAATCATAACGGGGTGGCGCGCGCCACCCAAGGGGGTGTGCCGCACTACGCCGCGACCGGGAAGCTCACGCGGACGCGCGTCCCCGTCCCCGGCTCCGACTGCAGCTCGATGCGCGCGCCGTGGGCGTCAGCGATCCAGCGGGCGATGGCGAGGCCGAGCCCCGCTCCCTCCGCCTGGCGGCGCGCCGCGTCGCCGCGATAGAACCGCTCGAACACGTGGGGCAGCTGGTCGGCGGGGATGCCGATGCCGCTATCCGACACCATGACCTCGGCGCGGCCATCCCGCGTCGCAATCTCGAGGCGAACCGATCCGCCCGCCGCTGTGAACTTGATGGCATTGTCGAGCACGATGAGCAGTAGTTGGCGTACCAGCGCCGGGTCGCCCACGATCTGCGCCTCTTCGAATCGCGCCACGTCCAACCGCACGCCCTTGCTGTCGGCCAGCGCGCGGACCGTGTCCACGGCGCCCGCCACCGCATCGTCCAGAAACAACGGCTCGCGGGCGACCGGCCGCTCGCCCGCGTCGGCGCGCGCCAGCGTCAGCAGATCGCCCGCGATGTCGCCCAGCCGCGCCGCTTCGCGGGCCACGGCCTCGAGCGTCTTCGCGTCACGTGCGGGGTCGCGATCGGCGGCCACCGCCACCTCCGCCCGCGTGCGCAGCGTCGTGATCGGCGTGCGGAGCTCGTGCGCGGCGTCGGCCATGAAGCGGCGCATCTGGTCCATCGACCGCTCGATCGGCGCGGTCGACTGGCGCACGAGCAAATAGCCGCCGCCCCCCACCAGCAGCAACGCCACCAGCGCCGCCGCCGCGAACGCCCGGATCAAGGAGGCGAATTGATCCTCGAGCTCGACGCGATCGGCCGCCGCTGCGGCGACGAGCACGCCGCCCTTGGCGTCAGTGAAGCGCTCGGCGTGCAGCCGTACCTCGCGCTCGTTGCCGGTCTCGAAGTCGCGGTCGGCGCCGCCGTCGCGCGCGGCCACGCGCGCGGCTTCCGACACCCACGCGGGCGCCGCGGCGGGCTTGATGGGCCGGCCACTCGCGTCGAGCAGGTAGAGCGAACGGTCAGGGATGTGGAGCTCGTCGATGGCGTCGACCACCGCGCCATGCGCGTTGGCCTGCTCCGCCTCGCGGATCAGCGCCGCGTCCATCAGCGCCGCGGTGGCAGCGTGCAACGACACGTCGAGTTGGCGCGCCATCTGGCGGCGGATCGCGACGAACAGCCCGCCGCCCAGGACGACCAGAATCAGCGTGAAGACGCCGGCGTAGAGCAGCGTGAGCCGGAGGCGCAGGCGCATGTCAGCCTCCGAAGCGGTAGCCGGCGCCGCGCAGCGTCGTGATCAACTTGGGCTCGAAGTCATCGTCGATCTTCTTGCGCAACCGGCGCACCAGCACTTCCAGCACGTTGGCGAAGGGATCGTGGTTGTCGTCCCACACGTGGCCGGTGATCGTGGCGCGGTCGAGAACTTGTCCTTGATGCAGCACGAATAGCTCGAGCAGGGCGAATTCCTTGGCCGTCAGTGTGATCGGCCGGCCGCCGCGGCGCACGTGCCGCGCGGCGAGATCGATCTCCAGATCGGCGACGCGATGCGACGACGGCGTCAGCGCCGGCCGGCGGCGCGTCAGGGCCTGGAGCCGGGCGAGCAGCTCGCGGAATGCGAACGGCTTGGTGAGGTAGTCGTCGGCGCCGACCTCGAGCCCGCGCACGCGGTCGTCCACGGCATCGAGGGCCGTCAGCATCAGCACGGGAGTCGTGATCCCGCGGCGCCGCAGGTCGGCGCACAGCTCGAAGCCGGTGCCGCCGGGGAGGCGCACGTCCAGAATGATGGCGTCGTAGCGGCCCGTAGTGGCGCGCTCCACCCCCTCGTGAAACGACGTGGCCAGCGTAGGATCGATGCGCTGCGCGCGCAACCCCTCCCGCAACAGGTCGGCCAGCGCCGCGTCGTCCTCCACAATCAGAATGCGCACGCGGATAACCTACCCTTCCTTCTTTCCCTAGGCACCTGCGCCAGGCACCGGCGCCGTGTGTAAGCTCGCTGACAGGTTGCCGGGCTATCATTGGACTCCATGCTCAGACGCCTGTGTTTCCTCTGCCTGCTGTGCAGCCGGTCGTTGGCGGCCCAGCAGCCCGTCACCCGCGCCGATGCCATCGCCGCGGCTTTGAGCCACGGCGCCCGCGCCGCGGTCGGCCGCGCCGACACCGCGGCCGCGGCCGCCACGTTGCACGCGGCGCGACTCTATCCCAATCCGTCGGTCGCCGCGACCTACACCAAGGACACGCCGCACTATCACGTCATCGCCGACGTGCCGCTCGATCTGCCCTGGCTGCGCGGCGCGCGCATCGGCGCAGCGGCGGCGTCGCGCGACGCGGCCCGCTACTCCTTTGCCTTCGAGCGGGCGGCCATCCGCTTCGACATCGACACCGCGTACACCCACGCCGTCGCCGCCCGCGCCCACGCGCGCCTGTCGCGGCGCACGGCGCTCGACGCCGACAGCCTGCTGCGCATGGCCCAGCTGCGGCGCCAGGTGGGCGACGTCAGCGAGCTGGACGTGCGGCTCGCCGAGGTGAACGCCGGCGCCCTCGAGAACGTGGCGGCGGACGACTCGCTGGCGGCGCTCGACGCGCTCGTGCAGGTGCAGCTCGCGATGGGCCTGCCCGGGGCCGCCCCCACGATCGCGCTCGCCGATTCCCTCCTGCTCGCCCCCGAGGACTCCGAGCCCGCCCCGATCGCCGAGCCGCTGCCCGTGGCCGCCGCGGCAGCGGACCTGCGCGCGCAGGAGCGCACGCTCACGCTGGCGCATCGCTCGCTGCTGCCGGCGCCGAGCTTCCAGGTCGGCATCGAACAAGGCGATCCGGCGGCGCCGTCACAGGCCTTGCCCACCTTCGGCGTGGCGCTCGCGATCCCGCTGTTCAATTGGAACGGCGGCGAGGTGCGGCTGGCCGCCGCCGCGCGGGCCCGCGCGCAAGCGAATCTCGATCTGGTGCAGCGCGAATCGCAATCGGTCCTCGCCCGGGCACAACGGGCGTACCACGCGGCGCGCGTGCGCCTGGCGCGCGACGAGCGGCTGCTGGCAGGGGCCGACACGGTGGCCGCGATGTCGCTGCGGGCGTACGCCGAGGGCGCCGTGGCCCTGCCCAACGTGCTCGAAGCGCACCGCAACGCGCGCGACGCGTTGGCGCGCTACATCGACGATCTGGCGGCCGCAAACGACACCTACGCGGCGTTGCGGCTCCTCACCGCTACCGACACGCCCCCGGAGAGGCAATGAAACCCAGGCTGCTGTTCCTGACGCTCGCCGGGTTCCTGGCGGGCTGTCATCACGGCGCGGGCGCATCCGACGAAGGCACTGCCGCTGACTCGGCACTGGTCACGGCCGCCACCGCGGTGGCGAGCCTGCAGGAATTCCCGCAGCTGGTCCGCGCCATCGGCACGGTGACGCCGCGGCCCGGCCGGTTTGCCGCACTCGCCGCACCCGCGCCGACGCGCGTGGCGCGGATCTTCGTCGCGGCGGGCCAGCGCGTGGCGGAAGGCGACTCTCTGATCGAGTTTGAGCGCGCGCCGTTCGACGCCACCGCCCTGAGCAGCGAGGCCGCACTGACGAGCGCGCGGCGCGCCTACGCGCGCGCGGTGCGGCTGGTGCAGGCCGGGATCCTCGCCCAGAAAGACTCCGACCAGGCCGCGGCGGACCTGGCGCAGGCGCAGGCCGCGGCTGTGACCGCGCGTCGGGCGCAACAGCTCGCCACGCTGCGCGCGCCGCTCGCGGGCGTGGTGACCTCCATGACGGCCGTGATGGGCGCGTCGGCCGACCCCAGTCAACCACTGGTCGAGGTCGCCGATCCCGAAGCCCTGGACATCGTGTTCAACGTCACGCCCGCCGAGGCGGGGCGGATCCACGGCGGCGACGCCGTGACGGTCACGGCCGGCGAGGGGACCACCGGCGAAGCGCTTGGCGCGGCCATGGTCGCGACGGTGGGCGCCGCTGTCGATTCCGCCTCGCGCGCGGTCGCCGTGCGCGCGCACCTCGCCCGGCCCACCCGGCCGCTGCGTATCGGTGAGTCGGTCTTCGGGCAGATCGCCACCGCCGTGCACGCCCGCGCCGTGACCGTGCCGGTGGAAGCGATCGTGCCCGCGGGGGACGGTTATCAGGTCTTCGTGGTCGACAGCGCCGGCCGGGCGCACGCGCGGACTGTGACCCTCGGCGCGCGCACCGAGACGCTGGTCGAGGTCGCCACCGGACTCGCCGCCGGCGAGACCGTCGTGACCAGCGGCGCCTACGGCGTGTCGGATGGTGTCCGGATCAAGGCGGCCGCACCGGCCGGGCCCGCCCGGCCGTGAAGCTCTTCGACTGGCTGTCGCGGCAACGGCGGTTCGTCTACCTCGTCGTGTCGCTCGCCAGCGCCGCGGGGTTGTGGGCAGCGCTCACGCTGCCGTCGGCGATCTACCCCGAGCTCAATTTCTCCCGCATCACAGTCGTGGCGGAGGGGTCCACGCTGGGCGCGCGCCAGGTGGTCTTCAGCATCACGCGGCCGATCGAGGAGGCCGTGAGCATCGTCCCCGGCGTCACGCGCGTGCACTCCCACTCGATCCGCGGCAGCGCTGAGATCCAGATCACGTTCGCGCCGCGCACCGACATGGCGTACGCGCTGCAGCTGGTGCGGGCCCGCGTGAATCAGGTGACGCCCGAGCTGCCCGCGGGCCTCGACATTCAGGTCGAGCGCCTCGCGCCGTCGCTCTTTCCCATTCTCTCCTACAACGTCGAAGGCGGCGACCCGGCCACCCTGTACGACATCGCGCGCTACGAGATCAAGCCGCTGATCTCGCGCGTGCCCGGCGTGGGCCGCGTCGACGTGCAGGGCTCCGACGTGCGCGAGATCGAGGTGATGGCGGACCCGGCGCGCCTCGCGGCCCAGGGTATGACCTACAGCGACCTGGCCGCGGCCATCCAACGCGCCGTGACCGTGCAGGCCGTGGGCCGCGTGGCACAGGACTACCGCGAGTACCTCATCGTGACAGATCAGGAGGCGCGCTCCGCGGACGACATCGGCGCCGTCGTAGTGGGCAACGGACTACGCGTGCGCGACCTCGCCGCCGTGCAGATCGGAACCGAGGATCACGTGCGCGTCATCGCGGGCGACGGCAAGCCCGCCGCGCTGATCAACATCACTCGCCAAACCGGCGGCAACACCCCGGCCATCGCCGACAGCGTGGCGCGCATCGCGGCGGCGCTGGCGCCGGGCCTGCCCCCGGGCGTGCATCTCAAGCCGGTCTACGATCAGGCCGCGCTGGTGCGCGACGCCGTGCGCGCCGTGCGCGATGCGATGCTGATCGGCGCGGTCCTGGCCGTGGTGATCTTGCTCCTGTTCCTGCGGCACGCCCGCATCACCATCATCAGTGCGACGTCGATCCCGCTGACGATGGTCATCACCGTATTCGTGATGAGCCAGCTGGGGCAGTCGTTCAATCTGATGACCCTGGGCGCGATGGCGATCGCCATCGGCCTGGTGATCGACGACGCCGTCGTGATCACCGAGAACATCGCACGCCAGCTGGCCCTGCATCCCGACCGCCGTGTCGCCATTCGCGATGCGGTCCAGGAGCTGATCTGGCCCGTCACCACCTCCACGATCACGACCGTCGTCGTCTTCTTGCCGCTCGGCTTGTTGCAGGGCGTGGTGGGTCAGTTCTTCGCGGCGCTCGCCACGACGCTGACCGTGGCGGTGCTGGTGTCGCTCGGACTCGCCCTCAGCATCATCCCGCTCCTGGCCGAGCAGTTCGTCACGCCGCACGACGTCGCGGCCACGGACACGGGACCCTTGGCGCGCGTGCAGCACGCGCTCGACGCGCTGGGACCGCGCTACGAGCGGCTGCTCAATGCCGTGCTCGATCATCCCCGCCGCATCCTGATCGCCGCCGGCGGGCTCGTCCTCGCGGGCCTCGGCCTGTGGCAGTTTGTCGGCACCGGGTTCCTCCCGGAAATGGATGAAGGCGCGTTCGTGCTCGACTACTTCACACCTGGTGGGACGGCGCTGGCGGAGACCAACCGCCAGGTGGGCATCGCGGAGGCCATCCTCGCGAAGACCCCCGAGATCACGGGCACGTCGCGGCGCACGGGGGCGGAGTTGGGGCTCTTCGCGACGACGCAAAACTCGGGCGACATCGCGGCGCGCCTCAAACCACACGGCGAACGCTCGCGCGACATCTTCGCCGTGATGGACGAGGTGCGCGACGAGGTCACTGCCGCCGCGCCACGGCTGCACATCGAGTTCGTGCAGATCCTGTCGGACGTGATCAACGACCTCGCGGGCGCCGCGCGCCCCGTCGAGATCAAGCTGTTCGGTGAGCGGCTCGACACGGTGGAGGCCTACGCGCGGCGCCTCGCCCCCGACCTCGAAAAAGTGGGCGGCCTGCAAGATCTCTTCGACGGCGTGAGCGAGCCCTCGGCCGAGATGCTGATGCGGATCGATCAAGCCGAGGCCGCCCGCTTGGGCATGACGCCGGCGGACGTGGGCGATGCGGTGAGCGCAGCGCTGCTGGGCGTGAACGCCGGCGAAGTGCGCGTCGGCGACCGGCCGGTGGCGGTGCGCGTGCGCGCACCCGATGCGGTGCGGCTCGATCCGCTGCGCCTCAAGGCGCTGCCCATTCTGGGGGCACGCGCGCGCCGCGTCACGCCGCTGGGAAGTCTCGCGGCGTTCGAGCCCGCCCAATCGCGCCTCGGGCTCGACCGCGAGAACCAGCAGCAAATGATCACGATGACGGCCGACGTCAGCGGCCGCTCCTTGGGCGGCGTCATGACCGACGTGCGCCGGGTGCTCGCCGCGCACCCGTCCCCGCCCGGCGTGCGCGTGGTGCTGGGCGGCCAGTACGCGGGTCAGCAGGACGCCTTCCGGTCGCTCCTGCTCGTCTTGGGCCTCGCGGTGGTGAGCGTGTGCGCGGTGATGGTGGTGCAGTTCGAGTCGTTCGTCGAGCCGCTCGTCGTGCTGCTCGTGGCGCCCGTGTCGTTCGTGGGCGCCTTGGCTCTGTTGCTCGTATCCGGTCAGGCCCTAAATGTCTCCTCCTTCATGGGGCTGATTCTGCTGGTGGGCTTGATCGTGAAGAACGGCATCATCCTGCTCGACTTCACGCGCCTGCGGATGGAGGCGGGGGGGGTGCCGCTCGAAGTGGCGATCCGCGAGGCGGCGCGCGTGCGGTTGCGCCCGATTCTCATGACCACGCTGTGCACGCTGTTCGGCCTGCTGCCCCTGGCCCTGGGCCTCGGCGCGGGCAGCGAGCTGCAGCGGCCGCTGGCGCTCGCCGTGATCGGCGGTCTGGCGCTCTCGACGCCGATTACGCTGTTCGCCGTCCCCACTCTGCTGGTCGCGATTCGCGGCCGGGGCTATCGCCTCTCAGCGCCACAACCGTAACAGCGTGTAGATCGCAAGCCCGACGAGCCCGCCCACCAGCGTGCCGTTGATGCGCACGAATTGTAGATCTCGCCCCACCGCCAGCTCGAAACGCCGCGCGGTGACGGCCGGGTCCCAGCTCGCCACGGTCTGCGCGATCAGGTCGCCGATCTCCAACCGGTAGCGCTCCACCACGCCCGCCGTCAGGTCGATCACCATCTCGTCCACTTCAGCGAGCACGCTCTCGTTCGCGAGCAGTGCCGAGCCGAACTCGGCGATCCCCGTCTCGAGCGGCCCTGCCGGCGCGCCCTCCGCACCCGTCGCATAGGCGACGATGGCGTGGCGCGCTTCATCCCACAACCGAGCCGCGAGCGCTTCCACCTGCGGGTCGGACAACCAGTCGGCCTTCATCGCCTCGGCCTTCTGGATCACGTCCGGCGAGTGCTGCAGCCGGTCGATGAAATCGCCCAGCGCCGCGTCGAACGTTTGCCGCAGCGGGTGCGACGGGTCGGCGCCGACGTCGCGCAGCAGCCGTTCGATGGCGCTGAGAATCTTCTGATACAGCTTGTCGTCGATCACGCCCGGCACCCACCAGGGACTCTCGGCGCGCACGCGATCGCGAATCACTTCGCGGTTGTCGCTCACGGCCTGCGCCGCGAGCCCGACCGCGATGCTCAACAAGTCCTGCTGGCGATTCCCCGCCAGGATCACCGCGAGCGTCTTGCCCAAGGCCGGCGCCACGCGCAAGTCGCGCAGCCGCGCCCGCACCAGCTGCGTGACCATCGCGCGCACTTCGCCGTCGGGCAGCGCGTCGAGCGTCTTGGCGAGGCCGCTCGCCACCTGCCGCGCGATACGGCGCGCGTTGGCCGGGTCCGACAGCCAGCGCGCGGCGCGCTCGGCGGGCCGCACGGCCAGGAGGTTCGCCGCGATCACATCGCGCGACAAGAAGTGATTCTGGACGAAATTGCCCAGGATCCGCCCGATGCGGTCCTTGCGCGTCGCCACGATCGCCGTGTGCGGGATGGGCAGCCCCAGCGGATGACTGAACAGGGCCGTGACGGCGAACCAGTCGGCCAGCCCACCTACCAGCGACGCTTCCGCAGTCGCGCGCACGTAGCCCAGCCAGGCGTGCGCCGGCTCGAGCAGCCCCGCCACCACGAACACCACCGCCGCCAGGGCGAGGAGACCCGTGGCGCGGTGCTTCATCGCGTTGAGGCGGGCCTGGCGCTCGGCGTCGTCGGGACGCACCCAGGCGGGCGTGCCCGGCGCCGCCGCCGGGGCCGGCGGCGTGGCCGGGGCCGCGGGAGTGGTGAGGGACTGGGAGTCGGGTGACATGTGAGATTTTAAGATAGCTATACGCGGCGGGATGGCTCGCGGTGTCCAATCTCGCTCCCGCCGCGGCGGCGGGCTACCTTCCCTGTCATGCGAGCCCCGCGCGCGCCGCTCCTCTTCCTCTACCTGCTCGGCGTCGCCGCGCTCCGCGGCCAACAGCCGCCGGCGGATGGGCAGTGGACGATGCCGGGCAAGGACTACGCGGTCACGCGCTTCAGCGCGCTCGCGACAATCACGCCCGCCAACGCGCCGCGCCTCGTGCCGGTGTGGACGTTCTCCACGGGCGTCCTCGGCGGCCACGAAGGGCAGCCCCTCGTCGTCGACAACACGATGTACGTCGTCACGCCCTATCCCAACGTGCTGTATGCGTTCGACCTGACGACCGACGGCTACCCGCTCAGATGGAAGTACCGCCCGGAGAACAACCCGTCCGCCGTGGGCACGGCGTGCTGCGACGCGATCAACCGCGGCGCGTTCTTCGCCGACGGCAAGATCGTTTACAATCTGCTGGACGGACACACCGTCGCCGTGGACGCAAGCAGCGGCCGCGAGCTATGGAAAACGCAGATCGCGGACTTGGGCCAAGGCGAGACCACGCCGATGGCGCCGTTCGTCGCCAAGCATCGCGTGTTCGTGGGTCCCTCGGGCGGCGAGTTCGGCATCCATGGCTGGCTCAAGGCGCTCGACCTGGAAACCGGCCGCATTCTCTGGACCGCGTACAACGAAGGCCCCGACTCCGACGTGATGGCGAAGCCCAGCGTGTTCCGCCCGTTCTACGATAAGGGCACTGACCTCGGGGTCTCGAGCTGGCCCGCCGACGTGTGGCGCCGCGCCGGCGTGCCGGTGTGGGGCTGGCTGTCCTACGATCCGGAGTTGGATCTCCTCTATTATGGAACGGGCAACGCGTCGCCCTACAATCCGGAGCAGCGCTCGGGCGACAACAAGTGGGCCTCGAGCGTGCTGGCGCGGCGGCCCGAGGATGGCGCGCTGGTGTGGGCCTATCAGTTCACGCCGCACGAGAACTGGGACTTCGACGCCAACGCTGAGATGATCCTCGCCGACCTGACCATCGCGGGCCGGAAGCGTCAGGTCCTGGTGCATTTCGACAAGAACGGGTTCGCCTACACGCTCGACCGCCGTACCGGCGAGGTGCTGGTCGCGGCGCCCTTCACCACGGAGAACTGGGCGACCCGCGTCGACTTGAAGACGGGCCGCCCGGTCGTGGACTCGACCAAGCTCACCGGCGCGTCGCGCGGCAACATCCACGACATCTGTCCCAGTCTCGAGGGCGGGAAGAGCCCGGCCTCGCCCGCGTCGTACTCGCCGCGCACCGGGTGGTTTTACACGGCCACCAACAACCTGTGTATGGATTACCAGGCGAGCCGCTCGACGCACATCGCGGGCACGCCATACATCGGCGCCAACACGCCGTATCATGCGGGTCCCGGCGGCTACATGGGCGCGTTCATCGCCTGGGACGCCGCGCGCGGCCGCAAAGTGTGGGAGATTCGCGAGCCCTACCCCGTGTGGAGCGGCAGCGTGGTGACGGCGGGCGGCGTCGTGTTCTACGGCACGCTCGATGGCTGGTTCAAAGCGGCCGACGCGACCACCGGTCGGCCCCTCTGGAAGTTCAGGGTGGGCTCCGGTGTCGTGGGCGCACCGATCAGCTATCGCGGGCCCAACGGCAAGCAATACGTCGCCGTGTACGCGGGGATCGGTGGCGACTGGTTCCTGCTGTCGGGCGACGCGCGCTCCGACGATCCCGCCGATATCCGGCCGCCCGCGGACTTCATGCCGGACATCGCGCGCCACACGAGCCAGGGCGGCATAGTATGGATCTTCGCTTTGCCGTAGCAGCGCTCGCCCTCGCGGCTTGTGACCGGCCGCAGCCGCCGCCCGCCTCCGCGCCCGGCGGTCCGCCCGCCGTACGTTACGACGCCATCGTCTCGGCAGGCGGCATGGTGCCGCCAGCAGCGACGCTCACCAATCCGCTCGCCGACGACCGTCAGTCAGTCAAACAGGGTGAAGAAATCTTCGCGGCGATGAACTGCGACGGCTGCCACGGCATCGGGGCGACGGGTTGGGTGGGTCCCAGTCTGGTGGATGGGCGCTGGCGCTACGGCGGGTCCGACGGCGCGATCTTTCACTCGGTGTACTACGGCCGGCCGCGCGGCATGCCGGCGTACGGCGGTACGCTGTCGGATCAAGCCATCTGGAAGATCGTCACGTATCTGCGGGCGCAGCCGGTGCCGCGCGACGTGCCGACGGAATCGTGGGTGCGGACGGCGCCCTAGGTCACCGCTGTTCTTTCCAGCACAGCGCCTCTTGCTCCCTGGCACCGTGCATGCCGTCCGCGGGCTTGGTTCCCACCCAGATGCCGCAGGTGACGTCGCCCAGATTCCAATGCGTGCCCGTCGCCGACCAGCCGTGCGCGTCCGCCGCGACGATGGTGAGCGTATCGCCGCTGCTGGCGCCCCAGAACAGCGAATCCTTGTCGAGCTCCGCGCGGGACGCGTAGCGCTTGTGGTCGACAAAGTAGCTTGCTTCCGCGGTGACGAGGTTGCGCAGGTCGCTCTTCACTTCCGCCTGGTAGGCCTTGCCCTTCGTCCCGCAGCCGCAGGCGAACTTCGGCGTGATCACGACCACGAAAAAGAAAAACAGCGCACCGACGACGCTGGCGCGACCGTGCGCGAGACGCGTCGGGCTGCTCGCGGGCGCCTGGAAGCGCAGCACACTCACCATGGTCACGATGCCCAGCAAGCCCACGGCCACGCCGACGATCTGATCGAAGAGCGACTCCACACTGTCGCCGAATCCCACGAGCAGCACGCCGAAAAACAGCAGCGCGATGGCGCTGAACCAGACGGCGACGCGATTGGCGCGGGGCAGCTCGGGCGGCGGCTGCCGGCGAGAATAGAAGAGAAACAGGGCGGCCGGCAGCGCGGTGAGCAGCAGGGCGAACGCCGTTGCCGCCAGCAGCGCCATGACAAACGCGTCGTTGTCCGTGACGCCGAGCAGCGCAGTCGCCACGATGGACAAGAGTAGTCCGGCGCCAAGGATCCGGCTGGGGAGCCAGCCGAGGGGACGCGGGGCGTCGGGCGATGGGGTGGTCATGGACCCAGAATAGGGGTCGGCACGGATTGCCGCTACCCGCCCGCGCGTCGCAGGGTCGCTTTCACCCGCGCCGCGAACCGCGCCGGGTCGATGGGTTTGCGGACGTAATCGTCCGCGCCCTGGTCCATCACCACGACCTCGCTGTCTTCGCTCGTCGACCCGGTGAGCACGATCACGGGCAGGGCCGCAGTGTGGACCGAGGAGCGCACGCGCCCCAAGGCTTCGAGCCCTCCCATCCGGGGCATGTCGAGATCGAGCACCATCAGGGCATACCCCGGATCCGCCGCGAGCACGTCAAGCGCCGCCAGTCCGTCGGCCGCCTCCGTGACCTCGTACCCGTTCTTCTGCAAGACTCCGCGGGCGAGGGCGCGGTTCACGGCGTCGTCGTCGACCAACAGCACGCGCGACGGCGCCGCCGTCGCCGGCTCGTCCTCCATCGCGCCACCCAGGACGCGCTCGACCTCCTGCAGCGTCGTTTCGCCGCTGCTCACGCGCTCGAGCGCCACCTCCCGGAGCGTCCGCATGCCTCCCGCAACAGCGGCGCGCTGTAAGTCGGCCGCAGGCACGCCGCTGGAGATGAGGCCTTCAATCGCCGCACTGCCGATCAGCACCTCCACCACGGGAATGCGGCCGCGGTAGCCGGTTTGCGCGCACTTGGCGCAGCCCACTGCCCGAACCTTGGGCGTGACGCCGTAGCGCGCTAGGAGTTTCGCCTCCTCGGGTGCGAGCGCGCCGTCCGTCGGCACCGCGCACGATGGACACACCCGGCGCATGAGGCGCTGCGCGACCGAGCCGCGCAGCGTTGAGGCGAGCTTCACGCGGTCGAGGCCGAGGTCGGTGAAGCGGGCGACCGCCGCCACCGCGTCGTTCGCGTGGAGCGTCGCGAGCACCAGGTGGCCAGTCAGGCTCGCCTGCACCGCGATTTCGGCGGTCTCGAGGTCGCGGATCTCTCCCACCAACAAGACGTCGGGGTCTTGGCGCAGAATCGAGCGCAGGGCGGACGCGAACGTCACGCCGCGCTTGGTCTCCACTTGGATCTGCGTCAATCCGGGCAGCTCGTATTCGACGGGGTCTTCGACGGTCATGATGTTCACTTCGCCGGTCGCGAGCTCCCGCAGCGCCGCATACAACAGCGTGGTCTTGCCAGAGCCGGTCGGCCCTGTCACCACGACGACACCGTCCCGATGCGTCAGGAGCCGCCGCAGGCGGGCCAGCTCGGGCGCGGAGACGCCGAGATCCTCGAGGCGCTTTGTGCTGCGGGGATCGAGGATGCGGATCACGGCTTTCTCCGCCTCGCGCGTCGGTACCGTCGAGATGCGCAGATCG
>WNFF01003063.1_pt1 | contig 13700 bp, 12 predicted proteins | sample 5400441 | NCBI WGS metagenome assembly WNFF01 (sample SAMN13153345, study PRJNA577476) | soil metagenome | isolation source: 120 cm saprolite under Douglas fir tree site 2 hole 3 replicate 1 | place: USA:California | collected 2015-04-18 | reverse complement strand
CGCTCGCCCATGCTCATCTTCGTCGACGGAAAATCCGGCCCACAATTTTCGGCTTCAGCAGATATCCGCCAACTCACACCACAACGCGCCGACCTCACACAATTCCTCTCGCCGGGAAAGCACACCATCGAGATTCGTGGCGGCCCGTCCACGCACGCCAGCGCATATATCAACGCGACCTACTACCTGCCTTGGACTGATTCCGCCGTGACCACTTCTTCCGTTCGTAGCGGTAACGTGGAGTCTTTGCGGTACTCGGTCCAGTTCGACCGCCCCACGGCTTCTCCTGGCGATTCCATTCGTTGCACCGTTCATGCTGAGCGCGTCGGTTTTCGCGGCTACGGCATGATGCTGGCTGAAGTCGGCTTGCCTCCGGGCTCGGACGTAGATCGCGCTTCCCTGGACTCCGCCGTCGCTGATTCTGGCTGGGACCTACAAAGCTATGAAGTTCAGCCTGATCGCGTGGTCTTCTATCTCTGGCCGCGTGCCGGTGGCACGACGTTTTCCTTTTCGCTGAAGGCCCGATTCCCGATGACAGCACAGTCTTCAGAGTCCATCCTCTACGATTATTACAATCCGGAAGCGCGAGCCTCTGTGCCGCCCGCTCGTTTTGCAGTGAAGTGAAACGAGGGTCTGGTGTCCCACTCCAGACGGGCTTAGTGCGGGGGTTACGAGTCCATTGAATCGTGGTGCAGAACGAACGGGAATACTTCCGTCTGGCACTGAAACGTGGCGCACTTTTTGTGCCGCTCTCACTGGCGCTTGTTCTTCTCACGCCATTCGGCCCACGACATGTCCGAGTCTTTCACACTCGGGGTAGCTCGCCAGTGAAATCCAGGCCGGTTTTGCTCTAGCCGCTTTAGATTCGCCAGTGGATCACGCGGCGCGGCGTCCGCTTCACCTAGGGACTCGACGCTCGGGAGTTCAGGACTTTTTCCGCTTGGGGCCGCGGATGCGCGCGCCTTTTTTCGGGCTCGCGACAGGACTTTCCGAAAAGTCTCGTAACTCATGTTCAGGCCATCGTCTGCAAGGCATTGCCATACGTCCTTCCAGGTCTTTCCTGAGGCGAAGGCTCCTTCAATCGCGGGCAGCAGGAGGCGGATCAAAGCGGTTTTCGTGCTAGGCGGTTCGGCAGCGAGTTTCTCTCAGAGTCAGGCGGAAGCGATTTGGAGTTGACGCCGACATCGATGGTGTATATGTATAGTATCATGGAAATCGGGCGGCAAAGGAAATTGCCCCGGGGGATAACAAAGGACGATTGGGGACAGATTGGGACAACCCGGGGACAGCTGGCGACAGTTGGCAACACGTTGAAACAAGCAGGGGACAACTGAGGGACAGTTGGCGGCAAAAGGCGACAGTCGGAAACAAATAACGACAACTAGGAGACAGAGAGGGACGGTGGGCGGGAATTTGTTGTTGCTGTTTGTGGGTATTGGAACATAAAGGAATGTGGCGATGTGTGTCCCGATTTAGGGCTTAAGTCGAACTGCTTCACATCTTTAGTCGGTGGCGGAATTCTGGCGATTTGTGGCACAAATGTGCCACCGGGTAGAAGAGGAGGAAATCTGATGAAAAAGCATCGAATCGAGAGGAATTTGCTGTTCCCGAGCAGGGAATTTCGCGACCGCGTGCGCTCTGCCGCCAGTGAGCGAGGCTTTCGCTCCGAACAGGCCTTTATCCTCACCGCGTGTGAGCACGAGCTTCGGCAGGGCGATAACACGGAAGCGACAGCCCAGCTGGAGGCCCGCATCGCGGCCACTCTCGCGAATGTGGCGAGGGAGGTACAGTCCCTCTTCACTCTGGTCCACACACAAGTTGCCCTCACAAATTCACTGTTACAGTACGTTCTGACTTGCGTGATTGAACCTCCCGAGGACGTGCTGCCTGCGGCCCGCGCGCGGGCGAGACTCAGATACACAAAGATTCTCCGCCTCGCCGCTCAGGAGGTAGCGACGCGGAACAAAGCTACGCTGGAGGAGGTCCTCACTGGTGGGAAACAACAATGACGAAAGATCATTCCGCCTGCGGCACCGGCGACCAAAGAGAAACAGGATGAAAAGGTGTTTTCCACACCGTCTGGTTGAAGCATGCATCAGGACGATGTACATATCGTACGGAGCGGACCGCCGTGGCAGTGCCGCCGCGCGGACCCCTCATAAGAATGTTGGTGCGGCCTGTGGCAATCCGTAGAAACGTCGGTTTCGATGTCTTCAACGTACGCTTGCTGGTCGGTCTGGACAAACTGCTTCGCGCGAAGCGGAGGTACCAAGGGGATTTGTCCGCCTCGATCAACGACGCGCTGCTCGCCGTCAACCTCGACACCGTCAAGCTTGTCACTCTCCAAGGCAAGAAGAAACAAACCGCACGGGAGACACAGGTAGTCCTGCTTCGGCGCCTCATTCGGAAGCTTCATAACGTGGCCGAAACCCGACGCTGCTCGATCAATCAACTCGTGAACAGCGGGTTGGCGGCCTACTACTCGAAACAACGGTTAACCAAGCCAAGACTTCCCTCTAGGCCAACACAGAAGTCAGCCAGCTACGACCAAATGAGCACGGCGGAGCGCCAGCGACTGGTAGAGGCGCTCGGGAATCTTGCTGGCCGGCAAGAGGGACCGAGAAGCACGTTTCCAGACGGCTCACGCTACGAGTATGACCCCAAACTCAAAAGAACCGTCGAGGTTGCGTCTTCTGGGAAACGGTACCCTGTAGCTTTAGTTGCGGGAAGGTTCCAGCGCGGGGTGGCAGGCGCCACGGCACGCAAAACAGCGAGATAAGGACATCTTTTGAGCCAAGGGAAACCATTGCTGGTTGTCATCGCCGGTCCGATGGGCGCAGGTAAGACCACGTTCTACGACGCCCATTTGAAAGAAGCCTTTCCTACCCTCATCCCCCCGATTTCGCACCAGCGCGAAGCAGCCCTCCGCGAGCAGCGCTCCTTTGCGGTTGAGGATCTCGTCGTAGACACCGAATTACTGGGGAGCGCTAGAGACGCTGGTTACGCCACGAAAGTCGTTTTCATCTCTACGGAAGACCCCAACCTGAATGTTGGGCGCATTCTGGTCCGAATGAGTCGCGGAGGGCAGTCCGTGCCGCTGAACACAATTCCAGAGTCGTACAAACAATCCATGAAGAGCCTCCCAGAGACTCGAAAGCGTGCCGATGACGTTCTCGTGTATGACAACACGCCAGACGGAAAGGGGCATCGGCTGGTAGCGCGTTTCATCGCTGGCGAATTAATCAAGACAACGCATAACCCACCAGACTGGCTAAGAGAAGCGTTTGGGCGCGAATTGGGTCTCGCCACCAGGTGGCACGAAAAGTCCGCCAGCAGCCACTAGAGTGCTCAACAGTGTTTTTATCGTGCCGTCAAATTCCGCTCTGGTTTTATCAGTGGCCATTCTTCGCCCAGGGCAGTGCTGAGATGTGTTAAGCCTCTCCCGACTCCGGGCTTGTCTTAAGCGTTCCTCCTACCTGCAGTTTCTGAGGATCCTAAGGACCGCTCTTCTTTTCGATTCCCAACCCGAATTGCGCAGCATGACTGTGCAACGCCTCAAACACTGCTTCTTGCTTTTCCATGCTCACCGGTGGCGAAATCTGTCCCGGCTTCCAGATCTGAAAGTACAACTTCATCCCGGGCGGCATCTGCGACAGCTTCGCCCTGAACTGTTGCTCATCCAAATTCGAATACTGCAGCACCCCGAAGCTCAAGCGGCCCTCGGGATACCAGTTGGGCAGGATCAAGGTTTGGCCCTGCGCCCATTCTTTACTCCAGGTTGCGACTTGTATCTGCTGCCGAGGCGAAGCAAGCGCGCTCAATTGCGCGAGCTTTTCCGGGCCGCTTATCCAGTTTGTGCCTGTTGCGATGGAGTTCACGAGCGTGCTCTCCAGCGCTGTCGCGCGCCCAATCGGATCAGTGTAAGGGGGCGTCGCGCGCAACTCGCCCTCACGGCCTTGCCATTGCTGGTGGAAGCGCTTCAGCCGCGCCCACAACGCCGCTTCCGCGCTTGCCGTTCCCCAGTGCCCCAATGCCAGCGCGGCATCGTTGGCGACTTCGAGGTCGGTGTCGTCGAGCGCGCTAATCGCCAGTGGCTCGACCTTGGGCAGAGCGTCTCCCAATTCCTGCAACAGGAAGTGGTAGCAACCGGTCACTTTCCTGGCGGCGAGCGAAACTTCCACCGCCTTCGCACCGAATTCAGGTTCGAGTCTGAGGAAGAAGCGCAACATGGCCGTTTGCGGATCGCACGCCCATTGACCGAGGTGGTCGTTAAACACGGTCTTCATTCCGACCAGCGCCGGTGCGTCCCCATAAAGCTCAACCAAGTGATAATCGAGCTCACGAGCGTCGCTCTTCTCGATTCTTCCGACCGCTTCCTGAACGATTGGCCGTAGCTCATCGGCGCTGAGCAGTTTAACCAGCGAAATGGAGGGTTGTGCCCGCGGGTCGCGCAAGTCGCGAAGAATTAACGAGCGTCCTTCCGTGGCATCGAGCTCGTAGATATGTTGGATCGCGGCATCGCGGGCCATCGCGTCCATAGTCCGGAAGGGCGGCGCCGGGCGCGATGCAAACTCTTTAAGGGTGGGCAACATGTCCGGCCCAGCGATGAGCGGCCAACGATACTGGATCAACTCCTGCTTCGTCTTTTCCGGTAGATCTCCCCACGCAGCGATCAGCTGTTTGCGAATTTGCGATGCAGTCGAGCCATCAAGCAGATCAGAAGATTCTGCGAGCGCCTGCACCGTCAGGGAGCGAGCGCGGCCCGTTTTCTGCGGGAGAGCCGCTACGGTTGTCGCGATCGCCGCCTGCATCAGCTCACGTTCATGCGTCTGCCTCTTGCGCCAATACTCCTGCGAAACTTCCGGATGCGCGGAATCATACGCCGGCGGGTCCCACGAGGTATCGGCGTTGATTTGCAACTTGGTGAGCGTGTGCAAGAAATCTTGCGTGATCGGGTGGTCGGGATTGTTGATTTCACGCTGCATGGCCGCAGTCGCTTCCGCACGGTAAGGCGAGCCGAAAAGCCCGAACATCAGATCCCATCCCCCGGGTTGGTCGTTCAAACCCCAGAACATCTTTGCGAGTGTTTCCGCCGATGCCTTCGTGTTCAGAAACCGCAGTTTACGGGCTGCTTTTCTCTGCTCGTCGTCAGCCGCGTTCTGGTAAGCCGCGGTGGCGTCCAGCAATTGCTTGTTGCGCCAATCGGAATCCACTTTGATTATTTCGAACTCAATCGTGTTCGAGCGCAGGGTCAGCGAGACGCGGCCGTAGGGAGTCGCTTCGCCCGGGTCCGGTGGACGCCACACCCGATAGCTCACAACGTACAGCCGATAGTGTCCGGGCACAGGTTGTCTCCACTCATTCAACTCGGCAGTCGCGGTGAATGGTTTTTCGGAAAGCTGTTGCGTGTTGCCTAATCCGCCTCCCATAAAGGCGCCAGCGCGGAAATAATCGGCGAGCGGATCACGCGCCGGGGGTTCGACGCAATAGCTCTCAATGCTCAGTCGGCCGCTGCGGTCATAATTGCGGTTGTCGGCCCAGTAGCGTTTGTCCGCCGTAGACGTAAACGACAGCACTAGCGGAATAACTTCACCCTCTCGAAACGAGGTCCGGCCATCCGGAATGGCGATAGTGACTGTGGCATCGGTTGCCGTCGAACTGAGCGAGCACGGGTCGGGAGGGGAACCGAAGGCAGCTTTGCCCACGAACAATAGGGCGATAGCAGCGAATCGGCGCATCGCCACATTCTAGTCCTGTTTTGGCGGCTTGAGTGCTGCGACCGGGCAGATTCGTTCGCCCAATACAGGAGTTATCGATGACGCTGAAAATGCTCAAGTCTTGATAAAGGTTAGAACGGTCCCGGTTGCATCGCTGGGATCTTTACATGCCTACCTGGGGGTGCGTAGGTCGATCGAGACACCGGCTCCGCCAAACGAATCACGCTCGACGAGATCCTGAAGATGGACGGCGGGGAGTTCCAGTTGGATGCGGAAACGGCGTTTGAAGACAGGGCGAGCGAGACGCAGTTCGGCACCGGGGCAAAGGTAAACAGCGCTGTACTCGATTGGCAATGTGCTGTGGGGATCGGGGATTCGGGGGACGGGATTAAAGCTCACTTGGTAGTCAACAATCGGATTCAGGCCAGGGTCTGGGAAGACCTCGATTGTTGGACCTGACCAAGCGTATGCCACATCGAGATTCGTGGGAGAGTTATTTGGAAATCTCCGGACAGATCCACACGGCGAATGAGGGGCATCAAAACGGCCCATGTAGGCAGGGGAATGGAAGGGTTTGCGGCATTCGAGGACTTGATAGCCTCTCATCGAGAGACGACAGATGCCAAGATCGTTGTCGCGGAAAATGGTGGCGGGAAGGACAAGTGTGCGAGCGTCGGCCTCCTGATATTCGGAGAGCGCAAGCTGGATGTGCAGGTTTTGAAGCTTCGCCTTGACTTTCTCATATTCCTTCCGTTTGATCTGATAGTTGAGATTCTGGCGTTGGCTCCCAGGCCAAAGCTGCTGGTATTGGCCGACCCAGCCACGGGTCCAATGGGCGTCATCGGAAGAATCCACGGTCAAGTTCACGCCATTGATGAGAACGACCGAGCCTGGAACGACTCCAGAAACATTCAGTGGGATGGACAGGACTGCTTCTGACATGAAGCTCGGCAAGCCAGATGGATTGTCCGGGGCCTCTGGAATGGTAGGGGTCGAGAACTGTGCGGGAGAGGCACTGAGGGAGATGAGTGGGTAGGATTGCTCGACGCTCCTGCTGAAAGGAATGAGGGAAAGAAGCGTAGCTACGCCGGCACACGCAGCGATGGTAGCCCGAGAGGTCCAGGTTCTACGGCGAGCGAATTGCCAGACTGGCACAAGGATGAGTGAACCGAAGAGGAGGAGGGATTCGAGAGTGTCTATGGCTCGCGAGGAGTCACCGGTCATGTGGCTGGTGATAGAGTCGAGCCAGATTCCTGCGATGAGAACGACAATCACTATACCGATGCCCAGCAGGGCTTGTGCGAGATTTTTCGTGAGGGAGGCAAGAGCAAAGGCAAAGACAATGATGATGAGCGGGAGGGTGAACTGCATCAGGAGAAGGCGGCCGATATTGGCGAGCGTTGAAAAGCCAGCGTGATATAGGAGGAGAAGTTGGACATGGAATAGTGGCACGGAGACGAAGACAAAGATGAAGAAAAGCTTGGCGAGGAGAAGCTGCCACCACTGGTAGGGTTTGGTAACCCACCACTGACGATCACCGACAAGAGTTTCGCTGTGCACAACGCGAAGGATGACGAAGACCCAAGAAAGCGCAAGAAAAAAAGGGATATAGCTACCGGAGAGGAGAAAGCTGAATGGAGAGGAGAAAAACATGTCCGATGAGTTCTGCCAAAGATGAAGTTCGCGGCGGGTGTAGAGGGCCAGAAGGGCCAGGGAGATGAGAATTTCGAGCCAGTGGCGGCGAATGTCTTTTTTGAAGATGTGGAGGATTTTGCTCATGGGTCAGGCCTCTTCGGGTTTGCGGGCCATAGCCAAGAAGATAGCGCGAAGAGATAGAGCACGGAATTGAACGTCCTTGGCATTCGGGAAAAGGCGGTGGATTTCGGCGAGAGTTTTGTGTTCGTCGAAGCGGGAGTCGACAAAACGAACGAGTGCGCCCAAAGATTTGGGATGGAGCCAGGACGCGGGTAGCTGTACGGGAAGAGGGGTAGCGGCCTCTGTGGTGATTTCCACTTCGCGGAAGCGCGTAGAGAGTGTGGACATCTCCTCGGAGAAGAGAAGTTTGCCGGATTCGAGAAAGCCAACGTGGCTCGAGAAGCTTTCGATTTCGGCGAGGTCGTGAGAAGAGATGAATACCGTGGATTCTGCGGCGCGCTCTAGAAGACTTTCGATGAGCTGATCGCGGACGAGCGGATCGAGGCCGCCAAAAGGTTCATCGAGAACGATGAGACGTGGATGAAACGCCAGGGCGCTGGCAAGAGCCAGTTTCATTTTCATGCCTCGGGATAGGGTTTTGATTTTTCGGTCGAGCGGAAGATCGAACTGCTTGACGAGAGATTGTTCGAGGTCTGAATCCCAGGTGGAATAGAACTCCCGTAGATATTTCAAGAGCGCGCCGGTCTTCATCCATTCGGGCATTTCCTGATTTTCAGAAACGTAACCGATTTGGGTGTATGACTTCCCACGGATGTTGTGCGAGTCCGTTCCGAGAGCAATAGCGGAGCCCCCCGTCGCCCGGATCAGATTCATGAGCACTTTGATGGTAGTGGTCTTACCCGCGCCGTTCTGACCGACGAGGGCGTAGAGCGCGCCTTCCTGCACGTCGAGATTGACGCGGTCCAGAGCAATGACACGGCCGAAGTGCTTGCTGAGCTGGTCGGTATGGATAGCTTGGGGCATGAGCGGCTAGCGGCCTCCTTTGCTGGAGTCGGACTTGCCTTCCGTTTTTAGCGTGAGACGGGCCCAATGTCTGGCGATGGCCCCCTGGACATCGTCAAGTTCAATGCGGAGACGTTTGGCTTCCACAACGAGGTGTTCCACTTCGCTCTGGAGGAGGTTGGTTTTCTCGTCTTTACTTGGGGCAGGGCGATTGGCAACAACCGGAGCGGAGCCCTGCCGGATTTCCAGCAGGCCTACATCGACGAGGCGGGTTACGACCTTGTGCGCTGTGTTCGGATTGATTTTGAGTTCGCGGCTGAGGACACGGACAGAAGGAAAATCGTCGCCCGGACGGAGTCGGCCAGAGACGATGGCTTTGGTGGCAGCGTAGACGACCTGCTCATACAGAGGAGAGCCAGGAGCGAAGTCGACGTGGAAAGGAATCATTTCGTGTGTATTATTACAGATAATACAGCTAGACTCAAGCCAACCCTTCCGAGACGGCTAAGGCGCAGTTATACGTCACCCCAACTATCTCACAGCAGCACTCTTCCGCTTGCATCGCAATTCTCCTAGTGCTATATATATACACCATGCAGGAGGTAGCCAATGGCAAATCACTATCAGTACAGCCAGGAAAAACCTCTTGCCCAGCCCACGGGATCTTCCATTGGCGTTGTTAGTTCGGCGCATTCCGAGCGACACTATGCCGTTACGGAAATCGCCGAAATGTGGAACTTGAGTCCTGATAAAGTCCGTGAGCTTTTCGAGAACGAGCCGGGCGTGCTCGTGATCGGAGAACGGAGTCCACGCCACAAGAGACGGTACGTGACGCTGCGTATTCCTCAGACTGTGCTCGAACGGGTCCATTCTCGTCTATCATCCAAGTTCGGCGTCCGGTAGGAGCGTTCCACTATGCTGACGATTTATCGCCGTCACCGAAAGAATTGCAAGCAACGCGCAAAGGGCCGAAAATATCGCCACTGCCAATGCCCTATTTGGGTTGATGGCACGCTTGGAGCCACGGAAATACGTGAGTCTCTGAGGATTTGCGACTGGTCGCGTGCGCAAGACCTGATCCGCGAATGGGAGGCTGAGAATCGCCGCATAGTCAGGCAGGAACATCAGGTCACGATTAAGGACGCTCATGCGAAGTTCACTTCTGACGCGGAAGCACGGAAGCTGAACGATGCCACGCTGTATAAGTACCACCTACTCTTCCGACACCTTGACGGTTTCGCAGAAATGTACAAGCTGCAATTCCTTAAGCAGCTCGACCTAGACACTCTTGCAACCTTTCGCGCAACGTGGACGGAGGGGCCGCGCACAAGCCTCAAGAAGTTGGAACGGCTCAGGGCGTTCATGCGCTTCGCCGAAAAGAGAAAATGGATTGACGACAATCCGGCAATTGAACTGAAAGCTCCAAAAGTTCCAAACAAGCCGACGATGCCGTTCACGCGGGAGGAGATGATTCGCATTCTCACTGCGCTCGAACCTTACGGGAAAAGCGCGGGCGTTCGCAACGCTCAACGGCTACGCGCCTTCGTTTTGCTGTTGCGCTATTCGGGTTTGCGGATCGGCGATGCAGTCCAGCTTGACGTGAACAGGATTCAAAAGAGCAAGCTTCTGTTGCACACGGAGAAGACGGGGGTACCCGTTTATTGCGTTTTGCCGGACATGGTTGTCAAAGCACTGGATGCAGCTCCTCATTCCAGCACGCGCTATTTCTTTTGGACAGGCAAGTCAACCGTGCGCAGCGCCAAAGGAAAATGGCAGCGGAGGCTTCAGCGGCTCTTTGAACTTGCAAAGGTGCGAGCCGGCCATGCACACAGACTCCGCGATACTTTCGCCGTGGAGCTGCTACTCGCTGGTGTCCCCCTCGATAGAGTTTCCGTACTCCTCGGTCATAGCAGCATCAGGATTACGGAGCGCCACTACGCACCTTGGACGCGTTCGCGCCAAGAGCAAATCGAGGCCGACCTGAGGGCCGCTTGGAGCAATGACCCCGTCGTGCTCACGGACGGAAAGGGTACGCGAGAGATGCAGGGGAAAACTGGTCAGATCAATTGAATAGCGTCCAGCGAAAGCGTACGGCAAATTGTCAGCAGCTAACACCCATAGGAAATTGATCGATTCTTCTTCGTAAAACTCTCCGTGTCACGGCGGAAACGAGCTCGTTGAGACTCAGGTCGAGCGTCGATTGCCCCCGGAATGACCTTTTCGTTCCTCGAGAAGAAAAAATCCAGATGTATGGACGTAACTTTATATTCTAAAACTGCATATGCAACGCAAGCGTAGACTCACTATCCAGGATATGTATGCTCTCGCCCATAAAAGGCGAGGGAAATGTTTGTCGAAAATCTACAGTGATGCGCACGCGAAATTACGTTGGCGTTGTGCCGAAGGCCACGAATGGGCAGCGTCAGTCACGAGTGTAAGGAACGGAGGCACCTGGTGCCCAGCTTGCGCAGGGCACAAACCCCTGACGATGAACGGCATGATTTCTATTGCTCGGTCAAGGGGCGGAGAATGTCTGTCTAAAAAATATGTCAATAATAGTTCGAACCTTCGATGGCGGTGTGCTGAGGGTCACACATGGGAAGCGGCGCCCAGCAATATCTCAAAAACCAATGGGACGTGGTGTCCTTGGTGCGCTGGGGTAGGACCGCGAAATTTGGAACAGATGATAGCCTTGGCCCAAGAGCGTGGCGGATTTTGCCTATCCAAGAAATACGTTAACCTTCGCACCAAATTGTTGTGGCGTTGCAAGAACAACCACGAGTTCCGAATGGCTCCCGGCCACGCAATTCATCGTAACCAATGGTGTTCTCTCTGTACGAAGTTCGTGAGTGAACGAATCTGCCGGGGCATTTTTGAAACTCTCTTTCAGAAAAAGTTCCTCAAGACACGACCTGATTGGCTAACAACGGGTCGTAACGAACGCGGCGAATTGGATGGCTACTGTGCCCAACTCGGATTGGCCTTTGAATATCACGGCGAACAGCATTATCGACGCGTCCGGCACTTTCACCGCCACACCTCTGTTTTTGCCCAAAGAAGAACCGACGATCTGCGAAAAATAAGGTTGTGTCGTACTCATGGAATTCAGCTTGTTGTTGTTCCCTACAACATAAAATACAGCCGCATGGAAGCGTTTATTCGAGAGCAAGCGAGGAAGCGCGGCATTCATGTTCCGCGTAGGAGCCAAGTGGATTGGAAGAAACTTCCGAAAGTCTACGATCCCGGAAGTCTGACCCGAATGCAGCAAATAGCGCGTCGTCAGGGTGGCGAATGCCTGTCTACGGCTTACATTAACAACTCGACTAAGCTCAAGTGGCGCTGTGCGAGGGGACACGAATGGAGAGCGGTACCGAGTCACATATCTCTCGGAGGCTGGTGTCCGCAATGCTGCGGAAAGAATAATCCTAGAAATTTGAAAATGATGAGAGCCCTCGCCGAAAAACGAGGCGGGAGATGCCTATCCAAGGTTTACCGAAGGAATGAAGTCAAATTGAAGTGGTCCTGCGCTGAAGGACATATATGGCTGGCGCCACCGAGTGGAATTATCGGTGGGCGCTGGTGTCCGATCTGTGGCGGCAGTTCAAGAGACACATTAAGGAACATGCGCAAACTCGCGGAGTCCAAGGATGGAAAATGCTTGTCAAGAAGGTATGTCAATAACCATACGAAACTCAAATGGCGCTGCGCAGAAGGACATGACTGGGAAGCAGTGCCAAGTGCAATCAAATTCGGGGGATGGTGTCCCAAGTGTGCTCACTTACATAGGAACGATCATTTGCGGCTTACTATAGGAAAGATGCACGAATTGGCTCGGAAACGTCATGGTGAGTGCCTGTCCAAAACATATATTAACAACCACACGAAATTGCAGTGGAGGTGTGCCGAGGGTCATACATGGCAGGCAATGCCGGGAAAAATCCAGCAAGGACGGTGGTGCCCCGAGTGCAAGCGCCTGCACTTGGGCGATAGCCAACGGCTCTCAATGGAAGACATGCATATACTTGCAAGAAAACGTGGTGGAAAGTGCGTTTCACAGGTCTACAAAAACGCCAGCACAAAGTTAGAATGGCGGTGCCTTGAGGGCCACACGTGGTGGGCCGTGCCAAAACAGCATTCAGCAAGGGAGTTGGTGCCCGACTTGCCGCGAACCAAGAACATAAGCCGCGCAACGGACATGGGCCGTGGGTTGAGCCAAGATTCAATTCTCAAAACAGAAGGGGACGCCCGGGGTACACGGAAAAATGGACCTGAACAAATGCCTGTATCGTCAGTCGGTTAGGTTGGTAGGGGCGGTGGGGATCGAACCCACGACCTTCGGCTTAAAAGGCCGCTGCTCTACCACTGAGCTACGCCCCTAAAGTGTTTGCTGCACAACAATTTGCGCGGCACCGCCCGAAGCGTCGTTTTCGCTGGTGGCAGTTGTGGTGGCAGTTGCTTCTAGCAGTGACACCACCACATGAAGCTTGTTTGGACCCAGATGCGCGTATCGCCTCGTCTTCGCCAAACTCTTATGCCCTAGCAAGTCTGCAATATCTTCCAGCGGAGCGCCTTTCATTCGCAGACGGCTCGCAAATGTATGTCGCAAATCGTGCCAACGAAAGTTCTTGATCTACGCTTCGGTCACCGCGTTGTCAAACCAGCGCCGCCCATTTTCGAGCGGCTCCTCCGGTTTCGCCGCCTGGAGCACACGCCCTCTGCCTTCGCCCCGGTTATGCACAACCCTCAGGGCGGCAACCGCAGCATCATTTAGCGGGGCATATATCGGCTCTTCGTTCTTCGTCCGCGGAACGTTCAACATCCGACTTCTAAAGTCTACCATGTCCCACGTGAGACTGTACTGACTGCCCTTCCGCAAACCAGTGTTGATTGCGAGGCCTAACTCGGGAAGGTGCAAAGGCCCCTTGGCCTCGATAACCTTTCAGAGCTTTCTTTCCTTTTCTTCAGCAGAGGGGGGCAGGAAGACTTCACTGTAGGTAGAGTTGTAGTGATTTCGTTTGAACGCCTCGCAGGAAGTCGGGGGCTCGAGTCCCTTCGTTAATTCGAACACCAATTGGTTGGATCCGTCGTGTTTAAGGGCGAGCCAAAGATCGCCCACCTAGATTGTATTAACTGCGTCAGCTGTCGAACTCACGGTTGTGATCGCTGTTTCCTTGGTCTCGCTCTAACCCGGAAATCTCACCAGGAATAAGACAAAACGCTGAATAGAAGTGGAAAAAGGCCGCTTTCTCGGGCATAACTGCGTTGTTCAGGCGTAGTCAGTGTCCGAAGAAAAGAGGCCTTTTCAATGACAGAGTGTAGCGAGAC
>WNFF01003059.1_pt1 | contig 13709 bp, 9 predicted proteins | sample 5400441 | NCBI WGS metagenome assembly WNFF01 (sample SAMN13153345, study PRJNA577476) | soil metagenome | isolation source: 120 cm saprolite under Douglas fir tree site 2 hole 3 replicate 1 | place: USA:California | collected 2015-04-18 | reverse complement strand
AAACGAACTCCCTTGGACCGTGTACCGCGGTCATTCACGCACATCCACTTATTTGGAGGATACGGTCACCACGCTGGCGAACGTTGTCGGTAACTTCAAGGCCGGCGAAACCTACAACATTGGTGGCAGTTGCTCTCACAGCATCGAAGAGCTTTCCGACGTAGTGCTGAAAGTAACCGGCGCACATCCGCGCCTTGCGGAATATCGGGATTCGGAGATCCTGACTACCAAGCATAAGAGGGTCGATGTCTCAAAGGCGATTCGTGATTTGGGACACAAGGATACTTATGGCTTGGAAGAAGGAATGCAGCTGACGGCTGAGTGGATGCGTCAAGTATGCAATTTCCGGGCTAACACGATGACTTGTGCGGAGCCAGCGAGCTCTGCCGCCTAATCGGGCTTACTGGCAACCACTACGAGCGGGATGCAGAGAAACAAGTTGATCCTCAAACGCCCCGCCCAATTCGGCCCCAACGCTCGCAAAGCCCGCTTGGCACGCTACCCAAGGCGGCAAAAAGGCCGCGCATGTCCTTGTTTTCATGCTGATGCCCGACGCCTGCCGATCAAGTTCGCACTGGGCCTTGTCGTTCCTGCTGGGCTGTCGCGATCCAACAGCACAAAACTCGCAGAGCAGAATCTGGCATGAAGACTGCTGTACAAGCTGTCTCGGTTCAACTGTGGCGCGGAGTTGTAGGCACGGAGCTTCGCCGCAACGTTTTTGAGAGCTACGGCACACGCGTGCTGGTGGTAGCTGTGACATTTGCAACTGCCGTGGTGATCGCGCGTGAGCTAGGTCCTAGCGGTCGCGGGTTCTATGCAGTTGCCGCAGCCGTCGGCGCCATCGGCGTGCAGTTCAGCAATCTTGGCCTGCATCTCTCGAACACATACTATGTTGCAAAAGACCGAGCGCTACTACCGGCCCTCATCGGGAACACGTTAGCGGTCGTCTTTGTGGCTGGTGTCGTCACGGTCTTGACTGGCGTCGGCTTGGTCTTCTGGCAGAAGCTATCGCCGGTCCACGGCACGCTTTTGATCCTGGCACTGGCTTCAGTCCCGGTCGGCCTCGCTTACCTGTTCACTCAGGGACTGCTGCTCGGGGTTAGCGAGGTGCGGGCCTACAACCAGATTGAATGCGGCAGCAAGCTCTTAGTCCTAGCTCTAATCTGCATCCCCGCTCTGGTTCACCTTGGCACAGTGGAACTGTTCTTCGGCTTGGCTTTGTTATCCGCACTCCTCGGTTTCCTTTGGGCTCTTCTGCGACTCAGACGAGTTTCGACGGAACCTCTTGAGCTATCCCTGGCCGTTTTCCGTCAGAGCATCAGTACCGGCATTAACGCGTATATGATCCTATTCTTCGGTTTTCTTGTGCTGCGAATTGACCTGCTCATGGTCAAGCACATGCTGGGTGCCACGGAAGCGGGCTACTATTCAATAAGCCAGGTCCTCGCCGAGAACACCATGATGTTTCCGGTGGTCCTAGGATCGCTCTTGTTTCCCAAGCTTTCGGCGCTAAGGGGAAGAGAAGAAAAATTCCAGCTGGCAAACAAGGCCGTACTTGCTGCGGCGGCGCTGATGTTGCCGGCCGTCGTGATTGGGGCACTGGCCGCGAAGCCTATCATCTCCATTGCATTCGGGCGAAGCTTCCTCCCGGCGGTTACCCCCTTTGTTTGGCTGATGCCGGGAACATATTTCTTGGGAATCGAAACTGTGATGGTTCAACTTCTAAACAGCGAGGGTTTTCCGTCCGTTATCGTCGTGGCTTGGATCGCAGATACAATTATCAACGTCGGTTTGAATTTGTGGGCCATCCCCCGCTATGGAATAACCGGCGCGTCGATCGTTTCCTCTGTTTGCTATTTCGTGATGTTCCTCATCGTTTTGGCTCTCGTGTGGAAGCGCAACTACACACGGCAACCGGCAGCGGCGTGCGCCCCAAATCTATCAGCCTAAACGTAAATGCGAATCATAAGGATACTCAAACGGGAATCGCCGCTCTTGGTAGCACGCGAGGTCTTGTGGCGGGCACGCAGGGAGTGGAACAAGTGGCGCGTACATGGCCGGCTCAAGCACCCTGGCTATCTTAAATTCCGGCCTACTCCTTACTACAACCTGGACTTGCAATCCTTGAGTGAGAATAGCCGGGCACTCATCGTTGCCTTCGCGGATGAGATTCAGGCTGGACGGTATCCCTTTCTCGGTTATGGCACAGCGGAAGTCGGAACACGCCCGAAGTGGAACCTCGACTTCATATCGGGTGCCGAGTGGCCTTATGCGCGGTGCGAGGGCCGCGAGTGCATTCGCAACGATGGCTCCGACGTAAAGGTGCCGTACGAGGTTTCGCGTCTGCAATTCCTGCCGGTCCTTGGTAGAGCTCACGTTCTCACGGGCGACGACTCGTATCGTCGGGCGGCAAAGGGCATCCTCTCGCACTGGATTCAGTCAAATCCCGTTCTGTTGGGCGTGAATTGGACGATAGCGATGGAGGCGGCTCTGCGCGGCATGAGCATCTGCTTCCTATTGAATTTGCTTTCTCCCTTTCGTCCAGAGGAGCAACCCTGGCTCGCGACCGTGACCCGCTCCCTGGTTGAGCACTTGCTCTACATCGAAGCGAACATTGAGTTTTCACATTTATTGACCAGCAATCACTATCTGAGTGACGTCGTGGGGCTCTACTGTCTTTCAATGTTCCTCCACGGTGAGGGCATGGCGGCGAGGCGCCGCGAGTACCGGCAGCGAATCGAAGCCGAAATGGCGCAGCAGGTGTACGAAGACGGTGGGGATTACGAAGCTTCCACTGGATACCAGGTGTTGGTCACGCAGCTTTTCACAACCGCACTGCTGCTGATGCGTTGCGAACGCTCAACTCCGGCTACGCCAGCGTTCGTTGGGCGCCTTAGGACGATGTTCCAATTCCTCGACGCAATCGCCAGCACGTCTGGCCAATTGCCGCAGGTGGGTGACTGCGACGATGGCCGCACCGAACTGCTGCTTGACGACCTCCGGCAGATGATCCATTGCCAGGTTGCAGAGAGGAATTCACTGAAGGTTTCCCACTTGCTCGGTCTGGGACAACGGCTCTTCGGTGTAGGCGCCGGCGCCGGTGACGATTCCGCGTGGTACGGTCTCAGCGACACCACTCGAAGCCCTTATTCCGAGGCTCAGCTCAACCCTGGCTTGACCGGTCCAATCAAAGTTCTTCCAAGGTCGGGGATTGGCGTCCTGAAACATGGGTCTGCTGACTTGCTGTTTTTTGCCATTCCAAACGGAATCTTTGGCAAAGGAAGCCACACCCATAATGACAAGCTTAGCTTTGTCTTGCGCGTCGGTGGTCAGGAAGTTCTCTGCGACTCCGGGACGGGTTGCTACACACGGGACATCGCGATACGAAACCGGTTCCGCAGTACCACGGCGCACAACACATTGCTGATCGATGGCACAGAACAGAATCGCATCGACTCCGGCCCACTCGGGGTTTTCATCCTTGGAAACGAGGCGGCTGTTAGTCCGATTCAAGAGGGTAGAGAAGCGCACGGCTGCTTCTTGCGCGCCTCGCATACTGGATACCGCTCGCTTGGTGTGACACACACCCGAACGATTCGCGTTGTTGACGACAGACGGGCCTTTGTCATTGAAGACGAACTCGAGGGCGACGGCGTTCACGATTTCGAGCTCAATTTTCAACTTGCGCCCAATCGAAGCGCAGAAGTAGCTGCGGCCGAAAACGGGATTCTGTGCCGCATACTCGGCGATGGGCAAATTCAGCTCGCGGTCGCTGGACCTACTCCTCTCCAGGGGGCAGTCCAGCCATCGCTCATCAGCACTACGTACGGCGCAACGGTTCCAGCGATGAAGGTGCGCATCCGCGGAAGAGCCGCAGTTCCCGCGCTTATCACCACTCGTATCTCGTGGACGGAAGTGGCCGACATGGCAAGCCGCCAACCCGGCTCCGCAAAGGAAATCAAGATTCACGAAGCTGTCGCCAAGGGGGTCTGCCAGGCATGAACTCCACTCGTTTCGTACCAAGGACCGTCCCGGACGGAGAGGTTTTCGCACCAGACCGGGAGTCTGCCGACTACCCGCTGTCCGGACAGTCTATCGTGTGTTTCGCGGGCGAGGACTGGTGGTACCACCATCCCCATTCGAAAAACCACATCCTTAAGCGGCTGGCCAAACATAATCGCGTACTGTTCGTGAACTCCATCACCATGGGCCTGCCTTCGATCGGCAACCCGGATTTCTTTCAAAAGATCCGGCGCAAACTTCGCAGCTATCTACGTTGGTTACGCAAGGCCCCTGAAGGCCTGTGGGTGATGACGCCGATAAACGTGCCGTTTTACGGCTCACCGATAATACGGATGCTGAATCGACTGCTGCTTGTACTGCAGCTCCGATCGGTGATGTTTATTCTCAAACTGCGGCATCCCATCGTGTGGGTCGCCATCCCTACGGCCGCCGACGTCGCGAACTCGCTCGGCGCCAAGCTGTTGGTCTATCAGGTTTCCGACAAATACGATGTCAACGAGGACAGCGCGCTGTCGCGTGCTGTAATTCGCGACATGGATGCTCGCCTGAAGGAGCGCGCCGCAGTGGTAATGTATTCCGGCCGGAAACTGTATGAGGAAGCCGAATTCGGCCACCGGTATTTCCTCGAACAAGCAGTGGACTATGAGCGGTTCGCCAACTTGCCCCCGGACACGCCTCCGGATATTGCTGCCATTCCTCGGCCAGTGCTCGGATACGTAGGCGCTGCCGACTGGTACACTATGGATGTGCCCTTAATCGAGCACGTAGCTAGGATGCGGCCCGATTGGCACTGGGTTTTCATCGGCTCGAAATCGAACGTAGTGCAGCTGTCCGCGCCCAACATCCATTTTCTCGGCCCCAAGCCCTATTCCGAACTTCCGCGCTATTACCGTCACATTGACGTCTGTGTGTTGCCTTGGGACCGGAAAAACGCATTTACCAGCTACGGAAGCGCCATCAAGGTCCGGGAATACCTCGCAACCGGTAAGCCCGTGGTGATTTCTCCGCTATACGAATACCTGCACACGCCGGGCGTGAGAATCTACCGATCGATCGATGAATTCATCTTGTTGGTTGCTGAGGCGCTGGCCTGCGATTCGCCTCGCGAGCGCCAGACACGGCAGGATGCTGTCCGGGACTGCACGTGGGACATCCGCGCCAGAGAAGTGGCGAGCCTTTTCCGCCGATTGCTCGATGGCCAAAACGTTGGCAAGGCCGCGTTATCTTGCATCGGGCAGAAACAGATTCCAAGCGCGCTTGAGTGAGTCGCAGACCGGTCTCGTAATCTTGAGAACAACACCAACTCTTCAGACGATTCGCAAAGTCCTTTCCGACTTGCGTCGGGATACCAGCCATGAATGATGCAGTTTATTTCTATTCCCAGAGCGCCCGGAGATGGGAGTCCAATTACAAAAAGAAAGGGTTTTCAGTCCGCAAAGACATTCTTCACGAACTGCTGCCAGCTCGCAACATAGCAGGCCAGAACTGGCTCGACGCGGGCTGTGGAACGGGGACGCTCACTCGATTCCTCGCAGAAGCCAAAGGCTGCAACACATTGGGTGTGGACGCTTCCGCAGAAATGATTGCCAATTGCGTTCCCGCCCGCAATACCGAGTTCCGTCAGATTAGAGATATCTGCGAGACTGGATTGCCGGACGGCATCTTCGATGGCGTCCTATGCTCTAGCGTGCTTGAGTACGTGTCCGATCCGTGCGCTGCTCTGGTTGAACTCAAGCGGCTATTAAAGCCGAAAGGATTGCTGCTTGTTTCAGTGCCAAATGCGCACCCAATTGCCCGCTGGCCGATGCTGGCCATATACTGGCTCACAAAGCACCTAGGTCGGTGGCGCTGGTTTCAATTTCTCGATTATTCCAAACACAGCTATTCAGAATTGCGTTTCCGTCGCTTGCTCAACACCTGCGGATTCCGCGTCGAGGCCGTACGCACGTTCGGGGTGACACTTGGGTTCGAGACATTTCTTGGCCAGGGTACCCTTATGATGTTCCGTGCTGTTAAACTCTGAATCCTTCCGTTTGGAAAGCGTTTAACCCGAGGCTCTGGGGCGAGTCCACCACCTGGGTTCAAGAGTAGGTTCCATTTGGCGTCCGCAGTGGCCTGCAAGAAATGCTTTTCATCGCTCGGATTATCCCAACATTGAGTTTCCATCTGAGGATCATCGCGACATGGGGCAAGCACTCGGAATCTTGAGGAGTGTCCAGGATGTACCGCGCTGCTGAGGAGGTTTGCTGATGTGCGGCATAGTCGGAGTACTTTCCTTTACTAACAGTGCTTTCCAGGTTTCTACGCCCTATTTGACGCGCATGCGGGATGTGATGTCGCATCGCGGACCAGACGGCGCCGGGATTTTTGTCTCTGGCGATCGGAGGCTTGGGTTGGGGTTTCGTCGCCTAGCGATCATCGACCTATCCGAAAGAGCCATGCAGCCGATGAGTAACGAAGACGGTACTCTTTGGGTGGTCTTCAACGGCGAGATTTACAACCACGCCGAAATTCGTAAGGAACTGGAGGCCCGGGGCGGACACCGCTGGAAGACGGACCATTCTGATACCGAAGTGATACTGCATGCATTCGAAGAATGGGGTATCGACTGCGTTCACAAGTTCCGCGGTATGTTTGCCATCGCGCTATGGGACACGAAACAGCGTCAACTGTGGTTGATTCGTGACCGCATCGGGGTCAAGCCGCTCTACTACAGCATTCATCATGGACGTATCACTTTCGCTTCAGAAATCAAAGCGTTGCTGGAGGACGAGCAGCAGGAACGTGGCGTCAATGAGGAGGCGTTTTATTACTATTTGTCATTTAATGCGACACCAGCCCCACACACTCTCTTTTCGGGTATCCAGAAGCTCGCCCCAGGCACATGGTTGAGAGTGAACGAAGACGGTCAAGTCCGAGAATGCCGGTACTGGGACGTTTGGGATCACACGGAGCCATTGACGAATGCTACTGAGGCGGAGATTGCGGAACGCATTCTTTCCGAACTGCGCACCTCCGTTAAGCTCCGCAAGATCAGTGACGTTCCGGTGGGCGTTTTTCTCTCTGGCGGCATCGACTCAAGTACCAATGCGGCGCTTTTTTCTGAAGGGGAGACCCAGCCGGTCAGGACCTTCTCGATCGGCTATGACCGAGAATACGAGAGCTATCAGAACGAGCTTCACTATGCCCGTCGGATGGCGAATGAGGTTGGCGCGGAACATCATGAACTGCGGCTGACGGAAAATGACCTACTTGAGTCTCTTCCTCTGATCATTCGGCATCAGGATGAACCGTTGGCAGATCCTGTTTGCGTGCCGGTCTACTACGTTTCGAAACTAGCTCGCGATGCCGGCGTCAAAGTCTGCCAAGTGGGAGAAGGCTCTGACGAGCTGTTCTGGGGTTACAAATATTGGAAGGACTCCCTCCGGCTACAACGCTTTAGCAACCTGCTCCCAATTCCAAGCGCCCTGAGAAACTTGGGACTTGCGGGCCTCAATTTCGTGGAGCGAGGCCGAAAGGCCTCTTATGATCGTCAGTTTTCCTGTGAAGTTCTGCGCAGAGCTTTGTCAAACCGGCCCGTTTTCTGGGGTGGGGCGGAGGTTTTCAGCGACTCGCAAAAGCGGCAGCTGCTCTCCCCACGTTTGCGCAAGAGATTCGGCGGACTGAGTTCTTGGGAGGCCCTCCAGCCGATTCGACAACGGTTCGAGGAAAAAGCCTGGGAGCCATCGCCCCTCAATTGGATGACTTATCTCGATTTGAATCTGAGATTACCGGAACTGTTGCTCATGCGCGTGGATAAGATGAGTATGGCGGTGAGCTTGGAAGCCCGTGTCCCATTTCTCGACCACAAGTTCGTGGAGCTGGCGATGAGCATTCCCGAAGCGGTAAAAACCAAAAGCGGGGTACTCAAATACATTCTGAAGAAGGCCGTCAGGGGTGTGATACCGGACGAGCTTATTGATCGAAAGAAACAAGGCTTTGCCGCACCCGTCTACGAGTGGTATCACACCAAATTCGGAGAATACGTTGTGAAAGAAATGAAGGACTTTTGCGACAGCACAGATCTTTTTCAGTTTGAGGGAGTCTTACCTTTCATGAAGAGAAGAGGATGGGCGCTGCTGAATGTCGCGCTGTGGTGGAAGCAGTACATTGGCTCCGGACCGGCCGTACCTCAACCATTCCTCGCATCGGCTCCCTTGAGAAGTGAGTCAAACAGTTATCGAAACATTCCAGTATCTGTCGAACCTAGCGCGTGAGTTGCATCTTGCGCGCATTCTCCAAATAGTTGTCAGGAAAAAACGGAACGTCCGCTCAGTCCAGCGGACTAAGACGAGGTAAAGGACAGGCGCCAATACCCGGAATCAACGTAAAACACGCCGTGGAGAGGGATCTCGCAGTGATTGATATCCGGCACGTCATTCATGAGTTTCTCGGTCTGCAACGGAAACGGCCCTAACCAACTGGACAGCCAGCAAGTAGAGGAGAAATTATGAGAAAACTGAATGCATTTCTGATCATGTGTTTCGCGGCGGTTCTTGCTTCGTCGGTTCGAGCCCAGACCTCTGGGGCGAACAACGCTGAGCTGAATGGCAACTACGCATTTACCTTCACCGGGATCAGAGGGACCGGGAGTATCTCGTCTGTTTTTGCGGCCGTAGGAAGATTCACAGCGGACGGGGCCGGCAGTCTCACCAACGGCGAACTGGACACCAACACCGTGGGTGGCGGAGCGGTTGCTCAATCGTTCACCGGGACCTATTCGATCGGTGCCGACAATCGCGGCGTGATGACTTTGAGTATTTCGGGCAGCACGGCGAGGCTTGCCTTCGCGATGATGGCCAACGGCAACGCCCAGTTCATCGAGTTCGACGCCTCAGGTGGGGCGGGAACGATCGGCTCGGGGACCATGGAAAAAGCGGACACTACTGCCTATAGCACGGCCAGAATAACGGGTAACTACGCATTTGGCGCCGCCGGTTTAGATAACGTAAATAATCGCGCGGCGATCGAGGGCCGATTTACTTCGAACGGGACGGGCGCCCTCACCAACGCAGCTGGAGACGTCAACGCTTATGGCACCGATTATTCGATGATCTTTACGGCAGCGAATTACACCGTGTCCAATACCGCCACGGGGCGGGGCACCATGAACCTCGCCTTCACGTTTGGCGGAACACCCGACAGCCTGAATTTCATCTTTTACATCGTGAATTCAGGAAAGCTGTTTGTGATGGAGAGTGACACGGTCACGACCGCCACCCCGTTGCTAAATGGCGTCGTGGTGCAGCAGCAAATTCCCGCGGGAGGCTTTACCAATGCCTCGCTGAACGGCAACATGGTGATTTACCTCACCGGACTCTCCATGTGCGGTAGTGCGTCAGGCGTGCCCAAAGCGGGCGCGGGTTTGCTCACTGCCAACGGCAACGGCGCCTTTTCTCTGACTTACGACGAGAACTACTGTAGGGCGCCCAATTCCTTCACCGCTGCGCCGGGGACGTACAGTGTGGCGAGCAACGGGCGTACATCGATTACGGTTGGAGGATTCAGCTTGGCTGCCTACCTGGTGAACTTGAATCAAATTTTTCTCTTCGTTTCGGATTCCAATGTCCTGTTCGGGTTCGGCGAACCCCAGGCCGCCGGTTCGTTCACCAATAGCACGCTGAAGGGCACGTATGCTGGCTTTGCGACCAACCCGGTGGATTTCGGAGTAGTTGTCTTCTCCGGCGAGTTCTCGGCGGACGGCACCACCCCCACCGGCAATATGACCGGCACGGAAGACATCGGCTCCCCGAGCGGACCGAATCCGGGCGTGGCCTTCAACGCCACATACTCCGTCTCCCCATCGCCAACAAATGGCAGGGGAACCATGACGGTCACTTCCGGCACAGGAGGCAACGCCATCATCTATATGATCTCTCCTGCGAAGTTCGTGGCGGTTTCACAGAACGATCCTAATCCCGCAGTCTTGGATTTCGAATTATCTTCAGCTCCCGCGTCTCTCTCTCTTTCCTCGCTTTCGCTGAATCCAACGACTGTTACGGGTGGGAATTCCTCCACCGGCACAGTCACGCTCAGCGGGCCTGCCCCCACAGGCGGCGCGCAAGTCACGCTTTCCAGCAGCAACACGACGGTGGCCCGGGTTCCGTCCAGCGTGACGGTCGCAGCCGGAGCCACGAGTGCAACGTTCACGGTCAGTACCAGCGCCGTGGCCGCATTGGCTACAGTCGCCATCTCCGCGACTTTCAGTGGCGCGACCACATCGGCTTCGCTCACGGTCACGCCTGCACCTCCGCCCCCGCCGACTCTCACGTCGCTGACGCTGAACCCAACGAGCGTCATTGGCGGCCTGCAGTCTTCCACTGGCACCGTTGCGCTGAGCGCTCCAGCTCCAGCTGGTGGCGCACAAGTCTTCCTTTCCAGCAGCGGCCCGGCCAACGTGCCTTCCAGCGTGATTGTTCCTGCCGGAGCCAGCAGCGCAACCTTCACTGTTAGGACGTCCGGCGTTCTCTTCTCAACTTCTGCCACGATCTCGGCTTCGTACAACGGTACGACCCGGACGGCAACCCTTGCAGTGTTGTTGTAGCAACTTCGAAATATCACCGCAAAGGCCAGACATAAGGTTGTTTGAGGTCAGGCCGAAGTGGGAGTAAATGGGAGTGGGGATGCAACTTGGTCTAACGCCAGCCAGGGCCACGTCACTAAGATCACTTGATGATTCGCCTTAAATCGACAACGGTTGCGGGGTCACTTGTATGTACGCGAACGAAGCCCATTCTTCTATTGCTGCTATTGTTCAGCGTTGCGACGGAGATCGCGTGTAATGGACTCAACGCAAGTAAAACAAGCGGGAATTCTGTTTTTCTCAATCGCGACCTGTCCACAGGGGATCTCTCGCAATGGACCCACCGGGACTTCGGCTTGGGCACCGACGTGGGCGGGAACACGAACGGCGCGGGATATCTGTGGTATCACTCCAGCGTCGCCGGACGCAGAACTGCTGGTCTGACCGTCACTCCCACGGCTCACGCTTCGCCAGCGGCCAACAGCGATAGCGTCTTCTTGTGGGAGCCGAGGCAGTTCTGGAATCACCAGCCTTACGAAATCTGGCTGCGCACCTCGGTCCTGTTCCCATCCGCAGCGACAATCTCGTCGAGCGGTCTTAGCGGGGAAGCGCCTTTTGCGCCCACCACCGGGGAGTGGAACTGGTTCCTGGTGTTCCACAACGATAGCAGCCCCTTGCCTGCTTGCGCGAAGGAATACGCCAACATATCGCTCGACGTGAAGACAGATGATCCCGTCGTGAGCGGTGCCATCGGAACGAACAATGTTCATATCGCGTTACGCATCATGGGCGGTAACGACTGCTCTCCGAACATCATGTGGGTCAATGGTCCTCCCCTCCGATGGGACCACTGGTACGAGATGCTCCTGCATATCAAGTGGGATCCCAAGCGTGGGATTGTGGAGTGGTATCTGGACAACTTCAGCGCCCCGTACTACTCGAACCTGAAGATCCCGACGCTGTTCACGCGCCCGAAGGGGTATGTAAGCCCGAGCTATACAACGTTGACGCTACCCAACTATCGTTTGCATGCGCCAAGGAACTCGACAAGCTATGTTGGGCCGCTAGTGGTGGGCTCGACCAGAAGTTCTGTGCTGAACGCTTTCTGAACGACGGGATGCAGAATTTCAGGAGAAAGCACGGTTCCAAAGGAATGCAATTCCTCACGATCGGACGCTACCGCACGCCGGTGCACACCTTAACAAGCGGTGAGGAAACATTTCGCGTACCAAGAGGGTTATATGGAACCTGTAATTCACCTTGCGTTTGTGGATGACTGGGAAGTCCGCGGCAATGGCACCGGGGATCCCAGAGTACTCCAGTTTGAGCCCATGCGAGAGCTCGTGAAGATCTTCAACAACCACGGGATACGTGGTTCATTCAACGCTGAAGTGATGCAACAGCTCGCCTATCGGAACCAGCAAGAACGTTTTCCCGAGTTGAAGGTTATAGCCGATGAGTGGGAACAGGTGGTGATGGAGTCCTTTCGTCAGGGGCACGACATTCAGTTGCACCTTCATCCGCAATGGTTGGACTCCAGCTATCAGGGCCATGGCAACTGGACGCTTGGCGGGGACTGGTCGATCCTCAACTATCCAGGCCAGCAGATCAGAGCAATGCTCGTTACTGGTAAGCAATACTTGGAGACCCTGCTCCGCCAGATCGACCCGGCATATGCTTGTGTGTCATTCCGAGCAGGATCGTGGTGCGCAGCGCCTTCCGATTTCCTGCTGCCAATTCTCAGCGAACTAGGCTTTGTCTTTGATATGAGCATCGTTGCCGGCGTCCGATACGATACGCCGCAAGTCAAACTTGACTATGCTCGATGCCAGGAGCCATTCCTGCCGTACTATCCTGATATGAGAGACGCACGTCGAGTTTCTCGTTCTGCGGAGCCGATCGTCTGCATCCCCACCAACACGTTCCCGGGTCCACGCGTCGCACTGATGCGAGCGGCGTTCCGCAAGATAGTCCGGAAGCTCAGCACGCGAGACAATGGGGCGATGCCAGCGGCGTCTCGCGGACGCAGCGGCGACGAGTGGACGAACAAAGGCGAGTCCGGTGCCGTCGGAGCCGCGAGAAAATTGCTGAAGCGCTACATAGTGGGCCAGACCGAGATCGCGGACCTTGCCCAAATGAATTACGCGATGATGCGTCAAATGATGTCTCATATTCGGAGGCAAGCAGCAAGGTCGGGCTTGGCCCGTGTCCCAGTCATCCTGGAGAACCACACAAAAGATATCTACGATTTCTCCGATATTGAGCGCTTTGTTGCAGACGTCGCTCGCTCACGAGATGTGAAGACGGTCACACTGACGGAGATCGCCAATGGACTTAGAAACGGCACTTTCAAGGCCCGTGCCGCTTGATCGTCGCAAGGAGATCTTGCGCGGAGCGCTTCTCCGAAGGCGCGCAGATCTTCGGAAATCCTGGAAACAGTTTATCTCCATGGAGGGTCTGGAATCTCTGGGCTCGCTTGCGCCGGAGGTTGAGTCGTTCCTGTCGGGACAGGGTTCGATTCACGACTGGCGGCCGGCTGCCACCTTCACATGGATTAATTGCGACGCAAGTTTCTCGGACTGCCTCCGTGCCATAGCCCTGGTCGGTAAGGTCGAGTACCGGCCATCGGATACGAGCCCGGCCCGTTTGTCGCCTCTGGATATTAATAAGCTATCGAGCGATGAGCGCCTTAAAACTCTATGTGCCCGGTATCGTTGCCCTTTGAACATCGGCACCGCAAGCGAGTTTGACGTTGCGGAAGAACTGCTGCGTCAGTTGATGGTGCCAGACCGCGCGAAACTCGAGGCGGGAGAGGAGTTCGACGTTGACATCGTACTGCTGAAGCTGAATCTTGTTGGAATTCGCGCCATGATCACTCGTGATTTGCGGTCTCTGGACGCTCTCAATTATTTTTATGAGCTTCCGCATCGATCATTGGCTCGCATGCGCGCGAGCCCTCGCTACGTCGCTCTTTGGTTGTGCATTTACGCGCAGCTATTGAGCATGCCGGATTGGTAGATATGCGCGTCGCTGTTTTGGCAGGGTCAATCAGAGCGGGAATGCGCATCGCCGGGGAAATTGAGAATCTCCCCGGCATCGATGTATTCGTAATTGTTTGTAACGT
>WNFF01003464.1_pt1 | contig 13710 bp, 16 predicted proteins | sample 5400441 | NCBI WGS metagenome assembly WNFF01 (sample SAMN13153345, study PRJNA577476) | soil metagenome | isolation source: 120 cm saprolite under Douglas fir tree site 2 hole 3 replicate 1 | place: USA:California | collected 2015-04-18 | reverse complement strand
AGCTCGGTGCGCTCCCTCTCCCCGCTTGCAACCGAACTCGGGTTTACCCGAGTTCGGTCACTTAATGACTGGCCGAAGTCGGATATATCCGACTTCGGCTGAGAGGGTTGGGGTGAGGGGGGACTCACCACGGCCTGAGTGTCGAAAGGAGCCCCTCACCCCCGCCCTCTCCCCGTGAAGAACGGGAAGAGGGAGCGCACCGAGCTTGCCGCTGCAGCTGAATCCACGTCACCGTTACGCCACCGCCTTGATCACGCTCGCGACCTTGCCGAAGATCTCCTCGATCTCGCGCTCGGTCACGATCAGCGGCGGGGTGAGCGCGATGGTCTCGCCGGTGATGCGGACCATGAGATCCTGCTCGTTGAACGCCTTCACCATCGCGTCGTAGGCGCGCCGGCCGACGGCGTCGGGGCGCGAGGCGAGGTCGATGCCGGCGGTGAGCCCGACGCAGCGGATGTCGAGCACGTTCGGCAGTCCCCTGAGCGTCATCGCCGCCTCCGCCCAGATGGGCTCGAGCTTCTTCGCGCGCTCGAACAGCGCTTCGTCGCGGTAGAGGTCGAGGGTGGCGAGCCCGGCGGCGCAGGCGAGCGGGTGCGCCGAATAGGTATAGCCGTGGAACAGCTCGACGACGTGCTCGGGGCCGCGCATGAAGGCGTCGTGGATCGGCTTGCGCACGATCACGCCGCCCATCGGCACGGCGCCCGAGGTGATGCCCTTGGCGAAGGTGATCATGTCGGGGACGACGCCGTAGCGCTCGGCGGCGAAGGCGTGGCCGAGCCGGCCGAAGCCGGTGATGACCCGTGCAGCGCGACGATGCGCTCGAGATCGTCCGCCAGATGCGCGCCCCAGTCCGGCTCGCCCTTGCTGAACGCCTGCCGCTCGCGATTGTAGGTCGCCGGCAGGTGATCGACGCCGGCAAGGAGCGCGCCGAAGAATTTGCGGTTGTTGACGATGCCGCCGACCGAGATGCCGCCGAAGCCGACGCCGTGATAGCCGCGCTCGCGCCCGATCAGCCGGGTGCGCGCGCCATCGCCACGCACGTTGTGGAAGGCGAGCGCGATCTTGAGCGCGGTGTCGACCGCCTCCGAGCCCGAATTGCAGAAGAACACGTGGTCGAGGTCGCCGGGGGCGAGCGCCGCCACCCGGCTCGCCAGCTCGAACGCTTTGGGATGGGCAAATTGAAAGGCCGGCGCGTAGTCGAGCTCGGCCGCCTGGGCGCGGATCGCCGCGACGATCGGCGCGCGGTTGTGCCCGGCATTGGTGCACCACATGCCGGCGATGCCGTCGAGCACGGCGCGGCCGTCGGGCGTGTAGTAGTGCATGTCCTTGGCGCGCGCGATCAGGCGCGGCGCGGCCTTGAACGCGCGGTTGGGCGTGAACGGAATCCAATAGGCCGCGAGATCGTTGGGGACGGCGATGGCTGCTGCTTGTGCCGACGGCATGGATGCTTTCCTTCGTTTGCTGACACGTCCCTTGCCGCTCCGCGATGCGGCTGCTACCAACCCCGCGCCTCCTGAATTTAGACCGAAATGGCCGACAAACCCAGCAAGACCAACCGGCCGAAGGCGCGGCTGCCGCGCGGGCTCGCCGATCGCTCGCCGGTCGAGATCGCGGCGACGCGAAAAATGCTCGCGCAGATCTGCGCGGTGTTCGAGCGCTACGGCTTCGAGCCGCTGGAGACGCCGGCGATCGAGTATACCGACGCGCTCGGAAAATTCCTGCCCGACCAGGACCGGCCGAACGAGGGCGTGTTCTCGTTCCAGGACGACGACGAGCAGTGGCTCTCGCTCCGCTACGACCTGACCGCGCCGCTCGCGCGCCACGTGGCGGAGAATTTCGACGCGCTGCCCAAGCCCTATCGCAGCTACCGCGAGGGCTTCGTGTTCCGCAACGAGAAGCCGGGCCCCGGGCGCTTCCGCCAGTTCATGCAGTTCGACGCCGACACCGTCGGCTCGGCGTCCCCCGCCGCAGACGCCGAAATCTGCATGCTGGCGGCAGATACGATGGAGGCATTGGGCATCAAGCGCGGTGACTATGTAGTGAAGGTAAATAATCGCAAGGTAATCGATGGGGTGCTCGACTCGATCGGGCTTGGCGGAGAGGCGAATGTCGGCAAGCGGCTCACTGTTTTACGTGCGGTCGATAAGCATGATCGTCTAGGGCTCGAAGGTGTGAGACAACTATTGGGCGCAGGGAGGAGGGATGAAAGCGGGGACTTCACAAGAGGAGCAGGGCTTGCTTTGGAGCAGATTGAGCGCGTGCTCATGTACATCAATTCCGGATATCAAGAGGGACGGGACAATAAGAAGATCATCGATACGCTACGTTTGGACTTCGGAACAAACGCATTGGCTGAGCAAGGACTCTTGGAGCTGGAGCAAATTTCGAACCTTTGTCCTTGGGCTCAAATTCTCGTTTCTTCATCAGTCGTCCGGGGACTCGAATATTACACGGGCACGGTCTACGAGGTTGAGTTGACCTTTCCGATCGAAGGCGAAGACGGAAAGCCCATCCGTTTCGGCTCCGTCGGCGGCGGCGGGCGCTACGATGGTCTGGTTGCGCGCTTTCGCGGAGAGTCGGTACCGGCAACGGGCATCTCTATCGGCGTGTCGCGATTGCTGGCGGCGTTGCAGCACCTCGGCAAGATCGAGACCAAGCCCGAACCCGGCCCGGTCGTGGTCACCGTCTTCGACAAGGAGCGCATCGCCGACTATCAGAAGATGGTCGCGACGTTGCGCAATGCCGGCATCCGCGCCGAGCTCTATCTCGGCTCCGGCAAGATGGGACCGCAGCTCAAATACGCCGACCGGCGCGGCTCGCCCTGCGTGATCATCCAGGGCGGCGACGAGAAGGCGAAGGGCGAGGTGCAGGTCAAGGACCTGATCGAAGGCGCCAAGGCCGCCGCCGCGATCGCCTCCAACCGGGAATGGCGCGAAAGCCGTCCCGCGCAGTTCGCGATCAGCGAGGACAAGCTCGTCGACGCGGTGCGCGAGGTGCTCGCCCGTCACGGCGTGAGCTGGTCGTAGCGAACGACACGGCCATCGAGCCCGTCACCCTGAGGTGCGAGCCCGTCTTCGGGCGAGCCTCGAAGGGCCTGCCCCCGCGAAAGCGGGGGGCGACGGCCCGGATCGGGGCCGATCATCCTTCGAGGGCCTCGCTTCGCTCGGCCGCCTCAGGATGACGGGGGAGAGAGGAGAGCTTTGGCGTCAGAGCAGCGGGCCGATTGGGGTCGTCCGCCGCGACGCTTGGAAAGCCGCTCGATCCTCGACCAATCGCCCTTGCCCGTCACGATGTGAGATGGCCGTAGCGAACGACACGGTCATCGAACCCGTCACCCTGAGGTGCGAGCCCGTCTTCGGGCGAGCCATCGCAAGTCGGCTGTAGCCGACTTGCGGACTCGAGGTGCCGATCTCGGGTAAACCCGAGATCGGTGGACGACGGCCCTTGCTTCGAAGCCGTCACCGCTTCTTCCTCAGCCGCACGCCGGGCGCGTCGCCGTCGATGAATTCGACGCCCGCCGTCTCGAGCGCGCGTTGGATTTTTCGCAGCGTTTCCGCGTAACCGCCGGACTGCCCGGTCTCGATCCGCGAAATGGTCAGGGCCGATACTTTTGCCATCTTGGCGAGGTCGCGAAGGCTAATGTCGAGCGCGGCCCGCCCCATGCGGATTTGATCGCCAGATATCATAAAATAATCGGCCATGTTGACAAATTCATCGGCCTGTGCTCTCCTCTTGAACCTATTCCGATTCCTTGCATGGGGACAATGCCATGCCGGGCCGCTCTCGCGCACCGGGCAAGCGCTCGCGCGCGCGTACTCCCGCCAAGCCTGCGGCGAAGATCCACGACCTCGTCTTCGACATGGAGGTGCCGCTGAACGAGGCGATCGATCACGTGGTCGCGCTGCGCCTCATCGGCTGCGGCCTGACGACGCTCGACAGGGAGAACGGCCGCGCCATCGTCACCACTTCCTGGGCGGCGTCGCAGCAGCTCGATGCGCTCAAGGACATTTGGTACCGAATGCTTCCCCGCTCCCATCGTCCCCGGCGCACCTGAACGCTGCGAGCCTCGGCACGACCGTGCTCGCGCTTTCGACCGATGCTCGATGCGCATGCGGGCCATCGCGCGCCGACAGCGGAGCGGATAAATGTACGCCCGGACGGGTCGTCCCCGCGAAAGCGGGGACCCAGTAACCTAGCCCTGGTCACTTCGGGTGTCGGGAGCCCTGCGCGCGTCCCGCCGCTCGCTCGGCGAGGCGTTCGTAGTCGTGCGCGATCCTGAGCATCGCTTCCTTCGACTGCGGGTCCTTCAGTTGCTCGGCGAGGGCGCGCGCCTCCTCTGCGCGCTTGCGCCAGTGCTCCGGGTCATTGATGAAGGCCTGCGACATCGGGAAACTGCCTGGAGCGTCACCTCGCCGGCTTGCGCTGCGAGGTCGGCTGGGCGCAGTGCAGCAGCGCGCCGTCGCGCAGGCGGCGCCAGTCGCGCTCGCCATGGCGGGCCTGCTCGATGATGTATTTCGCGATCGTCTCGCGCATCGCCGCGGTCTCGCGCTCGGACGCGAATTTGACGCCGCTCTCCAGAAACCTCCGCCACGCTTCGTCGAAGGCGGCGACCAGCGCGCGCACGTCGTCAGGGTCGAAGACCCCGTGCGCGTACCGGTCGATGGCGATGAGCATGACGTACCCGTCCTGCGGCAGATTATCGCCGCTCCGCCTACAACTCAATGACGAAATTGCCGCGCGGGCCTTTTTGCGGGCCCGGGTCCGGAGCCTGACAGGCGGGGAGCGCCGCCGCCAAAAAAGGCCGCCGACAAGGAGAGTGCCCACGGCCGTATCCGGAATCGCCCGAACGGCGCTGCCGGCCTCGCGGTCGCCGGCCGCGTGCCGGACGCGATCGACCGAACGGCCGAGCCCTCGGCACTCCGCGAAGCCTAGGCTGACCCCATCCGATCGACCGGCCCCCGCCCTTTTCGCTGCATCAGCTCGGCCTCCTCGGCGCACCCCCGCCAGGCCTTGGCTATTTCCAAAAGAACCTTCCGGTGCTCCTCCGGGACGCTCCGCGCTATCCGTTCACACTGCTCCGCGTACTCGCGATATTTGGCGGGGCTCTGCATGGCACATACCCCATCGTTCGCTCCTCCCTGTTCGGCGGGACCAACGTTCCCCCAAGCCCGACGTTCCACTTTGGTCGCATGAGCTGCGGATGACGGAACGAAGCGTGCCTTGCCGTGTTGCCTCAGACAGGCGTTTTTTTTGGGCGAGCAATGGCACGGGCTGAGGAATACCGCCGGCAGTACGTGCACGTGCACGATGCTCCGGGCAAGGCCCCATGCCGGGGCACGCCACAATGGACGTATCGATCGCTGCGGCTTCTGGCCCAGTGCGGCGGGGAATAAGTCCGGCCTTTGGCTATCCCGCTAAGGACCACGCGTTGGCGTGGCGGCCGGAAATGCGCATTTGAGCGCCATGATAATCGGCGGTGACTTAATCGAGCATGAACGTTTTTTGCTGCGTCGCACAAGCGCAAGAGCGGCTGCGATTCGAAATGAACCGCAACGAGACGGAAACATCATCGGGATCAGTCGTTGACGGGCGGGAGCAAAATAAGCTCGTCCCATGACAACGCTTGTCGCTTCCGCGATCATCGCGCTCTCTGCCGTGGCGCAGATCGCCGCCGCGCAGACCGGCAGCGCGCCGTTCTGCCTGCAGACTTCGACCGGTGCGAAGTGCCGGCGACGTAACCGGCGGCTCGGGCCGGCGGATTGCGCTTCGCTGATCGTACTACGTCACGAAGCGCTTGCGAAAGACGTAGCTTGTTGTGCCGGGTCGAGCCGCAAACGCGCCGTGGATTGCTTTGCCCTCTCCCCTCGTGGGCCCCTCGTGGGAGAGGGCAGCGACGCGATCGCAACAAACTCGGTTGGGTGAGGGGGCACCCCCTCACCCATTCTTTCTGTTGCGCTGTCTGAGCTGCCCTCTCCCACAAGGGGGCAACGCTTTCGGCGCCGGCGCTTGCTGCACTTGCAACACAAAACGTTGTGACGCAGTAATACTGATCCGCTCAACGCGCTTGATCGCCTTCTACTCGAAGAAGCCGTCGACCGGCACGATGGAGCGGCGCGTGCAGGGGCCGCACGCCGACCGACGCTTAAGCCCGTAGCCGAGATGCGGCGAACCGCTATTCGATCACCTCGTCGGCGATCAATTGCATCGCGTTGGGAACCGTAAGTCCGAGGGCCGTGGCAGTTCCTAGATTGATGACCAATTCGAACTTGGTCGGCTGATCGACCGGCAGGTCGCCGGCCTTCTCACCCTTGAGGATCCGACCGGCGTAGACGCCGGCACGGCGATATGCATCCGTTTGGCTGGGTCCGTAGCTCATCAGGCCGCCCGCCACCGCAAACTGGCGCTCCGTGTAGCTCGAGGGAATCGCATGTCGCGCGGACAGCACAGCCAACCGTTGACGCTGGGAGGTGAAGAACGGACCGCCACCGACGAGCAGGGCGCCGACCCCCGCTTGGACAAGCGTTGCGAAGGCGGCATTGAATTCACTTGGACGCGTAGCCTTCACGACCAGAGCCCGTCGTCCAATGGTTTGGGCGGCAACCTCCACGTCTCGTAGCTGCAGATCGACTTCCGGATTGTTTGGGTCCAGCAACACGCCGATCACTTCGGCCTTGGGAACGAGCTCGTGCAGCTGCCCGAGCCGCTTGGCCGTCACATCGACCGTGGTGAAGGTCACGCCCGTAACGTTGCCGCCCGGCCGATTGAGACTGGCAACCAGGCCCGTTCTGACCGGGTCGCTGCCGATCACGAAGATGATCGGGGTCGCTACTCAAAATTGAAGCCTCGGTCAGTGGGTTCACGGCGCGCCTGGAGTCCGGTCATGGCAGCTACCCGGACATGACACCCGAACCTTTCCAAACGTGCTAATTTTCGGGCAGGCGATACCTCCCTGCGGAGGGTGCGGCATGCGGATCGCGGTCATGGCAGCGGGTGCCGTCGGAGGTTATTTCGGCGGGCGGTTGGCCGCGGCTGGACACGATGTGGCGTTCATTGCGCGCGGCGCGCATCGCGATGCCATCCGGCGGGAAGGCCTCAGGATAGAGAGCACCCTTGGCGACCTTCATCTGAAGGACGTCGATGTCACCGATGACCCAAGGCAGGTCGGACCGGTTAACCTGGTGCTATTCGCCGTCAAGCTGTGGGATACCGAGACGGCAGGCGAGCAGACGCGCCCGCTCGTAGGCTCCAACACCCGTGTGATCACGCTTCAGAACGGCGTCGACAGCGTCGAGCGGCTCGCCCCGATCCTTGGAGGTGACGCCACCATTGGCGGGGCGACTTACGTTGTCGCGACGATCGTGAGGCCTGGCGTGATCCGCCACACCGGCGCAATGGCCAAGGTCCGCTGCGGTCGCCTCGACCGGCGTCATGATGCCGTGCTCGCCGGTTGCGTGGAGGAAATGAAGGCTGCGAGCATCGACATCACGCTGGCGGATCATATGCTCCTCGACCTCTGGAAGAAATTCGTGCTGCTCTCGGGCACCTCCGGCATCACCGCAAGCACGCGCCAGCCGCTGGGTGTCGTCCGCGACGACGAGCACATGCGGGCTTTCTTCTACAGGCTGATGCACGAGACGACTGCCGTAGGTCGCGCGGCCGGCGTCGAGTTCCCGCCGGACTTTCCAGCGGAGCTGGACCGTTCGGTGGCGGCCTTTCCGCCGACGATGAAAGCCTCGATGGCGAACGACCTCGACGCGGGCAACCGCCTCGAGCTGGACTGGCTCGCCGGCAAGGTCGTCGCGCTCGGACGAAAATACGGCATCTCAACGCCTGGGCAGGAGGCGGTCTACGCGATCCTGAAGCCCTACCGGATGGGGCGGGCACGGTAGCGCACGCCCACATCGATCGTCTCTCTCGATGGGGCGATCGAGTACTCCCGCAGTTGGCACTCGGGGTCGAATCGCTGCAATGCGTAAATTCGGGAGCGTCGGAGGTGCAGCGGACATGCCGCGAACTCGTCGTGCCGGATTTCAACGAGGACCTTTACTCTCGCCTGGCGGCCGTGATGATTTCCGGTCCCGGACGTGGTGGTGATTCCCCGGTGATGGCTTCGCGGACTGATCAATGCGATCCGATCGGGCCACGACCCAAGGGAGGAGAGACGGCCTTATTGGCGGCGTAAATTTCTGGGAAACTGCAAGGCGGGTGGCATTTTCCACCCCGGTACGTAGTTTGTGGGGCGTGATCAGCATGTCGCCAGGAGGTTTGCTGGTGACATCGGCAGGGCGGGGCAGCGTGCACGCGGTGCGCGCCCATGCTTGCGGCTTGGCTCTCGCGGCTTTGGCTCTCGCGGCTTTGGCGCTCGGCGGCTGCGGCACGGAGCCGCGCATTCCCTATACTCGACAGGAACAGGCGGCAGCCGACATTCCCGGCATTCGGGGCGCCCGCGTCTGGACCGATGATCCGGCGATCGCGACCGAACCGCCCCTGGTCGTTTCCCGCGTAAGGATACAGCAACCGATCCTGCTCGCCTTGTCGGGCGGCGGCGCGGACGGCGCGTTTGGCGCCGGGCTTCTCGCCGGCTGGTCGGCGCAGGGCACTCGGCCGCAATTTGACTTCGTGACCGGGGCCAGCGCCGGCGCGTTGGTCGCACCGTTCGCCTTTTTAGGGCCAGCCTATGACGAAACGCTCAGGAGCGTCTTCGCCAACGGCGAGATGGCGAACTTGCTGCAATCGGAGGGGTTGGCCGGGTTGTTCGGCACCGGTCTTTTCAAGACAGCGCCATTGCGCGATTTGATCGCGCGGCACGTTGACGCCGAGCTGCTCGCAGCGGTGGCGCGGGAATATCGGCGCGGACGCCGCCTCTATACGGTGACGACCAACCTCGATGCTCAGCGCACCGCGATCTGGGACATGGGCAGGATCGCCGCCAGTGGCGAGCCGGGCGCGCTCGATCTGTTCCGCAATGTCCTTACCGCCTCGGCCAGCATCCCCGGCGTGTTTTCGCCCGTTCTCATCGACGTCGAGGCGAATGGACACCGCTTCGCGGAGATGCATGTCGACGGCGGCGTGACGACCAACGTCCTGATTTTGCCGGAAGCCGTGCTGGTGTCCAACTCCCCGGTCTTTCTGCCCGGTGCGCGGCCGAAAGTCTATATCGTCATGAACGGCAAGCTCACGCGGGATTTCGAGCTCGTGAAGGCCTCAACGCTGTCGATCGTGACACGGTCGTTCGAAACCTCCGTTCGTGCAAATACGCAGCACACGCTGCTCGCAGCGTATCAATTCGCCAAGAGCCGACACTGGGACTTCAACCTGACCTCGATAGCTGCCGACTATCCGGCGCCCGATTCGATCGGCTTCGACACCGTCTATATGCGGCAATTGTTCGACTACGGCTATCGACGGGGAAAAATCGGAATCAAATGGCAGTCGGCGCCGTCCGAATCAGGAGCGCCCCCGCGGCCCATCAGGGTGACGAGCTCGCACTTGTCGACGAGGTGATCGAGTAAGCGGCCTGCCATATGCTTATGCAGCCATCCTGCTGAGTCCGCTTGTGACCCTGGCTGTGTAGAAACCCTGCAAACGCCGAAACGAGGAGAATCGTCTTTCTCAGATCGATCAGAATCGACCCGCACTTACGAACTCCGACGACCCCGATCGAGACCCGGCGGAATTTCTGTTCTATCGGCTCCTCTCGCCAAGGCGTTTTCACACGACCAAGACCCGAACCGGACATAGGCGGGCCGAATTGGCGGAACGGGACGGCTTTCCCCAAATCAGTCCGCCTTCGCGCCCGAGAGCTTGACCACCTTGGCCCACTTCTCGGTCTCCGCGGCGAACAGCTTGCGGAAGTCGTCGGGCGAGCCGGGGAGCGGCGTGCCGCCGAGCTCGGCAATGCGCGCCTTCATGCGGGGGTCGGCAAAGGCGGCGTTGAGCTCGTGATTGAGTCGCTCGACGATCGCGGCCGGCGTGCCGACGGGCGCGGCGATGCCATACCACGCGGTCGCCTCGTAACCCGGCAGGAAATCGCCCACGGTCGGCAGCTCCGGCATGGCCTGCGAACGCTCCGTCGAGGTCACCGCCAGCGCGCGCAGCTTGCCGGCGCGCGCAAGCTCGATCGAGGCCGGCAGATTGTCGAAGGTCACGTGCACCGTGCCGGTCATGAGGTCGGCATAGCCGCCCGCGCCGAGGCCGCGATAGGGCACGTGCAACATGTCGATCCCCGCCATCGCCTTGAACAACTCGCCGGACATGTGGAGCGTCGTTCCGACGCCCGAGGATGCGAACATGACCTTTCCGGGGTTGGCCTTCGCGTAGGCGATGAACTCGGGGACCGTCTTGACCGGAAGCGTCGGGCTGACCTCCATCAGGTTGGGCACGCGCATGAACGACGCGACCGGGACGAGGTCGCGCAGCACATCGAAGCTCAGCTTGTCATAAAGCGAGACGTTGATCGCGTTGGCCACGTTGAGCTGGATGAGCGTGTATCCGTCGGCGGGCGCGCGCACCACCTGCTCGGTGGCGAGATTGCTGGAGGCGCCGACCCGATTCTCGACGACGAATTGTTGTCCGAGCCGCTCGGCCAGCCACTGCGCCATCAGGCGCGTGGCAAGATCGCCGCCGCCGCCGGGCGCAAAGCCGACGACAAAACGCACCGGCCGCATCGGATAGGCTTGCGCCCGTGCAATGCGGGAGACGGCCGGTAGCGCGGCAGCGCCCGCGGCCAGATGCAGAAATCGGCGGCGGGAAAGTTTCATCCTGTCCTCCCGTTGCGACCGGGTGCCAATTCCCGCAGCTTAACCAGTCGCCCAAGTGTGGAGAAGAGCAGGGAATGGTTTCACCGAGCCGTTTTCGATCCGTCGGCCGATTTCTGTTTTGCGACGCGCTAGAGCACGTTCCGGTGAGATGTGGTCAGCGCGAGCGGAAGACTCGGTCTGCTCCCTCCCCCGCTTGCAACCGAACTCAGGTAAACCTGAGTTCGGTTGCAAGCGGGGGAGGGAATGCACCGAGTGTGCCGCGCGGTTTGTGCATCAACCTGACCGAAACATGCGCTAATTGCCGCCGGGGCTCGTAGCCGGCGACTGCGCCGCATCCTTCCATCGGATGCTCACCTCCTGCGGACCTTGCTCGGCATCGCCCGGTCCCGGCACCGTCTTGCCGTCGATGCGGTCGAGCACTTCCTTGATCGCCTGGATGTCGCCCTCGGCGGCCTTGTCGACGAGCCTGCGCGCGATCAGCCGCAGCTTGTCGGCCGCGCCGCTGTCCGCTTTCCCGGGTTGGCACCGCAGCTCGAGCAGGATGGCGCGGCGCATCAGCCTGCCGTCTTTGCCGGTCTCGGCTTGCTCGTCGATCGGGATCATGACGTTTCCTGTTGCTTCGAAGCCCCGCCAGCGCCTCAACCGGGCATACGCGGCTCGGAGGTAATCCGTCGCCGCCTGCGTGCGGTCCGGGTCGTCGTCGTAGAATCCGAGGGCGGTGTTGCATTTCGTGCAAAGCAGGCCGCGTACCATGCCGGTCGTGTGGCAATGATCGACGCACAGCAAACCCTTGGGCTTTTTCCTGCAGATTGCGCAAACGCCGTTCTGGCTTGCAAGGATCAGCTCGTACTGCTCGAGGGAAATCCCGTAGCGATGTTTGAGCTCGTTCGCCCGTTTGATCTCGGGATGCTCTGCCCATTTGCGTCGGCAGCGCGCGTTGATCTCCGCTCGGTGAGCCGCGCGGTAGGCACGACTTCTGTCGATCTGCTTTTTCCGGTACCCGGGATCCTCCGCATATCGTTTTCTCCTGCGCTCGCTTCTTCTGCGCTCGTTCTCTATTGACATGACCCGTGCCCCCGCGGCGTGGCGAGATCACTCACGATCCGAAGTTAGGTCGCTTGCCTGCTCACCCGTCGTCGTCGGGGACACATCGCCGCCTGTTCCCGCGGCGGGGCGCGCTTGCGCGACCGGTGCAGCACGGTGCGCAGCCGGCGACGGCATCGCCGGCGGGGGAGGGGGCGGATCCGGCAGCGCCGTGCCTGCGCTCGCGGATGCGGCCTGGTCGGGCTTCGAGCGCGCCAGGTACAAAGCGAGCCAATGCTCGCTTTCGATGCGCAGCAAGGCGAGCCGGTGCGCCAACGCGGCGGCTTCCATGGCGCCGCGCATCAGACTTTCGGTGTCGTTGGACATGGTCGGTTCCTCATGGTTGCGCCGGCCCTCGCGAAGGGATCGCGACGGCAGGCTGGTGCGGTTGGTGGTGGTCGAGCGAAAAAAAACGCGGTGGCTTTCGACCACCGCGCGGTGACGACGCAGCGAGCAGGCGCGAGCAGCCGGCCCCGGGACGGGGGTCGTCGTTACGGCCTGATTTTCAGCGGATTGCGGGGTTGCGCCGGCCGGCCATCCCTTGGGGACAGTTCGGCATTGTGCCTGCACTCTAGGTGATTTTCGTTACAAAGTCAAGCGTTAATTGCACGATGTAGTCGATTTTCTTGGCGACCGGTCGATGGAGAAATTTCCTTGGGAAAACAACACGTTCGACCACATCTTGAATTTCTACTTGACTTCGTTACGCAAATCATGTAGGTTTGCGCCATAATCCCGCAGTGTGCCAGGAATGGTCGGTCCGGGCGTCTGGCCCGATCTGGTTGTGGCGAAAGACACGGTCACAATCGGATGTGCGAGCGACGAGACGGACGGGGCGCCGCGCGAAAGTATAGCCGGGGTAGGCCCCGGTCTGATGCTCGGCGATGCGCTTCTCCAAGTCGTCGCCGGTCGCGCTGCCGACGTAGAACGATCCGTCGGCACATCTCAGCATGTAGACAAAGGCGCCCATGCCCCTTCAACCCGGGGCGGTCACTTGTAGACCACCGTCCGCGTCCGCTGGTAATGGCAGCTCGATCGCGTGCGCACCGCCGGCAGCGCGTAGGGGTTCACGTGCGGCGACCACAGGCAGTTGAACGCGATGAAGTCGCCGTACTGCCGGTGCACGCTGGTGATGCGGGGGTACTTGTCCCAACGCATGCAATAGTCGGCGGCGATCTGCTGCGCCATCGCCTCGTTCTCGCACGACCACGGGATGATCCCGCCGGTATCGTTGCCGTGATAGACCTGGGCCCGCGCCCCCGCGCCCCCGAGCAGAACCAGGATTGCCGCTAACACCGTCGCGCGCATGGCCGCGCCTCCTTGTGCGCGCCGAAAGCTTAGACGCCGGCCCGGCCCGCGGAAAGCGGCCGGACTCGAATGCGCGTGCAGGCGTGGCCGAAACGCCACAGTCGCGGCTTTGTTCGCGTGCGCGGCCCGCCCCGGCCTTGATTCCGCCGGCGCCGGAGATCACCGTCGTCGCAAGGGGACCTCGGGGGTCGATCATGTCCGGTCGCGCCGCGCTCATCTGCTGTGCGCTCGCGGCGGCGCTCGTCGCGCTGCCGGCCGCGTCCGCCGGCGCCGCCAGCTGGCTCGAGATGAACTTCTATCTTTCCGGCCCGCGCTACGAAGGCGTGCTGCCGCCCTGTGACTACCCGGAGGTATTGAGCCGGATCGGGCGCCGCTTCAACGAGAAGGAAGACACCTTCTGGAATTCCGAGCTCGCGATCCTCGCCTTCCAGAAGGTCCGCGAGACCGCGTTCCGTCCCTGGGCCGCCAACAGCATCCCGCGCCGTTTCTGCAGCGGCATGGTCGAGGTCTCCGACGGCCGCCGGCGCACCATCCATTACTCGATCGCCGAGGACACCGG
>WNFF01013811.1_pt1 | contig 13716 bp, 11 predicted proteins | sample 5400441 | NCBI WGS metagenome assembly WNFF01 (sample SAMN13153345, study PRJNA577476) | soil metagenome | isolation source: 120 cm saprolite under Douglas fir tree site 2 hole 3 replicate 1 | place: USA:California | collected 2015-04-18 | reverse complement strand
GACCGCCACGGTGAGTGGCAGGTCGCGCAGGCGGCCGACTGCGTCCACCAGGACGTCAGCCCCTTTCTCGAAACTCAGGCGACCCACCCATCCCACGACGAATCGGTCCTCTGGCAGGCCCAGGGCCCGGCGGGCCGCGGCGCGATCGAGCGGTGTCACGGTCTCTCTCCATGCGTTCGGGACGACAAAGACGCGACGCGGCGGGACGCCCGCCTGGCGCAAGCGCTCACCCACCGATTCCGCCACCGCCACCACGGCGTCGAAGCGGCGATAGGCGTGCAGTTGCAGCCATTCGTAACAGCGATTCTTCCAGTCGCCGCCGGTGAAGCCGTGCACCGTACTGACCAGCACGTGGCCTCCGGGCGGCAGCGGCCCCGCGGCGGCGATCACGTCAGGGCGGTAGCCGTGGGTGTGGATCACGTCGGCGTGCAGTCGGCGCGTCAACGCGGCGATGGCGCGGCGTTCGCGGCAGTAGCCGCGGGGCGGCACGAGAATGGGATGCACCCCTGCCACGTTCGCGGCGCGCGCGTCGGCGAGAAACGGGTGGTCGAAGCCGCCGTCGGTGAGCACGGCCGCGATGTGCACGTCCGCCCCGGCGTCCTGCTGCGCGGCGCCGAGCAGCGTGACGACGCGCTCCAGGCCGCCGATCACGCCCGGCGCCACGACGTGCACCACCACCGGCCGGGCGCTCACGCGAGCGCCGCGGCAATGCGTGGGAATTCCGCTCGCGACGCCCCCGCCGGCTGCACTCCCAGGAGAACGCGTGCGACCGCCTGCCCCACCACGGCCGCACCGCGCGGCGTGTAGTGGAACATGTCGAAGTAGTGATCGAGGTTGGGCATGAGGATCGGCCGCAGGTCGACGTGCGGAATGCCGAGCTCGCCGGCGATGGCGGCCGCGCGCGCATCGATCCGGCCCATCAGGTCACTGAGCACGTCGAGACCGTAGAAGACGTCGATCGTCTGCTTCCACGCCTTGCCGACGCCGCCGTGCCAGAAGTGCGCGGCCTCCACGGCGGTCGGCTCGCGGTCGAACCACGGTTGCCGCACCACCAATACGCGCTCGGCATACAGCTGCGCGCGCCGCAGCAGCCGTCGGAAGTGCTCGTCGAAGGCGCTGAGCATAACGCAGGGGTCCGGCGTGGTGTGCCGCGTCTCGCGCGCCTCGGCCCGCATCTTCCGGGCGGCCGTCAGCCAGCTCCCCGCCTGCTCGCGCACCTCCACCGATCGGAGCCAGCGCCGCCGCAGGCGCCCAGCGAGGGCGAACACCGCGCTGCGGCGCGGCGTCCATCCGAAGACCTGCCGGGGATGAGAGGAGAAGACGTCTTCCGCATCCGGCTCGGGCCCGAGCGACGGCGGCGCGTCCTCCTCGAGCCACCGCAGCATGTCGCTGGCGCCGACCATGATCACGAGGGCGTCGAGCCGGCCGTAGCGCGGCAGCACGTGCTCGAGAATCAGGTCCAGCTGGCGCGAGCCGATCCCCGACCGCGCGATGTTTCCCACGTGCACCGCCGAAACGCCCAGGGTGCGGCGGGCTTGGTCGGTCGAGAGCAGCTGCTCCAGGACGCCCGGCCAACTCGTCGGCTGGTCCAAGGCGAGGCACTCCGCCGAGCTCCCGCCAGCGACCAGCACCCGAAACAGGCCGGTCGAGACCCGGGAGACGTCGCCGCCGCGCTCGCCGTCTGCATTCACTTCGAAGCGCACACGCGGCTCCACCTGCGTGAAGACGTCGACATTCTGCCGCAGCTCGAGGCGCATGCCCGGCAGCCAGACGTAGTAGCCGGTACGCCGGCGGATCCACCACCGGCACGCCAGCTCCACCGCCGCCGCCAGGGCAAGCGCGCCGAGCGCCAGGGCCGGGATCCACGCGCTCATGCCTGCTCCTCCGTTTGCGGGGCGCCGAGCCGCGCCCGCAGGTCCATGTAGGGATCGTGGCGGTACACGAAGAACACCCAGGTCAGGGCGAACACGAGCAGCATCGCGAGGCCCGCGCCCACCAGCTCCGGCAGGGTGCGGACATCGAGGCTGTCCCGGCACCACAGCAGCACGGCCAGCACGGGGATCACGCCGAGCGCCGCACGGGGCACCACGTAGCGGAGGTAGTGGCCGACGGGCGTCTCCAGCTCACGACACGCTTGCCACAGAATCAGGGCGGCGAACAGCACGTTGGGAACGGCGGTCCCGATCGCCACGCCGGCCAGGCCGAGCGGCCGCGCCAGGGCGATCGAGAGCACGAGGTTCACGACTCCCGCAACCAGGAAACCGATGGTGGGCAAGCCCGGCTTGCCGAGGCCCATCAAGATCGGCAGCGCCACGCCGCGCACCGGCAGAAAGACGAGGTAGGACACCATGAGGATCTGCAGCACCTGCCCCGCCGGCTGCTCGAACGACGGATCGATCCACCAGGCGATGAACCGCGGGCCCAGCACGAGCAGAAAGAGCCCGGCCATCAGGCTCACCGAGAGCGCGATCTTGGACCACTTGAGAAACACATCGCGCAGCTCGGCCGTGCGCCCTTGGGTCTTCAGGCGCGTCGCCATCGGCATCACCACGGCGGCGATCGCGAGCAGGAACTCCATCAGGTAAATGATGAAGCTGTTCGCCACCGTGAAGTACGGGATCGAGCTCACCTGCTGGAACTTGCCGATGACAATCGAGTCGGTCTCGAAGGAGAGACGCGCCCCGGCGTTGAGGACGAGGACGTAGATGCTGAACGAGAAGATCTTCCGCACCATCGACCAGTCGAAATCCGCGAGCCGCACCCGCACGCCCGGGTAGCGGTGCAGGATCAACCAAGTGCACAGTCCGAAGTCGACGGCGAGGCACACCAGCTGCACCAGCGCAAGCACCGTCAACGAGGGCCACCACCACAGCAGGCCGAGCGTGAGGCCCATGCGCAGCAGCACGCCCGCGAGCCGGATGGCGTTGCGCGCGGCGAAGTCGTCGTTGGCTTGCAGCAGCCCGTTGGGCAGCATGCCGATGAACCCGACGGCGACGTACAAGACCGTGAGGAGGAACGCCCAATTGGCGTCGGGCCGGGCGGCGACCGGGATGTCGTAGGTGACGTGAAAGAACACGTACATCCCCACGCCGACGATGATGGCCGCCGCGCCCAACGCCAAGTAGAGCGCCGTGCAGCTGCCGATCGCCTTGTTGAGCTCTTTCACATTGCCGTCGGCCACGTGCTGCGCGAAGTAACGCACCGACGCCATCGGCACGCCGAGCATCAACAGCGCGAGGTAGCCCGTGATCGCACTGATCAGGTTCCAGGTGCCATACCCCGCGTCGCCCAGGCGATGGATCGTGAACGGCGTGAGCAGGTACGCCGCGGCGATCATGGCGATCGTTACCGCCCAGTTGGAGCTGACGCTCTTCATCATGCGCGGGCTCCGGCGGGGGCGGTGTACTCGCGCAGGGCGGCGGCCGCTTCGCTGATCGTCGCGAAGGTGACGTGCGCCATGCGCGAGAGGCCGTCGACATACCCTTCGATCGCGCTGTACAGACGAGCGACGTCGGCCGCCGTGCGCCCAAACGGGCTGAGGCCCGCTTGGAGCGTGGGGCTGTGCCACGACACCTGCAGGTGCGGCACGCCGTGCTCCAGCAACCGTTGCGACAGCGTGAGCATTTCGCGGACGGACGTCTCCTCCGGCGTGAGGGCGAGCCGTTTGACGATCCCCGTGCGTGCCGCGAGGCCGGCGAGGTGCAACGCGCGCCAGGGCGGCGATTCGAGGAAGCGCCGCGCCGGGTCCCAGAAGCCGAACGGCCCGCGGCTGTAACCGTAGGAGAGGGGAATTTCCAGCAGCGTGCCGCCGGAGGCCGGGTGCGTCACCTCGTGGTCGGGTGCCAGGTAATACGGCTCCAGCGGCGCGCCCACGAAGCTCGGCCCGTCATCCCGGCTCGCGAGGTCGATGAACGGGCTGACACTCGAGTCCACGCGGTACCCGTCGGTGACCAGCGCGGCGACCGTCTCGCGACCCAAGCCGTAGCGCCCCGCGCGGAACGCACGCGGCCTCAAGCCGAAGGCCTGCTCGAGTGCCGCCGTCAGCCGCCCCAGCTTGGCGCGCTGCAAGTCGGCGGGCAGGTTCTTGAGCATCGAGTTGCGGGGCACGAACGCTTCGTCCAGCGGCGGCGTGTTCCAGGGATGCAGGTGTGCGCCGATCTCCGCCCGCCCACCGGCGCTGACTTCACGCAGCGTTGCAGCCGCGCGCGGGTCGATCGCGACCTGGTAGCTGGTGAAATACGTGGGGCGCACGCCCAGCCGGTCGAAGAACGCCGCCAGTCCACGCAACTCGGCGATGTTCTCGACCGTCACACCGGTGCGGGTGCGATGCCAGTTGTCTTCCTCGGTGTCGATCGAAACGATGACGATGACTTCACGCATGGCGACGCCGCTCCGCGACCCAATCGAGCGCACGCACCCACCCGCCGCGCCAGCCGGCGCGAAACACCACGACCTGGCGCGTTAGCCGCTGCGTGGTGGTCCAATCGCGCTTGTAGGCATCTTCGCCGCGCAGGAAATCGAACCACTTGTACCCACGCTCGATGGCGCGGCGGATCATCATGCCCATGAGCACGAGGCCGGTGCTCGCGCTCTCCCACTGCGGCGCGCGACCGCTCTGATAGAAGTAGACCGTGTCATGCGACGCAAAACCGTACCAGGCGGCGGCCGGCTGCCCCTCCAGATCGAGCGTCGTGAGCCAGAGCTGTCCCCGCTGCGCCATCTCGCGCGCGAAGGCCAGCTGCAGACTCTCGATGCGGGGATCGCGAAACGCGCCCGCGCCATTCCAACGCTGTTCGTGCAGGCGCAGCAGGTGACCCCAGCCTTCATCCACCCGATCCGCATAGTCGGTGAGCGTCGCGGCGTGGTCACGGGAGAGCGCTCGTTCCTTGCGACGCACCGTCTGGCGCCGCGTGGCGCTGAGGGAGCCGAGGTAGCTGTCCCACGAATCGGGCAAAGCGAGGTGGGGACACGCCCACTGCGGCGCCCGCCGCACGCCGTGCCCGCGCGCCGCGAACGCGTCGCACAGCGCATCGATGTTGGGGGCCGGGTCCGCCACGTTGCCGAGCATCACAACCTGCCAGGGCAGCGCTTCGATCGCCCCGGCGAGTGCGTCGAAGTCGGCACCGGGCTGAGCCAAGACGTCCAGATGATCGGGGCACCCCGCGTCGCCCACGGCCCAGGTGAGCGCCGCCACCGGCACCCGATGCCAGCGGGTGCGGCGCAGCGCGACCGGCAGGATGGCCTGGGGCGCACCGTCAGCGCCGTTGAGGAGGAACGCTTCGCTCGCGGTCACGTCCGCCGCGGCAGCGGAATCCGCCCACGCGCGGTGCCAGGCCCAGCCGCTGAACGGCGCAGCGGCCGCGGAAAGCGCCAGCAACGAATCCCACGCCTCGGGCCCCAGCGCGAGCGCATCCGTCAAAGACGTCCGTGTCACCGTAGCCGCCGCGAGCGCCAGACTCACTACTTGATCCCTTTCAGACGTGTGGGGTAAGAGACGCGCAATCCTAGCTCGCCCCCGCTTCTCCAGCCTAACTCGAAGCCGCGCAATGCATTCCGCGATCCTCCTGTGACGGCGCGGGAGTCCGCAGCGCCCCACCTGTGGCGCGTAGACCACATGGTCACGGACCAGCCCAGTGATCAGTGCGGATTTCGACGCCGGCGAAGTACCACGCGCGCCCCGTGTCGACGGAGCCGTCCTGGGCGTTGTTGCCCATCCCGAAGCTTGTGAGCCACCGCGGCGATACACAGAAGCTGTGGCCGGCCGAGTAGTAGGAGGCCAACGTCCAGTCCGCGCGCCCCCCCCACGAAAGGTTGCCCGATTGCCCGAAGTCGCTCTGCTGGTAGCCCGGGTCGTCGTACATCAGATTCCCCGCCGCATCATACAAGCGCGGATGCACCTGGATGTGCGTCGGGTCCACGTAGTGCACGTAGTACTCGAAGCGGTACCACGCGCCGTGGCTCAGCGTCACGGGCGGCGTCCAGTACCCGATCGCGCACGTAGAGCAAGTTGCCGTAGTACCAGGTGTCCACCGTGACGACGTGATCCCCGGCGGGCGAGGTGTCGTCGTTGCGCATGTAAAAGCGCAGGTAGTAGTCGGTCGAGGGCGCGACCACGCTGTCCTGCTGCAAGTTCGCCGCAAAGGTCCCGCCGCGCTGCAGGACTCGCAGCGCGTTGCGGCCCCCCGGTCCGCCGCCGACCACGGACAACAGTTGCACGTCGCTGTCGTGGTTGAACTCCCAGTAATCCAACCACCGGCCGCCGTCGCTTACGGCGTTGCGGGACGGGCCGGTCGCCGTGCTCCAATCGCTCTGGAACGCCACGGCGCTGTCGCCCGCCGGCGCGGTGACGGTGACCGCCGCGGTGGCGCTGCGGCGCGCGCTCGTGGCCGTGATCATCGCCGTTCCCGGAGCCAGACCTTTGACGACCCCGCTCTCGCTCGCCGCCGCGACCGCCGGGTTGCTGGAGGCCCAGGTGACCATGCGCCCGGGGAGGGTGCGGCCGTCCGCGTCGATGACGTTGGCGCTGATGCGCCGCCGTTCGCCTGCCGGCAGCGTCGGGCGCGCGGGGCTGAGGATGACCGCCGCGACGCGGTGTCGCATGAGGCGTCGCAGCGCCAACCCGCCGGCCCCGCCGGTGATGCCGATGCCGACGAGTGCTGCAACCAGTCCGCCGCGGACGCGCCCAGGCATCACGCGGGAGCCTCGACCGTCCCGGCCGCGCGGCGGCCGGGCGCGGGCGCTGCGGTCGCCGCCGCGAACCGCGCTTTCAAACCGAGGAATGGTCGCTCGATGACGTAGTAGGAACCCGACGCCAGCAGGATGCTCCCGCCGATCCCAGCAACCAACTCTCCCAGCGGTCCCGCAACCTGGACGTGATGGCCGGCGCTCAAGCCCCACTGGTGCCACAGGTACAGCGGATATGAGATCACGCCGAGGTATCGCGCGATGGGCGACTCGAGCCAGGACCACAGGGCCGAGCTGTGCAGCTGCAGCATCTGCACGATGAAGACGGCGACCAGTACCGCATCGATCGTGAAGCCCAGCGTGTAGTGATACGTCGCGCCGAGGCCCGAGCGGGACACCAGCAACAGTGCGAGCGTGGCCAGGGGGGCAAGCGGTGACCCCGCCAGGCGCCCGGCGACGCCCTGGAACGGCGGCGCCGCGGCAATGGTCGCGAGCAAACAGCCGACCGCGAGGTTGTCGAAACGGGTGTCGAAGGCGTTGTACAGGTAGGCGCGATCGACGTGGAGGCCAAGGAGCAGCACGCAGCGCCACGCCACGACCACGACGATCAGGATCACCAGCGCCCGCGCGACGCGCGCCACGCCACCCCGCAACAGCACGAGGAGCAACAGCGGCCACAGCAGGTAGAACTGCTCTTCGATGCCGAGCGACCACGCGTGCGCGATCGAGGTCGTAGGATGACCGTGCAGCGCGTTGAAGTAGTTCACGAGATAGAACAGGGCGGAGGGCGCGAGTCCCGGAGGCCAGGCCTGTCCGCGCAGGTGGTCCGCGGCGTAGGTAAGCACGATGAACGCGTAGTACGCGGGGAAGATGCGCAGCACGCGTCGCGTGTAGAACTGGCGCAGCGAGACGTCGCCCGTGGCGCCGTGCTCCTTGAGCAACAGCCACGTGATCAGGAAGCCTGAGAGAACGAAGAACGCGCTGACGCCCAAGTCCCCGGGGACGGCGTTGATCCCGAAGTGGTAGATCATCACCGTGAACACGGCGACCGCGCGCAGGCCGTCGAGCGCGGGGAGTCGCGAACCGGCGAGCGCGCGGAGCAGCGGGGTCTGTGACGGGGACGGGGTGGGCATAAGAGCGTGGCTGAGCGACGCGCAAAACTCACGCCAAGGACCGGCCAGGGACTTCCTGTGGCGTCGGCACGACACTCGCGACGCTGGGTCGCTACAGCCGAACCGCGCCCGCGTGGCGTCACTCTTGCGCTTGTATCAGGGCATGTGTGGCATCGCTGGAATCGTCTATCGCGAGCGGCAACATGCGGAGCCCGAGGCCCTGGTGCGCCGGATGTGCACGGCGCTGCGCCATCGCGGCCCGGACGATGAGGGCATCTGGGCCCGCGACGGCGTGGGCCTCGGCATGCGGCGCCTCAGTATCATCGACCTCGCCGGCAGCCAGCAGCCGATTTTCAACGAAGACCGCACCAAAGCCATCGTCTTCAACGGCGAGATTTACAACTACCAGGAGCTGCGCCGTGGCCTGGTCGCGCGCGGGCACGTGCTGCGGTCGCAGGGCGATACCGAGACCGTGTTGCACCTCTACGAGGAGCTCGGTCCCGACTGCGTCACCCGGCTGCGCGGGATGTTCGCCTTCGCAATCTGGGATGCCACCGCCGAAACACTGCTGCTGGCGCGCGACCGCTTCGGCATCAAGCCGCTCTACGTCGTCGACTCACCCTGGGGCATCGCATTCGCCTCGGAGCTCAAGGCGCTGCACGCGGCGGGCCTGACCTCGCGCGCGCTCGATTGGGAAGCGCTCGACGCCTACCTCCAGCTCGGTTACATCCCCGCGCCGGCCTCCCCGTTTCTGGACGTGAGGAAACTCGAGCCCGGGCATACGCTCGTGTGGGGGCGCGGCGGGACCGCTACCACCCGGCGCTACTGGCAGCTGCCGCAGGAGTCGGGCGTCACTCCGCCTGAACCCGACGCGCGCGTGCGCGAGTGGCTCGACGACTCCGTAGCGGCGCACCTCGTGAGCGACGTACCGGTGGCGGCGTTCTTGAGCGGCGGTCTCGACTCTTCGGCGGTGGTCGCGAGCATGGCGCTCGCCGGCGAGACACCCCATGCCTTCACCGCCCGATACACGGGCGCGGGGACCGACCACACGGACGAAACGCCGCTCGCCCAGAGCCTGGCGGCGCGCTACGGCTCAGAGCTCACGCTCATCGACATCCGCCCCGACCTGCGCGACATCTTCGAGCCGATTGTGCGCGCCCTGGATGAGCCCCACGCCGACGACTCCGCGATTCCCACCTGGCTCCTGTCCCGGGCCGTCGGCAGCCGGTACAAGGTCGTGTTGACGGGGATCGGCGGGGACGAGCTGTTCGCAGGCTACCGCCGGCACATCGGGCTTCTGGCCGCGGAGTACTACGGCAAGTTGCCCGCCGGCGTGCGGCGGCTGGCGGCCGCCGCGAGCCGCTTGCTCCCCGAGCCCCGCGACGGCACCTTGGGCGTGGACCGGCTGAAGCGCTTCTTCCGCACCGGGAATGGCGCGGTGCCGGATCGGTTTCTCGGCCTGTTGAGCCGGCTCGCCAATGGCGAGCGCCCCGGCCTCTACGCGCCGAGCCTGCGGCCCAGCATCTCCGGTCGCGCCGCGCGCGACCGGTTCCACGCGCTGTTCAGCGAACAGGGATCACCGACCGGCCTCAAGGCCGGACTGTCGCTCGATTACGCGACGTTCCTTCCCGACGACATCCTCGCCCTGAGCGACCGCATCGCGATGGCGCACTCACTCGAAGTGCGGGTGCCGTTCGTGGATCATGTGCTGGTGGATGCGGTCTTCCCGATCCCCGACCGGGCGAAAATCGGACGGTGGTGGCGGCCCAAGCGGTTGCTGCGCCGCGCGCTGCAGCCGCGCTTGCCCGCCGAGCACTTCCGCGCGCCCAAGCGCGGCTTCGTGGGGCCAACGTCGGCGTGGCTGCGGCGCGAGCTGCGCCAAACACTCACCGACGAGCTGTCGCCCGAACGCCAGCGCCGTCTGGGGTACTTCGATCCCGCGACGATCGAGACGCTGCTGCGCGAGCATCTGACGGGCCGCCAGAATCGCGAGGGGATTCTGTGGGCGCTGCTCTGCTTCTCCACCTGGCACCGGCTCTACCTGGAATGACCCGCGCCGTGGAGGTGGATCGCCCTGGTTGCAATGCCGCGAGCGTGCAACTGCGGCCGTTGCAGCCGTCCGATCTGGCGCGGCTCTCGGCATTGCTCCGGGAGACCCTCGAAGCGCCGACCGGGACGGCGTTTAGCGCGGAGGAAATGCTGGCGTGGAAGTACCTCAGATCCGATCCGGCGTGGGAGGGGGCGCTTTCCTACGTCCTCGAAAAGAACGGAGCCCTCGTGGCGCACGCCGGAGTCTGCCCGGCGCTGTTCCGAAGCCCCACCGGATGCGCGGTCCGATGCGGCACCATCATCGACTGGGCGGCGGACCGCGGGACGCCCGGCGCCGGGCGCATTGTGCATCAGCGGCTGGTGGAGCTGGCGGATGCGGCATTCCTCCTCGGAGGCACCGCGACCACATGGGCGCTCACCTCGCGACTCGGATTCCGGCGCCGGCTGGACGCCCGCGTGTACGCCCGCTGGGTGCGTCCGCTGACGGAGTTCCGGCTGCGACCCAAGAGCCCGCGCGCCGTCCTCCGGTTGCTGCACGGTGTGGTCCGGGCGCCGTTGGGGCGGTTGGCGAAAACCGGGGAGTGGGCCATCACTCCGGTGCGAAGATTCGATGCGGCGGTGCAGCCGGTCCTGCATGCCGCGCCGCACTCCTACAGCAGGGCGGAACGCACCGTGGCCCAACTCAACCACCGGCTGGAGTGCCCCGCGACGGCGACGCGCGGCTATCTCCTGCGCCGCCGTGACACGGTCGCGGGATACGCGATCGTGGCGCTCGGGAGATGGGAGGCGAAGATCGTCGAGCTGAGGCTCGATGCGACGGACGCGGAGGATTGGGCGGCGGCGTACGCGCTGGTGACGGATGCGCTGAGCCGCGAGCCGCAAGTCTGTCGCATCTCGGCGCTGGCGTCCGTGCCGCACCTGCAGCGGGCGCTCGAATCCAACAGCTATTGGGTCGCCAGGGTCGAACCCGTTTCGTTTTATGACCCGAGGCACGTGATCGACGAGCTGCTGCCGGTGGACATCCAGTTCTTCGAGTCCGACCTGAGCTATTACAGCGCGTGAAGGTCGCCCGCGGCGGCGCGTTCGACCAGCTCGGTGAGCACGCGGTCCTGCCCGATGAGCCAAGCGATGCGCCGTCCCCCAAACGCGACCGCCGGTACCGGCTCGTGGATCACCATCATCCCCTGCCGTCGCAGCTCGCCGCACGCCCCCTCGATGTCGTCCGTCGCGTAGCACAGATGATTGAGCCCGCCACCGGCATTGAGCGCATTCGTGAGCCTGCTGGCGGACCCGTCCGGCGACACGAGTTCCAGGTACGCCGTGCCGCCCGGCAGGCACAGAAATCGGACGTACGCGGTTTGCAGTGGGTCGTGAATGATTCCGGTGCGGGCCACGTAGCCCAGCTGTTGGGTGTACGTCGCCGCCGACCGTTCGATGTCGCGGACGACGACGCCGATGTGGTGCAGGCGGAACTCCATCTCAAACCCGTGTCGTCGCGAGCGCCCGGTCGCGTGCCCGCTGGCGCGGCCGCGCGGGCCGAAGCACCCCCTGGTAGAGGTCCTCGTATTCACGGATCATTGATGCGACCGTGAAACGATTCGCGGTCTCACGCGCCTTGATCCCCAGCGACTGGGTATGGGTGTCGTTCGAGAGCAACTGCGCAATAGCATCGCCCAGTCGCGCGCCGTCGGCGGGCGCCACCAGACGGCCGTTCACGCCGTCGTCCACGATTTCCTCCGGGCCGCCGCACCGGGTGGCCACCACGGATCGCCCGGCCGCCATAGCTTCCAGCAGTACCAGCGGGAAGCCCTCGGATGTCGACGCCAGAACAAAGACGTCGAGATCGCCCAGCAGCTGCGGGATATCGGCCCGATAACCGAGAAACTGGAAGTGGTCCTGCAACCCTAAGTCGCGAACCAGGCGCACGATGGGCTCACCGAGCACCGGGTCGATATCGCCCGCCGCAACGAACCGAACCGAAGGATCGGCATTCACCACGTGGCGGGCGGCGCGGATGAAGTACTCGTACCCCTTGCTGCGGCGGACATTGGCGACCGTCCCCACGACCTTGGTCTGCGCGGGCCACCCGAACCGTGCGCGAATCCCGGCGCTCCCCGCGGAGCGGAACGCCTCGACGTCAACGCCGTTGTAAATCCGTGCCACACGCGAAGGCGGAAACCCGTGACGGAGTAAGGCGGTCTTCACGACCTCGCAGACGCCCACGGCGACCGCCGCCGACGATCGCACGACGTGCAGCTTTATCGAGCCGCGGAACGAACGGGCGTCCCTGAAGTCCACGGGCCCGTGATAGGTCACGACGCTGCGGCAGCCCGCCAGCCGGCCGGCGAGGCAACCGTAAAAACCCTGCGTCGGCAAGTGCGCGTGAATCAGATCCACCCCCTCCGTCCGACAGAGACGACTCAGACCGCGGGGGAGACGCAAGTCCCACCAGTGCTCCGACGCCACGATATGCGTGCGGACCCCATTGGCCTCGAGCGCGTCTTGCAGCAGACCCGGCTCGGGCACGGCCGCGATGGAGCGGTACTGACCCCGATCAATGCGCGAAGCCAGGCTCAGCAGCACGTTTTCAGCGCCGCCGATACCACTGGTTTCGATCGTATGCAGAATGGTGTCGGGTCTCATCCAGTGCGGGCTGATGGCGAGTTACTTTGCGCCGCTGCCACGCCAACCACCAAAGCAGGATGCGTGCCGCCACGCGACACCGTCGTTCATTGACGCGACCTCACCCCGCGTGCCCGCCGGTGGCGCAACATACAGGCCGCTGGACGCAGGCATCGGCTGTGGCGCCAGTGCGACATCCGTCGATTCGGGCATGCCTCCTTCCCCATTACGCGTCGCGTTTATCGGCACCGGCAACATGGCGGGCCTGCACCTGCGCGCCCTGCGCCGCCTGCGGACGCCGCACACCGTTGTGGGCGTCCATGACGTGAGCGCGGCCGCGGCCGAAGCCTTCGCCGCGCGGGCGGGGGCGCGGGCCTGCGCCACCATCGCCGAGTTGGTCGAGCAAACGCGGCCCGATCTGGTCCACGTCTGCACGCCTGCTGGCACCCACTTCGCGCCGGCGCGATCGGCACTGTTCGCCGGCGCGCACGTCTACGTCGAGAAGCCGTTCGTCGAGACGCGGGAGGAAGCGGAAGCGTTGTTCGCCGCGGCGCAGCAGCACGGCGCGCTGATTTGCGCGGGCCACCAACTGGTTCGCGAGCGCGCCTTCCAAGACCTGACGCGCCGGGCGTTTGCGCTCGAACAGGTGACGCTGGTCGACAGCTACTTCGCCTTCCGCCCGCCGCGGGCCGATCCGGCGCGCGCCAGCCGCCGCACGTTGGCGCGGCAGTTGATCGACGTGCTGCCGCACCCGCTGTACACGCTGGTGGCGGCCCTCGAGCGGCTTGGCCCTTGGGGCGGCGCGATCGAGCTGGTGCGCGCGGACGCGACGCCGACGGATTTGCACGCCCTGCTCGCGGTCGGATCCATGAGCGGCCGGCTACATGTGAGCCTGCGCGCCCGCCCGATCGCCTCGACGCTCTCGGTGATCGGCACGGGCGGCACCCTGACGGCGGATTTCGTCCGGGCGATCGTGACAGGCGCCGGGAATCCGGGGACGAGCCCCATCGAGAAGATCGTGAACCCGTTCCTCGAGGCCGGACAGATCGCGGGGCGGAGTGCCGTGAGTCTGGCGCGCCGGTTCTTGGGCGGCGCCGACTATCCCGGCCTGGTGGAGCTACTCGGCGACTTCTACGCGGCCGCCGCCCGCGGCGGGCGCTCGCCGTTGAGCGTCGACCACCTGCGACGCGTCACCACGATCCACCAGGAGCTGGCGGCGCGCGTCTGGCGCGCCGCCGGTCCGCTCGCC
>WNFF01016192.1_pt1 | contig 13717 bp, 15 predicted proteins | sample 5400441 | NCBI WGS metagenome assembly WNFF01 (sample SAMN13153345, study PRJNA577476) | soil metagenome | isolation source: 120 cm saprolite under Douglas fir tree site 2 hole 3 replicate 1 | place: USA:California | collected 2015-04-18 | reverse complement strand
CTCGGCCGCGAACCGACTGACGACGAACTGGGCGAAGAACTCGGCATCGCCGGAGAGAAAGTCGCGCGCTTAAGAAGTTTCGGTATTCGTCCCGCTTCCCTCGACGCCACGACTGCGGATGATGATTCGACTGAATTTAGTGAGAGCGTTGGCGACGAAGGCGCGCAAACGCCTTTTGAATGGTTGCGCGATAAAAATCTGCGCAGTGAAGTGGATGGGCTAATTGCACTGCTCGACAGCCGCGAGAAGAAAATTCTATCGCAGCGTTTCGGGCTCGACGGCGGAAAAGCGAAGACCCTCGAAGACGTAGGCAAGGATTTCGGCATCACCCGCGAGCGCATCCGCCAATTACAAAATATTGCGCTGGCGAAACTGCGCCGGGCACTCAGCAAAAAAGAGAATCTCTTGGACGTAGCGCAGCCAGTCGCAGCTTAAGAAAATAACTGAAAAAAATATGGAAACACATGGCCCTTTAGCCACCAACGTAGCCGTCTGGTTCACTATCCTTAGCCCGCTAATCGGGATAATCATCGGACTCTTGGGCACGTGGCTTGTTAGCCCGCCAAACTTTTAGAAACGCGGCGAAGCACTCTTATTTGTTGCAAGATCGACATTCTGTTTTGCGCTTTACCATTTGCGATAAAAAAGATAGCTGAGAAGATGGCCGCTTAAGCGAATTCTTAATGGCATGACGTCGCTCACCACGTTGCTCTCGAAATGGCCGCTCGTTCGGCAAATTCGGGAGCGGGCCGACGGCACGGGATTGGAAGCGATGTCGGACAAAACCCGCGCGATGCACGCGCGCATTGACGATGCGCAAGTGGCGCGCTCGATTTGCCCGTACTGCGGCGTCGGTTGCGGGCAACTCATTTTTCACAAGGACGGAAAACTGATTTCGATCGAAGGCGATCCGGAGAGTCCGATCAGCCAGGGGAATCTTTGCCCGAAAGGCGCGGCTTCGTATCAATTGCTCACCCACGATCGGCGCGAAACGAAGATGAAATACCGCGCGCCACGCGCGAAAGAATGGACAGAAATTTCGCTGGATCGCGCGATGGACATGGTGGCGGACCGAGTCTGGGAATCACGCAAGCGCACCTTCGTGCGCAAAAAAGACGAGGCGACGATCAATCACACAACCGCAATATGCCATCTCGGCGGTGCCACCCTCGACAACGAAGAAAATTATCTGATAAAAAAACTGTTTACTGGAGGCCTGGGAATGGTCTGCATATCCAACCAGGCGCGGATATGACATAGCAGCACGGTGCCCGGTCTGGGCGCCTCCTTCGGCCGGGGCGGAGCTACGACTGCGCAACAAGATCTCGCCAACGCCGATTGCATTTTAATCGAAGGCTCTTCCATGGCCGAAGCCCACCCGGTGGGTTTCCGCTGGGTCATGAAAGCAAAGGAGCGCGGCGCGACCATCATTCACGTCGATCCGCGTTTTTCGCGCACTAGCGCGCTCGCGGACATATGGGTGCCGATCCGTGCCGGCAGCGACATCGTTTTTCTCGGCGGGCTCGTAAGGCACTTGATCGAGAACGAGCTGTTCTTTCGGGAGTACGTCATTCACTACACGAATGCCTCCTGCATCTTGTGCGACGAATATCGCGACCCGGAGGACAACGGGGATGGCTATTTCTCCGGTTGGAACGAAGAGAAACGCGCTTACGAGGGCGACAGCTGGGTCTATAAAGGCGGCGATCTGAGTCGCCCCCAGCGCGATCTTACATTGCAAGATCCACAATGTGTCTTCCAGAAATTAAGGCGACATTTCTCCCGCTATACACCGGAGATGGTGCAGAAAATCTGCGGCGTTCCGCCGGCGCTTTTTCACAAGGTCGCGGACGCGCTCGTTGCCGCATCCGGGCCGGAGAGGACCGCCGCGCTTTGCTACGCAGTAGGGTGGACGCAGCATTCCAAGGGAGCGCAGATCATTCGCGCGGCGTCGATTTTACAGTTGCTGCTGGGAAACATTGGCCGGCCCGGCGGCGGAATTCTCGCGTTGCGTGGCCACGCTTCGATCCAGGGTTCCACTGACATTCCGACTCTTTACGACATTCTTCCCGGCTACCTAGCAATGCCGCTCCAAGGCGACGAAACGCTTCAGCAGTATCTCGTCAATTACACAAAAAAGACCGGCCTCTGGGCGGATTACCCGAAATACCTTGTGAGCACGCTTAAGGCGTACTACGGGAAGAATGCGACCGCAGAAAACGATTTCGGCTACTGTTGGCTGCCCAAACTCACCGGCAACCATTCGTTCTTCGAATTTCTTTACGACATGCTCGACGGGAAGATGGAGGGCATGTTTTTGATGGGACAGAACCCAGCCGTCGGCGCGCCTAATTCGCGGCTCCAGCGAAAAGCACTGTCGAAACTGAAATGGTTAGTCGTGCGCGATATGGTCGAGATCGAATCGGCAAATTTCTGGCGTGAATCGCCCGAGATCGAGCGCGGCGAGTTGAAGGCCGAGGACATCGAGACGGAAGTTTTCTTTTTCCCCGCCGCCGGTCACGCTGAAAAGGAAGGCGCATTCACCAACACACAACGCTTGTTGCAATGGCGTGAAAAAGCGGTCGATCCGCCCGGGGATTGTCGCTCCGATGCATCGCAGAAATCAACGGCTGGCAGACTTTGGAAATGTGGGAGCGTCGCGAGGAACAAGCTGATCGGGGCACTGAGGCCCCTCCCACATTGGAATCCGACGGCGTGGTGTTCGGCATCGATCGCGATGGCAACGCTCATCATGGCCTGCAGGTGAATGGTTTCGCGGAGTTGAAAGCCGACGGCTCCACTTCATCCGGCTGCTGGATTTACTCCGGCGTTCTTGGCCGCGATGGCGTGAACAAGGCAAACTCACGAAAATCCAGAGATTATCTCGGTCACGGCTGGGGCTTTGCGTGGCCCAGCGATCGCCGAATCATTTACAATCGTGCCAGTGCACGGCCTGACGGTAGTCCTTGGAGCGAACGGAAAAAATTGGTGTGGTGGGACTCGAAAAAATGGACAGGCATCGACGTTCCCGGCTTCGTAAAAGGAAAAGCTCCGGAGTACGAACCGGAGCCAGGCGCGGAAGGACTCGACGCAATTCCCGGTGATGCTCCGTTTATTCTGCACGAAGACGGACTGGGCTGGCTTTACGTGCCCAAAGGTTTGCAGGATGGACCGTTGCCGACGCATTACGAACCGCTCGAGTCGCCCGTATCAAATGAACTTTATTCGCACGACACAAATCCGGCGGTGCACTGGTTTCCGCGTGCCGAGAATCGCTTCGCGCCGCCGGGGGATTCGAAATTTCCATTTGTGCTGACCACCTATCGCCTGACCGAACATCATACGGCCGGCGGCATGTCGCGTTTTCTCAGTCATCTCGCCGAATTGCAGCCGGAAATGTTCGCCGAAATTTCGGCCGAGCTCGCGCGGGAGCTCAAGATCAACAATGGCGATCACATTTGCATCGTTACTTTACGCGCGGCAATCGAAGCGCGCGCACTCGTTAGTCGCCGGATTCGGCCGTTGCGCATCAATGGGAAGAGAGTGCATCAAGTCGCGTTGCCTTATCACTACGGGACAGCCGGCTTGGTGCGTGGCGGGGCGGCGAATGATCTTCTGACCATTTCCGGCGAACCGAATGTCACAATCATGGAAGCCAAGGCGCTCACCTGCAACATCGTGCCCGGTCGCCTGCCGCGTGGAAGCGCCTTCGCCGAATTTCTTAACAAATATGCACCGCAAGCTGGGCCGCCGAGTATCCATCCCGAACAACCGGCGCTTGGTGTGTCGAAGGGCGGAGAAGAAGTCTCAGGCCACGCCCAGGAGGGACAATCAGAATGATCGGCGAAGGAATTCAAAGCACCAACCAGCGGAGACATTCCTTCGTGCAAGATCGCGTCGAGGTCGGCTTCTTCACCGACCCGAGCGTTTGCATCGGCTGCAAGGCTTGCGAAGTCGCGTGCAAAGAATGGAACCATGTGCCGGATGACGGCTTCACGTGGTCGGGAAATTCTTACGACAACACCGGCCACCTTGGCGCATCCACATGGCGCCACGTCATGTTTCTCGAGCAAGATCGACAAAAAGGAAATCAGATTGTCGGCTCGCATTCGCTAGCTAATGGCGATGGTGAAGATCCCTTCCGCTGGGTATTTCTCTCCGATGTTTGCAAGCATTGCCAAGAAGCAGGTTGTCTCGAAGCCTGCCCGACCGGCGCGATCGTGCGAACAGAAGTTGGTTCGGTCCTCGTCCAGAACGATGTCTGCAACGGCTGCGGTTACTGCGTCGTCTCATGTCCATTTGGTGTGATCGACCGCCGACCGGAGCCGCTGCCAGATGCTGGCGGTGCATTTAAATGTACGTTCTGCTACGATCGCCAAAAAAGCGGCCTCGTTCCAGCCTGCGCCAAAGTTTGTCCTACCGAATCGATCGTGTTCGGCCGATTGGATGATTTGCGCGCACGCGGAGCGGAGCGCGTGCAGCAATTACAACAAAGCGGTTACAATGACGCGCAACTTTACGATCCGACGGAAACGTCCGTGCGCGGCATTCATGCATTCTTTCTAATCCTCGGCGAACCGGAAGCGTACGGACTACCGCCGAAGCCGCAGGTGCCCACAATTTATTTGAAATCGGCGTGGGGCGCGGCGTTCGCGACGGCGATAGCATCAATCATCGCGACGCTTTTAGCGTTCGCATTTTTCTCATGACCAGCGATTCGCCAGCGGAAAAGCGACTCGAAGAGTTACGCGAGCAAGCGTGGAAGGACGGCGTCGTTCCTGGCAGAGGTGTTGATGTTGTGGGCGGACCGATTCCGCGCAAGCCGGGCTACTACGGTCAGCCCGTGGTCAAACCGCCGGTCTGGACATGGGAAATCCCCATTTATTTTTTCGTTGGTGGTCTGTCGGGAATGTCGGCGGTGATCGGAAGCGCTGCCTTCTTGTTTCATCATGTCGATCTTGCGCGCGCCGCGATGTGGCTGGCTGCAATCGGCGTCGTGCTCTCATCGATCCTGCTGATCATGGATCTTGGCCGCCCGCTCCTCTTCATCAACATGTTACGTGTTTTTAAACATCAATCGGCGATGTCGATGGGCGTTTGGATTCTTAGCACGTTCGGTGCATGCGTCGTTCCGGGTTTGATCGCGCTCGAACTGCATGCGCATCATGTTTTCGGCGGCACAATCGATCAACTACTGCGTATCGCTGCCGCCATCCTTATCTTCGGTTCAGCGTTCTTCGGAACGTTGCTTGCGACTTATACCGGTGTGTTGATCGGCGCCACTGCGATTCCCGCTTGGTTTTTACATCGCCTGCTCTTGCCAATCCATTTTGGAACAGCCGGGCTGGGCTCGGCAGCTGGATTGTTGGAGCTGCTTGGCCATCGACTCGCCGCACTCAACGTCGTGGGGTACTACGCCGCCGTGGTTGAGTCGGTGCTCTTGATCTGGCTTAGCATCGACAAACATGGCATGGCCGATCGGGCCATACACGAACACGGGTCAGGCTGGCTTATTCGGATCGGCGAAATTTTGACCGGTCCGCTTGCACTTGTCCTGCGACTGTTGGGCCTGGTCCCATTCGCGGCCATGTCGTTTTTGGTCGGCGCACTGGTCAGCCGTTTCGGCTGGATTGCCGTGGGCAAGGTTTCCGGGTCCGATCCGGAATCTGTCTTCGCCGCTGAGCGTTACTAACGTTGTTCCAGAATGACGCGCTCGATGTGCGAGTAGACGTTGAACGACGGCGGCCGGAGAAATCCGATTAACGTCTGATTGCTCTCTCTCGCAAAATTCATCGCCAGAGTTGAAGGCGCCGAAATTGAGGCAACGATCGGAATTCCAGCAGACAGCGCTTTCTGCATGATCTCAAATGAAGCGCGGCCGCTGACAAGGAGAACATATCGATCTAACGGAAGGAGTCCGTCGAGAAACGCGCGGCCAATTACTTTGTCGACCGCGTTGTGGCGGCCGATGTCTTCACGGACGATTTTCGGTTCGCCGCTCAGATCGAAGATCCCGGCGGCATGAATTCCGCCGGTGCGCGCAAACTCGCCTTGTTGTTTTTGCAAGAGCGCCGGCAGCGACAGCAGGGTTTCGATTTCGACCCGAATGTTTTGTGCAGTCGCGATCGGAGGAAAATTTTGCCGAATCGCGGCAATGTTGTTTTTCCCACAAATTCCGCAGCTGCTCGAAATGGTTCCGAAACGTTTGGCGGAACCGAGTTTCAATTTCACCCCGGCCGCGACTTCAACGACGACGATGTTCTCGCGAGTTCCCGAAATCGCCGCGATCTCTTTGCGTTCGCGAACGATCGCCTCCGAGACCAGAAAACCAGCCGCGAGTTCATCGTCGTGACCGGGCGTGCGCATCGTCGTTGCCAGGCTTTTGCGGCCGATGCGGATCTCGAGCGGCTCTTCGATTGTTAGATCGTCCGGTTGGTACTCAAGTTTGCCGTCGCGTTTTCGGCGAATGATCTTCTCCGATCCGATTCCGGGCTCTTTCATGTGAAACGGCTTGGCGGCGATGTTATCATGGTCGCGGTGGAAATTTGTCATCTTTATGTTTCACGCGGCCACAATTTTGTCGGACACCATGGTCGCGAACCCGATGAGTATCCGATGATCGAAGTTCGAACGATCGAATGCATGGCCGGGCGCGGCATTCAGGGCGATCGCTACTTCGGTTTTAAAGACGATTACAAGGGGCAGATCACTTTTTTCTCGCTGGAAGTTTTCGATGAACTCCTCCGCGCGCTCCAAGTCCAGGATTGTTCTCCCACATCAGTCCGGCGAAACGTCATCACGCGCGATGTCGATCTTAACGAATTAATCGGCCAGGATTTTGAAATTCAGGGAGTTCGATTTCACGGCACGGAGGAATGCCGGCCCTGTTATTGGATGGATCGCGCCATCGCGCCCGGCGCGGAGGAATTTCTCAAAGGCCGGGGTGGTTTGCGCGCGAGGATTTTGACGGATGGTGCATTGCGTTCGACCGCACCGGTCCCTAAACGAGCGGGATGAAGATCAGCGCGGTGTTGCTCGCCGGCGGCGAATCGCGCCGCATGGGCAAAGACAAGGCGACGCTTTTCTTTCGCGGCAAACCGCTTTGGCAAATTCAGCTCGAACTTCTGCGAAAACTCGAGCCGTCGGAGATTTTGATCTCGGCACGGACCGATCCGCCGTGGAGACCGTCCGATATGCAATTTGTATCGGACGATCCACCGTCGCGCGGTCCGCTGAGCGGTTTAACTGCAGCGCTCGCGCGAATTCAGACGGGGCACTTACTTGCGCTGGCTATCGACCTGCCGTTTATGACCGAGAATTATCTGCGCGCGATATCGCATAAGATCGAACCCGGCCGTGGTACGCTCCCAATGATCGGAGATCGCGCCGAACCGCTAGCTGCGATTTATCCGGCGGCCGCCCACGTCGATCTTGTCGCCGCACTTTCAGGAAACGATTTTTCCCTTCAGACGCTAACAAATAAGCTGGTCAAGGCGGNNCAAATAAGCTGGTCAAGGCGGGCAAGGTTCACGTCCTTCCCGTTGTGAAGAAAGAGTTGCAACTTTTCCGCAATCTCAACGTTCCAGCCGATCTCGATTGAATTTACCTCGGAAGAGGGAGTTGCGATCCGTCCTTCAGCGGCATCGGAAAATCCTCCGGACGCGCCGTAGAAGCGAATTGAGCACAGCGCTACGTTTTTCGCATGAAAACGAACAACTCTCTGGTGATAGCGGTGATCGCATTGTCGATCTTCGCTTCGAACGCGTTTGCGTTGATCAGATCGCCTTATCCGCGCCGACCCTCTGCCCCGGATAATATCGTCGTAATTTCCGACGACAGACGTGATTGGGTTCGCCCGACCGTTCGAGCCTCAAAATGAACATGCCAATAATCGCGTTGATGGCGGTGATTGAGCCGGCCGGTGTTCCGGCGCTGCGCATGGCTTTCACGATCGCCGTGATTATCTTTTTGATTGGCGGCATTCTGATCTTCCGCAGTCGGCACCGATTCTTTGATCGTGACCCAAATGTTGAGAACGATGTACCCGTCGTCCGACACAATCGTATGGAGGAAATCCTATTTGTTTGGGGCGGCCTGACGCTGGTCCTGATTGCCATCTTGTACCAAGTCTGGCGGGCATGACTAAAACGAATTTAAAATCGCCAACACAACCTCAGAAGCCTAGAAAGAAATAACTTATGAGCGCATTTACTCGTCGAAGTTTCATCGGAACAGCCGCTGCCGCAGTAGGCAGTTTTGCCGCAGTCCAAAAAGTCATAGGTGCAGATCGAAGCAGGAGCGATCCCGGCCCGGCCAATCCGGGGCTCGATGGCCAGAACCCGGATTCCATCTGGCCACCCGCCACGGACTCCAAGAGCCTGGTCCAAAACTTCAAGTATCCGTTCTCGTTTGCCAACAAGCGGACTTACGAGGGCGGATGGTCACGGGAGGTGACTATTCGCGAGCTGCCCGTCTCGAAGGACATGGCGGGCGTAAACATGAGGCTGACCGCGGGCGGCGTCCGGGAGCTGCATTGGCACACGTCCGCCGAGTGGGCGATCATGCTTTACGGCACGGCGCGGATTACGGCGATTGACGCGGACGGGAAGAGTTTCGTCGCTGATACCAAGAAAAACGATCTTTGGTTTTTCCCAAGCGGGATCCCGCACTCGATTCAGGGTCTCAATCCCGATGGTTGCGAATTTATGCTCGTGTTCGACGACGGCGATTTCTCCGAGTCGGAGACGGTGTTGTTGAGCGATGCGATGGCTCATTTGCCGTCGGAGGTGCTGGCAAAAAATTTCACCGTCGGCGAAAAGGCCTTTGCCAATGTGCCGAAGCAAGAGCTGTTCATTTTCCAAACGGATGTCCCCCCTTCGCTCGAGGCCGATCAGAAGGCAGCGGCCGGAGCGCTTGGAAAATCACCGAAGGATTTTGCTTTTCGCACGATGGAGATGCCGCCGACGAAGCAAACGAAGTCTGGTGACGTGCGGATTGTCGATTCACGTAATTTCAAAGTCACAACCACGGCCATGGCCATGGTCACGGTTCATCCGGGCGGGCTAAGGGAGCTGCACTGGCACCCGAACGCGGACGAATGGCAGTACTATATCGCTGGAAAGGGACGAATGACAGTTGTCGCGACCGGCAACAAGGCCCGCACGATGGATTTTCAGGAGGGAGACGTGGGCTATGTGCAAAAAACGTTGCTGCATTACATCGAGAACACAGGCGACACGGATTTGGTGTTCTTGGAGATGTTCAAGAGTAGTCTCTATCAAGAGTTTTCATTTTCGGAGTGGCTGGCTCACACGCCGTCGGAACTGGTCATAGCGCATTTGAAAATCGACAAGGCAACCTACGACGCGATACCAAAAAATGGCGGCGTAATCATGCCGCTATAGTCGTCATGGCGGTTTCAATTCTGTTGCCGATCCTGGTGCGACCACGGCGCGTTTCCACCAGAGCAACCGTTTAACGAACCGCGCTGTCCCGAAAGAGGTGGCCGTGATCGCGTCTCGCGTAAGATCGTAAAATCCCACCTACGCGCCATCGCGGCGATCCGATCGGCTGACGTAGCGTGAGCGATGAAAAGGGAAAGACGTCACTATCGAGGGATGGCGTTGCCGACGTCGTTCGTTAGACGCATCACCGAAGGTCAGCTGAATTTGACTCAGACGTCGTCCGGGGACAGGCAGCGCGTCCGGACAAGAAAGATTTTCATCATCAAAAAGACAAGCCGGCTGCCGTCAACGAACGCGGCAGGCAAAAAAATACGGCGCATTCTGATTTTCGATAACCATCCCGACAGTCTGCGTTTGGTCTTTGGAGAGCGTGCAAATCCATATGTCGATCTTTCCGTACCGCAACGTGTGAGCTCGTGGGAGCTAGTCCTTGTTTCGATTCTGATCATGAGTGCGTCGTTCGGAATGTTCTGGCCGCTCTTTTGAGATATTCGCGTCTTGGACGCAACCCTCTCACTCGAAAGAGGGAACAAGCGTCGACTCTTAGGTGGCACGATAAAATCCCGCGGACGCGCCATGGCTGAGAAACCGGAGACTGGCGAGTGTTAGGTATGAAAAAATTAAGATTATTTAGCTTAGTTGGCATCACAACGATCGCCCTGGCTCACGCCAGTTGGGCCGGTGGCCACGGTGGTGGTGGTGGTGGTGGTGGTTTTCACGGTGGTGGTGGCTTTCGTAGCGCTGGTTTCGGCGGAGCTCCTCATTTCGGAGGTGGCGCTTTTAGTGCGCCCTACTCAACCTTTAGAGGAGCAGCCTACCGTGGAGGTGGAGTCGGCTTCGGCGCGTATCATCCTTCGACTTTAGTTCCGCACGTCGCGACTCAGCCCACGCACGTGCGTTCGGTTGTCCCATCGCGATCCACAGTGGTGCAGAGTTCAGGCGCACGTTCGACTCGAAACCTAACGAACGTCGGCCGGGGCAATCGAACTGCGAACAATCAGGGTCGTGCCGCGACAGCAGATAACCGGCCAAACAAAGCCGGGTCGCTTAAGGCTCGTGGCGGTCAAACTTCGCGTGCGACCACGCCGAGGCCGTCAAATGAAGCAGCCTTAAGCAGAGATCATCATATCTTTGCTCGTGAAGGTAGCGACCAGCATCGAGATTGGGACCGACGTCACGCCCATTTCTTTAACGGCCACTGGTGGTGCTGGGACGGCGGTTTCTGGATCGGTTTGGATGACGGATATTACCCGTGGGATTTCTATCCTTATTACGGCTACGACTACTATCCCTACGACTATTACACCGACGTCGAGCCGAGTTATCAAGACTACGCCAATCAACAGGCGGACTCGAATGTCAGTGCTGTTCAGACCGATCTCGCGCAACTCGGTTATTATAATGGGCCGATCGATGGGCTTTTCGGTGCAGACACACGCACCGCGCTGACCCGTTATCAGATCGACCGCGGCCTCCAGGTAACTGGAAGCTTAACCAATGAAACGCTGCAGTCGCTCGGATTGCCGGGTCTGGCGAGCAACTAATCAATCGAAATTGATATCGTGACTCAAAAAATGAAAATGAACCAAGAAATACCTATGAAAACAAATCAACCAAGCAACAACGTCGAAGAATCGACCTACGCTTTGGTCGTGCGCTCTGAAGACAAGAAGCACGCTCTCTTTGAGACGGTCCTTTACGGCTTGGTCGCTTTGGGCGTGCTGGCTGCAATTCTGCAGTTCGCGGACCAGCCCGTTTCATTCGGTGTTTAGAACATGAAAACGAAGCAACTCGGTAACTCCGACTTGTCGATTACACCAATCGGCTTTGGCGCATGGGCCATTGGCGGATCAGGCTGGGAATTTGGCTGGGGCGAACAAGACGACAAAGCGTCTGTCGCCGCGATTCATCGCGCGCTCGAACTCGGCGTGAACTGGATCGACACCGCCGCCGTTTACGGAATGGGCCATTCCGAGGAAGTCGTGGCGTTGGCGCTGCGCACCTGGCCGGGCCCACGGCCGTACGTTTTCACCAAGTGCGGTTTGCGCTGGGACGAACAAGGCTACGTCCATCGCGATTTAACGGCGGATTCTATTCGCCGCGAGTGTGAGGACAGTCTGCAGCGGCTGAACGTCGATGTGATCGACCTCTACCAAATCCACTGGCCGACCGACCACTTGGAGGAAGGCTGGACTGTAATGGCTCAACTGCAAAAGGAAGGGAAAGTCCGATGGATCGGTGTATCAAATTTCAATGTCGAGGAATTGCGCCGGGCGCAGAAAATTGCTCCGATCACTTCGCTGCAACCGCCGTATTCGTTAATTCGCCGTGAAGTTGAGCAAGAGATTCTGCCTTATTGTCGATCTAACGGAATCGGCGTGGTTGTTTATTCGCCGATGGCGTCCGGCCTGTTGACCGGCGCGATGACGCGGGAACGCGCCGCCAGTCTTCCGGACAGCGATTGGCGGAGCCGCGACGTCGAGTTTAAGGATCCGAGGCTTTCTCGAAATCTCGCGCTCGTCGAGCGCTTGCGCGAAGTCGGCGAACGGGTTCAACGTCCGCCGGGTCAAGTCGCGATCGCTTGGGTGCTTCGAAATCGTGCCGTGACCGGCGCCATCGTCGGTGCTCGCAACGCCAAGCAAGTGGAGGGAAACGTGGATGCGGCCACTCTTCGTCTGACGAATAAAGAAATCGCCGAGATCGAAGGAAAAAATATCTATGAACCGGAATTGGTCACGGCGGCGTGACGAAAGGAAGAGGATGAAAATTGGATTTATCGGTCTCGGCATAATGGGGAGTCGCATGGCGGCGAACCTGGAGAAGCAGGGCAATTCATTGGTCGTGTTCAATCGCACTCGCGCCAAAGCAGAGCCGTTGCTCGGTCCCTGCGGAACATTTGCTGATTCTCCGGCAAAACTCGGCGAACAAGTAGACGTGCTGTTCACAATGCTGGCTCATCCGGACGCGGTCGAACAGGCGGCTCTGGGCGCCGATGGATTTTTGAATCACCTCCGGCCCAATTCGCTTTGGGTCGATTGCAGTTCGGTGAATCCGTCGTTCTCGAGGAAGATGGCCGCCGAAGCAGCGCGGCGCGAGGTTCATTTTGTCGACGCGCCCGTGACGGGCTCCGCTCCCGCTGCCGCGGAAGTGAAGCTCATTTTCTGGGTGGGCGCCGATCCGGCCGACCTGGAAAGCATTCGTCCGTTACTGCTGTGCATGGGCAACAAAATTGTTCATACCGGCGGACATGGCGCCGGGACTTCCATGAAAATGGTGATCAATCTTTTGTTGGGCACCGGAATGGCCGCGTTCGCCGAAGCGATGGCGCTGGGCGAAGGGCTCGGGCTCTCGTCAAAGATGTTGTTCGATTCATTGCTTGGTACGCCCGTGGTCGCACCGTTTCTGGCGGCGAAGCGAGAGAAGATCGACAATCGCAATTACGAGGCCGAGTTCCCGTTGCGCTGGATGCAAAAAGATATGCATCTCGCATCGGTGAGCGCGTACGAAACCGGTGTTGCCATGCCGCTAACTAATGTGACCAAGGAAATGTACCGACTGGCGATGCGCGATGGACATGCCGCCGAAGATTTTTCGGCCATCTACGAGTTTGTAACGGGCAATGGCCATTCTCTTCCCGCCACTGCGCCGTGATTTTCTGTGGCGCTAACACACTCGAAAACGGCCGAACCATCGCAAATTTAGCGCAGAACAAACAGACAACCGGAACGTCCATGAACTTGAACCTCGAGAATAAAACCGCTTTGGTTACCGGCTCCACCGCCGGAATTGGTTTCGCCATTGCCAGATCGCTCGCTGCCGAAGGCACACGCGTTGTCGTTAACGGTCGCACGCAAGAGCGCGTGTCGGAAAGCATCGCGTCCATTCGCGAGTCGCATCCGAACGCCAGGCTCGAACCCTTCGTGGCGGATCTCGCCAACGCCGAGGCAGCGATCGAAGCCGCTCGACGATTTCCGTCGATCGACATTTTGGTTAACAACCTCGGTGTTTACGAGCCGAAGCCATTCGAACAAATCAGCGACGACGACTGGCGCGCGATTATCGAGGCAAACTTCATGAGCGGCGTGCGCTTGTCCCGCCATTATCTGTCGCGGATGAAAGCGGCAAATTGGGGTCGCATCATTTTCATTTCCAGCGAGTCCGCCATGAACATTCCGGTGGAGATGATCCATTACGGAGTCACCAAGACGATGCAGGTTGCGCTCGCGCGAGGATTGGCAGAGACGACAGCGGGG
>WNFF01004939.1_pt1 | contig 13719 bp, 8 predicted proteins | sample 5400441 | NCBI WGS metagenome assembly WNFF01 (sample SAMN13153345, study PRJNA577476) | soil metagenome | isolation source: 120 cm saprolite under Douglas fir tree site 2 hole 3 replicate 1 | place: USA:California | collected 2015-04-18 | reverse complement strand
TCGACGTTGACCGACATTTGGCCGATGTGATGCTGCACGTATGGATCGTCAACCTTGTTCTGCGAAGTCAGATAGTCGAGAGCATAGTCGTAGGCGGCTTCGGCAGCGCCGAGAAAAGTCGCTGCATAGTGCGGAATGAAACAGGTCTGCCATCCTTCTTTCAGATACTGGCCGGGATAACCGATTAGATTCACGTCGGGTATGAAGGTGCGCCGGAAATTCACCAGATAGCTGACTGTGGCCCGCATCCCGATCGGATCCCACCAGGTGCTGTCTATTTCAATAGTCGGGTCAGAAAGTTCGCAGGCCATCAGCAGTTGCGCGTCCAGAGATGACGCCGTCGCGTGGCGAACTCCGCCGGGCGCCTCGGTGTTAACCAGCAAAATAGCCCACTGCGCGCCGCTGGCGCTCGTCGAAAAAACTTTGTTGCCATCGATGACATAGCCGCCGTCAACTCGCTCGACCGAAGTTCCGAAGCGCACCTTCTCACCCGGTTTGCGCGCTTGCGGTTCGCCGCTCCAGGCGACCCATTTGTCGCCATGCTTTACGACGCCGTCAAACCAGCGCGTCCTTTGCTCGCCCTTAACCATGCCGTCGAGCAAGACCATCGAGTTGACGTGACCTTCCCAACAGCGCGCGAATGAAAGATCGGCCTTCGCGATCTCTTTGGTCATCATCCACAGAGTGAAAACGTCGCCGCGATATGGCCCGAGACCCAGGCCGCCATGTTCTTTCGGAATCGCCGCCGCATTCAGTCCGGCGCTAAAAAGATCTGCAAAATCCTCGGAGGGAAAAGTGGCCGTCCGATCGTATTCCGGAGCGCGCGCGGCGAATTTCTCGCGCGCCAGCACACCGACCCGATCGATCAGCGCCAGCTGCTCGCTCCTGAGTTCGAGGTGCTTGTAAGCGCCGTGGTTAGAAGCTGTCATCATCGACTTGATAGAAGAACTCTCGGGTGTAGTAATCGGAACGCCCGCTCAGATCGCTGAACTTGTTAGCGGTGGCAATGACCATCGTGCCGCGCTTGAGATTCGTCTGTAGATGCGTTTCCATGAATCCGAAATCAAACACCGCAGTGAATGACATCGCCGTTTGCGAGTTGATACTGTCGGCATAGACATCCGCGGAAGCCTCTCCCCAGTCGCAAGGGTCGGGGGTGCAGTATCCCCACGCGTGAACCATCAGGATGCCGTCCCTGACGGTCATGACTAGTCTGGCAATCCGGTGCGGCGCCGAATCGTTGGTGTTCACCCACGTGCCCACAAATGGTGACGGATCGACCCGGCTCGGCCCGCTGTTTGCTTCGCGGGTCCGGTAGTCAACCACGGAAGTAAAATCTCTGAAGGTCATCTTTTGGGCGCCTTTCATTTCTTTTCGATTCTAGCGGTGAAAAAATTCTCGGCAGATGTAATTCGCGCGACTGCTGCCGTCCTTGAATCGGTTGAAAGTCAGCACGACCAACAAACCGAGGTTCATGTTTGCCTGGAACACCACCTCGCTCGATCCCGTGTCGTAGTGCGCGGCGAAGCCCGCGCCCTTTCGTGAATCAACCCGATCGGCAAACGGGTGTGCTTCGACTTCTCCCCAGTCGCAAAGATCGGGCGCAGCAGCAGCGAAAGCCTGGACGAAAAGTTTTCCATCTCTGTTCGAGACGATCAGCTTCGCAAAGCCCTGCGTGTCCCGCATCGTATTGATCCATGTGCCGACGAATGGCGCGAGGTCAATTGTCCGGTCCACTCCATCATTCGCCAACTCGGCCCTGTCACCTGCGCGAAAGTATTCTCCGGTTTCCATATTTTTCACTGGCAATTCGATCACGCTGGCTTGGCGTCAGGAAGTTTCCCGTTACTTCCGTTCGCCTTCGCCACGCGCTGGCCGAGCGTCTCGCGCGCCAGGCCGGCCGACATTTCCCGGCCGGTCATTATTTGAAACTGCCGCAGCACCTGGGTCAGAAGTACATCGCGCCCGTCAATCACTGTTCGCCCCAAACCGACCGAGTTGTTAACCAGCGGCGTCGGCCGCGAACCATAAACAAGATCGATCACGACCGCTTCTTCAGCCAGCGTCTCGAGCTTGAACGGAGCGGCGTCGTCGTCGCGTCCGACGGGCGTCGCGTTAACTACGACGTGGTAACCTTCGGCGTCAAAATTCAGCAACGGGACATAGGGCAAGCCCAGTAGTTGCGCGGCAAACGAACCGCGCTCCTGACCGCGATTCACGAGGGTGACTCGCGCGCCCGACTGGTCGAGGGCGGCGGCAATCGCACGGCCTGCTCCGCCGCAACCGATCACCGCGGCGCGTCTCTGCTTTACGTCGACACCGCGCTCGCGGCTCGACATGAACACGATATCCGGATCGGTTGTGTCTGCGCGCCAGTAACCGTTGTCTCGCACCAACAAGTTGGCCGAGCCGGCCCCGCGCGCGATTGAACTGACTTTTGTGGCTGCTGCCAACGCAGCTTCTTTGTGAGGAGAAGCCACCGTCAAACCCATGATGGGCATACCGAGAGAGTGCATGGCGCGTCCGGCCAACATGTGGTTCCAGAAATCAGAGAACGAATCGACATGAAACGGGACAAAGAGCGCTTCGCGACCCAAAGTTCGGTAGCCGGCGTTATGCAGCCGCGGCGAGAGCGAGTGCGACACGGGATTTCCGGCGATGCCGTAGATTTCTTTGAACGGCATCAGGTTTGGCAGACCATAGTCGGCGATCATCCGATTGATCGAAGGCTCTTCACCCGGAGAGCCCACGGCGCCGAAAACGAGTGGCGACCCAAGTGCGAGTGACGCCAGACGACTCCACAATCCAATCGGACCGGTGGCGTAAGCCGCGGTGTCCGAACGATCGCGCGGCGGCCGGAGCCAGCTGGTAGTAACGCGCTGCAACTTCGGCGAACCTGGCAAACTTCGATTTGAGTTGCTCGACCCCAACCGCGGGACCATGCCATGAGATCATTCGTCGCTCCCGCGGAATCCGCGCCAACAACTCGGGTGACAGATCGCGATTACCTTCGAGGTTGATGAGGTCGTACTGGTTAGCCGCTGCCAAAAGGCGGCCCGCGCGATCACCCGGATCGCGTCCTGCGCGTCCTCCCTCGGCGTGGCTGCGTAAAGTGTAAATCAGGCGACCGGGGAAACGCCGCCGCAGCCATTCAACGTCCGGGTCACCAATTAGATCAGCGCGGACTTCTAACCACTCGACGGTATTCGGGAGCGCGGCCAGCTCTTCCCCGCGTGAAGAGGGTTCATCCAGGAGCGTTGCGACAAGAGTAGCTTTTAGCATAAGCTGCAACCCGAATTGCCGGCGGCAAGTTCGCGCGATGTGGAAGCTATTCCGAAGTTAATCCGTTGAGCGGGCAGGAGCATAGACCGTTTGCAAATTTTCTGTCAATGGCAAACCATCGGTTCAAAGTATTAGTGGTAATTTTGTTGGGTTTCAGCGTCGCCCACGCCCGTCTCGCACAAGCACCAAAAAAGGTTCCGCCGCCGCAGAAAATCGTACGCGAGGGAATCGCCGTCGAATTCACAATTGAATCCAGCGGGAGCACGCACGCCGGAGAGTTGTTGGAAGGCAACGACGCGACGGTACGCTTCAAGATTACCGAGAACAATACGAGTCAACCGATCAGCCGGCTTCACCCATCAGCTTGGATCGATCTGAAAAAAACCGGCCCGGTGCCGGACGAAAGACAATGCCGTGAGAAGGTTCAATCGTTTCTGCAATCCAGCTTCAACCGGCGTGCGGACATTGATCTCAACAGCTACTTCATTCTGACGCTGAATCACGAACCAAACATCTCAGTCATAGATCCGCTTTCTGGTTTTGGGGGCAGTAAGCTTTTGGGATTGATTCCGCTAGTGAGTCCCGGCGAAGACTGGGTGATGAGCGGTGACCAGAAGAGACTTTTCGTGACGATGCCCGACTCTGGCCAGGTGGCGGTGATTGAGACGTCGAGTTGGAAAGTGCTGACCCATATCAATGCGGGCGTGAAGCCGACCAGGATCGCCCTGCAGCCCGACGGGAAATATCTGTGGGTGGACAATGAAGACGCGGATGAGGCGAGCGACGGAATCACCGTCATAGAGGCCGGTACGACGAAAGTCGTCGCTCATATTGTGACCGGCACGGGTCCACATCAGATCGCCTTCAGCGAAAACGATCGTTACGCCTTCGTCACAAACAAACGGGGCGGCACGCTTGCCGTAATTGACGCGTCGAGGTTGGCCCGGATCAAAGTACTGAAAGTCGGATCGCTGCCGACGGCGGTGGCGGCCTCGCCGCTCAGCAAAGCGATCTACGTGATCGACGAAGGCGACGGTGATGTCGTCGTCGTCGACGCGCAACGACATGAGATTCTGAATCGGATCAAAATGCGCCCGGGCTTGCGAGCCGTTCGGTTTACACCCGATGGTCGGTTTGGTTTCGTGGTGAATACGCAGGCCAACGTTGTCTATGTTTTCGATACGGCCACCAACGCGTTGCTCAACACCGTGCCCGTTGGACAAGCGCCGGATCAAGTTTCGTTTACCAGAAATTTTGCTTATGTGAGATCGTCCGGCGACGAGTTTGTATCGATGATTAGTTTGTCGGATCTTGGCAAGCCAGGCGCTGATGCCGGCGTAACTCGCTTCCCAGCGGGCCAAAAGGCTCCGGGATTGTCCAGGCATCTTTCCCCTGCCGATACGATCGTCGCGGCGCCGGAAGACGGGGCCGTGCTGGTGGCCAACCCAGCGGACCAAATGATCTATTACTACATGGAAGGAATGGCGGCGCCAATGGGAAATTTTCAGAATTACCGCCGCGATCCGATGGCCGTGCTGGTTTTGGATCGGGGGCTGCGGGAGACCTCGCCCGGCGTTTACACCGCCACAGTCAGGCTCAATGGACACGGCAGCTACGACGTGCCCTTTCTGCTTGACTCGCCGCGTGTCCTCAATTGCTTTGAAATCGAGGTCAGGGAAAATCCGCAGCTCGCGAAACCGAAAGAGATTCCCATCAGGATCGAGCCACTGGACACGGTCCCCGTCGCCTATGCCGGCGAGAATCTCCATTTGCGTTTCCGCGTGCTGGACGCCATCACCGGCAAGCCGAGATCGGATTTGAAGGATGTGGGCGTGCTCGCGTTTCTCGCGCCGGGTATCTGGCAGCAACGCGACTGGGCCACGCCGGCGGCCGGTGGCGTCTATGAAATGAACTTTGTGCCGCCGCAAGCCGGCGTATATTATGTATTCTTTCAATGTCCATCGCTGGGAGTTCACTTCAATCAACTCCAGCGCTGGACCATTGAAGTAAAAGAGCACCGCGCCAGGCCGGCTCCCGCGACTGCTTCAAAGAATCTTTCAAAGTGAGGTTCAAGGCCATGCATGGATTCGTCGCCTGGTTTACCAGCTATCGCAAAGCGCACATCGTTCTTGCAATCCTTGTTTTCGGCGGCAGTCTCTCGGTCGCGGCGCAGACTGGTAACCCGACCAAGCCGGCTTCATTTCAAAACGCCTCGGAATCTCCTGCTCACAAGTATTTTACCGATGTCGTGCTGTTGAATCAGAACGGTGAACGGATGCGCTTCTACAGCGATCTGTTGCAGAACAAAGTGGTGATCATCGACTCGTTCTTCGCAACATGTCAGGGAAGCTGTCTGCCGATGAATCGCAATCTTGAGAAATTGCAAGAGGCGTTGGGTGATCATGTCGGCAAGGATGTTTTCATTATCTCGATCAGCGTCGACCCGGGAGTCGATACGCCCGCCAGCTTGAAAGAATATGCAAAGAAACTTCACGCCAAGCCGGGCTGGTATTTTCTCACCGGCGACAAGCAGAACGTGGATTTCGCCCTGAACAAGCTGGGCCAATACGTGAACGACAAACAGGATCACCTCAACATCTTCATTATTGGGAACGAGCGGACCGGTCTGTGGAAGAAAGCTTTTGGGCTGGCTCGAAGCGACGAACTGGTCAAAGTCGTCGAGAGCGTTCTGAATGATCAACCGCCAGGAAGCAAGTGAGAATAACCATTTCACAATTCAAGAAAAGGCCCTCCGGGATAATTCAACTCGTCTTGCTCGCCGGCGCACTGCTGTTTCTCATCTTTAGCTTCACAGTCCTTGCGCAAAATGCTCTGACCCCGCAGGAAAGTCGCGGGAAGCAGATCTATGTTCAGGGCAAAGGTTCATCGGGTCGAGAGATCCTGGCCTATCTGGGCGCGTCTTCGATCGAAATCCCCGGCAGCGCGATGCCCTGCGCGAACTGTCATGGTCTGGATGGCCAGGGCAAGCCCGAAGGGGGAGTCATTCCGTCCGATCTGCGCTGGGAATCGCTAACCAAACCTTACGTTCTGGCGAACGCCAATGGTCGCAAGCACCCGCCCTACACCGAGCGCGCCCTTGAATTGGCGCTCATGCGCGGCACTGATCCATCCGGTAATAAGCTGCTGGACGTCATGCCTCGCTATCAGATGTCGCGCGAGGATCTGTCCGATCTGATCGTCTATATGAAACGACTGGGCAAGTATCTAGATCCCGGAATCAGTGAAAGCAAGATCATAATTGGAACGGTGTGCCCAACCAGAGGCATGCTGGCGGAAATGGGGCAGGCTGTCAAAGCCGTAATGATCGCTTACTTCGACGAACTTAACAGTCAGGGCGGAATATACAACCGCAAGTTTGAATTGAAGTTCACCGAGACTGGTGACACGCCGGTGGCCACGCGCGCCAACGTCGAGCGCCTGATTACGGACGAGCAGGTCTTTGCCATGACGGCAGCTTTCATCGCCGGGTCTGAAAAAGAGATCGTCCCATTAATGGCCCAGCGGGAAGTTCCTCTGATTGGCCCGCTCACGCTCTATCCGCAAACTGATTTTCCGCTGAACCGGCAAGTCTTCTACTTGCTGTCAGGAATTGATGGCCAGGCTCGCGCTATGATTCATTTTGCTGCCAGGAAACCAGAGATCCGAGCGCAACATTTCGCAGTTCTCTCGCCCCAGAGCGAGATCAACCTGCGGGTCGTCGGCGCCATCAAAGATCAAAGCAAGAATGAGGGATTGAGCGAGCCGCAAGTCCTGGACTATTCGACCGGCAGCTTTGATGTCGCCAACACCATCAAGCAACTGAGACAAACCAGTTCAGAGGTCGTCGTCTTTTTGGGTGCCAGCGAGGACGCGCTGGCATTCATGACTGCGGCTGATAAATCACAGTGGCACCCAACGATCTTTTTCCCCAACGCCAGCGGCGGCAAGGAGATTTTTGGTGCTCCGGTCGGATTCAATGGAAAGCTGTTCTTCTCGTTCCCGACTGGCCCGGCAGATCAAAGCGCCGAGGGCGTGAAAGAGTTTCGCGCGCTGGCGGACAAGTACAAACTTCCGACCCATCATCTGGCGGCGCAGATTTCCGCGTATAGCGCCGCCAAAATATTGGTTGAGGCTCTGAAGCGAGTAGGCAAGGACGTGAGCCGGGAAAAATTGATTCAGGCTCTCGAAGGCCTTTATGAATATCAGACGGGTCTGACACCCGCGATCACCTATGGACCAAATCGCCGCGTCGGCGCGATGGGAGCATACATCGTAGCAATTGATTTGAACGAGAAGCAGTTTTTGCCTGCCAGCGGATGGACCAACTCCAATTGAACGCATTCAAACCTTAGCGTGAGAGTACAGGCACCTGAACGCAGCAACCCTATGAAAGCGATTCCAATCATCGTCATCGCAGTGATGCTGGGCGTTGCTCCCGCTTACGCACAGACCGCGCCGGCCGGGCGTCAAGAAAGTACGCGCGTAAACAACGCGACGCGCTACGCCTGTCCGATGCATCCGGAAGTCGTTTCACGCCGTCCCGGAAAGTGTCCGAAGTGCGGAATGAGGTTGAGAGTTGTGAAGACTGAACCCGCGAGCGCGCTGCCGGCCGCGTCCACCGCAGAGACGAATGACCTGACTTCGCTGCGCATTTCCGACGTACCGATCTACGATCAAAATGGCCGGCGCCTTAGCTTCTACACAGATCTCGTGAAAGGCAAGACTGTAGCAATCAATTTTATTTTCACCACCTGCACGACGATTTGTCCGCCGATGACGGCGACGTTTCGACGTGTCCAGCAACAACTCGGCGAACGCGCCGGCCGCGACGTCTACCTGATTTCCGTGAGCGTCGATCCCGTGACTGATGTGCCGGAACGGCTGCATGATTTCGCCGCCAGGTTTAATGCTGGATCCGGATGGACATTCGTCACTGGCAGCAAGACTGAGATCGATTCACTACTCCAGGCTTTGGGTGCCGCCGTCGCTGACAAGAATGACCACACGCCGATGATCCTGGTCGGCAACGATGCGGCCGGGCATTGGACTCGCGCCTACGGGCTGTCCCCGCCGACAACCCTGGTCACGCTGATCACGGCACTCGCCGATCGGAAGTAAACACCCCGCAAATTCAGGCTTTTACCTCACCATCCAACTGTCCGCACGCATTGTTAGTGTGATAGCAACAATATTTGCTTGACATGCGAGATCATTAGAATTAGGCTTCGCTTCCGACAAACCCAGTGTTGCTATCTTGACGATACTCCCGTTTGTCTTTCGTTGCTCTTGCTAACGAAAGCTGTCAAGCCGTCGTTAGCCTCAACCTGTCTCCGAGACTGCTGACTTGATCTTCAACAATTGGTGCGCGTGAGCGAATCTGAGGAGAAAAATTATGCTGGGCCACAAAAGCATTCTTCCGCACTTCTTCAGTTACCCGATCCTGGTTCTCTTCTTTCTCGTGCTCTCGGTGTCAGTAGATGGCCAGACCGCGAACGGATCCAACAGCGCGACTAACACCACTCCAGTCAAGGAAGAGCCGGCACGTCCGCCGGTCAATCAGTCCTCGTCGCTCGATTCGACGAATGAGCGCGCAAGCACCGCGGTCGATGCGGCTCCGCGTGAAGAAAAGTCGCCAAACAGCAAGAGCGATCCTCCGAAGGCGAATCCCGCCGCGCCGCCTCCAGTTGCTCCGTGCCAACGAACAATAAATGCGGATGTAGTGGCACTGCCCCAGCCCATCATGCTGAATCGCATGGGCGCAGCAATTCCCGACGCTTTGGTTTTCGCACTCAAGGCAGACACAGCGATTGTAAATGGGTGGCTTCAGCTCAAGCCCGGAAAACGGCCGCGACCGCTCGTGCTACGGGCAAACGTCGGAGACTGTCTCAACATCACTTTCACTAATTCTGTACCGAAGAACAATTTCACAAATACCAAGGCCGCACCGCCGACCGGCACAACTGAGGTGTCCCTGCACATTCAAGGAATGGAGTGGACCACGAGCACTATGGATGACGGCTCGTTCGTGGGCGTTAATCCTTCCAGCCTCGTCAACGCTCCTAATCCGCCTCCGGCGCCACAGCAATACAAACTCTTTGTGAAGAATGAGGGGACTTTTCTGCTGTACACGATGGGTGATACCAGCAGCGAGGGAGACCAGCTCGCGCGCGGACTGTTTGGCGCCTTGAACGTAGAGCCGGCAGGAGCCGAATGGTATCGCAGTCAAGTGACTCAACAAGATTTGAAGCTGGCCACGAAAGCCACTAGTGCTGACGGGCACCCGGTAATTGACTACAACGCCAAATACCAGGATGGGACCCCGATCCTGAAAATGCTCGATGCAAACAACAATATCGTGCACACGGATCTTACCGCGATCATTACCGGGCCGAATGCGGGAAGATTTCCCGGCACGACCGGACCAAACACACCCGAGCCTCCGTGTAACGCTGAGAACAATCCGGCGTTGGTGCCCGCCAACGGAATAGTTGATCCGCTTTTCTGCCAGAATCCGGCCGCTCCCGATCGTAAGCAGCCTTACCGCGAGGTAACGATTATCTATCACGAGGTAGGCGCCGTCGCATCGCAGGCCTTTCCGGTATTCAACGATCTTTCAGCCACGCTGGCTCCCGGCGCCGACGGTTTTGCGATTAACTATGGGACGGGCGGCATCGGAGCCGAGGTTTATGCTAATCGCATCGGCGTCGGGCCGATGGGTCCTTGCGTCGATTGTAAGTTTGAGGAATTTTTTCTGAGCGCCTGGAGTGTCGGCGACCCGGCGATGCTGGTCGACAAGCCGGCTAACTCTAACAACCTGACGCAGAACGCAAATTTTCAACCACCGTGCAACACCACTCCGGCTTTTAATCAGCCGCCCTGTGGCGGGACCAGAGTTCCCGGGCCAAACAACACTTACACGATGCAGCCGACCGCCAAAGCGACCGTGGCGTTCTTTCCCGACGATCCGTCCAATGTCTATCACAGCTACATCAACGATCACATCAAGTTCCGAATTCTTCATGGCGGGACCGGCGTGACTCACGTGCATCACCAGCACGCGCACCAATGGCTGCAATCGCCGAACAGCGACGAGGGCAGCTATCTCGATAGTCAGATGATTAGCCCGGGCTCGAGCTACACGCTCGAGATGACTTACAACGGCAGCGGCAATCGAAACAAAGTCGTAGGCGACTCGATTTTCCATTGCCACTTCTATCCGCACTTTGCCGCGGGCATGTGGGCGATGTGGCGCACGCATGATGTGTTTGAGAGCGGATCGCAACTCGCGAACGGAATGCCCGCCGCCGGAACGCGCGCGTTGCCTGACGGCGAAATCAAGACCGGCACCCCGATTCCCGCGATCGTGCCGCTGCCCACAATTCCCATGGCCCCGCTGCCGCAAGCGCAAGCCGAAATCGTCAACGGCCAGATTAAGATCACGGGCAACGGTAACCCTGGGTTTCCGTTCTTCATTCCGGGTCTCGCGGGCGCCCGCGCTCCGCATCCGCCGCTCGACTTTGCGCCCGACACGGTGAACGGTGGTTTGCTGGATGGCGGACTGCCGCGCCATCTGGTCACCGGGGGCTCGATTTCATACGAGCGTCACAACAAATTCGACTGGAGTAAGGATCTGGCAACCATCAACGCCGTCAAGCTTCCCGAGGATGGAACCGCGGTAGAAAAGGCCGCGATTGCTTTCTTCAGCAAGCGCTGTTACCCGACCTTCTTCCCGGATGGAACGCCGGGAAGTTGCCCTTCTTCGAACAGCACTCCGCCCCAGAGTACCCTCAACACCCCGCCCACGGGTTTCATCCTCAACGGCTTGCCGCTGGGTCCACAACATGGCGCGCCGTTCGCCGATCCGGCTGTCGATGACAATGGGAACCCGGTGGGTTTGAAGCGCACTTACAAAGCCGCGGCCATTCAATTGAACGTGACCTTCAACAAGAAAGGCTGGCACTTTCCGCAGCAGCGCATCCTCACATTGTGGGACGATGTGCGGCCCACTCTGGCTTACACTCCCGGAGGCTCGACCGGCCGCGCGCCGGAGCCGCTGTTCTTCCGCGGCAACAGTGGCGATGTGATCGAGTACTGGCACACGAACCTTGTGCCTAACTATTATCTGGTTGACGATTTTCAGGTCCGCACTCCGACCGACATCATCGGCCAGCACATTCACCTGGTGAAGTTCGACGTGACCTCTTCCGACGGCGCCGGTAACGGTTTCAATTACGAGGACGGCACCTTCAGTCCGCAGGAAGTTCAGGAAGTAATCAAAGGAATCAACGCGGCGGGTGGTTTACTGGTGGATGGCCAGCCCCCGCAAGCGTTAACTCCCAAGCCCCCTCCCAAAGAGATTATCGACTGCGCCAATAATCCGGGCGATCCGCGCTGTACGCCGTGTCCTGATAACTGGACGGTGAACTCGCGTCCGCAGTGTCAGAGCTGGATGGGAGCGCAGACGACAATCCAACGTTGGTATCTGGATCCGCTGGTAGATGACTCAGGCGTGGACCGAACTCTGCGCACTGTTTTCACGCACGATCACTTTGGCCCGTCAACGCACCAGCAAGCGGGTCTCTACGCCGGTCTGGTAGTTGAGCCCAGGGGATCGATTTGGCAAAACTCTGAGAACGGTTCACTCATGGGCCAGCCAGCGAATCTGCCGCCGGTGCGTCCGGACGGAGGCCCAACCAGTTGGAAAGCGAACATCGTCACCAAAGACAATGCCAATAAGGACGTGAGCTACCGCGAATTCATGCTGGAGTTTCAGGATTTTCAGCTCGCTTACGCGATTGCTTCGACCGGCACGGTTACGCCTCCAATCACGCAACCGGATCCAAATCCTAACAAGGGTTGGATGGATCCGGCTTACGCCATCAACGGCCGGCCGTCACCGCAATTGATAAGCACCGGCGTCAAACCGCCGCCGGGAACTCAGTCAGTGAATTACCTCAACGAACCAATCGCCTGGCGCGTAGGAAAATTCGGCGACATGTCTTATGCCTATGATTCGTCGTTCAAACAGGCCAGCAATCTGCCGCCCAACGGCGATCCGATCACGCCCCTGCTACGTGCTTATCAAAACGACCGCGTACAGATTCGCGTGCTGGTTGGCGCGCATATGTTCGCGCACCAATTCAACCTGGAGGGACCAAGATGGTTCGCGGAACCATCATGGAAGAACTCCGGTTATCGCAGCGTGCAGGCGATGGGCCTCTCAGAACACTTCGAGTTCTTATTCAACGTGCCTTCGTCTTCGGCGCCGAATATTTCTCGCAAGTGTCCCGACTACACGTCGGACGGCAACTGCGTTGACTATCTCTACAGTCCAAGCCTGGATGACACCGGAGTCGCCAACGGCATGTGGGGCATCTTCCGCGCTTATGATCCAAACAAGTTGGCAAACAAGTTGCAGCCGCTGACCAGCAATCCGGTCAAGCCGAACAACAATGTGACTTACGCGACGTGTCCGGCGAACGCCCAGTCGCGAACCTTCAACCTCACGGCGGTAACCGCACAGAAAGCGTTGTCGATTATCAGTCCAGTGCCGGGCTTGAATCCGCCGCAGGGGCAAATTCTCTTCAACAGCCGCGGTCAGACACTGCGCAGCAAAATTGGCGTGATGTACGTTCGCTCAGAGGATCTTGACGCCCAGGGAAGATTGAAAGCCGGAACGCCGGTCGAGCCGCTGATCCTGCGCGCAAATGCCGGCGATTGCGTTGAAGTCAATCTAACTAACAAGCTGGATCCGTCCTCGCTCGTGTACCAGCAAAACTTTTCCCTGGCGTCGCCGTTCGATCGCGTCAATCCCGCGAATCATCAGCCGGTCTTTCAGTCCCAGATGTCCAAATACGTGGGTCTGCATCCGCAACTGCTTTCTTACGATGCCGCAACCAGCGACGGCATCAACGTCGGCTGGAACAGCGACATGAAGAATCAGGCGATCCCGTTTGGCCAGACCATCAAGTACCAATGGTATGCCGGCAAGATTGACCGCGACGATACCGGAAACCCGACCTACACTCCGGTCGAGTTCGGTTCGCTCAATCTGTTTCCGTCCGATCCGGTTTACCAACACATAAATGGCCTGTTTGGGTCGGTGATTATTGAACCTCTCGGCGCTAAGTGGGGGTGCGATGCAATGAATGGCGGTAGTTTGATCTCTGTCCCATGTGATCCGACTCCCGGTTTCGATCCCGCAACTGTTAAGGACTACACCCGCGCTTCCGCAACTGTTACGCCGCCGGATAGCCCAAACTTCCGCGAGTTCGCGCTGATGATCAGTGACGATTGCAGAATCACGCAGAGCAACAGCAGCGCGGTGAACTATCGGACCGAGCCCAAGAGTTTTCGTTATGCGGGCAACTCCACAAAGGATTTCTCGTGCATGTTGTCGAACCAGTTGATTCAAACGGCGCAGAAGGATCCAAAGAC
>WNFF01003046.1_pt1 | contig 13722 bp, 8 predicted proteins | sample 5400441 | NCBI WGS metagenome assembly WNFF01 (sample SAMN13153345, study PRJNA577476) | soil metagenome | isolation source: 120 cm saprolite under Douglas fir tree site 2 hole 3 replicate 1 | place: USA:California | collected 2015-04-18 | reverse complement strand
CGCATGGCCGCCGGGGGATCGCCGTCAACGGATCCGAAGTTTCCCTGCCCGTCGACCAGCGGGTAGCGCATGTTGAAATCTTGCGCGAGACGCACCATCGCGGGGTAAATCACCGCTTCGCCGTGCGGGTGATAATTGCCGGAGGTGTCGCCGCAAATCTTGGCGCACTTGCGGTAGCCGCGGTTGGAAGCGAGGCCGAGGTCGTTCATGGCCACGAGGATGCGGCGCTGCACCGGCTTCAAGCCGTCGCGCACGTCGGGCAGCGCGCGCGCGATGATCACGCTCATCGCATAGTCGAGGTACGACTTGCGCATCTCCGCTTCGATATCGATCGGAAGTAGTACTGATGTATTTGTTTCGTCCGCCATTTCCCCTCGCTGTTGCTGAAATTCTCCGTCGCAGTCGCACCGCCCGCCGTGGCGGGCACACCGGCAAGCAATTTCTACCGTTTGGCCGCGTGCTCCAGAACGAACGCTTTCACCGTGTCGAAGGCATCCGCTGTATTTGTAAACCGCCGCGCAGCAAAATGCTCTTCTATCTGCCGCAAGAACACATCGCGTTCCGCTTCACTTAGAAACTCGATCGCAACGCCTCGCTCGTTGTCCGGCGCATTTGTCGGCGTCGCGCGGAACTCGCTCACGCTCAGCCCTCGCAGCCCGGGCAGCGTCGCCCATCCCAACTGATAGATCATGGCTGGCTCTTAGCGCGTGGTCGCAAAACAAAAAAAACGGCCAGGCCGATGGCCGTGACAATCAACAAGCCGATCGAGTCCACCAGCAAGATAGTCCGCCAGCCTTCCGCCCCGGAAGAGTCACCAAGGCGCAAAGCCTCCCGCCAATTTCGAAAATAATGCGCCAGCCTCGGCAAACGAAAACCGGTCGTAGCCGTTGCCGCCAGCAGCAAGCCCCACCGAATCGCGTTGCGAATGGAACCCGCATCCGTGTTGGCATGCGCCGCCACGCGTCAGATATCCAGGTTTACGACTTCGAGCGCGTTATCCTCGATGAATTTGCGACGCGCTTCGACATTTTCGCCCATCAGCGTCGTGAAGATATCCTCCGCCGCCACCGCGTCTTCGAGTTTCACCTGGAGCAACGTCCGCGTGTCCGCGTTCATCGTCGTGTCCCACAACTGCTCGGCATTCATTTCTCCTAAGCCCTTGAATCGCGTGATGGTGAAATCCTTTTTGGCATCTTCGACGACGTAGTTGAGGACGTCGGTGGCCTTTTCTTTGGTCACTTTGTCGCCGTTGCGCGTCACGGTGAACGGCGGATGATTGAACTCTTCAATTTGCTTGGCCAGGCCGCGCAAACGCTTGTATTCCGCGGTGGAAGCCACCGCCCAATTAATTTTCTGGCTGTGCGGCGGGCCAAACTGGATTTCGTACAAGCTGTGTTCTTCGTCGAAGATGATTTTCCCTTCGAGCTTCAGCTTGGTCTTTTCGAGCTGCTTCAACAGTTTTTCCAGGGCCTTCTTGTCCTCGAAATCAGTCTTTTTCTCGAGGCCGCTTTCGGCCAGAAGTTCGACGAGCGCGTGTTCGCGCAGCCGGCGGCCCAGCTTCGCCGCGGCGGCTTCATACTCCTGCACATTCAGCAAGAACGAAGTGAGCTTGGCGCCTTCAAGATTCACGCCTTGTTCAGCTTTTACGACGTGGTCTTCCGTGGCGCGCTTCATCAGCTCGCGGGCGAAATCCCGTTCGTCGCGGATGTATTTTTCCGTTTTCCCGCGCTTCACGCGGTAGAGCGGCGGCTGCGCGATGTAGATGTGCCCGCGCTCGATCAATTCCTTCATGTGGCGGAAGAAAAACGTCAAGAGCAGCGTGCGAATGTGGCTGCCGTCCACGTCCGCGTCGGTCATGAGAATGACTTTGTGATAGCGCAGCTTGCCGGCGTCGAAATCGTCTTTACCAATCCCGGTACCGAGCGCCGTGATGATGGCGCGAATTTCTTCGTGGCCCAGCATCTTGTCATAACGCGCTTTCTCGACGTTGAGGATTTTGCCCTTGAGCGGCAGGATCGCTTGATATTTGCGGTCGCGGCCCATCTTCGCCGAGCCTCCGGCCGATTCGCCCTCGACGACGAACAGCTCACAGCGCGCTGGATCGCGTTCCTGGCAATCCGCGAGTTTTCCCGGCAGGCCGCTCGAATCCATTGCGGACTTGCGGCGTGTTAATTCGCGTGCTTTGCGCGCGGCTTCGCGGGCGCGCGCCGCTTCAATGCATTTGCCGATAATGCGCCGCGCCACGGTTGAGTGCTTATCGAACCATTCGCCGAGCTTCTCGTTAACAAGCTGCTCGACGTCACCCTTGATGTCGCTGTTGAGTTTGCCTTTGGTCTGGCCTTCAAACTGCGGTTGCGGCAGCCGCACGCTGACTACGGCAACTAGGCCCTCGCGGACGTCGTCGCCCGTGATGGTGACTTCGTCCTTCTGTTCCTTCAGCATTCCCGCCGAAGAAGCGAAGTTGTTGATCGAGCGCGTCAGAGCGGAGCGGAAGCCTGAAAGGTGTGTGCCGCCATCTACCGTGTTGATGGTGTTCGCGAACGCAAAGACGTTTTCACCATAGGTGTCGTTGTACTGCAGCGCGATCTCGATCTCGACGGTGCCGCGCTTCCCCTCGATGTATACCGGCGAATCATGCAGCGTGGCTTTGCCGCGATTCAGATGTTTGACGAATTCCGTGATGCCGCCGGTAAACTTGAATTCCGCGGCCTTTTCCGTGCGCTCATCGGTCAGCGTAATTTTCAGGCCTTTGTTCAAGAAGGCCAGCTCGCGCAGGCGCTGCGCCAGCGTGTCAAAGCTGTAGACCGTTTTTTCAAAAATGCCCGGATCCGGATGAAACGTGACTTTGGTGCCGGTCTTGCGCGTCTTACCCGTCTGTTTCAGCTTGTTGGTGGGCTTGCCTTTTTCGTACGTCTGTTCCCACACCTCGCCATCGCGCGAAATCTCCAGCTCCAGCCAGTCCGAAAGCGCGTTCACCACCGATACACCCACGCCGTGAAGCCCACCGGAAACTTTGTAGGTGTCGCTGTCGAATTTTCCGCCGGCGTGCAGCACGGTCAGAACGACTTCCGCCGCGGGCCGTTTTTCCGTGGCATGCATGTCCACCGGAATGCCGCGCCCGTTGTCCACCACGGTCACGGACTCGTCGGCGTGCACGGTGACGTTAATTTCATCCGCAAAACCGGCCATCGCCTCGTCGACCGAATTGTCCACCACTTCCCAGACGAGATGGTGCAAGCCCATCTCACCGGTGGAGCCGATGTACATCGCAGGGCGCAAACGCACCGCTTCGAGTCCGCCGAGAACCTTGATGGACTTCGCGTCGTATTTGTGGCCGCCCTGCGGCGTCACCGCGACGTTTTCTTTGTCACCCATGTGTTCTCCCCCGCGCGCAATTTCATCGCGCGAACCAGCGGCGCTGCATAGACCCCGAGCCATTCGGAGCGAGCATCCGCGCTCAAAAAAACCGTTTGGTGTGAAGCAAGGAAGGCGTATTTGCGGATTGATCCGTGCGTCGCCTTACCCTTTGATTCCGGTTTCGCCGGGCGAATCCGAAACTCGTAGGGTTCCTGCTCCATCCCGTCTCGCGCAGCGAGACGTGGCGAAGACTCATGTTTCTCCAGGCGGGTGACTTCGCGGCCCCTGGCGCGGAGCCGATTTCTTAGTCACTTCTGCCTGGCGGACGTGTCGATTTGAAGGCTACCGAAACTCGAATCGACAGCCTGTAGAGTGTACCCGATCTCACCCTTTTTCTCAAGACTTCGACACTCTTTTATATTGCCATAACCTATTTATTTACATGTAGTTATGGAGTGCTTGCCGCTCTGGATGGAAAAGAAAAAAAATGCCCGAGTGAGCGCTTTTTCTTGCCAGGAAATTAGCTTTTTTCACCCCGTCAGATGCGCATGGGCATGATGATGTAGCGGTAGCGGTAAGACTCGTCGGCCAGCGGGCGCATCTGGCCGGCGGACTGTTCGTCCTTCAGCTCGATGCTGATGGGGCCGTCGGCCGCGGCGGCGAGAAAATCCAGCATGTAGCTGGAGTTGAAGCCGATGGCGATGGGCTCGCCTTTGTATTCCTTCTCGATATTTTCCTTGGCTTCGCCGTACTCCGGGCTGGAGGCGGAGATCTCGATGCCTTCTGTCGAAACCGCGAGTTTGACGGCGTGCGAACGCTGGTCGGCAAGCTGCGAGACGCGGCGCACCGCATCGCTCAATTCGGCGCGCTCGATGACCACGCTCTTGTTGTTGTCGCGTGGCAGCACCGCTTCGTAATTCGGAAATTGTCCAGTGAGAATGCGCGAAATCAACAAGCGATGGCTCACCTGGAAGAAGAGGTGGCTTTCGTCTTTCGCAAACTCAATGTGCGCATCGGAACCGGCGGCGCTGGAAAGCTTTTCAACTTCATCCATCGCCTTCTTTGGAATAAGCACTTTCAATTCGCCGCTCAGTCCCGTGAGTTTGTGATCGGTTTCGGCAAGTGCTAGGCGATGGCCGTCGGTCGCCACCATGGCCAACGTGTCCGGTTTCAGAATTAGCAGCCCGCCATTCAGCGTATAGCGCGACTCTTCCATGGAGATGGCAAATTTCGTCTTACCAATCAGGTTTTCAAGAATCGGGGCGGGGATTTTCACCAGCGTGTGCGGCATTGTTGGCAGCGCGGGGAAATTCTCCTTGGCCATGCCCACGAGCTTGTATTTCTTCTTGTCGCTGACGATCTCCACCCAGTGATTGTCAAGAAGCTTGACCTTAATCTCGCCTTCGGGCAGTAAACGGACGAGCTCCAGCAGTTTCTTTGCAGGAATGGTTCCCGCACCCTCTTTCTTGATCTTGGCCTCGCAGGACGTTCGAATGCTCAGTTCGAGGTCCGTCGCCGTGATAGTCAGGCTGCTTCCTTTGGCCTCGACCAGGAGATTCGAAAGAATGGGAATGGTCGTCTTGCGCTCGACGACGCCTTGGGTTGTACTGAGCTCATTTAGTAGCGCGGACTTTGTGACGCTGAATTCCATCGCTTCATGTTCCTCGCGTGCCGTTCCAGGTGCGGTCATTGTGACTTTGTCCTCAGTCAGGGCGGGCGCACCCTGTCTTGCTTGAAATCCACCGCTGCCGTACTGTACTCGCTTTTTGCCAAAGTATAAAGTCCGCTTATCGACTATCTATTGTGGAAATCAGTGGGAAACGCACTTTTCAGACCTTCCGAATGGATGTGAAATTCTCACACCCACCCAAAATCCACAACAAGGGGAAAGTTTTTAAACTTCTAAAATCCATAAGGCTTGTTGTTGTGATGAGCGTTGTGAATCTGTGGAAAGCCCGCTAACTTCTATCATCTTCATTCTTTCGTGCGCTCCTGTTTCTGCGCACGGTTTGTGGGAACCTCGGAAATCTTCTCTCCTTTGCTTAGTTTTACACTGAGGCGGCACGACTCATGCACGCCTATCCACAGAAATTCCGCAACTTCCGCAGAGCTTCTTCACAACGCGAAAATTCCGGGATTTGCTAATGACGTGAAAGTGCACATCGAGCGGCAAGAGAACTTATTTCATAGCGTGCGATAAGCCAGAAGCGGTGCGGAGTAGGAGGGGAGGGAAAAGCCGGTGAACTACTGCAGCGCATCCAATAAACGTGTAATCGTGCGGTTCAAATCTTTATCGGACCGCCGCATCTCCTCGATCTTATTGATTGAGTGCAGCACGGTCGTGTGATGCTTGCCGCCGAACTGCCGGCCGATCTCTGGCAGCGAGGCGGTCGTGAGCTGCTTCACAATATACATCGCCACCTGCCGCGGGAAGGCGATCGCCCGCGTATTGCTGCGAACCTTCAAGTCCTGTTCGCGCAGATTAAAATGCTCGCTCACGCGCTTCTGGATGAGATCGATCGTGACGCGTTTTTCCTGTGAAGCGATGATGTTCCGCAACACCTGCTGCGCCGTCGAAAGTGAGACCGTGGCGCCGGTCAGCGAAGCATAAGCCATCAGCCGCGTCAGTGCACCTTCCAGCTCGCGCACGTTGGACTTGATGGCCCGAGCGATGTATTCCGCCACATCATCCGGCAAACCGAAGCGGTCGTTCTCCGCTTTCTTCTGTAGAATCGCGATTTTGGTCTCCAGGTCCGGCGCCTGGATATCGGCGATCAATCCCCATTCGAACCGCGAACGCAGCCGCTCCTCGATGGAGTTGATGTCCTTTGGCAGGCAGTCCGAGGAGATCACGATCTGTTTCTGCTGCTCGTAGAGCGCGTTGAACGTGTGAAAAAACTCTTCCTGCGTCCGCTCTTTTCCTGCAATGAACTGAATGTCATCCACCAGCAGCACGTCCACCGTGTGGAAACGGTCCCGGAAACTGATCATGCGATCAAAGCGCAGGGAATTGATCACTTCGATTGTGAACTTCTCCGCGCTGACGTAACTGAGGCGCATCGCGGGATTGCGTTTCTTGATGGTATGTCCGATGGCATGCATCAAATGCGTCTTGCCCATGCCCACGCCGCCGTAAAGGAAGAGCGGGTTGTAGGCTTTCGAGGGCTGCTCGGCCACGGCGCGCGCCGCAGCATGCGCGAATTCGTTGGACTTGCCGACGACGAAGGAATCGAATGTATAGCGCGTGTTGAGTTGATGGTCGCTGCTCTCAAAATCCAGCTTGGCCTGCTTCCCGCCGGAAACCACCGGCGCGGCATGCACCGGCTCTTCTTCGGTACACACGTACTGCACCTTTACGCTGGGGGTGCCAAGCTCGTGAAAGACGGCCTTCACGATTTCGCCGTATGTGCGCGTCAGGACCTGCCGGAATACGGCGCTGGGAATCTGCACAAAGAGGGTTTCGCCCTCGGCGCGGTTCAATCGCGTGGGCTGGAACCAGGTCGTGTAGGTATTCGTGCTGACCCGGGACTTTACCCGCTCAAGGAATTTTTCCCAGGCATTGGCTGTTTCGCGCTCCCGCCCAGTTTGAGTTGCCGTTGTCATCGGAGAAAAAAGAAAACCCTCTGCTATTTCCACAGATGTGAAAAAGCTGTGGAAAGCATTCTTGTGCTTGTCTTTGCTTCAGACTTCGGGATTCTGCCCGCGCGGAACGCTGTGCCTTGCCCCCGTTGCTCCGCGCACGCCCCGTCTGGAATTGTCGGCCCACGTAACGCCGCTATGAGACAGCGCGGGATTGTCTCCGATTGGCGCGTGCGGAGCAAGCGAAAAGTGTGCGAAGGGATGCACTGCCGTTCACACACCATGCACAGCTTTTCCACATGCACACTACTTGTGCAATTTCTGACTGCATCCGCAATTTTCGCGGCATATTCCACTTAAATTTGACGCTGAGAACAATCCTTGCACAGGTTTCAGGCAACTTGCCCTGAGGAAAAGTTATTTTTTATTGGGTTTTTTTTCGGGCCGGCTGAATTCATAAATGCCCAGCGGGTCTTCTCCGATGAGCAGCCGGTCCGGCTCGACGAGAATGGTGTTGGCTTCCAGCCGCGCACCTTGTGGGGTGTAGATCTTGTAGCTCGCGCGGCGATTCCCTTCCTTATCAAAGCGCAGGAGCGTGTTACCCAAGGCAATCCACACTTCGCCGTTTGAACGATCGACCCCCACCGCCGTGAGGATGCGTTTCAGCGAAGGGGGATCGCCGCGGCGTTCCTGCCGCTCGATTTCCTTGCGCGTAGCCTGCGCGGCCGGCCAGGCGTCGAGCGCCGTATATTGAATATCCTGCCGCGCATAGCCAAGCCGGTCGAATTGCCTCACCGTGGGCTCCGGCAAATACGCAAAGGCATAATAGAGATGGCCCTGGCCGTCAGTGGCCATCTCCCCGATATTCAGGTAGCGGTTCAGGTCCGGGCGTTCCGCAATTGGTTCCGGCTCGCCAAACTCCCTCACGTCTCGTCCATTCTTGTCGAAAACGATTACCAGGTTCGGTTCGCGGAGTGTGCCCACCGCAACCTCGCCCTCTGGCAGAGCAGCCACGGCGACCGGAGCCTTGACGGGAATCGAACGAGTAAGCGAGCCCTCGGGCGAGAAAACCTGGACGAGGTTCGCGCCGCGATCTGCCACATAAATCTTGCCCTGGGCGTCCGCGTCAGAATCTTCACCGAAAGTGATCAACGGGTGATCTCCTTTGGATGTCGTTGAACCCGGCACAAGTTCGGCGATGCGCAGTACCTGCTTGCCCGCAGCATCAAACACCACCAACCCCGGCGAAGGCGACGACAAGATATATAGCCGTCCATCGCCGCCGCGCTTCACCGTGCGCAGCCCCGGCCCAATACCCGGAAAGACTCTCCGCTGAGCCGTCAGATCGCCTTCCTCCTGAGCCAGCACGCTCCCGGCCAGGCACGCCAGCAGACACAGCACCGCAACCATTTTCACGGTCGGTCCCACCCTGTTTTCATGAAAGCTCAGATTACTACGGACGCGCGCAGGTTGCCCTGCCTTCGACGTCGGGCTCGGTACAGATTAGTCAACGCGGAGGCGCAATCGTTCAATGGAGCGCGCGCGGAGGCGGCCTGCGGAATTGCGCGGGCCTTGGTCGTCGGTTTCGATCAGCACGCAGTTCATCACTACATCGCCGGAGGCGACCTCGAATCGCGCAGGCAAACCATTCAGGAATTTCGCGATGATGCCGTTGCGGTCCATGCCGATCACGCCGCCGTGCGGCCCGGTCATACCAACATCCGTAATGTAAGCCGTGCCTTCAGGGAAAACGTGCTCGTCCGCCGTCGCAACATGCGTGTGCGTGCCCACTACCGCGCTGACGCGCCCGTCGAGATACCAGCCCATCGCCAGTTTTTCACTACTGGCTTCCGCGTGCATGTCCACCAAAACGAAGGCAACGTCTTCCGGAATTCTCGCCAGCTCGCTGTCCGCTTTTCGAAACGGATCATCAATCGGCGTCATGAACACGCGCCCCTGCAAATTCAGTACGGCATATTTCACGCCGTTCTTCGCCGTTCCCAGGTAGAGCCCGCTTCCCGGATTGCCCTCCGGGAAATTCGCTGGCCGCAGCAGCCGCGGTTCGTGCGGCAGGAATTCCAGGATTTCTTTACGGTCCCAGCTGTGATTTCCTCCGGAAATCACGGCGATCCCCAGGTTCAGCAGCTCTTCTGCGAGCCGCGGTGTGATCCCGAACCCCGACGCCGAATTTTCGCCGTTGGCGATCACCAAATCGATCTGCCGCTGCGCGACAACATCCGCCAGCCGGTCGCGAACGATCTGCCGTCCCGGCGACCCTACGATGTCTCCTACAAAAAGTACGCGCATGTTTCTGGTGACTTTCCGTGCCTCGGCTGAGTCGCAGAAGGAGACTGCCGAGCACTCCTCGCCGGAACTCACCTGATAGAGAAATGGAGCGGACTGCTTGGCCGTGGGGCGCTAGGCCGTGAACCTCTGAAATAGTAGGGCGCCACGAGCCAACCGTTAGGCTTTCCTGCCCCGCTCGCGTGTCTTCCTCCTTCCTGCCGGAAGAGACCCGCCAGCGGGACAGGCCGTGCACACGGGCTGTCTATCCGCAGCACCTCAGAGATTCGTCATTGGTTCAAACAGCTTTCGCACCCTCACCTGCTTCGAAGTACCGCTCCGGCTCCATTGTAGCCTTCCTGCCGAAGCCACGTCCAACCGCCGCTGCACCCTGTGGGATGAAGTTGTTGATCGCCGGCTAGGTGAAAAGATCGGGGATGCCGCGGGGGGCTTTCACGGGCGAGATGACAGATCGCATCGAACACCGGCCCAGCATCCGGTAGCTTTCAAATTGCGATTCGTCGAACCATTGGTCCGCCGTGGATTGGTGCGGGAAGGCGTCGTGGGTGCGCTTGTAAGCCAGCACGTCCGCCGGGTCTTTCTCGGTGACACTGCACTTGATGTACAGCAGTTTCCCCAGCTTCTTACTGGGATAGGTAATGGTCCCAAACGCCGCGTGGCCCGTCGCGTAGCCGTCTGCACCCGTTATTTTGAAGGGCGTGGTCGTCAGTTCGATCTCCGCTCCCAGGTCCGTGCGGCACTTGCGGATGGCGTTGGCCAGATCTTCAAAGCCCGGCCCAGGATCTTCACCGGCATCGCCCGAAATAATGAAATCGCACTCCCTGCGCACGAGTTCATACAAGGCAAGGTTTTCAAAATGCGCACCGTCAGAGAGATTCACGTATTTGGACTCGTCCGTGGCGCTTGCGAACAATTCCTTCAGCAAATAGAGCAGAGAAAGCGCCGGCCCGCCTTGTGGCCGCCGCAAGCGGAGCCAGTACTCCTCGTTGCCAAATCGAGGATTGGCAAGCCATACGCCCAGCCGCACGTTGAACACGGTCATCAGAAACGCCAGCGGCGGAAACGTGTGGAAGCCGCTATTGGGGTTGACCGCGGCACCGGAGATGGCCACTGCTGAGCCCAGGGGAATTCCACCGTCCCGGAATGCCCATTCCGTCGTCGGCTGATAGGCGCCATGACCTGCTCCCTTTGATTCACCGTTCGCCGAGCGAAATTCCGGGAAATCGTAACCACAGAAACGCGGCGTGAAAACGAAGGATTCCGCTTTACGCTCCTGCCAAGCGAGCCTCCGGCCATGGTTGACGTTTAGAGTGCCATTCAGAATAGGGTATGGCCCGCCGTAGGGTCTAACTGGCGGCGCCGGTTTCCCTCCCGGAACGATGGCGGCAGCGCCCTTGCTGTCGGCCTTGTCCGGCTGTGCAAAAGATTCCAGATGCACGTCGTCTGCAGGATCAAACCCCGTAAATGGTTGTGCTTTCCGGTCAGGGTTAGAGGCTCCCAGGTAACACCGCACGATGCGATTGCGGTACACCAGGTTCATCGAGAAGCGATTGATGTCCACCCGCCAGGAAAGAAAAATCGAAAGAACGATCAGGATGCCAAATGCTTTCCACAGCCAGCCGTTTCGAATTTGCGCGGCGATTCCCCAATAGCCTTTACCTTCTGATCCCCGGTCGATACCCCACACCGCAAGTTCGTGAACTCCGTAGGCGAGCAGTACGAACAATCCTGCAACAAACACAAATGGCGCCGCCTTTGCCACGAATTCCTTCATCAGGGATTTCTTCGTCGTCGGCTCGTTCTCATTCTTTCCGCCGGTATCCTTGCTCCAGCCGAGCCAGGCGCCATAACTGCTGTAAACAAGCCACCCGGAAATCAGCACCCTCTTTGTCCAAAGCAAATCCGCAATCTTCTCCACACCGCGTGGCGCAAAAATCGCCACCGCAAATAGCGCGCCCCAGAACAACGACCACAGCATCAGCCACCCGCCTAGTCGAGCCCACCACTCATGCATTTCGAAACTGAGTGCGAATTTGGCCAAACCGGTATGCAGCGTCCCGGCAAGTAGAAAGACCAGGACGGCTAGAGGCGGGCCCCAGGTTACCGCTTGCCATATGCCGATTCTCTGCTCGGCACCACCCCAGTGGGCCAGGAGGAGAGCTAGACCGTGGACCCCAATTCCGGCAAACGCCCCTGACGGCACGGCCCACAAGATATTTCGGAAATCGGCTGGCGCGTCTTTCCGCAGTAGTCTTGAAGCCAGCCAGCCGAGAAAGTGGCCCAGGCCATACACGACCATACCCATTCTCACAGAAAGCTCTAGGGTCCACGGAGTCGGATCCTCCCAAATGGCGTAAGTCAGCAGGAACGCTCCGATGAAGAGGGGCAAGACCACCGAGACGAGCACCCAGATTTGCCTGGTAAAAGCGGGCGGCTTCCCGTCCGAGCACGTGCTTGTATGGAAAGTTCCCGCGGCTACGGCAAAGACAGTGAAGACCGCCGAGACGATGCTCCAACCGTGAGTGGAGATTCCCCATAAAGGCGTGCCCGCAAACATACTGCCCAGAATCCACGGCAGAAACAGCACGGCCCCAAGAAAAGTGACAAGAATCGCCTGATTCAGGAGTAGATTTCGCAGGTAGGTCGCGATGGCCGCCCAGGTATCCGCTCCGAAGAGTCCTTTCCGGGGTGTCAGGAAGTTGCTGTAGTCACGCAGGAAATTCACCTCCGGTGCTTCCTCGCGGTCTCCGGGAAGTTTCCGCTCGACTTCCTCTATGCCCTCTTGTTGGATCCAACGCGCCAACCAGCTTCCGATATAACCCCCGCCTGAAACCGTAGAAAGATAGTCCACCTGCTTCAGCAATTTACATTTGGCCAACTCTTGCAGCACGCCGAGGTGAAACGTCGCACTGCGGATCCCTCCGCCGGAGAAAGCCAACCCTACCGTTTTGTTGGGCAGCCGCGTTTCCGGGGCCCTCTCCCGCACGCCTTGCAGTTCTTGTTTTTCCGCTTCTTGAACTTCCTTAAACGTGGCCATTGACCTGCCTCCATTGCGACTCGGCTGTGCATGGAATAGGAAAGTGGCGTAATCCCAATAGAAGTTAGTGGCCCGGGGAGGCCTTCCGTTTCACGGAAATCCCTCCGGAACCGCTTTGGAATCATTTATTTTGCCAGGAAAGTCCTGCCGACACCTGGAGAACTTCCGGGAACCGCTTCAATCCACGAAATCGATGACCGCCCCTTCGCGCCGGTCCTGGAATCCGGCGAACTGGCCGAAGTTTGGCGCCATTACGTTGTTGTACACCGCGTTGAAATTGCCGTGATTTGTGACATTCAGCGAGTACACGCCCAGCCTGACGTGATGCCCCTTTTCTGAGCCAAGAAAGGGAATGCGGAATTCGCGATAGAGTTTCACGTCCAGCGTGAAAAACGAATGGAAGCGCTGCCCGTTCGGCGTCCCCACATAGTTTTGCAGCGTGTCGATATTGGAATAGGGATAGCCGGTGTGTATGTCCGCAATCGGGCTGAATTTGAAGCCCCGCGGCAAGGAAACAATTCCCCAGGTCAGCACACGATGGGGCACGTCGTAAGGCAGGATGCCGTATACATTGGGGCGAATCACCGGCTGCGCGAAAGGAATGAGCACGGAAGAAAGATTGTTCAAATCGCCCCGTGTGCGGCTCCAGATGTAGGAGACACGTACCTCATCGTTGCGATGGATGGCGAAGTGCACGGTGCTTTCCAGCTCGCGATAATGCGATGAGCCCGTGTTCGTGAGGGCCAAATAGGATGGCGCGCCCGGCGCAGCCGTGAAAGGATTCACGGCAAAGAGATACGTCGTGTGGCTATCGATGTAACCGACGCGCAAAAACATATTTTTCCGCAGCTCGCGTTCCGCCCCGATGTTCCACGTCAGGTTACGTGGCGTCGTATCCGGCTGGCTCGGCAACGCGCTTGCGGTCAGCGGGTTCATCCTGCCGGCGTAGGCGTTCGTGTAGGTCACCGGGGGCCCGCTCGGGAGGCCTGCGGCATCAAATGGCGTGATCACCCGAGCCGGGTTCGCTGCGAAATCTCCCGCCAGAAGGGGCAGCAAGTTGTAGAACAGGCCCACGCCCGTGCGAATGACGGTCTTGCCATCTTTGCCCGGAGAGAAGGCCACCCCGGCGCGCGGAGCCACCGCGGCGGACCAACCCTTGGTCTCGTTCGACAATCGTGCTCCCAGATCAATGGCCCAATCGGAATTCAGTACCCAGTGATCCTGGAGGAATTCGGCCACGGCCGTGTCCGACGCGTTCTGCGCCGTCCCCGGCAGAAAAGTGATCTCTTGCGCCAGCGTCCCATCCTGCCGAAGGACTTGCACCGGATTCGAGCTGCTGATTTCTGTGTACGACCGATGATCGAAATCCACGCCCAGGTGGACTTCGTGCCGGCCGAGCCAGTGTTTCTCGGCGAATTGGTACGCGGAAACCAGTTGAAATTCTT
>WNFF01014240.1_pt1 | contig 13726 bp, 12 predicted proteins | sample 5400441 | NCBI WGS metagenome assembly WNFF01 (sample SAMN13153345, study PRJNA577476) | soil metagenome | isolation source: 120 cm saprolite under Douglas fir tree site 2 hole 3 replicate 1 | place: USA:California | collected 2015-04-18 | reverse complement strand
TGCGCACAACCTGAAAAACCTGAATGTTGAAATCCCGCTGGGCATGCTGGTGGCGGTGACCGGAGTCTCCGGTTCGGGAAAATCAACGCTGGTCCATGACGTCCTTTACCAGGCGCTGGCGGCAGAAAAAGGAATCACCGCGGGAGCCGGCCCGGCCGTGAATGGCTACCGGAAAGTCAGCGGCGGGCAATATGTTGCCGACGTGGTGCTGGTGGACCAGTCGCCCATCGGGCGCACGCCGCGATCAAATCCAGTCACGTATATCAAGGCGTTCGACGCCATCCGCGACGTCTTTGCCTCCGTGCCCGATGCTCACCGCCGCGGCTACACCGCCGGGCACTTCTCGTTCAACATCCCCGGCGGACGCTGCGAGACCTGTCAGGGCGATGGCACCGTCACCGTGGAAATGCAGTTCCTGGCCGACGTGGAACTGATCTGCGAAGACTGCAAAGGTACGCGTTACAAACCGGGCGTGCTCGACGTGCGCTTCAAGGGCAAGAACATACATGAGGTCCTGAATCTTACCGTCCGTGAAGCCATGCATTTCTTTTCCGGACAGCAGAAGATCACCGACAAACTTCGCGTGCTGGAAGAAGTTGGTTTGGGCTATCTGCGGCTGGGGCAATCGGCCACAACACTCAGCGGCGGCGAAGCTCAGCGTATGAAGCTGGCGGCGCACCTGATTCCGGCAGGGCGTCCGCGAAACTTTGAAGCCGTGACCGACGAAGAAAAAGAAGAGCGCAAGCGGGCCCGCGCCGGAAAAGGCACGCTTTACATCTTTGACGAGCCCACCACCGGGCTGCATTTTGACGATGTAAGCAAACTGCTAGCGGCCTTCCGCAAGCTGATCGAGGCGGGCGGATCGGTTCTGGTTATCGAACACAACATGGATGTCATCAAGACGGCCGACTGGATCATCGATCTTGGCCCCGAAGGTGGCGGACGCGGCGGCGAGGTTGTGGTCACCGGCACGCCGGAATCGGTAGCCAAGTCAAGAAAATCGTATACAGGAAAGTGGCTGGCGCGCGTTCTTAAAGGTGATGGCCCTGAATCCAATGGACACAAATAGCCGCCTGTCTTTAAGAAGAAACGCCCATCGAACAAGCGTTTGTCCAAGAACCGCTCGTCGACTAATCGCCGCGGTTGTCCTGGCGATGCCCCTCGCGCTGGCGTCGCTGGCTGGAACCAGCGGAGCGCAAAGGGAATCCCGAACCGGGCCTTCGCGACAGACCCAGCCGCTTGTCAACGATGTTAAGAAAAACGGTGCGGCGGAAAATGAACAGGCGGAAAATCCGCAGGCATGGTTCGATTTGGGCTTTGCGCAGAATCATCTCAACAAAACCAGTGAAGCCGTGGCTTCCTATCGCAAGGCCGTACAGCTTTCGCCCAAGTGGTTTGAGGCCAACCTGAATCTTGGCGTCGCCCTGGCCAAATTGAATGACTTCTCTGCCGCTACGCCGGTGCTGCAACATGCGGTTACGCTCAAACCCACTACAGGCGGTAACAAAGCACTGAGCAAAGCGTGGCAGACGCTGGGCCAGGTTTTGGAAACGACCGACGCCAAGGCAGCGGCCGCCGCCTATGACAAGGCCGTGGAACTGGATCCGTCGCAAACCTCGCTGACCCTCGATGCAGGACGCATACTGCAAGCATCCAACGACCTTCGCGGAGCGGAAGAACACTTCAAGAAATCAGCCGACGCTGGCGATGCCCAGGGCATGGTGTTGCTGATCAACCTGCTGAACCAGCAAAAGCGCCATCTGGAGGCAGAAACCTGGCTGACTAAATACGTGGAGAAGAACTTCTCGCCTCCCAGGGAAAAGCGCAGGAAGCGATTGCCGTGCTGCAACCCGCCACTTCTCAAACAGGTGACGGGCAAAATACAGCCCCACCTCCCAGCAATCCTGAAATCGATCGCGAACTCGCCGAACTCTATTTGCAGACAAAGCAATACGCGCAAGCCGAGCCGCTCTTTCGACACCTGGCCCAGAGCAACGCTTCCAACCCGGATATGCATTTTGGACTGGGCGTAGCCGTTTTACATCAGCTCAAGTATGCTGAAGCTGAAAGCGAGTTCATCCAGACGATCAAGCTGAAGCCCGATTATGGCGAAGCGTATGGTTACCTGGCGGATGCGGCGCGGGAAAACAAGCATTACGAATTGGCGATAAGGGCGCTGGATGCGCGGGCCAAATTTTTGCCGGAAAATGCGAGGACCTACTTCATTCGGGCCACTTCGTTTGACAGCTTGCATATGTTCAAACCGGCGGCGGAGAATTACAAAAAGTTTTTGGCCATAGCGGCAGGCAAGTTTCCCGACCAGGAGTTTCAGGCACGGCACCGGCTCAAGGCGATACAGCCAGAGTAGCAAGTGATCAGAGGAGCAGAAGCAGAAATCAATGCGACCACTAGCCTCATTCCTGGTTTTACTCACTCTGGTTGTACTCGCCCTGGCGGCGGCCATGCATGGCAAAGAGCAGAAATCGCTGGACCAGCTGCGGGCAGAGGCGGAGAAAGCCAGCGGAGGGCATCAGGCGCTGCTTTATGCTGAGCTCGCCGATCGCCTGGTGGATCAGGCCGGCCAGCAATTTACCCAGGGCGAATCCGTCAAAGGCCAGGCAAGCGTCCAGGAGATTCTCTCGGCTGCTACCAAGGCTCGTGATGGCGGCGTGAGCTCGCGGCGAAAGCTCAAGGAAACAGAAATTCATCTCCGTCAGACTCAGCGCCATCTGGAAAATCTCCGGCGCACGCTCTCCGCTGAAGATCGCCCGGAGGTGGAAGCGGTTGAGAAGAAGCTGGCTGACTTCAGGCAGGACCTGCTCAATGCCATGTTCTCGCCGCGTAAGGAAAAAGAAAAAGAAGAAAAGAAATGAAAACCGCCCGCAAGCTCGCCATAATTATCTTGCTACTTAGCACGGTTGCCTTCGCCCGCAAGCGGGACCCGCTGACGGAAGCCGAGACGGACCAGTTGCGAGAGTTTCGCCTGGAGCCTGCTAAGCGCCTCAAGCTCTTCGGCAAGTTCGCTGGAGCGCGCCTGGACAGCGTTGACCAGTCACTCAACGATCCTAAACAGGCCCAGGAACGTCCAGCCAAGATTCACGACCTGCTGGAAGACTTCAGCTCCATTGTGGACGAGATCAATGACAATCTGGACATGTATCAGTCCGATAACAAGCTGGACAGCGATCAGCACAAGCAATATCGCAACGGACTCAAAGAGCTGATCGCCGAAGAAGGCAAGCTACGCGCCCGCCTGCGTACCTTGCAACATGACATGGAAAGCGATCCCAAAATCAAGGCAGAATCACAGGCTTACATCTTCGCCCTTCAGGACGCAGACTCGGCGTTGAAGTCCAGCCTGGAAACGGCCAAACAGTACTTGACTGAAAAAGAAGAAGAAAAACCGCAAAAGAAATAACAGACTTGAATTCACACGACCCAACCCAGGTTACAAACCGCCGGCGACCGGAACCAGGACCCTTGAATCCCAGCATTAAACAACTCTTTGACGAAGTTTATCGTGAGCTGCGTCCCCGCGCGCCCATGCCGGAATTTGACGTTCGCTTTTTCGCCTTCAGTAACCTGAACAACACCATCCGCTTGCGCCAGGGAAAGATATTCGTCCGCCTGTCTGACCTGCTGGAAGGCGCGCCTGATAAGGTGTTGCATGCGATTCTGCACATTCTCATCGCCAAGCTCTACCGCAAAGAGATTGATCCCGCACATGCGGCCCGTTACCGCAAATACTCAGGCACGGAAGCCGTGTCCGCCAAGATGCACCTCATCCGCCAGATGCGCGGACGCAAGCGGATCGCGGGCGTGCAGGGCGAGCATTATCATCTGGAAGAAATTTTTGAAGAGCTGAACCAGCGCTTCTTCCATGGATTGATGGCGCGTCCGCAGCTCACATGGAGCAACAACCAGTCGCGCTACAGCCTGGGACACTATGATCCTGCGCACAATACCATCGTCGTAAGCCGGATCTTCGATGGCCGCAACGTACCGCGTTACGCGATCGAATATCTGCTCTACCACGAAATGCTTCACCTTCGTCATCCGGTGAAGATGCGCGGCAGCAGGCGCTGTGTGCACTCCAAAGCCTTCCAGGAAGAAGAGAAGCTATTCCCGCAGCTCAAAGAAGCAAAAGAATTTATTAAGCGGATGTAACAATGCTGAAGGAACTCTGAATTGTCATTCCGAGCGGAGGTCGGAGCGGATGCGACGGTGCAGTCGAGGGATCCATGTATTTGACCAGGAAACGGACTAAAGTTCCCGATACTCAAGCGCCGAAGGGCGCGAATGAAAGTAAGCATCACGGCGCCAGTTTACTTCTACCGCTAACCACAGGTTGTGTCGCATCTCGAATTTGTGAAAGCTGCCCGGCCGTCGCCTGTAATCGATATAGCTGACAGCTGCTGGTGGCAAGCCGCAGTTTGTATGGCTGTTCGCCCGTCATGAGATCGCAGTCCTGCCCCTGCGCAAGGGTTTCGCAGGTAACATGATGGATAAGAGAGAGCGCCGGCGAGTGCTTTGCCAGTTCGGGATCGAACCAGCCGGTATATAGCCGGCGAACATCGCTCTCGCAGAGCGTAACCAGCGCCGCGCCCAGATGAGTTCCTCGCTCCAGCGTGAACATCTCAAACAGCTCTGGCCGCAGCAGAGCGGCATTCACAATAAACTCGATTCGTTCTGGATCACGAAACAGGCTTTGCGGGTCCTGCTCGGCTTTCAGGCGGTAAATCGTGCGGAGGAGTTGAGGATTTTCACCATCGTAACGGCAAACTTTATATCCCAATGCAGCCAATCGTCTCAGATTGCGAGGCAGACGTCCGTGGTCTCGACAGAATTCGTCAGCGTTGGTATCACTGCTTCGCACCACAGGCGCGCCCGCAAATGGTGTAAAAGTAAGTTCAGGGATTGCAGGAACGGCGCCATCGCGCATCGCTACAACATCCATCGGCATGCGCAATTTAGCCAGTTCTGCAAAAGCCGCCCGCAAACTATCTTCATCGCCAACCTGCAGGAACGTCCGATAGTCGAACAGTTCCTCACCCAGCAGGCGTATCACCAGGTCGCGCAGGCGGATCACCGCCGGTATGATCGCGATCCCATGGTCGCTCATCACGCAAACCACATGCGGTACTTCCCTGCCTGCGAACATCTTGGCCGCAAGCAGGTTCAAGTCAAAGTCCTGAAAGATGGTGCAGCCGGAATATGCCAGTAGTTCTTCCCAAAGCTGACGTAAATCGAGAAGTTCCTGCGCGGTCGTGGCAATGCGCACTCTAAACACCGAGACTTAGACGCCGAAGTGGCTGCTGAGGATGCCGGATTAATTATTTAAGCGCGGCGGGACTGGACGCGGTTAACCTTCGCTTTTTCAATTTGTTGACTACCGCAACCGCTGGTGCGTACAATCATATTGAAAATGAAATTGAAATTCATTTTCAATTAGACGCGAAAGACGCCCTGTCTCTGAATTATGTTCCAGGCCCTGGTAGTTACGTTGCGGGAAGGTGTTGAGGCCGCCCTGATCGTCGGCATCACACTGGTGTACCTGGCCAAAATCGGCCGCACTGACCTGCGCAAAACCGTCTACGCGGCGCTGATCACTGCCCTGTTGGGAAGCATTGCCGGCGGCGTAGTCCTCTCTTCGCTGCCCATCAACCAGGACAAAGTGGAAGGCTGGGTCATGCTGGTGGCCGCCTTGTTCGTGATCAGCATGGTCATCTTCATGATGCGCACGGCCCGCAAGCTCAAGGGCGAAATTGAATCCAAAGTCGGATCGCTGGCGGCCGACGGCGGCTCCAAATGGGGCCTGTTTGCCTTCATCTTCCTCATGGTCTTCCGCGAAGGCGTGGAAACAGTCGTCATCCTCTCCGGCGTGACCCTTGACTCCACCGAACTCATGAGCTTTCTCGGGACGCTGATGGGCGTGGCGCTCGCCGTTGTGTTCGGCGTCATGTTCGTCAAGGGCAGCGTCCGCGTTGATCTGAGAAAGTTCTTCCGCGTCACCACCGTCATTCTCTTCTTTGTCGCCGCCCAGTTAATCATCGCCGGCTTCCATGAACTGGCAGAAAGTGGCGTGCTTCACTCCAGCAAGCGTGAGATGGCGATTATCGGGCCCATCGTCCGCAATGACTATTTCTTTTCCATCACCATGCTGGCGCTGGTTGTCCTCATGGTGCTGATGGAATACCGGCGACGCAAACCTGAAGCAGCTCCCGCAACCACGTCCAAAGCAGAGGAACGAAAAGTCGAATTCACCGCCCGCCGTGAGCGCTTCTGGGCCAATGCTGTCATGTCCACGGCTTTCGTCTTTATCTTCATGGTCACGGCTGAGTTCATATACGCCAAGAGCACCACTGCCCTTTCAGACGCAACCAACATCACCTTTGACGCCGCGGGCAACGCCACCATCCTTACCAGGACACTGGCAGAAGGCGACCTGGCCCGCTACGCTGCCAATGTTGACGGCGTGAACATGCGCTTTCTTCTCTATCGCAAGCCTGACGGCAAAGTGGCCTCGCTCTTTGACGCCTGCGAAATCTGCGGCTCCGTCGGCTTTTACAAAGGCGCGCAGGGACTGATCTGCAAGAACTGCGCTGCTCCCATTAACCCGCAGAGCGTGGGCCAAAGCGGCGGCTGTAATCCCATCCCGCTACACATGACGCAGAACGGTGATTCAGTTGTGATAAGCATCACTGACCTCAGGCCCCAGCTCGCGCAATTCTCTCACTGACATGTTCTTTCGCCTGCTTTTTGAGTCATTCCGGCGGCAGAAGCGACGCAAGAGCGTGGCGCTGCTGGCCATTGCCCTGGGCATGACCATTGCCACCGCCATGATCGCCGTGGGCAATGACGTAGGTGACAAGATCAATGAAGACCTGCGCCGCAACGGCGGCAATCTTGTCCTTACGCCCATGGAGGACACGCTGGACGTGAACCTGGGCGGCGTTGATCTCAAGCCCGCCAGCGAAGGCGCGTTCATCGCCGAATCCGATCTGCCCAAGATGAAAGGCACCTTCTGGGGACACAACATTCGTGGCTTTGTTCCCTATCTCTCATCGCCTGAACAGATCACTGCCAACCGACGTTCACTCAACGCCGATGTGATCGGCACATTACGGCAAAGAGGATTTCACTACCGGCGTGCGCAGCATGAACAATCTGTGGAAGATTCAAGGCGATTGGCCCACGGACTACGCCGCATGGCCAGAGCATGAGGCTCCACACGTACTGGCTGGCATCAAGTTGGCCGAAGAAAACAATCTGTCCACCGGCGACGATATCGAGATCGCGGGCAGAAAGTTGCATATCAGCGGCATCGTGAATACTGGTGGCGAGGAGGATCGCGCGATTGTCGCGCCCTTGCACATCGCCCAGATCATTCTCGGCCAGCCCGGCAAAGTGCGGCGCGTGGTCGTGAGCGCACTTACGAAGCCGGAAGATGCTTTTGCCCGCCGCGACCCCAGCACGCTCTCTCCCGCGGCCCGCGATCGCTGGTACTGCTCGCCTTACGCCAACTCCATCGCCTTCCAGATTCATGAGGCTCTACCCGGCGTCCGCGTTGACCAGATTCGCCAGGTGGAGCAGAACCAGGGCAAGGTTCTAAGCCGTATCTCCGGCATGATGCTGCTGCTGACGCTGGCCGCGCTGCTGGCCTCGGCGCTGGCCGTATCAGCCGCCATGGCCGGAACCATTCTTGAGCGACGCAATGAAGTTGGATTGATGAAGTCTCTGGGCGCCAGTGACGCCACGGTCGCTTCCCTGTTCCTGACGGAGGCCGGACTGCTCGCCCTGGCCGGTGGTTTAATCGGATTTCTCGCCGGAGCTGTGCTTGCCCATCGCGTCGGTCAAACCGTATTCGGATCGGCCATTAACGTTCAGCCCGTGGTGCTGGCCGTTGTGATCTGCGCCGCATTGTTAGTCACCTTTGTCGGCAGCATCAGCGCCGTGCGCAAGGCCATGCACTTTGATCCTGCGGTTGTTTTGCGGGGGGATGCGTGAGGCAGGAAAGAAGACGCATGAGGAACGCCGCATGAAGCGCAACCAGCTCTTCTTCCGGCTCCTGCTCAAAGCCGTCTGGGTCCGCAAAGACCGCGCATTGACCGCGCTGATTTCCGTCGCTGTCGTGGCCACCATCGCCACCTCTGCGCTCACCGTCTATTACGATCTGGAAAACAAGCTCAGTCGCGAATTCACTCGCTTCGGCGCCAACGTCGTAATCACGGAAAAAGCTGTCACAGAAAAATCCAGCATGAGTCAGCAGGAGCTGGAAAAGATATCTGCCCTGCTGGGCAGCAGCGGTGAAGCCGTGCCCGTTGCCTATGCCATTGCCACCGCCCCGGACGGCTCCAAACTCGTGGTCGGCGGGGCCGACCTGAAACATCTCATGCAGTTGAACTCCTGGTGGTCCATCAGCGGTAGCAAGTCGCCCACTCCCGCCGGTACCCGCACTGCTCTGGATGACGCGCGCGTTCCTCTGGTGGGTGCACGAGTAGAAGACAAGCTGGCCCGCGGTGAGGCCCTCAACATCCGCTTAGGCGGCTCAGAGCGCGCAATTGGTCCGCACATGATTTTTCGTTCCGGATCAGACGATGACAGCCGCATCTTCATAGACCTGTCCACATTCGCCGCCTGGACTGGCGTTCAACCCAACACGGTTCTTCTTCGTATACAAGGAAAGCCGCGGGAAATTCAGTCCATGATTGACCGGCTCAGCGCGTCTCTGCCGCAGGCAGAAGTCAAGCCGGTTCGCCAGATTACGCAGGCGCAAACTTCAGTTATTGGCAAGACGCGGTCCGTAGTCTTCGCCGCATCGGCCATCGTGCTGGTGCTGATCATGCTCACCATGGTCGCCACATTCACCAGTTCAGTCCTTGAACGCCGCAAAGATTTTGCAGTCATGAAAGCCCTCGGCGCGTCCAACCAGATGGTGAACATCTTGTTCGCCTCGGAAGCAGCCATCCAGGCGCTGGCCGGCGCCGTCGTGGGATATCTTCTCGGATGCGGCATTGCGTTCTGGATTGGTAAAGCAAACTTTGAAGCCGCCATATGGCCCCAGCCAATGCTATTGTTACCGGTGTTGCTGGGAAGCATGGTGCTGGCGCTGGGCGCGGCCACCGCACCTTTGCGGTTATTGCAACAGATTCAGCCGGCAGGGATACTCAGAGGCGAATAATGCCCATCGAGCTCAAAAACGTAACGCGGGTCTATAAGAGCAACGTTGAGGTGCGCGCGCTGGACTCCGTCTCACTCACCGTAGCGTCCGGTGAATGGCTGGCCATCATGGGCCCTTCGGGATCGGGCAAGTCCACACTCGTCAACCTGATCGGCTGTCTTGACCAGCCCAGCAGCGGCGAAGTCTGGATTCACGGCGCCAACATCTCGCAAATGTCTCCTGCGGAGCTCAACCGTTTTCGCGCCGAGAAGATTGGATTCATCTTCCAGCAGTTCCATCTGATTCCATATCTCACGGCGCTGGAAAACATCATGCTGGCGCAATACTTCCACAGCATGACGGACAAGACCGAAGCCCTGGCTGCACTCGAACGTGTAGGACTCAAAGACCGTGCTGATCATCTGCCCGCGCAGATGTCCGGTGGTGAACAGCAGCGCGTATGCATTGCCCGCGCACTCATCAATGATCCGCACATCGTTCTGGCCGACGAGCCCACCGGCAACCTGGACGCCGAAAACGAAGAACTGGTGCTGCGACAATTGCGCGAACTCCACGCGCAAGGCCGGACCATCATCATGGTGACCCATGATCCGGATGTCGCTCGACTCGCCGACCGTCTGCTTGAACTCCATCATGGCAAGATCAAGTCGCACCAGACGTTTGCCATGAATGACGACGAGCAGTTTGACGAGGTCCTGGAAGAACTCTGGGTGCTGGCGGAAAATGGCGAGCCCGCTGAGCTGGGCCGCGTAGAAGTAGAAGGCTCACTGCCCATGCCCCAGGCATTGGAGCGCATGCAGGCCCTCGGGCTGGTAGAACTCGAAGACCACACAAACGCGCCCCATTCGCACAAGCAAGTCTTGAATCGCTGCCATGTTGCCTTCCGTCCACCCACAAGCTCAGAAGATCATGGCGAGCAGATGATCATATTCACCGAAAAAGGACGGCGTCGCGCCGAAGATGTCATTCGCCGTCACCGCCTGGCAGAGGTCCTGTTCACGCATACATTTCAGGTGGAGGACGAAAAAGAAGTCGCCGAGCAGGCCTGCAGGTTCGAACACATCCTCTCTCCGGAAGCCACAGACCGCATCTGCACCTTCCTGGGACATCCACGCACATGCCCGCACGGCAGCCTCATCCCTGCCGGGCCTTGCTGTCTGGGTGCAAAATCAAATGACGCGCGGTCCAGCGAACTGAGCGATCCCAAAATATTCGCTGAAAAGAAATAGGCCAGAAAAAAATAAAGGGAGAGGTTTTATCCTCTCCCTACCTTAACCACACTGGATTTTCCCCTGATTAGAAAAGTGATTAGAACAGTCTGAAATCCACTTCCAGTGTCATCGCCACAGCCACAGGTTGGCCATTACGTTTGCCTGGCAAAAACAACCATGTCCGGACTTTCTCCAGAGCTTTCTCGTCTAGTCCCATTCCCAGGCTGCGGACCACTTTCAGATTGCGTGGCCGGCCGTCAGGGCCGATCACGGCAGATAATGTCACGGTTCCCTGATACTTGGCTTTGCGCGCTTCTTCAGAGAAGTCTGGCTCCGGCGTGAACTTAGCCACCGGCGGAGTTACGCCGATATCACCCAGGGAATAGATGCCGCCGCCAAAACCGCCGCCTTGTCCGGGACCATGTCCGGGGCCGGTTCCAGAACCAACGCCGTTGCTGTTACCGGAACCAATGCCACCGCCCGAGCCCGGACCATTGGAGGCTGGTCCGCTCACGCGCGCTGACATCGGATTGCCCAGGTTCGGCATATTCGGATTATCCGGCAGCTTCACGTTCGCAGGCGCAACCACGGTCGGTTCCATCGCCAGCTTGGGTTTCATGTTTTTAATTTCCACCGTTGGTGGAGTGTATTGCTCCGGAGCAATCTTGGGCAGACGTCCTTTGGATTCGAATATCTTGGCGTGTTCGCCGCCACCGCCGCCGCCAGCCAACGCTTTAGGAGCTTCTTTGGGCGCCATCACCGGTTGATAATCGGTCAGCGGAGGAGCAATCAATGTCACGTGCTCTTCCGGCTGTACCATCGTGTGTGTTGTATGCAGGCTGAGGTATGACGCCACCAGCAACCCTGCAATAAAAAATGCATGAACTGTCAGCGAACCGGTGGCTGCTTTTTTCGGGCTCCGATGTGTCCAGATCTCTCTTACCGGTACTGGACGCGATGTCAATCGCAACGGTGGCAGCTTTTCCGGAAACAAAGAGTCCTTGATGTTGCGTAACAAAGAACCCAGCATGGAGCGGTGCATTTCGGGAAGCAGAGACAGACGCGGCGCTTCACCGTAATAGCTTTGCCGAGGACGTGGAATAATGATCTGATTCGCCATGGGTTCGACCGGTACTTCCTTCACTGGACCACAAATCCATGTGGTCTGAATACACCCATACAAAGATGAGCGAAGTAAGGTGCAAGTTGCTTTAGTACAAGCTCATAAGAGCATTTCCTGTGTAAATGTTCTGTGTTGAGCTTGTGAACATGAGATTCCCTCACGCGCGTTTTGGTTTCACAAGAGTCGTGAGAAAACCGTAAAAGAAACGTAAAGTCAGAGACATGATTGCGCCGCGTTTTCTCTCAGAAGCTGGCTGGTCAGGTTGCTCAAAGGCTCTGGTTATAATGAATAATTAAACACACTGATCCGGAGAATTGATGCCCACGCCGCTTGATCCCAAGAAGACCTTGAATCTCCCTAAAACCGACTTCCCTATGAAGGCCGGCCTTGCTCAGAACGAGCCAAAATGGCTTGAGAGGTGGGATAAAGATGACATTTACGGGAAGATTCGCGCCTCACGCAGGGGCAAGCCGGGTTACGTTCTCCATGATGGTCCTCCTTACGCGAATGGGACCATTCACGAAGGCCACGCACTCAATAAATGTTTGAAAGATTTTGTGGTCAAGTCTAAGACCATGGCCGGCTTTGACGCTCCGTATGTGCCTGGCTGGGATTGTCATGGTCTTCCGATTGAAATCAAGGTAGATGAGTCCCTCGGCCGAAAAAAGCTGGAGATGGCGCCTATTGATGTGCGCAAGGCGTGTCGCCAGTATGCACTCAAGTATCTCGATATTCAGCGGGAGCAATTCAAGCGACTCGGTGTCTTCGGACGCTGGAGCCAGCCTTACGCCACCATGGAGCCGCAATATGAATCGGCCATCGTCCGTACTTTGTACGATTTTCTTGAGAGTGGCGCCGTTTACAAAGGACTGAAGCCGGTTTACTGGTGCATCCATGACAGGACTGCCCTGGCTGAAGCTGAAGTGGAATATGAACAGCACACCAGCCCCAGCGTGTGGGTGAAGTACGCTCTCACCAGCGATCCCGCCCAGATCGATGCCCGGCTCGCCGGAAGGAAAGTTAATACCATCATCTGGACCACCACTCCGTGGACGCTGCCTGCCTCCATGGCCGTAGCCTTCCATCCCGATCTTGAGTACGTTGCGCTGGAACATGAAGGTGAGATCTATATCGTCGCTGAAGCTCTGGCCAAAGCCACGGAAGATGCCGTCGGATTTACCAGTGCAGAAGTGACTGCTCGCTTTCCCGGGAAAAAGCTTGACCGCATCACTTTTGCGCATCCGTTTCTCGATCGCTCAATCCTCGGCGTGCTGGCGACCTATGTAACCACTGAGCAGGGCACCGGCGCTGTCCACACCGCCCCGTCCCACGGTGCGGACGATTTCTATACCGGCGTGAAATATAAGCTCGAACAGACATGCAACGTTGATGCAGCTGGACGTATGCACAATGGTCTGCCCGAGTATGAAGGGCTCACCGTCTTCAGAGCCAACCAGCCCATCGTCGAACTGCTTAAGTCGCGCGGCGTGCTCATGGCTGAGCGCAAGATCGAACATTCTTACCCACACTGCTGGCGCTGTCATAATCCGATAATCTTCCGTGCCACTGAGCAGTGGTTCATCTCCATGGAAGCCAACGTCGAGGGCAGCACCCTGAGGCAGCGCTCGCTGGATGAGATCAAGAAGGTGAAGTGGATTCCCGGATGGGGTGAAGAGCGCATCAGCAACATGATCGCCACCCGTCCTGACTGGTGTATCTCGCGTCAGCGTATCTGGGGCGTACCCATCGCAGTCTTCTTTTGTGAAGCCTGCGGCAAGCTTCTGCAATCCAAAGAAGTGAACAAAGCTGTGGTGGATCTTTTCGCCCGCGAAGGCGCCGACTCCTGGTACACGCGCCCGGCAGCAGAGATTGTGCCTTCAGGCACAAAATGCGAATGCGGCGGCGATAAGTTCCACAAGGAGAATGACATCATCGACGTGTGGTTTGAGTCCGGATCAAGTCAGGCAGCCGTCCTGGGGCATGAGCCGAATCTGCCCTGGCCTGCCGACCTCTATCTGGAAGGCGGAGACCAATATCGCGGTTGGTTCCACTCTTCCCTGCTGTGCGCCGTCGGCACACGCAGCCATGCGCCTTATCGCGCTGTCGCGACCCATGGCTGGACGCTCGATCCGCAAGGGCGTGCCACATCGAAATCACTGGGCAACGGCATTGATCCGGTAAAGATCGCCGGCGACCTGGGCGCGGAAGTCA
>WNFF01012311.1_pt1 | contig 13729 bp, 11 predicted proteins | sample 5400441 | NCBI WGS metagenome assembly WNFF01 (sample SAMN13153345, study PRJNA577476) | soil metagenome | isolation source: 120 cm saprolite under Douglas fir tree site 2 hole 3 replicate 1 | place: USA:California | collected 2015-04-18 | reverse complement strand
TGGCGCACCGCCAGGGGAATCCGCTCCTTGGGCTCCTTCCACGGGAACATGCTCACTTCGGCCTTTGGCGCGAGCATCGCGGCCTCCATGGCGACGGCGTACGGATGCGCCGGGATATCATCCGGCAGGATCAGTACGGGCGTCTGGCAATTGCGCACGAAATCGCGTGTCACGGTGAAGACGAAGTCGGGGTTGGTGCGGTACATCTTGGTCAGAAATTTGTCGACCAACTCCATCGTGAGGTCGGGCCGGCGCTTGATTAATTCCGGGCCCCAGCCCTTCATATTGGTTTCGTAGAAAAGGTCGCGCATCTCCGGACGCGACCCGCTGGGCTGTGCCAGCACGGCTGCGACAATACGATCTGGTGCCCGCCGCAAGAGGTTCCAGATGAAAGGGCCGCCAATGCAGAAGCCCAGCACCATGAACTTCTCGATGCGCAGGTGATCCATCAGACCGAGATGGTCGTCCGTATATGCATCCCACGGCCTGTCGATCTCGAGCGGGCCGGAGGACTGGCCGTCATTGGCGTTGCGCAGGTCCGCCGCGATGCAACGGTACTCTCCCTTGAACTCCTCGATCACGTTAAAAGGGTTCCCCAAGCCAGCGATCGTCGAGTTCAATCCCCCGCCGGCGATGAGTAACAACGGGAAGCCGGAACCGGCCTCCTCATAGTGGATGCGAACGGGGCCTTTTTCGTAGAAGGACATGGCAGCTCCTCCATGCCCGGTCTCCTGAGCAAACAGGCGCGGCGCGGCGGCCATTGCCGTCGCGGCAGCGCCCGTTGCAAGTATGTTGCGTCGGATCGGATCCATAATCGGCGCCCTCCTTGATCTTTGTTATGGCCGGTGCGTGCGGCTCGAAGCCGCCACTGTGCTCCGCGGATGACAGATTCAGGTGTGATCCACGGTGCACAAGGGTTGTAGCAAAGGTTCTCTTGGCGCTGAAGGGCCGAATGCCCGTTTGTGGCCCATAGGAGAAGATTCCTGCCGGGGTCAAATGGGGCCGCTTATTAGGGTACTCCGGCCGTTAACGCCCTCGCGTGCTCGACTTGGGCGAATCGCAGGGTGACGAAGCGCTGGAGCCGCTTCCGTGGTCATCCCCGATATCGTGAGTTGGCAGTTTCCCAACCTCCGGCGGCGACTTGCGCCATCGAGCCAAACAGACTCTGCGCCAAGTCCTGAGTACCGGCGCACACGGAAGTTATACACTCGCTTGCTTCAAAACGGTATCTCCAAGATTTTCCACCGCCTGCGCTGGATTCGGCCTGAGAACGGGGATTATCGTTTACTTACCCCCTGCCCGAATTTTATTCCGGGAAAGGGCCGGTTGCTGGCGGCCAGAGGTTTCGGCTTCAGGTACCTAGGTGATATTCCTGCAGCATTTGCCAGCGCTCCTGATCCAAGCTGCCGCGTAACGCAGAATCTACTGCTTCTCTAGCCTGGAGAACCGTCGCCTTCGCTTTCGGCGACATTACTGGCAATTTCGCAAGGGAAGCCGCGCGTAACATCGTCTCCGCCACCTTCTCCAGCCTGTGTGCCATGACGCAGACTCTTGCGATATCCGTTCCCGTCACGACACTGCCATGATTCTTCAGCAGTAAGGCTCCCATCTTACCCAGGGCGCGGGCAACCCCATCTCCCAGCTCTGGCGTGGAAATACTCACGGCAAGACACTCCCAATATCCGGCCGTGCCCGATAGATTTGTGCGTGAATCGGCCATTCACGAACCGCGGTAGGCTCGCTTGCGGGTCCATCCACACGCTTACCGTTGAAGTCGATGACGATCAAGTCCTCGGGCTTCAGCCGCCACCAGCCGACCGGCCGCGGTTTGATGAGAATATGTTGCTCTTCGAGCCGGGCGCTCAGATGGCCACCCAAACCGTCTCCCACGGCTTTGACGGCATAGAGAACTTTGCACGCCTTCACCAGTTCTTCACGAAGCGCCGATTCCGCGTTCATCTAGACCTCGGCCTTCATCAGATCCCGCGCGCCTTCATCGAATTCGACATCCCGCTTCAAGAGCAGGGAGGCGGAACGAACCCAATAGACATCGCCATGCTGAGCGGCAAACGGTTCCTGCGCTTGTGCGAGCCCCCGGATCTCCTGGAGGAGCAGGCGGCGCATGGCGATAATTGCCGTGTCGCTCGTGCCCAGGCGTTCTCGCGTCCGGTCGACGATTGGCGACATGCTTTCCTGAATGGCCTGATCCTGGGAAGCGAAGCCGTGGATGCCGGTCATCGTCGCAGTTCGCTGTTGCTCGCGGTCCACCATGTAATTATTTTCTTTATTGCGGACGGGCTTGAAGGTGACGGGATCCACTCGCGCATGCACGAAGGTTTCATCCCGGATCATCTCCCAATCGTTGGCGGAAAGCGGCGCGTCCGGATTCCAGCTCATGGTCCAGACCCAGCTAGTCTGGTCGTCGCGAGGCACCCAGCAGTGCCCGTGAATAGAGTGACCCGATTGATAGGGGATCATGGTGTGGCTAGGGACAAGAAACTGGGTCAATCGCCAATAATAGCGGTCTTCTTCGGCTTTTCGGCGTACAGCAATAACCATGCCGTAGTCCGTCTTCTTTACTGTGAACCAAGGGGCCTTATCCAGCAGATGATATTTCGCTCGCAGATTGTTGCTGTTTTTCACCTTCTCGACGTAGGAATCGGTCAGGCGGAACGCATCCAAGCTGGCGTGAAGAAAATTGGAATGGCTGGAGTCAATCCCGCCCTCAATGGCTTGCAGGTAATTTGATTCTTGCAAACGTTTGGAAATGTAGCGGTGACTCTCCGGAACGCGCGCCCACTCCAGCTTGGGCAATTCGGGCTGGTGTTCTGGAGGGCCCATATAAACCCAGACCAGCCCACCGTACTCGCGAGTGGGATACGCCGTCGTGCGCACTTTGTTTTCAAATCGGTACTCTGGCGGCTCATTCGGCATGTCCACGCAGATGCCGTTCACGTCGAATTTCCAGCCGTGATACACGCACCTCAAGCCACACTCTTCGTTACGTCCCCAAAAAAGGCTGGCCCGCCGGTGGGCACAGGCCTCTTCAAGCAGCCCTACCTGGCCGTTCGTGTCGCGGAACGCTACCAGGTCTTCCCCTAGTAGCCGGACCCGAACCGGGGGACAGTCGGGAGTCGGCACCTCCGACGGCAACAAGGCAGGCAGCCAAAATCGGCGGAAGTACTGCCCAGCGGGAGTCCCCGAATCGGTCTGAGTCAGCAGCACATTCTCGTCTCTTGAAAGCATGACTTCACCATCCAGTTGCCAATTAGAGAAAGGCTCGCAGAAGCATGGCTGCTTCCGCGGGGCGGCGGTCCGCTACGAGGTCATGCGCCTTATGTGCGCCGGCGTGCAGTCGACTTACCGCTTCGCGCTGGTTCGAATCCGGCTCGTTCACCAGAAAGAATCCGGTGATGGACCAAATGGCATCCAGTTCGGCCTCGCGGTAGACCAGATGCTCAAAATCGGTGGAAACCTCCATGTGCGCGATGATGCTCCACAGAGTATCCGCAGAAAAGTTCGTCACGGGAACAATGTGTGCCGGGTTCACGTCACTTCGGGACGCTCCACTGTGCGCGTTCAACTCCATGGCAACACCATAACATGAACCGCTCCAGGCGCGCCCTGCCCGCCGACTGACCTCACAGCCAGGTCCAGGTTCGCCACACCGAATCGATGCGTGGTCATCAGATACAATGGAATACTTCTCGACACAATGAAACGCAACCCAGGTTCCACGTCGATTCTATTGTCCGGGCCCAGTGCCCACAAATGGAAAAACGCCCGATCGCTATAGGGCTGCAAGAGAAAATTTTGGTGCGAATGCTCGGGGATATCGGCTCCCTAAGCGACGCTATCGAGGATCGAGTCGGCCGTGACATCTCCGCTCTCCGGCCACCAGGTTACACCTCGTGCGAATGATCGCCGTCATGAGGATGGCTGTGCGTGTGGCCGTGACCGTGCGAGTGGCTGTGCCCCGGGTGGTCGCTGTCATCAAGGTTATGGTGCACCTGCGCCGCGGCAATTCCCGCCTTCTTCAACTCCTCCTCAAAACGCCGCTTAATCTGTGGGTCTTCCTGATTCGCCTCGATTTGCTGCACATCCAGCGGTATGCCTAATCGCTTTGGGAAATCACCTTCTGTCATTGCGAAGTAGCGGGCAGGAGTGTTGCCCGTGTTGAAGTGCTGGTGCCACCAATAATACGGAGGCGAAACGATTGATCCTTCTTGCCAATCCAGCTTCACGGACTTGGACTCATCCAGGCCATCTTTTCCCGCCAGCGAAAAGCCTTTTCCATTCAGCGTTAAGATAATGGCTTCGTAGGGATGCCGGTGTCCGAGCTTGTACGAACCCACCTCGAATTCCGAAGCATGAGGTTCGAGGATAGTTTGCCCACCCATCTTCCAGTAAATGCTAGTATCGCCTCCCCCACGTTCCTTCCATTCCACAAGTTCCGCCTCGCGCATGTCATGAACGAAGTTGGCCTCATCCCAGCGCTGTTCAATCCTTTTCTTCTTGGTGAAGTAGTCAGGCGATCCGTCGTACCGGTTTGTAAACACAAACGGTAAATTATTGATCAGGTTAAGGCTACCGAATAGTTGCAGCATCAATGGGAAAGTTGTGATCGCCAGAAGACGCGCCGGATGCGCCGAATCAGCATTATAGTGGCGATGGACCGCGTTCAAGGGCACAGTAAACAGACTGCCCTCTCCCCATTCCACCTTATTGGCGTGGGGGGCGCGGCCGACCATGGTATAGCCTCTTCCCGTCAATCCAATCAGATTCTGCTCGTAGAAGTTGTGCCGCGCGGCCAGAGCTTTACCCGGCTGGATTTCGTAAATCACGCCATCCATGTGAACATTTCCGGAAAAGTTCAAGTAGACACCGCGCCCCTCCACCTCCGGCCATGGAAAGACTTCCTGGGTGCGCGCGTCCAGTATGGAATAGCCCTCCACAGTGGGAATCTTCGTATACTTAATCCAGCGGCGATAAAAGTTACGCTCGACGCGGCCACCGCCTCCAATATTCGATGGACTGTACGTTGCTTTTTCATCGGGCAACTGGTCCAGGTCGAGCTCCTTTTGTTGCTTGCCCGCGTCTTTCACCGCGCCTGTATGGGTACCCGTCTGCGGATGGCTCGACTGCGGCTCTGCTGCGCCGGCGGTTGTGCCTGCTAACAATGGTAATCCCGCCGCAGTCGCAGATAGTTTTTCAAGAAACGAGCGTCGCGAAACAAGTCCGTTGTAAAGATTATCCAGGAATTCGCTCATCTCCATGCACCTCGGTCGTGCCATCAATCCTGCGCTGACCCGCTCTGCTACCTCGTATTGAACCCAATATTGGGGCTAGAATACGCTTGAACACCTTTGCAGGCAATGCTTACGACTACTGTGTCATCAATTAGGCCCATTCATTTTTGCAAAGCCGGGCAGGTTTTGCGCTTTTCCATATATTTTTGCGAATGAGCGCCACTTCTTCGGCGCCAGGCGGGCAAAAACAACGCTCTGCGGCCTATCTCGATCGCCTGGCGCAAGCCGCGGAGCACGCTGATCGTGCCGAACCATTTAAATCCTAATGCCAGGGCTTGTCCCTCGCCAAAATTCTGCCCGCCTCTGATTTCAACTGGATACGGCATTGCCATTCACCGGCAAGGCGCGATGGCACTCGCACACGATAGACACTTTGGTACTCCTTCGGGCTGCGACAACTGAAAATTCACACCCACACCAAAGCCTGGCGCACCCGGCACCCGAAAATTCAAATTCAGAGGATGTGCCACCAGCCGTGCACCTTCAATACCTCGGCTTCTCAGAGTCTCGACTTGCAACTCCTCGGGATTTCGCGGGCAAGCCCTTGACACGCAAGACACTTCTTAGCGAGAGATCCTCGCGGTACGGATTGTGGACCGAGGACACTGCTACTCGACGACACATCCAAGCATCTGAAAACCGGCCAGGTACTTCCGTACTAGAACCCTTGCTCTCAATATGAACTGACGGTCTATCGACACTTGCGGTCCTCCCGCCTAACTTACGTCAAGATCAAGGGAAGCGCCCGAACATCGTTTGCACAGAGCCAGGCTCTGTAACGCGTTTCGAAGCACGGGGAAAAGGGGTCATGGAAGACCTACTCCAGGTACGCGATTTGACCGTCCGCTTTCGCCAGGGCCTAGGCCAGGAGCGCCCGGCAGTGGCCGGAGTCAGCTTTGATGTTGCCCCAGGTGAAGTTGTGGGGTTGATGGGCGAGTCAGGCTGCGGTAAGACAAGCATCGCCATGGCTTTGCTGGGATTGTTGCCCAGGAGCCGAGCTGAGGTCTCCGGATCGGTTCGGTTTCAGGGCCAAGACCTCCTTTCGATGGACGAGCGCGGGCTTCAAAAGGTTCGGGGAGCAGGCATTTCGATGGTGTACCAGGAGCCGGCCATTGCACTGAGTCCCGTGATGCGCGTGGGTGACCAGATCGCTGAGGTGATTCACGCCCACAGGAATTGGAGCTGGAAGTGCTGCCGCGCGGAAGCGGGACTAATGATCGCCCGTGTGGGCCTCCCACCGACGGACCGCACCTATTCCTCGTATCCACACCAACTGAGCGGAGGCCAGCGCCAGCGCGTGCTCCTCGCGGAAGCCCTGGCCTGCGAGCCTCAGTTTGTAATCGCCGATGAGCCTACCGCCGCGCTCGACGCTTGCAGCCAGGCCGAGTTTCTGGCCTTGCTTCGCCAACTGAAGAAGCAACTGCGCGTCGCGTTCTTGCTCATCAGCCACACGGCTGAAATCCAGGCCAGCCTTGCCGATCGCCTCCTGGTCATGTCAGAGGGGCGAATCGTCGAGCAGGGATGCTTCCACGATCTTTACGCATCCCCATCTCATCCTTGCACAAAAGCCATGCTCCGGAGAAATCGTCTCGATGATACCGAGGGTGCCATTGAGCCCGACATGGTTACTCAGGAATTTCTCGTGCCATGAGTGGCGCAAGACAATCCGCGAGCGCGTTGCTGTACGTACGCGGGCTTGGAAAGACCTACACTCAGCGCCGTCCCTTTTCGCGGTCAGAATTCGACGTTCGGGCGTTCGAAGACGTGGATATCTCGGTCCCACGCGGGAAGACACTCGCGCTCGTGGGCGAATCGGGCGCCGGCAAATCAACCTTGGCGCGTTGCATAGCCCTCCTCGAAAAGCCCACCTGCGGAGAGATCTGGTTCGAGTGTGAAAATGTGACGGGCCTGCGGAAGAAAGATCTGTTTCCGCTTCGCCGAAGGGTCCAGTTTGTTTTTCAGGATCCGACTTCCGCACTCAATCCCCGCATGACGGCAAGCGAGATTATTGCGGAGCCGTTAGTAATCCATCGAGTGGGCACGGCAGCGGGGCAACAAGAAAAGGCTCTTCAACTGATGGAGCAAGTGGGTCTGCCGGCAACCTGGGCGGAGAAACGCCCTCTAGAGTTCAGCGGGGGCCAGCGCCAGAGGCTGGCAATTGCGAGGGCTCTCGCGCTTGATCCCTGCCTGCTGATCCTGGATGAAGCGCTTTCGAGCCTTGACGCGAAAAATCAGGATTTGATTCTGCAGCTCCTGGCCGATCTGCAGGTAGCGCGATCGTTGACGTACCTTCACGTGTGCCACGAGCTGAGCCTGGTCGAGCGCTTTGCCGATGAAGTCGCGGTCATGCGCGACGGAAGAATTGTGGAGTGCCAGCCCGCGCCGGAGCTCTTCTCCCGGCCGCAACATTCCTACACACAGGAACTTCTTGCCGCGATGCCTTCGGTGGAGTCGATCTACAAGGACCGTTTCGCCTTGGAGTTCGCATGAAATATGCCGCCCGGCGACTCGTCCATGCGGGGTTGCTTCTATTCGCCATCTCATTCCTGTGTTTCGCCCTGGCGCAAATCGCGCCCGGCGATTTCTTCGATGCCATGCGGCTCAATCCCCGGATCTCCTCCCAGACGATCGACCACATACGCTCCGAATACGGTATGGACCAGCCTTTGCTTGTCCGATATGAGCGCTGGCTGCATTCCACATTTGAAGGGCAGATGGGTTTTTCGTTGGCCTATAACGGTCCGGTTTGGCCGCTGCTTCGCGTGCGCGCGCGAAACACGCTTGTTTTGACCGGGACATCGACCGTACTTGCCTGGCTTATCGCCATTCCGCTCGGAGTGTGGAGCGCTGAGAAGAGGGGAACCCGGGGCGACCGCGTCGTTGGACTTGCTACATCCACGATTTTGACCGTGCCCGACTTGCTCATTTTTCTGGCGCTACTGCTGCTTGCGGTGCGCTCTGGGTGGTTCCCGTCGGGCGGGATGGAGTCGCTTGGAGCAGGAGGAATGAGTTTCTGGGGCCGGATCGGAGACAGCGCCCGCCACGTGTTCCTTCCCGCGCTCGGCCTGGCTATCGTGACGCTTCCCCCGTTGCTCCGGCACGTTCGTTCGGCGATGGTGGATACGCTGGAATCCCCCTTTATGCGTGCCGCGCGGGGCCACGGGATTCCGCGCGCGCGTTTGCTATATCGTTACGCTCTGCCCGCCGCCTCCTCTGCTTCTCGAAGCGATTCTTTCCCGCGACATCTACATCGTCACAGGCGCGGTGATGCTCTCTTCCGTGTTTCTCGTGGCGGGCAATCTTCTCGCTGATTTTCTGATCTTCGCGAGCGATCCCCGGATTCGAGTGGAGTGATGGAATGACCGCGCGTCGCAAGCTTCGGATCGCACTTCTGGCGCTCGCGTGCTTCCATGGATTCGTCTTGTTCGCCGGCTTCTTCGCGCCCTACGAATTTTCCGCGCAGGACCGTGAGCATCCTTTTGCTCCTCCAACCCGTTTGCACTTTGTCGATGCACAACGCAAGATCCACCTGCGTCCGTTTGTGTATGGCAGCGAATGCGCGCCCGACGCCCGCGTCGGCTGTGCGCCCATTGACGCGGCCATTTACCCCGTGCATTTCCTGGTGCGTGGCGCACCCTACAAGATTGCGGGACTCTTTCCTGCGCGTCTGCGGCTGTTCGGCGTCCAAGAGCCGGGAAGAGTTTTCCTGATCGGCACCGATGATTACGGCCGGGACCAATTCTCCCGCTTCCTTTACGGTGGGCAGATCTCCCTTCTAGCCGGATTGCTCGCGGCGATTCTCTCCGTTTCACTGGGCGCCGTCATCGGTGCGCTGGCCGGATTCTATGGCGGCTGGGTCGATGAAGCCCTGATGCGCGTGGCGGAGCTTTTCTTGGCTTCGCCCTGGCTCTATTTGCTATTTGCCGTCCGGGCCGCCCTGCCGCTGCATGTTGCCGAGTGGCAAATCTTCATGCTGCTAATTTCCGTCCTCGGTCTGCTGGGCTGGGCCCGCCCGGCCCGGCTGGTTCGCGGCATCGTACTGAGCGCGAAGGAGCGAAACTTCGTCTTAGCGGCACGGGGATTTGGAGCGACCGACACGCACATCCTGCGGCATCACGTATTGCCCCAAACCTACGGCGCCCTTCTGACCCAAGTAGCGCTCCTGATTCCTCATTACGTCCTCGCGGAGGTCACACTGAGCTTCCTTGGGCTGGGCGTTGGGGAGCCAGTGCCCAGTTGGGGTAACCTGCTCTCCTATTTGCAGCAGTATTCCGTTCTTTCTTCCTATTGGTGGATGTTCATGCCCGCCTTGCTTCTTGTTCCCCTTTTCCTGGCCTATTACGCAGTTGCCGATGCTCTTCAGGAACAGTTCCAGCCTGTAGCGCTATGAAAACCAGTTGATGTCTGCCTATAGTTGGGACTATGGGGACGAATCACCTCCGGCGATACCTTGGCGCGGCGTGCACGGCTGCGCTCCTGTGCGGGTGCTTCGTTCTTCCTTCGAGGGCAGCGGAATCCGCCGGGGAGTGGATGGTCACGGACAATCCCGCGGGTCACACGGGCGGCAGGCTCGCTGTGGCGTTGCGGTCGGAGCCCAAGACGCTCAACCCGGTTCTGGCCCTCGACGAGACCTCACGGGAGATCATTCACTGCCTCACGGCCGACCTGATTCACATCAATCGCGGATCGCAGAAAACGGAGCCGGCCCTGGCCAAGTCCTGGAGCGTATCCCGCGACGGCAGGCAATACACGCTACAACTTCGCCGCGGACTGCGCTTCTCCGACGGCCAGCCTTTCGATGCCGATGACGTGATCTTTAGTTTTCAAGTTTATCTCGACGAAAAGATCGACTCTTCGCAGCGCGATCTCCTGATCGTCGGAGGGGAACCCATCGTGGTGCGGAAGCTGGATTCGTACACGGTGCGATTTCAGCTGGCGCAACCCTACGCTGCCGCCGAGAGGCTTTTCGACAGCGTTGCGATACTTCCCCGCCATCTGCTGGAGACCGCCTACCGCAAGAACGATTTTTCCGGCGCGTGGAGCATTACGACGCCCGCGGCGCAATTTGCGGGCCTCGGCCCGTTTCGTCTGAAGGAATATGTCCCCGGCCAGCGCATCGCGCTCGAGCGAAATCCCCACTACTGGAAACAGGACCGTAACGGCGTGCGCCTTCCCTACGTCGATGAGATCGATTTTCTGTTCGTTCCCAGCGAGGATGCCCAGGTGATCCGTTTCCAATCAGGGGATACGGATATCCTCAGCCGCTTCAGCGCCGGCAATTTTGCCGTCCTCGAAAAGCAGGAGGCCGCCAAGGGCTATCGCGTGCGCGATCTGGGCCCCGGCATGGAATACAATTTTCTATTTTTCAATCTCAACGATGTCTCGGCGAAGGATCTTCCTGACCTCGCCCGAAAGCAGGCGTGGTTTCAAGACGTGCGTTTCCGGCAAGCTGTTTCCGCGGCAATCGACCGGGATGGAATCGTCCGCCTCGTCTACAGCGGGCGCGCAACTTCGCTCTGGGGACACGTAACTCCGGGCAACAAGCTCTGGGGAGATGTACAGCTTCCGCATCCCGTGAAGTCCCCGGAACGCGCGCGGGCGCTTCTGAAATCCGCCGGTTTTTCGTGGAAAGACGACGGCTCGCTGGCAGACCCGCGCGGCAGTCTGGTGGAATTTTCGATTCTCACGAGCTCCTCGAACGCACAGCGCACGAAGATGGCCACGATCATCCAGGATGATCTGGCCCGAGTGGGGATGAAGGTTCACGTCGTTTCACTGGAATTTGGCGCCGTCGTGAGCCGCCTCATGAAGACTCACGACTATGAAGCCTGCATCATGGGCCTGGTGAGCGGCGATGCGGATCCCACCCCTGAGATGAATGTTTGGCTCTCGAGCGGCGATACGCATCTCTGGCACCCCAAGGAGAGCCACCCGGCGACTCCCTGGGAAGCCGAAGTCGACGGATTGATGCAGCGGCAGCTCATCACACTCGACTACCCAAAGCGCAAGCGCCTCTACGATCAAGTCCAGGAGATCATCGCCCAAAATGTGCCGATCATTTGCCTGGCGAGCCCGAATATTCTGGTGGCAGCGAAGAACCGCGTGGGTAACTTTCAACCCGCGATTCTAGACTCCTACACGCTGTGGAACGTTGAGCAACTCTATCTCCAGTGAACTTGTAGGTTACACATGCCCACTCTTTCGGCGGAAACCTCGCAAGAACTCACCGATCATGCGCCTCTCTCTGACGCGCGGCTGGTGAAGGAGTGCCTCGAAGGCAGTGAGACGGCTTGGGCGGCTCTCATTGACAAGTACAAGAATCTGATCTTTTCGATCCCGATCAAGCACGGTTTTCCTCGCGATGAAGCCGGCGACATTTTCCAGGCCGTTTGTCTGGAGCTTCTCTCCGGGCTGTCCACGCTGCGCAAGCCGGAAGCCCTCCCGAAATGGATCATGCAAGTGACTTCCCACAAATGTCTCCGCCGCCGGCGGGAACAGCAACGCATGATCTCCGAATCGGAGAGTGAGTATGCGGAGCCGGCTGTGCCTTCTCGCACTGAGGCGATCCTGTGCGAGGCAGCGGAGGAGCAGAGCCTGCGGCAGGCGATCTCTGAGTTGCCTCCCCGCTGCCGGCAACTTATACAAATGCTCTTCTTCGAAGAATCCTCGCGTCCCTATCGCGAGGTGGCCGCAACCCTCGGCATCGCCACGGGCTCCATCGGCTTCATCCGCCAACGCTGCCTCGGACGTCTCCGCAAGCGGCTGCTCGAACTGGGTCTCTCGTGACGCGAACCCGCAAGGAGCCCCCACTAAGCGAAGCGGTGCTTGGTGATCTCGCCAAACTTACAGACGATGAGGGACGTTCGCTTTTTCTGGCGCGACGCCGCCAACTTTACCGCACCAACGTGGTTCAGCAACTGAACGACGCCGCTAGGACCAAGCTTCGCATCGACACCCACCAGGCACTTTCCCTCGCCGAAGCCGCCGTGGCCATCGCGCGCAAGTTGCGTAACCAGGAATCACTCGGACGCAGCCTGCGCGCCAAGGCCAATGCCCTCTATGTGATCGGTGACAATCAGTCCGCGCTACAGTGCAACGAGCAGGCCCTACGGATTTTTCGTAAGGCCGACAACTCCGAAGAGGAGGCCCGCACCCTCAACGCCTCCATTCAGCCCTTCCTGTTGCTCGGCGAGTATGACCGTGCCCTCGAAGCCGCAGATGGCGCCCGACGGATCTTCTCGCGTCTCGGCGACCGGCGCCGGCTCGCGCACGTCGAGATCAATGTTGGCAATCTCTACCACCGTCAGGACCGCTTCGAGGAAGCCCTCGATTTTTACGATCGCGCCTACGAAGTGCTTCTCCGGCTGGATGATGCCGAAGGCCTGGGCGTCGCTCTGTACAACATGTCCGTGTGCCTTATCACCCTCAACGATTTCCCGCGCGCGCTCGCGACGTACCAGCGAGCCCGGGAAGTTTTCGACCAGCGCGGCATGACGCTGCTGGTCGGCCAGGCGGACTACAACATCGCTTATCTCTACTACCTCCGCGGAGAATACGGCCGAGCGATCGGGATGCTTCGCGCCGCGCGCGAGAAAGCTGAGGTGAACGGGGATGCGCACATCCTTGCTCTCTGTTACCTCGATCTTTCCGATATCTATCTCGAGCTGAACCTGAGCGCCGAAGCGGCCGAAACGGCGCAAGAAGCGTTTACCCGCTTCGGAAAACTCGGGATGGGATACGAACAAACCAAGGCTCTCTCAAACCAAGCGATTGCCTTGAGCCAGCAAGGGAAGGCACTTCGGGCGTTGCTTTACCGCGCACTGGTTCTGTTTAAGGAAGGCCGGTTTTTTGAGGCGCGCAAGTACTGCGAGGTCGCGTTGGAGTATTTTGGGTCATCCGCACTTCCAGGCAAGGCGGTCCTTTGCCACCTGATTCTGGCTCGGATTGGCCTGACCTCGGGAGACGCACAAAGCGCGCGCAAGCATTGCCGGGAAGCGACTGAGCGGCTTCTTGGACTCGAAATGCCCATTCTCGATTACCAGGTGAACTTTCTAATGGGCCAGTCCAATGCGGCCGCGGGAGATATGCAGGGCGCCTATTCTTCGTATCAACAGGCCCGCAAGGCACTTGAAACATTGCGATCGAGCCTTCGCAAAGACGAACTGAAGATCGCATTCATGAAAAACAAGGCCGAAGTCTACGAGCATCTCGTGGAGATCTGCCTGAACGGCAAGAATGAGCAACCGGCTCTTCGCGAGGCCTTCGAATACATGGAACTCGCGAAGTCCCGCAGCCTGATGGAACTGATCTTCCAGTGCACTCAGACCGCGACCGATGCGTCCATAGGGCAGAGCGGACTAGTCCGCCGAATTCGTGACTTGCGCGAGGAACTCAACTGGTATTACCACCGCATCGAGTTG